>Ga0247821_10000459_pt1 | contig 22666 bp, 24 predicted proteins | sample 13C_Glycerol_Day_FD_192481 | JGI IMG/M metagenome (GOLD analysis project Ga0247821, IMG submission 192481) | Soil microbial communities from agricultural site in Penn Yan, New York, United States - 13C_Glycerol_Day14 | ecosystem: Environmental > Terrestrial > Soil > Agricultural land | place... | reverse complement strand
ATGACGACCTGACCGTCTTCGGGCAGTACAGCTGATCAGCTGAGCGACGCCGCCTTGGTCATCAGGTAGTCGCGCTCCGGCAGACTCGTCGTACCGCGGGCCGCCGCCCGGAAGTGTTCGGCGGCGGTCTCGTTGTCGCCGCGCATCTCGTAGAGATGACCGCGGGTGGCGTCGAGGCGGTAGTGCCCGGCCAGTTCCTCGTCGAGCGGTTCGAGCAGCTTCAGGCCGGCGTCCGGGCCGTCCACCATGGCGGCCGCGATCGCCCGGTTGAGTTTCACCATCGGGTTGCCGGACAGGTCTTCCAGCAGGCCGTAGAGCCCGAGGATCTGCGGCCAGTCGGTGTCCTCGGCGCGGTCCACCTCGTCGTGCAGCGCGGCGATCGCGGCCTGGATCTGGTACTCGCCGAGCGGCGGCGTCTCGAACGCCTCGACCGCGAGCGCGACACCCTCGGTGATCTGGTCGCGGTCCCACAGCGACCTGTCCTGCTCTGCCAGCGGGATGAGCTCTCCGGTCTTGCCGGTGCGTGCGGCACGCCGTGCGTCGGTCAGCAGCATCAGCGCGAGCAGTCCGGTGACCTGACCGTCGTCCGGCAGCTGGGCCCGTACGGCGCGCGTCAGACGGATCGCCTCGCTGGACAGATCGCTGCGGTGCAGCTCGGGTCCGCTCGTGCTGGTGTAACCCTCGTTGAAGATCAGGTACAGCACGTGCAGCACGTTGCGCAGCCGGTCCGGGTCGGTGTCCAGCTCGAAGCTGGCGCCTTTCAGCTTCGACTTCGCCCGGCTGATCCGCTGGGCCATCGTCGCTTCGGGCACGAGGTACGCGGTCGCGATTTCGGCGGTGGTGAGACCGCCCACCGCCCGCAGCGTCAGCGCGATCGCCGAAGCAGGTGTGAGGGCGGGGTGGCAGCACAGGAACAGCAGCCGCAGCGTGTCGTCGTGTTCCTCGACCTCTCCCAGCGGCACTTCGCGCAGGGCCGCCCGCTCCTCACGGCGCCGGCGCGCCTGCTGCTGGCGGACCTCGTCGATCAGCCGCCGCGACGCCGTCTGGATCAGCCAGCTCTTCGGGCTGTCCGGCCGGCCGTCGCGCGGCCAGGTGGTCGCCGCGGCGAGCAGTGCCTCCTGCACGGCGTCCTCGGCCGCTGCGAAGTCACCGGACCAACGCACGACCGCGCCGAGGACCTGCGGCGTCAGCTCGCGCAGCAGGTCCTCCAGCTCGTGGCCCGGGCCGTCAGCGTGGTCAGAAGTCGTGGAGATCGCCATCCGACTCCATGAGGCGGCGTACCTCGATCGGCTGCTCCAGCGGTACGCCGCCGGGCCCCGGCGCGGCGGACTGCTCGGCAGCGATCTCCAGCGCGCGCTCCTCCGACTCGACGTCGACCATCGTGTACCCGGCCAGGATCTCCTTGGACTCGGCGTACGGGCCGTCGGTCAGCACCGGCGCGCTGACACCGGTCGAGCGAACCACCTTGGCGTGCTTGGGCCAGCTCAGGGCGTTCACCTCGACCAGCTCACCGCTCTGCCGCAGCCGCTCCACATGGTCGCCCAGGTACTTCATGTGGGCGTCCATGTCGGCCTTGTCCCACTCCAGCATCGGGGTGTCGCAGTTACCGCCGTCCATGTTCATCAGCAGCATGAACTTGGTCATGTTCTTCTCCTCCTCGTGGAGCCTTTACCCGGGAGACGAAGCCGCGAGCGGGTTCTCTACATCAATCCAGCAGGGCGTCGACGAACTGCTCCGCGTCGAAGGGTGCCATGTCGTCGGGTCCTTCCCCCAGGCCGACCAGCTTCACCGGGACGCCGAGTTCGCGCTGCACGGCGATCACGATGCCGCCCTTCGCCGTACCGTCCAGCTTGGTCAGCACCAGGCCGGTGACGTCGATGACCTCGGCGAACACCCGCGCCTGGGTGAGGCCGTTCTGGCCGGTGGTGGCGTCGATGACCAGCAGGACCTCGTCCACCTCGGCGGTCTTCTCGATCACCCGCTTCACCTTGCCGAGCTCGTCCATCAGGCCGGTCTTGGTGTGCAGGCGGCCGGCGGTGTCGACCAGGACGACGTCCGCCTCCTCCTCGATGCCCTGCTTGACCGAGTCGAACGCGATGCTGGCCGGGTCGCCGCCCTCCGGCCCGCGCACGGTCCGGACTCCGACGCGCTCACCCCAGGTCTGCAGCTGGTCGGCCGCGGCGGCACGGAACGTGTCCGCGGCGCCCAGGACGACGTGCTTGTCCTCCGCGACCAGCACCCGGGCCAGCTTGCCGACCGTGGTGGTCTTGCCGGTCCCGTTCACGCCGACGACCAGTACGACGGCCGGCTGCGCCTCCTTGCGGGTCACGTTCAGCGACCGGTCCAGCGACGGGTTGACCAGGTCGATGAGCTCCTCGCGGAGGATCTCGCGGGCCTCGGCGGCGCCGACGCCCTCGACGCGCACCCGGATGCGCAGCTTGTCGACCAGCTCCTGCGTGGGCGCCACACCGACGTCGGCGGTGATCAGCGTGGTCTCGATGTCCTCCCACGCCTCCTCGTCCAGCTTGTCGCGGGACAGCAGCGCTAGCAGGCCCTTGCCGAGCGAGCCCTGCGAGCGGGCCAGACGGGCCCGCAGCCGGACCAGGCGGCCCTGCGCGGACTCCGGCTTCTCGACGGTCGTCCCGGCGGCCGCAGACTCCGGAAGCTCGGTGTCCTCCAGCGTGCGGGTCGGAGTGTCCCGCGGCTCCTCCGCGTCCTCACCGACCTTCGGCTCGGGGGCCTCGACCGAGGGCTTCGGGGCAGCCGGCGGCAGCTCGGCGCGGCGCCGCCGTGCGACGACCAGACCGGTGGTACCGACGACCAGCACGACAGCGATCGCGACGACGATCGTGATCAGAGCCTGGTCGGTCAGCAGCGGGAGGAGCAGCGAGACGAGCAGTGGGGTCAACACGATTCCCCATCTTGACAGACACCCGGCCCGCCGCCCGCATTTGTCACGTCAGGCAAACCTGTTGTCGCGTTACGTGAGGAGGCATCAGCTCCGGCCGGTGCGTGAGCAGGACCACAGTCCGGTCGCCCGCGGCCCCGAACAGGTCGGCCAGCAACGCACGGCCGGTCTCCTCGTCCAGGTGCTCCGTGGGCTCGTCCAGGACCAGTACGTCGCGGTCCGCGAGCAGCAGCCGCGCGAACGCGAGGCGCTGGCGCTCACCGCCCGACAGCCGCGCGCCGTGCTCCCCGACCATGGTGTCCAGGCCGTCCGGGAGACTCTCGACGAGCAGCCCGAGCCGTGCCCGGTAGAGCGCCTCCCACAGCCGGAGATCGCTGGCCCCCGGCTTCGCGAGCAGCAGGTTCTCCCGGATGCTCGTGTCGAACACGTGACTCTCCTGGGTGAGCAGCCCGACGACGGAGCGAACCTGATCGCCTTGGAGCCTGGCCACGTCGACACCGTCCAGCAGCACCTGTCCCCCGCGCGGCTCGAGGAACCGCAGCAGCACCGATGCCAGCGTGCTCTTGCCGGAGCCGCTCGGCCCGGTGATCACCACACGGCTCCCGGCGGGCAGGTCGAGGTTCAGTCCGTCGAGCACGTCGCTGCCGTCGTACCCGGCTCGGAGCAGCCGCACCTGGAGGTCGCGTCCGGCCGGGAGCGGCAGTGGCTCGACAGGCTCGGTCACCGACGAGGGCGTGTCGACCAGTTCCTGGACTCTGTCGAGGGACGCCCGTACGCGGATGGCCAGCTGGGCTGCCGCAGGGAGTCCGCCCAGTACGTCGGCCAGGGCGAGCGGGGTGAGGACCAGTACGGCGAAGACGGCGCCGGTGATGTTCGCCGTACTCCCGAGGACCAGGGCGGCGATGCTCGCGCCGCCGACGCACAGGACCAGGAGTGCGCTGCCGAGACCGGCGCTCCAGGCCGACCGGCGTTCGGCCGCGGCCAGACGCGCGTCACGGCGGCTGAAGTCGTCCAGCACCGTGTCGATCGCGTTGAAGGCGACCACGTCGGCTGCCGTGAGCAGGGCCTCGGTCGTCGTGGCTGCGACATCACCACGGGCACCGGCCAGATTGCGCTCGGCCCGCTCAGCCGTGCGGGCAGTCAGCCACGGTACGACGGTGCACGCGATCAGGACTGCCACCGCGACCGCTGCACCGGCTGTTGGCAGGAGGATCGCGAGGAGCGCCACTGTGGCAGCTGCTGTCACGGCGGCGACAGTGGCGGGAAGGAGGACTCGCAGCCAGAGGTCGAGGACCGCGTCCACGTCCAGCACCAGCCGAGCGAGCAGGTCGCCCTTTCGCTGTGAGGTGAGCGGTGCGAGCTTCTCCAGCCGTCCGGTGATCCGTGCGCGGGTCTCCCCCAGCACCCGGTACGCCGCGTCGTGGCCGACGAGGCGCTCGACGTACCGGAACACCCCGCGCCCGACACCGAAGGCACGTACCGCCACGATCGGCACCATCAGCAGCAACACCGGAGGCTGCGCCGACGCTGCCGTGATCAACCAGGCCGAGGTAGCAAGCAGAGCAACAGCCGACCCGGCCGCCGCAACACCAAGCACCAGCGCCAACGCCAGCCGCCACCAAACGGCGCCCTGCGGGCGGGCGAGGGGATCAAGGACGATTGCCCGCTTCACGCGTTCACCAACTCTCGGACGGCTACGTCGACCGTGCGGTCGGCTGACGCGATCAACGCGGGACGGTGAGCGACCATCAGGACTGTTCGGCCGCTGGCGCGCAGGCCGGCGATCACTTCAGCTTCTGTGCTGCTGTCCAGGCCGGCTGTGGGCTCGTCCAGGAGGAGGACTGGAGCGTTGGTGACCAGGGCCCGGGCCAGGGCTACTCGGCGCTGCTGGCCGCCTGACAGTTGCTGGCCCTGCTCGCCTACTGCCTTGTCGAGGGGCAGGTCGGCGGCGCCCGCTGTGAGGAGCGCGAGGCGCACCTCGTCGTCCGACGCATCCGGCCGGCCGAGCCGTACGTTGTCGGCAACGGTCCCCAGCCGCAGTCCGGGGCGCTGCGGCACCCACGCGAACTGCCGTCTCCACTCCGCCGGGTCGAACTCGTCAGCCGCACTGCCACCGGCGACGACCACGCCATGCTCCGGCTGGACGAACCCGAGCAGTACGGCGAGCACTGTCGATTTGCCGGCACCACTGGGGCCGGTCAGCGCCACCACCTCGCCCGGGCGCACCTCCAGGTCGAACCCGTCCAGCACCGGCTCGTTCCGCCCCGGATAGCGCACGGTCACGTCGTACAGGTGCAGCGAGCTCGCCCTCAGGTCCGGTACGTCGGTGCGGTCGCCACGCACCGGCAGCGGCGTCTCCAGCACGCGGAACACCTCTTCGCTCGCCGCCACCCCGTCCGCACTGGCGTGGAACTGCATGCCGACCTGTCGCAACGGCAGGTAGGCCTCCGGCGCCAGGATCAGCACCATCAGGGCCGTCTCGAGTCCCAGCTTGCCGTCGACCAGCCGGAGACCGACGCCGACGGCAACCAATGCCACTGACAGGCTCGCGAGCAGCTCCAAGGCGAACGACGACAGGAACGCGATCCGCAGGCTGCCCATCGACGCGGCGCGATGCCGGTCGGTCACCCGTCGTACGGCCTGCTCCTGAGCCTTCGCGCGACCGAACAGCTTCAGCGTGGTCAGCCCACCGACCACGTCCGCGAAGTGATGCGCCAGGACGGCCAGGGCGTGCTGACGCTGCCGACTGCGCGCCTGAGTCACCCAGCCGATCAGCGCCATGAAGACGGGGATCAACGGCAGGGTGATCAGCACGGTCCCGGCCGCGATCAGGTCCCCGGTCGCCATCCAACCGATCACGCCGGCCGGCACCGTGGACGCCAGAACCAGCTGGGGCAGGTAGCGAGCGAAGTACGGGTCCAGGTCGTCCAGGCCCTTTGTCAGCAGGGTTGTCAGCGCACTGCTGCGTTCACCGCTCAGCCACACCGGTCCGAGCTTCAGTGAGTGCTCGAGCACCTGCCGTCGCAGCGTGGACTTCACGGCGGCCGCAGCGCGCTGTGCGACCACTTCTTGCGCCCACACCAGCAACGCCCGCCCGGCGATGACAGCAGCCAGGCCCTAGGCGACCGCGGCCACCCCGCTGCCCCGCAGTACGACGCCCGCGATGCCATGCGCCAGCAGCACCGCCTGCACGATGATCAGCACGCCGCTGAGCACACCGATCACGACTGACGCTGCCAGGAAGACCCGGGCGCCGCGAGCTCTCCTCAGCAGCCGCGGGTCGAGCGGCTTCACGCGACCACGACCCGCTGACGGAACACCCAATAGGTCCAGCCCTGGTACAGCAGCACCAGCGGCATGAAGATCGCCGTGATGATCGTCATCACCTTCAACGTGTACGCCGACGACGCCGCCTCGACCGCGGTCAGCGTCGACGCCGGATCGAGTGTCGACGGCATCACGTCCGGGAACAGCGCGACGAACAGCGACACCACGGACAGCCCGATCGCGAACGTCGTACCGGCGAAGGCCCAGCCCTCGCGGCGCAGCACGTTCGCGACCAGGCCGCCGGCGAAGGCGACCACGGCGGCGATCGCGATCCCCACCGAGACGGCGTCGCCGCGCAGCGCCTGCGCCCAGGCGAGGAAGGCGATCGCGAGCACAGCGCCGAGCGCACCGGTCCGGGTGGCGAGCCGGTTGGCGCGGACCCGTAGGTCGTCGGTGGTGCGCAGCGCGAGGAAGATCGCGCCGTGGGTGACGAAGACCGCGACGAACGTCAGCCCGCCGAGCAGGGCGAACGGGTTGAGCAGCGTCCCGAAGCTCCCGACGTACTCGTGATCGGCGTCCAGCGGCACCCCGCGCACGATGTTGCCGAAGGCAACACCCCAGAGCAGGGCCGGCAGCAGCGAGCCGACGACGATCATCGCGTCCATCCGCGACCGCCAGACCGGCTCGTCGCGCTTGCCGCGGTACTCCAGGGCGACACCGCGCAGGATCAGCCCGACCAGGATCGCGAACAACGGCAGGTAGAACCCGCTGAACAGCGTCGCGTACCACTCCGGGAACGCGGCGAAGGTGGCCGCGCCGGCCATGATCAGCCACACCTCGTTGCCGTCCCAGACCGGCCCGATGGTGCTGATCGCGGCCCGGCGCTCGGGCTCGTTCCGGCCGAGCACGCGGTACAGCATCCCGACGCCGAAGTCGAAGCCCTCGAGTACGAAGTAGCCGGTCCACAGTGTCGCGATCGCGACGAACCACACAGTCGTCAGTTCCATCTCGAACCCCTCAGTACGCGAACGACAGCGGCTTGTCGGGCTGTTCCGGCTCCGTGTCCGGCGGTGGCGCGTCCGTCCCGGCCAGGCCGGCCCGGATCGTCCGCAGCAGCAGCTTGGTCTCGACCACCGCGAGTACGCCGTACAGCGCGGTGAACCCGACCAGCGACGTGATCACCTCGCCGCTGGTCGTCCCGGGTGACACGCCCGACGCCGTCGGCAACAGACCGAACACCAGCCAGGGTTGCCGTCCCGTCTCGGTGAAGATCCAGCCGAAGGTGTTCGCGACCAGGGGCAGCAGCGGCAGCGGGGCCGCGAGCCAGATCAGCCACCGGGCCGGCGCCCGGCCCCGGCGCGTGGTCCACAGCAGCCACAGCGCGACCGCGGCCGACGCCATCCCGACCCCGATCATCAGCCGGAACGTCCAGTACGTCAGCGGGATGTTCGGCTTGTACGACCCCGGCCCGTACAGCTGCTCGTACGCGTCCTGCAGCGAGTTGATCCCCTTCACCTCGCCGTCGAAGTGCCCGGTGGCCAGGAACGACAGCAGGTACGGCACCTTGATCGAGAAGATCTCCTTCGACCCGTCCAGCGTGCCGATCGTGAACGCCGAGAACGACGCCGGCTTCTCGGTCTCGTACAGCGCCTCGGCCGCGGCCATCTTCATCGGCTGCACCTCGGTCATCACCTTGCCCTGCAGGTCACCGCTGATCGCGACACCCGCACTGGCGACCAGGACGATCGACGCGCCGATCTTCAGCGCCGAGCGGAACACCGCCCGATCCGTGTCCGGCCGGCGGAGCAGGTGCCACAACGCGACCCCGGCGACGAAGGCGCCGCCGACCATGAAGGCGGCGAAAATCGTGTGCGGGTAAGTGACCAGCACCACCTTGTTGGTCAGCACCGCCCACAGATCCGTGAGCTCCGCCCTGCCGCGCTCGGGATTCACGCGGAAGCCGACCGGGTTCTGCATCCAGGAGTTCGCCGCGAGGATGAAGTACGCCGACAGTTGCGTGCCGAGCACCACCATCCAGATGCAGCCCAGGTGCACGAGCTTCGGCAACCGGTCCCAGCCGAACATCCACAAGCCGATGAACGTCGACTCGAGGAAGAACGCGAGCAGCCCTTCCAGCGCCAGCGGGGCGCCGAACACGTCCCCGACGAACCGCGAGTAGTCGCTCCAGTTCATCCCGAACTGGAACTCCTGCACGAGCCCGGTGACGACTCCCATCGCGATGTTGATCAGGAACAGCTTCCCGTAGAACTTCGTCAGCCGGAGGTACTTCTCCTTCCCGGTCCGGTACCAGGCGGTCTGCAGTCCGGCGGTGATCGCGACCAGCGAGATCGTCACCGGTACGAAGAAGAAGTGGTACACGGTGGTGATCGCGAACTGCCAGCGGGCCAGATCCAGGGTGTCCACAAAGCCCTCCCCGGGGCATCTACGACGTGTCGTAGTAGATGCTAGCGCGGATCTACTACGACGCGTAGTTATACTGGTCACGTGGCGAGTGAGGAGAGAGCACCGCGGCCGCTGGGCGACCTGGAACGGCTGGTCATGGAACGGCTGTGGGCGGCGCCGGAGGCACTGACCGTGCGCGAGGTGCACGAGCAGCTGGCGCGGACCCGTGAGCTCGCCTACACGACCGTGATGACCGTCCTGGACCGGCTGGCGAAGAAGAAGCTGACCGAGCGCGAGCGCGACGGCAAGGCTTGGCGCTACCGCGCCGCCGCACCCCGCGAGGAGATGGCCGCCGGCCTGATGCGGGACGCTCTCGACCGCGCGGGCGACCGGCGGGAGGCTCTGGTCCGTTTCGTCGGTCAGGTGTCCGACGAGGAAGCGGCGCTTCTCCGCGAGGCCCTGGCCCAGCTGGACGGCAAGGAGCCGGCCGGGTGACCGCCGCGGTCCTGCTGGCCGTCCTGGCGCTGCTGCTCACCGGCCCGGCACCGGCCCTGCTGGCTCGTTCCGACTGGCCGTACCGGGTCCCGCGCGCCGCGGTGATCCTGTGGCAGGCGATCGCGCTGGCCGCCGTACTGGCTGCGCTCGGTTCCGGTATCGCGCTGTCCTACTCGATCGCCGGCCGGCCTGGTGAGCCGCGGTTCGACCCGTCGTCGCCACGGGACCTGCTGGCCGCGGTGATCCTCGCGATGGTCGCACTCGTCGTCGTGCGACTGCTGTGGGCGATCGGCCGCGTGGCTGTCGGTACGCGGGCGCGACGCAGGCGGCACCGCGATCTGGTCGACGTACTGGCAACGCCTGACGGCCTGATCCCCGGACTCCGGGTGCTGGCCGAGGAGACACCACTGGCGTACTGCCTGCCGGCGCTGCGAGGCGCCCGGGTCGTCGTCTCGGTCGGCGCGCTGGATCGACTCGACGACAGTGAGCTGAAGGCCGTGCTCGCGCATGAGCAGGCTCATCTGCGAGCGCGTCATGACTTGGTGCTGGAGGAGTTCACCGCTCTGCACCACGCCTTCCCACGCTGGGTGCGTAGTGACGTCGCGCTGGAGCAGGCGCGCACGCTGGTGGAGCTGCTCGCTGACGACGACGCACGCCGCCGCAACGGTCCCCGCCCGCTGGCGCGTGCCCTGGTCGCACTTGCCGGTGCACCCGCTCCGGAGGCAGCCCTGGCCGCAGCCAAGTCCGCCACTGTCCTCAGAGTGCAACGACTCGCCGGACCGCCGGCCAACGAGCCCACGCTCTCCGCCATCACGTACGCCGCCGCAGCCGCGCTGCTGGTGGTGCCGACGATCACCGTCGCCGCACCGATCGTGAAGGCGATCGTCGACGCGGTCAGCTAGCCGGGTCAGTTGCCGGGCTGGTACCGCACGAGCACGCCGCCCACGCCCCACGGACGCGCCTCGATCAGCTCCAGCGCCACCGGTGAGCTGCCGCTCGGGAACGCGCTCTTCCCGGCGCCCAGCAGCACCGGACAGATCCGCAGCTGCACCTCGTCGACGAGCCCGGCCCGCAGCAACGACTGGAACAGCGTGATGCTGCCCCAGAGGATGATGTCCTTGCCGGTCTGCTCCGCCTTGAGCGCACGCACCGCGTCCAGGTCCCGGACCACCAGGCCGGGCTCGTAATCGCCCCACGGTGCACTCGCCAGGGTCGTCGAGACCACCACCAGCCGGAGCGCGTTGAGTTTCTCCGCGATCGGCTCGCCGGCCGACGCCTCGGTCGGCCAGAACCCCGCGAACAACCGGTACGTCTCGGCGCCCAGCAGCATCGTGTCGACGCTGTCGAGCAGCTCGAGGTTGTCGGTGTCGGGAGCCGCACCGATCGCGTCGAAGAACTCCAGCCCGCCGTCCGGCCCGGCGGCGTACCCGTCGAGCGTCACGTACTCCTGGAAGATCAGCCGCCTCATGACCGGAGGCTACCCGAAATGTTTCCCCTCACCGCGTGCCACGGCGAGCAGCACGAGGCCCGACAGAACCAGCAGAACGACCATGGTGACGACGAATGTCAGCACTTCTCTCCCCGAATCCCCACTACCAACACCTTGCCTGACGCGCTCAGCGCACCAGAAGTTCCCGGAACGCCTTGGCGATCTCGCCGACCTGCCAGTCCAGTGTGGCCGGCGTCATCACCAGCTCGACCCACGACCACCCGGGGACGTCGGCCGGCTGCCACGCACCGCACAACGCCTCGCGGGTGCGCTCCATCCGCTCGACGGCCGCCTGCTCGATCGACTCGGCCGGGCGCGGCGCGTAGACGCGGAACGAATTCGTGTGCGGCGGCTCGGGGAAGACGCGGAAACCCTCGCTCTGCAAGGCCATTGCGACCTCGACGGCACGCTGGTACAGGTCGTCCATCAGCGGCAGCACCGTCCGCAGTCCGTGGCGCGCGGAGACGGCGTACGGGAACAGCGAGTACAGGTTGCCGCCCAGCCGGCGCTGCCACCGCCGTACCTCGGCGATCACGTCCTCGGGGCCGGCGAGCGCTGCCCCGCTGATACCGCCCAGCACCTTGTAGAACGAGACGTACACCGTCGACGCCAGCGCGGCGATGTCAGCGAGGCTGTGCTCGAGGTACGGCGTGCTCTCCCACAACCGTGCGCCGTCCAGGTGCAGCGGTACGCCGCGCTCCGCACAGGACTCGGAGAACACGACCAGCTCGTCCCAGGTCGGCAGCACGAACCCGGCGTCCCGTAGCGGCAGCTCCAGCGTGACCGCGGCCAGCTCGCCCGGAATCGCGGCTAGCTCGTCCGGCCGCGGCTGGCGTGGCTCCGACGTCAGCCGCTCGCTGCGCAGGTGGTGCACCTCTTCCAGCGCGTTCAGTTCATGGACGAGCAGGTGGGCGAGTCCGTGCACCGCGACCCGGCTGGTACCCGCACGGTCGGCGTACACGCGCAGGACGCTCTGCTGGGCCATGATGCCGGTCGGCATGAACACGGCGGCCGGCTTGCCCAGCAGGTCCGCAACCTCTCGCTCCAGCGCGGCGACCTCACCGCCGTTGCCGTAGCCATCGACCTCGTCGTCTGTGGCGACCTCAGCGAGCTGCCGCAACCGGTCCGGTGCCGGCACGCGCCGATGCGACAGCCAGCGCTCACAGCTGTCCGCTGCGTTCTTCCGGCGCTCTCGCAGGTCCTCGGAGGTAGTAGCCACAGCTCCATCCTCTCGTGTCCCGCAACCGGGTTAGATGGTGGCTGTGATCAAGTGCCTTCCTTGCACCGTCCTGATCTCGACCGAGCGCACCTGATCCGGTGGAACCAGCACACCGCCGCCGAACGTGCTCCCGCTCTTCGCGGCCTTCTCCGACACCAGCCAGCTGCCCGCGATCCAGGCCTCACCGTCCTTATCGGTGACGACCATCTCGCACTCGTCACCGGCTTGCAGGCCAGTCACCTCTACCCGCACCCAGCTCCAGCCCGCGCGGGGCTCCACCGTGGCGGCCATGGTCGCGCCGGTGTTCGTGTCCGAGGTCGTGACCTGCCTGGATCCCGCAACAGGCTGATCGCCGGCCGGTGCGGTCGACCGGCCGAGGACGACGCCTCCGCCGAGCGCACCGGCCACCACGACCGCGGCCGCCGCGATCAGCAACCAGCGGGAACGACGCTTCGGCGGTGCCTGCACCTGAGGCTCCCGGACCTCCCGCAGCGTGCGCTGCAGCAGCAGGTCGCCGTCCTCGGGCGGTCCGTCCAGGAACGCCTCCGGCGGCACCTCGCCGAGGAAGTCCTTCACCTCGGTCAGCTCGGCCAGCTCCGCGCGGCACTCCGCACAGGTGGCCAGGTGCTCGTCGACGGCCTCGGCCTCGGCCGCATCCAGCGCGCCGAGGGCGTAGGCGCCCAGCTGCGTACGGTCGTGCTCACTCATGGGACACCTCCGCTGCTTTCCCTGCCATCACCGCGCGCAGAGCTCGGAGGGCGTAGTACGAACGCGATTTCACCGTACCCGGCGGAATCCCCAGTTCCTTGGCGGCCTCGGCGACGGACCGGCCGCGGTAGTACAGCTGGACGAGTACGTCGCGGTGCTCGGGCGACAGCGTGTCCAGCGCGTCCATCACCACCATGGTGTTCACGACGGACTCGGAATGGTCTCCTTCGACCGGCGGCCGGTCCAGGACGTCCGCCACCTCGGCCGGCCGCACCGCACGCGCCCGGGCCCGGTCGGTGACCAGGTTGCGCGCGACAGTCAGCAGCCAGCCCCGCACCGACCCTCTGCCGCCGGTCAGATCGTCCGCGTGCTTCCACGCCCGCAGCAGCGTCTCCTGCACGACGTCCTCGGCCGCGGCGCGGTCTCCGGTGAGGCGGGTCGCGTACGCGAGCAGGCTGCGGCCGTGCTCGGCGTACAGCGTCCGGATCAGCGTCTCGGCGTCGTGCGGCGCTGGGTTGTCACCCACCGACCGCACGATACCGGGATCGGTCGGCGCCCACACCACAACGGCACCAGTCGGATCAGTAACCGTAGCCATTGCCGGAAGCGCCCGGCTTGGTGGTGATCTTCTGGCCGTCCGCGCCGACCACCCACCAGACACCGCCGACCGCCTGCCCTTTGGCCTCACCGGGCTGGCTGTCGCTGGCGAACAGGTAGAGCGGCATGCCCTTGATGGCCAGCTGCTTGGTGCCGTCGGAGCGGTTCACCGTGCTGACCAGCGACGCGTCGATGCCGTCGAGCTGCGGCGTCCCCGCACCGGCCGCGACCGCCGGCCACTTCGCGAGGCAGTCGCCGGAGCAGTTCGACGTACCGGAGGTGTCCTTGTCGAACACGTACACCGTCCGCCCCTTGCCGTCGACAACGATCTTGCCGTAGTCGCCGACCTCCGCGACGGTCAGCTTCGTCGCGGCCGGCGCCGCGGACGCGGCGGGCGCCGAGCCCGAACCCGAGCCGTACCCCGAGTCGTTACCTCCACAGGCCGTCAGCCCGGCCAGTCCGAGCACGGACGCAGCGATCACATTGCCCAGTCGCTTCATCGGAATCCTCCTCGGTCGCCCGATCCGTCACCCGCCATACGTGCGGATCCCGCAACCGGTTCAACCGCGAGGGTTATCGTCACCGGCATGAGCCCAGACAAGCCCGCAGAGATCCCCGCAGCCGTCCGGCGCGCGCTCGCCGCGATCGACGCCCTGGACAACGACGCGTTCGTGGCGGCGTTCGCCGAGGACGGCTACGTCGACGACTGGGGCCGCGAGTTCCGCGGCCACGACCGCATCCGCTCCTGGAGCGACAACGAACTGATCGGCAAACGCGCCACCTTCACCGGCACCCAGGTCACCACCCCGGGCAACCCCCTCACCATCCTCACCCAGGTCGGCGGCGACGGCTTCAACGGCCCGTCCCACTTCACCTTCACCATCGACGGCGACCACCTCGCCTCGATGGCGATCACGGCCTAGACGGGTTCGGGTTCGCGGATTCGCTGGGAGATGACCGCGGAGACGCCGTCGCCGCGCATGGTGACGCCGTACAGGGCGTCGGCGACCTCCATGGTGCGCTTCTGGTGGGTGATGACCAGGAGCTGGCTGTTCTCGCGGAGTTCCTCGTAGATCTCCAGGAGGCGGCCGAGGTTGGTGTCGTCCAGGGCGGCCTCGACCTCGTCGAGGATGTAGAACGGCGACGGGCGGGCCTTGAACAGGGCGACCAGGAACGCGACCGCGACCAGCGACCGCTCGCCGCCGGACAGCAGCGACAGCCGCTTGACCTTCTTGCCCGGCGGGCGGGCCTCGACGTCGATGCCGGTGGCGAGCATGTCGTCGGGGTCGGTCAGCACGAGCCGGCCCTCACCGCCCGGGAACAGCCGGCTGAAGACGTGCTCGAACGCCGTCTCGACGTCCCGGTAGGCCTCGGTGAAGACCTGCTCGACCCGCTCGTCGACCTCCTTGACGATGTCCATCAGGTCCCGCCGGGACTTCTTCAGGTCCTCGAGCTGCTCGGAGAGGAACCGGTGCCGCTCCTCCATCGCCTCGAACTCCTCGAGCGCGAGCGGGTTGATCTTGCCGAGCTGGTTCAGTGCCCGCTCGGCCTGCTTGAGCCGCTTCTCGACCTTGGTCCGGTCGAACGGCTCCCCCTCCAGCTCGAGCGTCTCCTCTTCGCCGGCCTTGGGCAGCGGCGGCACCAGCTGGTCCGGCCCGTACTCCGCGACCAGCGCGTCCACCTCGATGCCGAGCTCGCCGAGCGCCTTCTCGTACAGCGCCTCGAGCCGCATCTTCTGCTCGGCGCGCGCGAGCGCGTCGCGGTGCACGGTATTGGTCAGCTGCTCCAGCTCGGAGCTCAGGTTCCGGGTCGCGGACCGCGCCTGCGCGAGAGCCTGCTCCCGGTCGGAGCGCTGCGCCTGGATCGTGGCCCGCTCGGACGCGGCCAGCTGCAGCGATTGCTCCAGCCGCGCCAGCACGTGACCGGCCGCCAGGTGTACGGCCTGCGCCGCCTCCGCCTGCCGGGCCCGCCGCGCCGCGCGGGCGATCGCCCGGGCGCGTGCCTCGCGCTCCTGCCGGGCCGCACGCTCCAGCGAGTCCGCACGCCCGGACAGCGCCCGGGCCCGCTCCTCGGTGGTCCGCAGCGCCAGCCGCGCCTCCATCTCGGCCGCGCGCCCCGCTTTGGCCTCCTCGGCCAGCCGGTCGCGCTGCGACGTGTCGGGCTCGTCGCCCTCTTCGTCGAACGCTTCGGCATCCATCAGCCGCTCTTCGAGCTCGGCCAGGCCGGACAGGTTCTTGTCGCGCTCCTCTTCGGCCGCCGCGATCGCCTCGGCCATCCGCTGTGCCTCGCCGCGGGACGCCTTGGCCAGCGACCCGAAGTGCGCCAACTGCTCGGCCACCGCGGCCATCGCCGCGTCCGACTCGTGCAGCCGGGCCAGCGTGATCTCGACGGACTCCTTCTGCCGGGCCCGCTCGTCCTCCAGGGCCTGCAGCTCGAACCCCAGCCGCTCGCTGCGCGCCGTCGCCTCGGTCAGCTTCTCCGCCGCTTCGTCGACCGCGGACTGCACCTCGATCAGGCTGGGCGCCGCGTCCGACCCGCCGTACGCGAAGTGCGCGCCGAGGACGTCGCCCGCACGCGTCGTACAGGTGACGTCGGGCAGGTTACGGACCAGGGACCGGGCCGCGTTCACGTCGTCGACGACCGCGACCTTGCGCAGCAGCCGCCGCAGCGCGGGCCGCAGCGTCTCCGGGCAGTCGACGACGTCCACGGCGTACGACGCGCCGTACGGCAGCGCCGGCCACAGCGCGTAGTCGTCGGTCGGGGCGTCGCCGAGGAGCAGCCCGGCGCGGCCGAGGTCGTGCTCCTTGAGGTGCCCGACGGCGTGCAGCGCCGCGTCGGTGTGGGTGACGGCCACCGCGTCCGCGGCCTCGCCGAGCGCCGCCGCGATCGCGGTCTCGTACCCGGACCGGACGCTCAGCAGCGCGGCGACTGACCCCATCAGGCCGTTCACCTGCTCGGAGGCGGCCAGCAGCGCGCCGGCCCCGTCCTTGCGGTTCAGGCCGAGTTCGAGGGCTTCCTTCCGCGCCGCCAGACCGGTGCGCTCACGCTCGGCGTCGCGCTCCTCGGCCCGCACCTTGGCCAGCCGCTCGTCCATCTCGTCGAGAACGGCCTGGGCGGCCTCGTACTGGTCGTCGAGGCCCTTCTCGCCGGCGTCCAGCCCGGCGACCTGGGTCTCCAGCGCGGTGAAGTCGTGCTGGGCCTTCGCGGCCCGGGCCTCGGCCTCACGCCTGTTGGTGGCCAGCCGGCCGATCTCGGACTCGGCGGCGGCCGCGCGGCTCTTCAGCGCGTTCACCTGGCCGGTCAGCCGGGCCAGGCCCTCGCGGCGGTCGGCGGCGGCCCGGATCAGCGCCGAGATCCGGCGCTCCTCCTCGGCCTCCTGGGCCTCCAGCTGCTGGCGGCGTTCGACGGACTCGGCGAGCAGCTCGGAGTGCGCCTCGACCTCGGCCTCGATCTGGGCCTCGGTCTCGCGGACCCGGGCGGCTTCCAGTTCGAGCTCTTCGGGGTCACGTCCCGAGCGCGGACCGTCCTCGGCCTCGTCGTTCAGCGAGCGGATCCGGTCCGCCGCGATGCGCGCCGTGCCCTTGATCTTCTCGCTGAAGCCGGACAGCTGGTACCAGGTGTCCTGGGCGGCCTGCAGCGCCGGCGCGTCCTCGCGGAGCGCGTCCTCGAGCTCCGCCTCCAGCTCCCGGGCCTCGCGCAGCTTCGCCTCGGTCTCGGTACGGCGCTCCGTCAGGCGGGCCTCGTCCCGCAGCTCGGCCTCGAGCGCGGACTGGGCCTGGACGATGTCGTCGGCGAGCAGCCGGGCGCGGCCGTCGCGGACCTCGGCCTGGATCGTCACCGCGCGGCGCGCCACCTCCGCCTGGCGCCCGAGCGGCTTGAGCTGACGGCGGATCTCGGTGATCAGGTCCCCGAGCCGGTGCAGGTTGCCCTCGGTGGCCTCCAGCTTCCGGATCGCCTTTTCCTTGCGCTTGCGGTGCTTCAGGACACCGGCGGCCTCCTCGACGAACCCGCGGCGGCCTTCCGGCGTGGCGCGCAGGATCGAGTCCAGCTGGCCCTGGCCGACGATGACGTGCATCTCGCGGCCGATACCGGAGTCGCTGAGCAGCTCCTGGACGTCGAGCAGGCGGCAGTTCTGGCCGTTGATCTGGTAGTCGGACCCGCCGTTGCGGAACATCGTCCGGCTGATCGTCACCTCGGCGTACTCGATCGGCAGCGCGCCGTCGGTGTTGTCGATGGTGAGCACCACCTCGGCGCGGCCGAGCGGGGCGCGGCCGGAGGTGCCGGCGAAGATGACGTCCTCCATCTTGCCGCCGCGCAGCGACTTGGCGCCCTGCTCCCCCATCACCCAGGCCAGTGCGTCGACGACGTTGGACTTTCCGGAACCGTTCGGTCCGACGATGCAGGTGATGCCTGGTTCGAAGTTCATCGTCGTCGCGGACGCGAACGACTTGAAGCCCCGGAGCGTCATGCTCTTCAGGTACAAGGCGAAGGTCTCCAACCCGTGAAAGGACAGACGGTACCGAAGGAACCGCCGTAGCTGTTCGTCACGCTGCCGCTACCCGGGGGAAGTTGTTCCGCTTCGCAGTCTACAAAGAGATCTACGGAATCCGGCGGAGGCCAGGCCGATGGGAGACGGCCGGCGGAAGATCTGGGAGCACAACATTCGGTGAACACACAACCGGCGGAGGCCCGGACGGGGGCCACCGCCGTACAGAGTGTAGTGACGGTAAAGAAAGTACCTCTGCCGCGTCAGACCGAGGCGGGAGTGCGCAGCGCCTCGTCGACGGTGAGCAGCCGACCCTCGTGGATCTGGGCCACCAGGTGGTCGTTCTCTGCCTGCAGGCGCATCACGTGCGCCTCCAGATCTGCGACACGCCGGTTGAGCAGACGAACCTGCTCGAGCATGCGCGGGTCAGTGCCTCCAAGATGCCCTAGAAGAGCCTTGGCCATTGTGCTGTCCTCCGGAAGGGTTCTGGCCGATGCGCTCCAGGTCGAGGTCCAAGACGGAGCGCTGAAAAGTTGTGCCGTCTTTCAGGGTGACACCGCCGACGCCGACCGGTCAACCTGGGCCACGTTTATTAACGATACCTCGCTCACCAGCGAACATGGCGCGGGACGGGCTGACATTTCGGGCACCGGTACGACGAACGGTTCATGAACGGTTCGCGACGGATCGGCCGGCCGTCCCGCGGGCACGGCGATCCCTCCTGCCCGTAAACGTTGAGGCCGCGCTCGAAGTATCCGGACTCCCCGTTCACGTTGACGTACAGCGCGTCGAAGCTGGTGCCACCAACGGTCAGTGCCTCGGCCATCACCGCCTGCGCCTGGTCGAGAATCCCCTTTGCCTGCGAGGGTTTGAGCGTTTCGGTGGCCCGCGCGTAGTGCAGCTTGGCGCGCCACAACGCCTCGTCGGCATAGATGTTGCCGATCCCGCTGACCGCGGTCTGGTCGAGCAGCGCTCGCTTCAGCCCGGTACGCCGCCGACGGATCTTGGCGGCCGCCGCGTCCTGATCGAACAGAGGATCGAACGGGTCGCGGGCGATGTGAGCGATCTCGGCGGGCAGCTCGGCGCCGCCCTCGGAGTAGGACAGACCACCGAACATCCGCTGGTCCACAAAACGGACCTCTCCGCCGCCGTCGGCGAACCGGAACCGGACCCGCAGATGGGGTTCGTCGGGCGCGCCGACCGGCTGGACCCGGAACTGCCCGCTCATTCCGAGATGGGTGAGTACCGCATCACCGGACGTCAACGGCAGCCACAGGTACTTGCCGCGGCGGGCGGGTTCGGCGAACACCTGGCCCTTGAGCCGGGACACGAAATCCTCCGGCCCGGCGGCGTGCCGCCGTACCGGGCGCGGGTGCAGCACCTCGACGGACTCGATGGTCCGGCCGGTGGTGAACTCGGCCAGACCCCGCCGTACGACTTCTACTTCCGGGAGCTCGGGCAACTCAGGGCTGCGAGGGGTCCACGCTGTCGGGATGCGCGGCGCGCAGAGCCTTCCAGGCGGTCTCGGCGGCCTGCTGCTCGGCTTCCTTCTTGCTCCGGCCGATGCCGTGACCGTACGTGTCGGAGCCGATCCTGACCCGGGCCTCGAACGTCTTCGCGTGGTCCGGTCCGGACTCCGAGATCACGTACTCCGGCACGCCGACGCCGAGCTGGGCGACCAGCTCCTGCAGCGAGGTCTTCCAGTCCAGGCCGGCGCCGAGCCGGGCCGACGACTCCATCAGGTCGTCGAACAGCCGGTGCACCACCCCGCCCGCGACCTCGAAGCCGCGGTCCAGGTAGACGGCGCCGATCAGCGCCTCGACGCAGTCGGCGAGGATCGACGACTTGTCCCGGCCGCCGGTGGCCTCTTCCCCGCGGCCGAGCCGCAGGTACTTGCCCAGCTTGAGCTCGCGGGCGACACCCGCGAGCGCACGCATGTTGACCACCGCGGACCTGAGCTTGGCCAGTCGGCCTTCGCTCAGGTCCGGGTGGTTCCGGAACAGCGACTCCGTGACGATGACGCCGAGCACGGAGTCCCCGAGGAACTCCAGCCGCTCGTTCGTCGGCAGACCACCGTTCTCGTACGCGTACGAGCGGTGGGTGAAGGCGTGCTCCAGTAGTTCGTCAGCCAGCGATACGCCGAGCCGCTGGTTCAGCTCGGCGTAGAGCCCCGTTTCGTTGGCAGAGTTCACTGGGTTGGTGCCGTTTAGCTCTCGACGACCTGGCGACGCTCGCCCTTGGCGCCGTACTGGCCGCAGTTCGGGCAAACGGTGTGCTGCAGGTGCTTCGCGCGGCAGGCGGGGTTCACGCAGGTGACCAGCGACGGGGCAGTGGTCTTCCACTGGGCCCGGCGGCTGCGGGTGTTGCTGCGCGACATCTTCCGCTTCGGAACGGCCACGGTTATGACTCCTCGGTTCGGCCGGAGGCCTTGGTGGACCCGGCCGGCTCAGTCTGACGTTTTCGGTACTGCTGGTGGAGCTGTCTTCAGTTGTCCTGCTCTTTGTCGTCGAGCAGTCCGCCGAGGACGGCCCAGCGCGGGTCGCTCCGTTCCTCGTGTTTGTGGCCGGGCTCGTCCGCCAGGCGAACCCCGCAGTCGGGGCACAGACCCGGACAGTCGTCCGTACACAACGGCTGGAACGGCAGTGCGAGCACCACCTGGTCCCTCAGCACCGGCTCGAGGTCGATCAGATCGCCCTCCATCCGGCTGGCCTCGTCCGGCTCGGCGTCGCTCTCCGGATAGACGTACAGCTCCTGGACGTCAGCGAGGAACTCGTCCTCGATATCGACCAGGCACCGCGCGCACTCCCCGACCAGGCGGCCGCGGGCCGTTCCGGTGACGAGCACCCCTTCGACCACCGATTCCAGCCGTAGATCGAACTGGATCGGATCGCCTTCGGGGACGCCGATCACGTCGATTCCGAGATCTGCCGGCGCCGGCGCCGTGAAGGTGACTTCGCGTTGGGACCCGGCGCGGCGTGTCAGCTCGTGCGTGTCGATCACGAGAGGGGACCGCGGGTCCAAGACGCTCAGAGCAAACCTTTCAGGCGTGGGCAGGCATGAACTCGGTCTCGTCGAGACCGGTTGTCAAGACTACCAACTCCGCGGCTTCGCGCCCAATCCGGGGGATGCTAGAGCGTGTCCAGTAACCGAGCGTGAACGGCCGGTGTCACGAACGTGCTGACGTCGCCGCCGAGGCGGGCGATCTCCTTCACCCAGCTCGAGGAGATGAAAGCGTTCTCCGGCGCGGTCGGCAGGAAGAACGTGTCGACCCCGGTCATCCGCCGGTTCAGCTGCGCCATCTGCAACTCGTAGTCGTAGTCGGCGGCCGAGCGCAGGCCCTTCACGATCACGCCGGCGCCCTCGGCCCGGCAGTAGTCGACCAGGAGCCCCTCGAAACCGCCGACGCGGACGTTCGGGAACGGGGCGACGAGTTCGGTGAGCATCTCGATCCGCTCCTGCGGGCCGAACAACCGGTTCTTCGACTGATTCACGCCGGTCGCGACGATCAGCTCGTCGAAGGCGGCCGCCGCCCGGGTGACGATGTCGAGGTGCCCGACCGTGGGCGGGTCGAAGGTCCCTGGAAAGACCGCCTTACTCATGGCGGTGACCGTACCAAAGCCGGGCCTCGCCGTACTTGCGGTCGCGCAGCGCGGCGAATCCCTCCGGCCAGTCCCACGGCTCGCGTTTCCCGCGCTCGACGACCACGACCGCGTCGCCGGCGAGCCAGCCGTTCGCGGCCAGGTCGGTCAGGACGTCCTGCAGCTCCACGGTCTCGAGCTTGTACGGCGGGTCCGCGAACACCAGGTCGAACACCGCCGGCGACTCACCGGCCGTCACCTTCTCCACGGGCCGGGTCAGCAGCGTGGCACCGGGCAAGCCGACCACCTTGATGTTGGCGGCGATCACGTCGGCGGCCCGCCGGTCCGACTCGACCAGCACGGCCGTCGCGGCCCCTCGGGACAGCGCCTCCAGCCCGATCGCGCCCGATCCGGCGTACAGGTCGAGCACGGCGAGCCCGTGGAAGCTGCCGAACTCCGACTCCAGCGACGAGAACAGCGCCTCCCGGACCCGGTCCGCGGTCGGCCGCGTCCCGCTCCCGGGCGGTACGCCGATCCGCCGCCCGCCCGCCGCTCCGCCGACAATGCGCGTCAAGTTTTCTCCAGGTATTCGGTGGTCTCGGACTCCAGCGCGCTGCGGACGACGGACCGTAGCGCCGGGTACTCGGCCAGCTCGGCGTCGACCGAGACGATGGAGTTCGCGACGTGCCGGGCCGCGAGGATGATGTCCTCGTCGCGGAGCACGCTGAGCAGCTTCAGGCTCGAACGGCGGCCGGACTGCGCGACCCCGAGGACGTCGCCCTCCCGGCGGGTCTCCAGGTCGATCCTCGACAGCTCGAACCCGTCGGTCGTCGACGCGACCGCGTCCAGCCGCCCGTACGACGTGGAGCCTGCCCACAGATCGGTGACCAGCAGGCACAGCCCGGGCACCTTGCCGCGGCCGACCCGGCCGCGCAGCTGGTGCAGCTGCGAGATGCCGAACCGGTCGGCGTCCATGATCACCATCGTCGAGGCGTTCGGGACGTCGACCCCGACCTCGATCACCGTGGTCGCGATCAGGACGTCGATCTCACCGGCCGCGAACCGGGACATGACGGCGTCCTTCTCCTCGGCGGGGAGCCGCCCGTGCAGGATCTCGACGCGCAGGTCGTGCAGGATCTCGGCGAGCGCCTCGGACACCTGCAGTACCGAGATCGGCGGCCGGGCTTGCTTCTTGCCTTCTTCGTCGTCGGCGACCAGCTCGCCTTCCTCGTCGGTCGCGTTCTTCACGTCGTCCCCGATCCGCGGGCACACGACGTACGCCTGGTGGCCCTTCGCGACCTCCTCGCGGACCCGCGCCCAGGCCCGCTGGAGCCAGTCGGGCCGCTCCTTGGCCGGGACCACGGACGACTGGATCGGCGACCGGCCGGCCGGGAGCTGGGTGAGGGTGGAGACCGCGAGGTCGCCGAACACGGTCATCGCGACCGTCCGCGGGATCGGCGTCGCGGTCATCACCAGCACGTGCGGGGTGTTGTCGCCGGACTTCGCGCTCAGCGCG
>Ga0247821_10000457_pt1 | contig 22698 bp, 18 predicted proteins | sample 13C_Glycerol_Day_FD_192481 | JGI IMG/M metagenome (GOLD analysis project Ga0247821, IMG submission 192481) | Soil microbial communities from agricultural site in Penn Yan, New York, United States - 13C_Glycerol_Day14 | ecosystem: Environmental > Terrestrial > Soil > Agricultural land | place... | reverse complement strand
CCCTGCTTGCGCGCCTGCTCTTCGAGGCGGTCGGCCAGGGTGTAGAGGTCCCGTGGCTTGATCTGCGCACTGGCGGCGGCGCGTAAATCGAGCAGCGCCTGGGTCTGCTCGCGAGGCACCACCACGCCTGCCATCAGGTTGGCCTTTTGTACCGAGCTCATGGTGTCACCTCCAGGCGGGCGGCCTGGTGGGCCGGGTAGTCCGAATAGCCTCGCGCACCCGGGGTGTACAAGGTGTGGCGGTCGAAGCCGGCGAGCGGCAGGCCACGCTGCAGGCGCTCGACCAGGTCCGGGTTGGCGATGAAGTGACGACCGAACGACACCGCATCGCCCTCGCCCGCTTCCAGCGCGGCCCTGGCCGATTCGCCGTCGAAGCCGTCATTGAGGATCAGCCCGCTGCCGCCGTGCTGGCGCGCCAGGGCAAAGGCATCGAGCCCCGGCAAGGGCGAGCGCATGATGTGCAGGTAAGCCAGGCCCAGCGGCGCCACGGCATCGCACAAGGCGGCGGCGGTGGCCGCAGGATCGGCATCGTCGATGTCGTTGTAGGGGTTGCCCGGGCACTGGCGATAGCCGACGCGGCCGGCACCGATGGCCGCCGCCATGGCTTCGAGCACCTCCCTGGCAAAGCGCACGCGGTTGGCCGCGCTGCCGCCGTAGGCATCCTCGCGCCGGTTGCTGCCCGAGGCCATGAACTGCATCGGCAGGTAGCCACTGGTGCAGTGCAGCTCCACTCCGTCGAACCCGGCTTCACGGGCATTGATGGCCGCCTGGCAATAGTCGCCGATCACCCCGGCGATGCCCTCCAGGGTCAGTGCCTGGGGCTCGTCGGTATCGACCATGCCGGCCACGTCGGTGAACAGCCGGGTGCCGGCGCGCAGCGCCGACGGCGCCACGGTGGCCGCGCCCCGGGGCTTGTTGTGGTGGCTGGCGGCGCGTCCGACGTGCATCAGCTGCAGCACTATGCGCCCGCCTTGCCCATGCACCGCGTCGGTGACCTTGCGCCAGGCCGCCACCTGCTCGCGGCTGTAGATCGCCGGCGTGCGGCAGTAGCCCAGGCCACTGGCCGAAGGCGCGGTGCCTTCGGCGACGATCAGTCCGGCACTGGCGCGCTGGCGGTAGTACTCGACCATCTCGGCACCGGGCACCGCATCGCTGCCGGCGCGGCTGCGGGTCATCGGCGCCATGACGATGCGGTTGGCCAGTTGCAGGTCGCCCAGGCGCAGCGGCTCGAACAAGATGCTCATGTCAGCTCCTTCACTTCTTGGAAATGCCCGGCCATGCCAGAATCCCGCTGCCCGGTTGGCAGGGATCGCGCACTACCGGAGATGGGCCGAATGATTGACCCGGGGCTGTCACGAAACATCGTCCGTCAAGACTAGATTTCCGGCGTCGGGCCCGGGTGTTGGAAACTGGTCTGAACGGACGATGAAAAAGCCTGGATGAGCCCCGACGATCACACCCACCAGAACAAGACCGGGAGCACCCGCTGTGAACACCTCGACCCCTGTGACATGGCGCACGCACTACGCGTTGTTCGTGCTTGCCGCCATCTACGTCTTCAACTACATCGACCGCCAGTTGATGGCGATCTTGATCGAGCCGGTGAAGCTTGAATTCGGCATTTCCGACACCGGCATCGGCCTGCTCTCGGGGGTAACCTTCGCGGTGTTCTACACCCTGTTCGGCTTCCCCCTGGGGCGCCTGTCCGACCGCATCGGACGCAAGCCGGTGATTGCCCTGAGCTGCATCGCCTGGAGCCTGATGACCATGCTCTGCGGCCTGGCCGGCAGCTTCCTGATGCTGGTGCTGGCGCGCATTGGCGTGGCGGTGGGCGAAGCCGGTGGCACCGCGCCGTCGGTGGCCATGGTCTCCGACCTCTACCCGCCGCGGCGTCGCTCCACGGCCCTGGCAGTGCTGATGCTCGGTTCGAGCCTGGGCGCGGTGGTGGGCCTGGGCCTGGGCGGCTGGATCGCCCAGCACCACGGCTGGCGCCTGGCCTTCTTGCTGATCGGCGCACCGGGGATCTTCCTCGGCCTGCTGTTGTTGCTGACCGTGCGCAGTGCCAAACCTGCCGCCGTATCCGTGCAGGTGGCGGGGCAACAGCAAGGCTGGCTGAAGACCCTGGCGGAGCTGATGCAGATGCCGTCGTTCCTCTGGCTGGTATTGACCGGCGGCGCGGCGGCCATCGCCGGCTACGCCATCGGCACCTGGAGCCCGAGCTTCCTGATCCGCTCCCATGGCCTGAATGTGCAACAGGCCGGCTTTCTGGTCGGCGTGGTCGGCGGCAGCGGCGCGGCCCTGGGCACCCTGGCCTGCGGCATGGTCACCGACCGCATGGCCCGCCGCGATGCCGGCTGGCAGATCGGCGTACCCTTGCTCGGCACCCTGGTCAGCATCCCCTTTGCACTGGCCTATTTCCTCTGGCCGCAGGGCACGCTCCTGCAGCTGGGCGGCATCGATGTGCCGACCGCCTTCCTGTTCTACAGCGTGTTCGCCTTCTTCGGCGTGTGGTGGGCAACGCCATGCCTGGGCGCCATCACCCACCTGTTTCCGGCCACCCGCCTGGCCCAGGCGACCTCGATCTTCGTGATGGCCATGACCTTGCTCGGCGTCGGCGTCGGGCCGTTGCTGATCGGCGTGCTCAGTGATTTCTTCCTGCCGACCCTGGGCGCGGAATCCTTGCGCTATGCGCTGGCAGCGTCGGTGTCGATGCTGGTGCTGGCGGCGGTGTTCCTGGCGTTGGCGTTGCCGGGGTATCGCCGGCAGTTGCGTGAGCCGCTGGGGATCAACGTCACACGCTCAACCGTCACGGCCTGAAGGCCTGTAGCCGCAGCCTGGCGGCAGCGGCTACAAGGCGAACCCCATCCAGGCTATTGCGTTACAGCAACCGGGTCAGCAGCTTGATGACGACCAGGTGCAGCGGATAGAACCCATACCCCCACTTCCCCACCGGCCAGATCCGCACGCCGTACGGCCTGCGCAGCAGCCACAGCCCCAGCGCCGCCGACAGCAATGCCGCCGCCAGGATCATCAGCGCTATCGGCTGGGCCACGTTGCTGCGCACCCAATGGTTGGTCAGGTTTCCCGCCACCGCGACAAACCCGGGCACCAGCCAGGTCCCCCGCCCCCCGCGCAGCGCCAGCGCAAACGCCGCCGGCAACAACACCCCCGGCCAGCCATACATCAGCACATCCGCCGCCAGCAGCGCGACCAGCAGCACGCCCAGGGCCATGACCCGGCGATGATGGTGCACGCCCAGGGCCAGCAGCAGCCCCAGGGTCAGGGTCGGCATGATGCTGAAGGTTCCGGAGCCGACATCCAGCGACCGGTACGGCCACTCCGATATCAGCGAGAACGCCGCCAGCCAGCCCAGGTAACGGCTGTTGGCGGCGGTAAACAGCTGCCCTGGCGTCGAACGCGCGACATTGGCCGCGATGCCCAGGCAGAACAGTGGGAATGCCAGGCGGCCGATCACGTACAGCCAGTCGGCCGTGGGCCAGAGAAAGCGCAGGTGGTCGGCGACCATGGTCAGCATCGCCAGCCACTTGACCAGATCCAGGCCGGCCGAACGCTGGGTGGTGGGGGGCATGGGCGTCCTTGAGTGCTTGCGGGGATCAAGTCACAGCATAGGAGGCCTGGCGGACAAACGAGAAGGCCCCATCGCGGGGCAAGCCCGCTCCTACAGACCGTGTAGGAGCGGGCTCGCCCCGCGATGGGGCCACGGCGACCGGATCAGCGCCCGATCGCGCGCGCCGCGTCCGAGGTGTACATGTCGGCGGTGAACTTCGACTCGTTGAGGATCGGCCCTTTCTTCGCCTCGTTGGTCATGCCATAGCCGGTGTACTGCCCCGAGTTCAGGTCCATGAAGAACTGCGAACCGGCCTGCCAGCCACTCATGTCCGGGTGGTAGTAGTAGTTGATCATCGCGTGCTTCCACAGCTGCCCACGGGCATCGTAGTTGTCGGCCATCACCGCGTTCCAGGTGTCCTCGTCGATGAACAGCACCCGCTTGCCGTAGACATGGCGGTAGCCTTCCTTGAGATCAGCCTCCAGCACCCAGACCCGGCGCAGTTCATAGCGCATGTACTCGGGGTTCGGATGGTTGGGGGTGAGCAGCTGCGCATACTTGACGTTGGCCGCGTTGGCCTTGAAGGCGTTGGCCGGGCTGTAGATCTCGCGCTTGCCGATCAGCTTCCAGGAGTAGCGCTCGGGGGCGCCGTTGAACAGGCGGTCTTCGTCGACGGTCATGGTGCCGTTGGTGCCGATCATCGGCTGGTCGTAGCCGTAGCCCGGCATCTGCCGCACACGCCGGGTGGACGGGCTGTAGGCCCAGGCCTGGCGCGGGTTGGTGGCGAAGTTGTAGGGCTCGTGGGCGATGCTGATCACACCGTTGTCACGGGCCGGCTTGAGCGTGGTGTTGTAGCTCATCGCCTGGACCTTGTCCTCGGTCCTGGGCTCGACCGTCGGCGAGTTGGCCTGGGACAGGTTGCGCGCATGGGCGCGGCCCCAGCCGATGCTGCCGTTGGGCAACACCGAGGCCAGGTCGCTGATCTTCTCCTCGGTGTAGGCGCGCGCTGGCAGCTGGTGGTTCCACAGCAGTTCCATGCCGGTCTTGGGAATCGGGAACGGCACCTGGCCCAGGCCCTCGATGCCCAGCCCGTCGTTGACCAGCCGGGCATTGAGGGCGTTGTACTTGACCCGCTCGCAGACGTAGTCCGGGTAGCGGAAATCCCGATGGCCCGGGTAGATGTTCATCTTGTAGCTGCCTGGGTACTTCTTGAGCAGGGCTTTCTGCCCTTCGGTCAGGCGCGATTCGTACTGGGCCATGTTCTGCGCGGTGATCACCAGGATCGGCTTTTCCGCCGCGTAGGGGTCCACCGGCTGGTCGCCGGAGAATTTCACATGGTTCCAGCCCGGCACCTCGCCCAGGTACTTGCCGGTGTAAGGCGGAATGCTGCCATCGGCGTTGCCGGCTTTTTCGCCACCGACACAGGTCAGTTCCTTGCCCAGCTTGTCGGCTTCCTGGGGCGACACCTGTGCCGCCGCGCTACCGATCAGGCCGGTATTGACCACCATCGTGGCCGCGAGCACGACACCTGTTGTTGTTATTTTCATGTATTGCCTCCTTCGCTGATAAGGCTTTCGGGTAGTCCCCATTCTTCGCGTTCTGGCGGTGTATTCATCGTCCGGAAAGACTAAGAATCGAACGCGCCGACAAATTGCTGCAGCTGGGCCTTGAGCACTTTGCCGGTGGCGTTGCGCGGAAACGGCGTGGCGTGCAGGTAGACCTGTGCCGGCACCTTGTAGGCCGCCAGGCGAGCGGCGATGAAGGCCTGGATCGCACTCGCCTCCAGGTGCGGCTCGGCGCGCACCGCCAGGGCGACCGCCTCGCCCAGCTGGCTGTCGGCAACGGCAAAGGCCGCCGCTTCCTGGACCCCGGGCATGTCGCCGATGCAGGCTTCGATCTCGGCCGCCGAAATCTTCTCGCCGCCGCGGTTGATCAGGTCCTTGACCCGCCCGCTGATGCACAGGAAGCCCTCGTCATCGAGGTAGCCGGTGTCGCCGGTGTCGAGCCAGCCATCGCGCAAGGTCGCGGCGCTTTCTGCCGCCAGGTTCCAGTAGCCGCTCATCAGGGTCGGCGAGCGCAGCCAGATCAGCCCGGGGCTGCCCGCCGGCAAGGGGTGCCGGGGGTCATCGCCGATACGCACATCGACAATCGGCAGCGGCCAGCCACAACTGCCCGGCTTGTAGACGAACTGGTCACCGCCAATGGCCGCGCCGATGCCGTTGCTTTCGGTCAGGCCATAGCCGCTGCCGCCGATGGCGTCGGGCTTGCGTTCGATCATGCTGGCCAGCAGGCTGCTGGACGACGCGCCGCCCCCCAGCCCCAGGCCGAACAGGCTGGCGGTGTCGGCACCGCCGAAGCGTGGCGAGGCCAGCAATTGCTGCATCATCACCGGCGCGCCATTGAACTGCGTGCAGCGCTCGTCACGGATCAGGTCCAGCGCCCGTTCCACCTCCCACTTGTACATCAGCACCAGGCGCCGTCCGGCGCGCAGGGCCAGGAGGAACTGCGCGTGCAAACCGCTCACATGGAACAGCGGCACCGCCATCAGGGTGGTCGGCGCCAGGCCGCTGTTGATCACCACGCCGATCCGCTCGGGCGAGCTCATGGCACAGAACGCGCCCTGGAACTCCAGCGCCGTCAGTGACTGGCAGATCGCCCGGTGGCTGGACAGCACGCCCTTGGCGCGGCTGGTGGTGCCGGAGGTGTAAAGGATCAGCGCCGCGGCGTCGGGGTCAGGCTGCAGGCTCGGCACTGGCAAGGGTGTTGCGGCCAGCAGATCCTCATAGCGGCGGCACCCGGGCAGTTCCTGGTCGGGTGCGGTGCCGACGACGATGGCCGACAGCTGCCCATCCCCCAGGTCGGCTTCCAGCACCCGCAGCCGCGCCTCGTCACACAACAGCAGGCTTGCGCCGCTGTCCTGCAGGCCGTGCAGCAGCTCGTCGCGCAGCCCCCAGCTGTTGAGCGGCACGCACACCGCACCGCAGCGCTGGATCGCGGCGAAGGCCACCAGCCAGGCCGGCTGGTTGCGCATGGCGATGGCCACGCGTTCACCCGCTTGCAGGTTGAAGGTACCGACGAGTTGCCCGGCCAGGCGGTCGACCTGATCGAAGTACTGGGCGAAGGTCAGGCGCTGGTCCTGCCACACCAGAAATTCACGGTCGCCATGTGCGCGGCCGGCGTCGATGGCCTGCAGCAGGTCTGGCGCGGTGTGGCGAAAACGACGGGGGCCGTCGTCTTCCGGGGTCACGACTTCAAAGGGCGAACCCGGGGCAATCAGTTGCGCCCAGGCGTTGTGCCAGCGTTGCTCAGTCATGCTGTTCCCCCTGGGCCAGGGCCCCGTAGCGCTGGCAATGGAAGTCGCGATCCCCCAGGCTGGCCTGGGCCACGCGCACGCGCTTGAGGTACAGGCCGACGTCCAGCTCGTCGGTCACGCCGATGCCGCCGTGCATCTGCACCGCTTCGTTGGCGACCTTGATCGCGGTATCCCCGGCTTTCCACTTCGCCAGGCTGACCAGGCGGCCGCGGGCGGCGGCGTCCAGGCTGTGGTCATCCAGTGCCGACAAGGCGGCCATGACCGCGCTGCGGCTCAGGGCCAGGTCGACATACAGCTGCGCGGCGCGGTGCTGCAGGGCCTGGAAGCTACCGATCGGGGTGTCGAACTGCACCCGGGTCTTGAGGTAGTCCAGGGTGGTTTCGAACAGCTGCTCGGCGGCGCCCAGCAGTTCGGCCGACAGGCACGCACGGCCCCGGTCCAGGGCCAGGTCGAGGCTGGCCCAGCCCTCGCCCGCCTGGCCGAGCAAGGCCTCGGCGCCAACCCGCACCTGCTGCAATTGCAGACGCGCGCAGTTGCGGGCATCGATCAGCGGCAAGGCGCTGACACTCAGGCCCGGAGTCTCGGCCGGCAGCAGGAACAAGCTGATGCCCTGGGGATCACCCGCAAGCCCGGCGACCCGCGCCGCCACCAGGTAGGCATCGGCACCGAGACCATCGAGCACCCAGTACTTGTCGCCGTTCAGGCAATAACCATCGCCCTCGGCCCGGGCCTGCAACGCGGTGCCCTGCGGAGCGTGGCGGGCCTGCTCGTCCAGGGCCAGGGCCAGGCGCAGGTCACCGGCGATCACCGGCGCCAGCCAGCGGTCCTGCTGCGCGGCATTGCCGGCCAGGTGCAGCAGCGAGCCGCCGAGCACCACACTGGACAGCAAGGGCGTGGCCGCAAGATTGCGGCCAATGGACTCGAACACAGGCCCCAGGCCCATGCAGCCGAAATCCAGCCCGCCCAGTTGCTCAGGAAAAGGAATGGCGCTCCAGCCCAGCGCCACCGCCTCGCGCCACAGCTGCGGATCGAAGCCACTGGCGCTGCCTTCGTCACGCAGCCGGCGCTGGGCCGCGACCGGGCTGCGGGCGGCGAGAAAGTCCCGCGCACTGTCGGCCAGCAGGCGCTGCTCGTCGCTGTAGACCAGGTTCATGGCGTCACTCCTTTCTTGGCTTCGGGCAGGCCAAGCACGCGCTTGGCAATCACATTGAGCTGGACCTCCGACGCGCCGCCGGAGATGGTCAGGGCATAGCTGTTGAGCCAGCCGCGGGTAATGGCCAGTTGCGGGTCGTTGCCGGCGTCGGCCTGCCAGCCCATGGCATGGCCGCCCATGAGGTCGAGCAGTACCTCGAACTTGTCGCGCTCCTGCTCGGTGTGCACCAGTTTCATGATCGCCATCAGGCCGCTGATGTCGTCGCCGGCCTGGGCCGCCTGGCCCATGCGCTGCACCGTCAGGTCATAGGCACGCTCGTTCATCGCGCAGGCCAGGGCGCGCCCCTGCAGCACGTGCTCGCCCTGCCCTTGCGGGCGCGGCAGGTACTGGCGCAGCAGGGCCAGCAGGTCGACGTGGGACGGCAGGCTGATCTCGCCGAACTTGGACATGGCCTTGCGCTCGTGCTGGAGCAGGCGCTTGGCCAGGTTCCAGCCGCCGTTGAGCGGCCCGATCAGTTGCGTCTTGGGCACCTTCACGCCGTCGAAGAACACCTGGCAGAACGCCGACTTGCCGCTGATCAGGTCGATCGGCACCGGGTTGACGCCGGGGCTGCGCATGTCCAGCACGATCAGGCTGATGCCTTCATGCTTGGGCGCGCTCGGGTCGGTGCGCACCAGGGCGTACATCCAGTCGGACTTGTCGCCGTAGGAGGTCCAGATCTTGCTGCCATCGACCACGAAGTGATCGCCGGCATCGCGGGCGCTCATCTTCAGGCTGGCCAGGTCCGAGCCTGCATTGGGCTCGGAAAAGCCCTGGCACCAGCGCACTTCGCCACGGGCCATGGGCGGCAGCAAGGTGCGCTTCTGTTCCTCGCTGCCGAATTCCAGCAGCAGCGGGCCGAGCATCCATACGCCCAGGTTGATCTGCGGCGGCCGGCACTTGAGGCGGCGCAGTTCGCCCTCCAGCACGGCCAGTTGCTCGGCGTCCAGACCGGCGCCGCCGTAGGCATGCGGCCACTCGGGGCAGAACCAGCCCTTGTCGCGCATGCGTTCGAACCACAGCTGCGCGTCGCTGCTGGGGAACTGCGGCTGCTGCGCGCCCCAGACCACGTCGCCCTCGCCCATGGCGGTGCGCATCGATGGCGGGCAGTTGGCCTCAAGCCAAGCCCGGGTGTCGTGCCTGAATTGCTCGATGGTGCTCATATGATTGACCCTTGTTTTTGTTTGAGTTGTAGGAGCGGGCTTGCCCCGCGATCGCGGTGTTTCAATCGCATCGCATCGCGGGGCAAGCCCGCTCCTACCGCTGTGGACGGGGCATGCCCAGGCCGAACTGGGCGATCAGTTCACGCTGGATCTCGTTGGTGCCGCCGCCGAAGGTCACCGTCACCGACGCGCGCACTTCGTACTCCAGGTCACCCTGCAGCAAGGCCGCGGCCGAGCCGCTGCGCAGCGCGCCATTGGCGCCGAGGATGGCGGCCAGGCGACGCAGGATCTCGATGGCCGACTCCGAGCCGTAGACCTTGGTGGTCGAGGCCAGCGCCACGTCCACCCGGTCGCGTTCAAGGTCGGCGGCGATCCTGAAGTTGATCAGGCGCATGGCTTCCAGACACGCGTAGCACTCAGCCAGGGAGGTGCGCACCCAGGCCTTGTCCACCGCCCGGCGCCCCTGCTCGTCGCGACTGCGCGCCCACAGGTAGACCCGGCGGAACAGCCCGGCGACCTTGTCCGACCAGGAGCCCAGGCCCAGGCGCTCGTGGTTGAGCTGTGCGGTGATCAGCTTCCAGCCGCCGTGCAGCTCGCCCACCAGCATGTCGCGGGGGACGCGCACGTTGTCGTAGTAGGTGGCGGCGGTCGGGTTGCTGGTGGTCGGGATCAGGGTGCTGGAAAAACCTGGCAATTGCGTGTCGAGGATCAGGATCGAGACGCCCTTGTGCCGCGCCCGCGCAGGATCGGTGCGCGCCGCCAGCCAGATGTAGTCGGCCGACTCGGCGCCGGAGGTCCACAGCTTGTTGCCGTTGACCACGAAGTGCTCGCCGTCGAGCCGGGCGCTGGTCTTGAGTACCGCCAGGTCGCTGCCGGCACCGGGCTCGGAGTAGCCGATGGCGAACATGATCTCGCCGCCGGCGATGCCCGGCAGGAAGCGCTCCTTCTGCTGCGCGCTGCCATGGGCGATCAGCGCAGGGCCGACGGTGCTGATGGTCACGAACGGCAAGGGTGCGCCGGCGATGTTGGCCTCTTCGAAGAAGATCAACTGCTCGGTGGCGGCGTAACCCTGGCCACCGTGTTCCTTGGGCCAGCCGACCGCCAGCCAGCCGTCGCGGCCCATCTGGCGCACGGTCTGGCGGAACAGCTCGCCACCCTCCTGGCCGCGCAGCTGCTCGCGCAGTTGCGGGGTCATCAGGGCCTGGAAGTAGTCGCGCACCTTAAGGCGCAGCTGCTGTTGCTCGGGAGTGAGATCGACGAACATGAGCTGCTCCTTAGGCCGCGCCGAGAATCAGGCCGCTGGTGGGCACGCCGGTACCGGCGGTGACCAGCACGTTGTGCACATCGGCGACCTGGTTGACCGCCGTGCCGCGCACCTGGCGCACCGCCTCGGCAACGCCGTTCATACCGTGGATGTAGGCCTCGCCCAACTGGCCGCCGTGGGTGTTGATCGGCAGCTTGCCGCCCCGGGCGTGGTGGCCGGCGCGGATGAATTCCTTGGCCTCACCGCGCGGGGCCAGGCCGAATTCTTCCAGCTGCGGCAGCACGAACGGGGTGAAGTGGTCGTAGATCACCGCGGTCTGCAGATCCTCCGGGCCGAGCTTCGACTGGCGGTACAGCTCGCGGGCGACCACGCCCATCTCCGGCAGGCCGGTGATGTCGTCGCGGTAGAACGAGGTCATGATCTGCTGGCCATCGGTGATGCCCTGGGAGCCGGCCTTGATGATCACCGGCTTGTTCGGCAGGTCGCGGGCGCGCTCGGCCGAGGTGATGACCATGGCCACCGCGCCGTCGGATTCCTGGCAGCAGTCGAGCAGGTGCAGGGGCTCGCAGATCCAGCGCGAGGCCTGGTGCTCTTCCAGGGTAATGGGCTTGCCGTGGAAGAACGCCGCCGGGTTGGTCGCAGCGAAGTCGCGCACCGCCACCGCCACCCGGCCGAAGTCTTCGGAGGTGGCGCCGTAGGTGTGCATGTAGCGCTGGGCGAACATGCCGACCCAGGCCGCCGGGGTGTGGAAGCCGTGGGGCATGTACCAGCCGTAGTTGACGTTCTCGAAGATCGGCGTCGAGGCAAAGCCGTAGGTGCCGGTGCCGAAGCGGTACCAGGAGCGCTCGTTCATCGCCCGGTAGACCACCACCACCTTGGCCACCCCGGTGGCCACGGCCATGGCCGCATGCATCACCGGCCCGCAGGCCGCGCCGCCGCCGTGGGGTACCTGGGAGAAGAACTTGACGTCCTTGCAGCCGAGCAGGCGGGCAATCTCGTACTCGGGCACCTTGTCCACCGAGTAGGAGCTGAAGCCCTCGACCTCGGCGGGGTCGATGCCGGCGTCCTTGAGCGCGCTCAAGGTCGCTTCCATGGCCAGGTGCAGCTCGGTGCGGCCGGAGTTCTTGGAAAATTCGGTGGCGCCCAGGCCAACAATGGCGGCGCGCCCGCTGATCGATGAATCGGTCATCTGTGTGTCTCCCCTGTCAGGGCAGGATCAGCGCGACCGTGCCGGTCACGTGATTGCCCATGGAATTCTTGCCGCTCAGGGTCACTTCCACCGTGCGGGTGGCCGGGTCCTGGCGGGTCACGCTGCCGGTGAAGGTCATGCAGTCGCCGGGGTAGTTGGGCGCACCCAGCTTGATCTTCAGCGACACGAACTGTGCCAGCGGGCCGGCCCAGCCTTCGACGAAGCGCTGGACCAGGCCATTGGTGGTGAGGATGTTCATGAAGATATGCTGCGAGCCCAGGGCCTTGGCCGCTTCCAGGTCGTGGTGACCGGGGAAGTAGTCGCGGGTGGCGATCGCGCCACCGGTGATCAGGCCGACGGTGATGGGAATCGCCAGCGCCGGCAACGCTTCGCCGGGCTGCACGTCATCAAAGCGCTTGGTGTTCTTCGAGGTCATATTTCCATCCCAGCTTGTCGTTATCGCCCAGCCAGTCGCCGAGGCGTTCCAGGCATGCCGCCGATCCCCCCAGGGCAAGGCCCAGGGCACGGCTCCAGTAGAGAAAACGGTGAATCGGGTACGTCAGGTCGACGCCGATGCCGCCATGCACGTGCTGCGCGCTGTGGCCGATGCGGTGCCCGGCCTCGCAGGCCAGCCAGGCCGTGGCCAGAGCTTCGCAAGGCGCGGCAAGGCCGGCATCGAGTCGGTAGCAGAGCTGCCAGAGCGCACTGCGCAGGGCTTCCAGGTCGATGTGCGCATCGGCCATGCGCATCTGCACGGCCTGGAAGCTGCCGATCGGCCGATCGAACTGCTCGCGTTCGCTGACATAGGCCACGGTGCGGCGGATGTGCGCTTCGCTGACGCCCAGTTGCAAGGCCGCCAGCGCCGCCTGGACACGCGGCTCCAGCCAGTCCAGCGCCGGCCCCGGCAACAGCTGCTCGGCGCTGATGCGCAGGCCTTCGATCTCGACCTCGGTCACCGGCTCGCCATGGGTGAGCACACCGGGCACCCGTCGCACCTGCGCGGCTCCCAGGTCCACCAGCACCAGGCGTGGCTGGCCTTCGGCCTCGGCCAGCACCAGCGCGGCCTGGGCCTGCTGGCCGAAGGCGAGCGCGGCGATCTTGCCGTCCAGCACCCAGCCACCTTCGCAAGGTCGGGCCTGCAGCTCGATACCGCAGGCACTGGCTCGGGCTTCGATCGACAGGCTCAACAGCACCTCGGCGCTGGCCGCCCGTGCAGCCCAGGTCGCCGCCTCGCCCAGGGCGAAGTGCGCCAGGGTCGCCGCCGCCAGTTGATGACGCCACAGCGGCACCTGGCCCAGGCTGCGACCCTGGGCCTGGAGCACCAGCATCAGTTCGGTGATGCCCAGGTCGCTGCCGCCGGCCCGTTCGGGAATGGCCAGGGCATGCAGGCCAGTCTCCACGCACAGGCCCCAGAGGTCGCCCATCATCGCTTCGCCGCTGCTGTCCCACTGACGCAGGGCATCGTCGTCGCAATGGTCGGTGAACAGGCTGTCGGCCATCTCGGCGATGGCGCGCTGGTCTTCGCTCAGTTCGAAGTCCATGTGCCCTCCTCGGCCGGCACCGGCCGGAACAATGGCAGGGTCAGCTGCTCATCGAAGGTCTGGAACTCGACCTGCAGGCGCTGGCCGATCTTCAGCTGGCCGGGCTCGACGCCGACCAGGCCGGCGATCAGGCGCACGCCCTCCTCCAGCTCGATCAGGCCGATGGGGTTGGGGTGCTCGAACGGCGCCACCACCGGGTAGTGCATGACCACGAAGGAGTACAGGCTGCCCCGACCACTGGCCTGGACGCTGTCCCAGTCGAAGCTGTGGCACTTGATGCACACCGGTGCCGGCGGATGACGCAAGGTGGCGCAGGCGGTGCAGCGCTGGATCAGCAACTGCCCCTTGGCGCAGCCGTCCCAGAAGAAACGGGTGTCATCGCTGATACCGGGCAGTGGTCGCTTGGCCGCCACCGGTGCTTCAACAGCCGGTGCCGGGGCAGCAGCGGCGGCCGGACGGAACTTGAACACACGGAACAGCAACTCGCCCACCGGCTCGTCGCCGCCGGCCTTCTCGACGAAGTGGCTCATCACCAGGGTGACGAAGAAGCCGGTGCCCAGGGCGGTGGTTTTCTCATCGCCGACCGACTCCAGGCGCGTGGTGTAGTACAGCTTTTCGCCCAGGCGCAGCGGCCGGGTGAAGCTCAGCTCGGAGTTGACCGCCACGGTCGAGGTGTAGCCTTCGGCCTCGAACAGCTTGAGCACCTCGTAGGGGTTCTCGTCGGTGGAGCCTGGCGGGTAGTTGTTGGCGTGAAAGCCCTCCAGGGTCCACACCTGGAGCATCGCCGGCGGTGCGATCAGGCCTTCGTGGACGGTTTCCAGGGCCGCGGCCGGGTCGGTGTAGAGGGGGTTTTCCACGCCCATGATCTCGCACCACTGGCGAATCATCGGCGCATTGACCTCGTCCCAGGCATACACCCGCCCGTACTGGCGCCCCACCAGGGCGCTCACATTGGACAGCAATTGTGGATCTGCCACAGTCGTCTCCTGCAAAGTGAGGGCAGCGCCCGGAGCCCGGGCACTGCCGGGGTGAATCAGGTCGGCAGCACCTGGGCCGCGTCGAGGAAGGCCGGACGCTCGCCGCCGCCATGCAGCAGCAGGTTGCAGCCGCTGGCATAGGCGGCCAGCGGCGAGGCCATGTACAGGCAGGCGTTGGCGATGTCTTCGGCCACCGCCATGCGCCCGGCAGGAATGCCGGCGCTGACCGCTTTGATGCCGGCGTCGGTGCCGTAGTGCAGGTGCGCCTGCTCGGTCAGCACCAGGCCGGGGCTGACCGCCACCACCCGCACCTTGGGCGCCCACTCCACCGCCAGCGACTGCACCAGCGCCAGCACCCCGGCCTTGGCCGCGCCGTAGGCGGCGGTGCCGGGCGAGGAGCGCAAGGCGCTGATGCTGCCGATGAACAGGATGCAGCCGCCTTCGGCCTGCGCCTGCATCAGCCGGTTGGCGTGCTGGGCGACGTTGAAGGGGGCGATCAGGTTGAGGCGGATGATGCTCTCGTGAAACCGTGGCGATGCCTCGGCGGCCGGTGCCCGGGGGCTGCCGCCGGCGTTGTTGACCAGCACATCGAGACGGCCGTACTCATGGCCAATCGTGTCGAACAGCGCCTGCAGCGACTCGCTGTCGCGCACGTCCGCCGGCATGAACGCGGCGCTGTTGTTGCCGTGCGACGGCACCTGCAGCGGCGCATGCCGGGCGCAGACAATCACTCGTGCCCCGGCGGCGAGAAACTCGCTGGCGATACCCGCGCCGATCCCCTTGGTGCCGCCCGTGACGAGCACCACCTTGCCGCTGTAATCCAACCCCGCGTGCTGACCCATGTCGTGCTCCTTGTGCTTCTGACCAGGGTCACTCTAGGGACAACCCGCAGCGCGTACTTCGTCTGAACGGACGATGAATCGACCCTGCCCGCTGGTGACACTGACGGCCATCGCTACGCGCGCACGAGGATCATCATGCTTGATGCCAACGCTCCACCCGTCCTGCTCGACCACCCCCTGCCCGGCGTGGCCCGGCTGCGCCTGAACCGGCCCCAGGCCACCAATGCCCTGAGCCTGGAACTGCAGGCGCTGCTGTCATCGCACTTCAGCGCCCTGGCCGAGGATCCCGAGGTACGCTGCATCCTGCTCACTGGCGGCGACAAGGTGTTTGCCGCCGGTGGCGACATCACCAGCATGGCCGGGGTGGGTGCGATCGACATCTACAAACGCCACACCGAACGCGTGTGGGCGCCGATCCAGCACTGCCCAAAGCCGGTGATCGCGGCGGTGTGCGGCTATGCCTATGGCGGCGGCTGCGAACTGGCGATGCTCGCTGACCTGATCGTCGCCGGCCGCAGCGCACGCTTCTGCCAGCCGGAAATCCGCATCGGCATCATGCCCGGCATCGGCGGCACCCAGCGCCTGGTGCGGGCGGTGGGCAAGGTCAAGGCCATGCGCATGGCGCTGACCGGGCAACCGATCAGCGCCGAGGAAGCCTGGGTGGCCGGGCTGGTCAGCGACCTGGTGGAGGATGACCAGGTGCAGGCGAAGGCGCTGGAGCTGGCAGCACTGATTGCCGGCATGCCGGCGCTGGCTGCCGAGCAGATCAAGGAGGTGATTCTGGCGGGCATGGACGGGCCGCTGGAAACGGGGCTGGCCCTGGAGCGCAAGGCCAATGCCCTGCTGTTCGCCTCGCGCGACCAGAAGGAAGGGATGCAGGCGTTCATCGACAAGCGTGCGCCGCAGTTCGAAGGCCACTGACCGGGTAGGAGCGGGCTTGCCCCGCGATTGCGATATAACCGTCACATCGCATCGCGGGGCAAGCCCGCTCCCACAGAGGTAACTTCAGATACTCATCAACAACTGACCACTGTCGATGCGCAACTCCATGCCATTGATCGCCCGCGACTCGTCGCTGGCCAGGAACAGCACGCTGGCGGCCACATCCTCGGGCAGGCACATGCGCTGCATGGGGTCGTTGTCGATGGTCATGCGCTCGGGATCCAGCCCGGCCGGCCAGCTGGCGCGGGTCATGGCGGTGAGCACACTGTCCGGGTGCAGGGTGTTGCAGCGGATCCGGTACTTGCGCTGGCGGCAGTGCACCGCCACCGAACGCGACAACGCCGCCACCGCGCCTTTGGAGGCACTGTAGGCCAGGTAATCACCACGCCCACCCAGGGCTGCGATCGACGACATGTTGATGATCGAACCACCGGTGGCCTTCATCAACGCGATCGCCTCGCGGCAGCCGAGGAACACGCTGTCGCTGTTGACCCGCAACAACTGGTGCCAGTCGGCCAGCGAAGTGTCCTCCACCGAACCGCTGCGCAGGATGCCGGCATTGTTGAAGAGAATGTCCAGGCGGCCATGACGGTCGCGCAGGTAGGCCATCACCTGCTGCCAGTCGCTTTCGCTGCTGGCATCGTGGCGGATGAAGGTGGCCTGCTCACCGATCTCGGCGGCCAGGGCCTGGCCGGCCTCGACATCGATATCGCTGATCAGCACCTGGGCGCCTTCGGCCGCCAACAGGCGCGCGCAGGCGCGACCGATGCCGTTGGCGCCGCCGGTGACCAGGGCGACTTTGCCGTGTACACGTGCGTTCATGCGGAGGTCCTCTTGTTGTTGGGTAAGGGGGTTGGCAAGGCTGCGCCTTGCATCGCCGCCCCGGCACGACGCCCGGAAAACACGCAATCGGCCAGCGACAAGCCACTGATATACAGGTGCGACGGAATGCCCAGCGCGGTTCGCCCGGCAGCGTACAGACCGGCAATCGGCTGGCCCTGCTCATCGAGTACCGCACCGTTGCTTTCATCGACCTTCAAACCGCCAAGGGTCAGCGCGCCAAGGGGAAAGATCGGGTTGCCCACGGAAATATCGCAGGCATAGAACGGCCCCTGGTCGAGCACCTCGCGGCTACCCGGCGACTTGCCGAAGGCGTCCTCGGCCTCACCACGGGCGGCGGCGTTGTTGCGTTGCAGCGCCTGGGCCAGTGGCTCGGCCTGCATGCCGGTGGCGGCGGCCAGTTGCGCCGGGGTCTTGCCCTTGCGCGGCTTGAGCAGCATCAGCGCCAGCGCCGGCACGCTCTGGAACCACCAGTAACCACCGAACAGCGCCTGGCGGATGGCCTTGGCCCTGAGCCTTGCATCGAGCACCAGCCAGGCGCGGCCGCCCTGCTCTTCCATCAGCGGCTGGCCGAGGGTCGCGCCGTAGACTTCCTCGTTGCAGAAGCGCCGACCGTCGCGGTTGACCACAATGCCCTTGGGCCAGCAATGCGGCGGGTTGATGAAGCGCCAGGCCGACACCCGCTCAAGCCCGCTGCTGGCGGCACCGACCGTCTGGCCCAGGCGCAGGCCGCTGCCGTCGCAGCCGGTGGCACCGACCTTGAAGTTGCGGCGATAGGCCGGCGCGTGCTGGCGCATCAGTTTGCGGTTGAAGATGAAGCCGCCGGTGCTGAGGATCACCCCCTGGCGCGCCCGCACCCGGTACGGCTGGGCGTGCTCGCGCTCCAGCTGGCTGAGGCGCTGGCGCAGCTTGTCGCAATAGCCCGGCGCCAGGTTCTGCCAGCGCTCGGCGCGGGCGGCCAGGCGGGCGTGGTCGCGGGCGGCCTTGCTGCCTGCGGGCAGGCGCCACAGCTCGACGCCGAGCACCCGCCCCTGATGGTCCTGCACCAGGCGCCGTGCCGCCGCCTGCAGCAGTGGACGCACGCCAGCCTTGAGGCAGGCCGCCTTGAGGTGACCATAGAGCACCGCGCCGCCCTGGCCCTTGCCCACCGTACGGTGACCTCGGGGCGCGGGAGGCAAGGGTCCGCCATGGGACGGCACCAGCTCATTGCCGGAGTAATAGAGGAAGTAGCCATCGGCCGGGTACGAGGTCTTGCCGCCCGGTGGCATCTGGTGACCGTAAGGCGCGCCATGGCCCTGCAACCATTCGAGGTTGGCCGCGCTCTGCTCGCAGAAGCGCCGCAGGGTGGCGTCGCTGACCACGCCGCAGGTCTCATGCTTGAGGTAGTCGAACATGGCCTGGGGGCTGTCGTTGATGCCGGCCGCCAGTTGCTGGCGGGTGCCGCCACCGGCATACACCACCCCGCCGCTCTTGGCGCTGGCGCCACCGCCGGTGAAGCGATCGGCGATCAGCACGTCGGCGCCGTTGGCGCGGGCTTCCAGGGCGGCGCAGGCACCTGCGGCGCCCCAGCCGACCACCAGCACATCGCAGTGATCGTCCCACTTGAGCGCCTGGCTGTCGGTCACCCGCACCGGTGGCAGTATGGTGCTGCAGGTTGAAATCTCAGCAGTCTGCATGGCGGCTCCTAGCGCTGGCTGGCGAGGTGGTTGGCGGCGACGTAGGCGAAGGTCAGCGCCGGCCCCAGGGTGCCGCCGGCACCGGGGTAGCTGGTGCCCATCACCGAGGCCGAGCAGTTGCCGATGGCGTACAGCCCGGCGATCGGCTCGCCGTTTTCGCGCACCACCTGGGCGTCGGCGTTGGTCAGCAGGCCACCCTTGGTGCCGATATCGCCGGCATCCATGCGCATGGCATAGAACGGCCCCTTGCGCAGCGGCGCCAGGCACGGGTTGGGCTTGATGTTGCTGTCGCCGTAGTAGCGGTCGAAGACATTGCCGCCACGGCCGAAGTCGGGGTCGACGCCGGTGCGCGCGTAGTCGTTGACCTTGGCCACGGTGTGCTCCAGGCCCACGGCATCGACGCCGATCAACTGCGCGAGCTCGGCCAGGGTGTCGGCCTTCCAGTACAGGGTGTTGCGCCACTCCTTGCGCAGGCGGCTGTCGGGCATCACCTGGGCCGGCATCAGCGGGCCCATGGCGTAGTTGTGGCGAAAATGCGCGTCGAAGATCACCCAGGCCGGCACGCTCTTGCCACCGGTGACCTGGTTGTCGCGGTACATGGCGTCGACGAACTCCAGGTACGGCGCCGCCTCGTTGACGAAGCGCAGGCCCCGGCCGTTGACCACCAGGGCCCCGGGGAAGGCTCGCTCGGCGAACACGCCGCGAGGTTTTTCCTCACCGGGCACGGCGATGGTCGGTGCCCACCAGGCCCAGTCGAGCAAGGCAGTCGCCGCGCCCTCGGCCATGCCCGCCTGCAGCGCGGCGCCGGTGTTGTTGCCCGGCGGCGTGGCGCTCCAGGCCATGCGCGTCGGCTGCGGCAGGTACTGCTCGCGCAGCGCCTGGTTCTGCTCGAAGCCACCGGAACCGAAGATCACCCCGTGGCGGGCCTTGAGTTGCAACGGGCGACCGTCACGGGTCACCTTCACCCCAGTGATGCGCCCGCCTTCACTGACCAGCCCGGTGAAATCGGTGTTCAGCCACAGCGGCACGTTGCGGTCCATCAACGAGCGGCGCAACGCCGCCACCAGCGAACTGCCCAGGGCGGCGCGGCGGTCGTGCTTGCTCTTGCGCCGCCATTTGAAGTCCAACTTGTAGCGCAGCATCAGGCCGATGATCAGCAGGCGCCAGCCGAAGCTGCGGGCCATGACCTTGTGGGCGTGGCGGGCGGTCCAGGCGATGCGGCCCATCAGCAGGGTCGAAGGCGATGGCTTGCGCAGGTTGTCCAGCTCCTCGGCCAGCAGGCTGGTGTCGAACAGCTCCGGGTCCAGGGTGCGGCCACCGGGCAAGGAGCCTGGCAGGTGCGGGTAGTAATCGGGGTACTTTTCCGCCACCGCGTAGCGCACGCGGCTGGTGCGGGTCAGGGCTTCGATCATCTTCGGCGCGTTGTCCAGGTAGGCGCGCAGGCGGGCTTCCTCCACCTGGTCGCCGGCGGCGGCCTTGAGGTATTGCAGGGCCAGCTCGACGCTGTCGTGGCCACCCAGGCGGGCGAAGTAGTGGTTGTTGGGGATCCAGATCCCGCCGCCGGAAATCGCCGAGGTGCCGCCGTACTTGTCGCTCTTTTCCACCACCAGCACGCTGAAGCCCTGGTCGGCGAGAAACACCGCCGAGGCCATGGCACCGGCACCTGAACCGACGACGATGACGTCATAGGCACTTTGAGTCTGAACGTGAGCTGTCATTGTTGTTATGCCATTGGCTGAGAGTCAGGTTTGATCATCGACTCAGCGAATGGTGGGCTCATCGTCAAAGTGGACTAGGTGTGTCCGGGCCGGCCTGGCGGCAAGTGCCGGGCCGTTTATGGAGAGGTTTCACGGTGATGGTATCTGTTCGCCGTCCGCAGGTAGCACCAGGATGTGGCGCTTGACGCAGCCTTTCAGGTTCACAATCAGAACAAGTGAAGCAACGGTCAATCTGGTTGGCTCTATTTTTTCTCCGCAGCCAGGCGGATGGCTTGCAACTTGCGGAAATTAGGCTCGGTCCACCTCACCGCATCAACACTGCCATCGGGATAGGTGAAAGTCACATAGTTACCTTTTACTTTTGCCCTTGGACCGACTGACGAAACTAAAAATTCCGAATGAAGTACAGGCTCGAAGTAAACCTGTCGCGCCAGAGGGGCCTTGTAAAATAAATAGATGCCACCCTCGCCAACCAAATTCACCCTTTTTACATGGCCACCTATAAATCGTTCAGTCACCCAGGGATAGTAATCTCTTTTTATTGTCAAATCCCCAACAACTTCCTTCGGCAATCCAGGGCTTCTCGACGGTCGATTATTATCAAACATGACCACCCCCCCCCTCCGGCTCCGTACGTTACGTTCTCGCCAAAGCGACCGGGATCAGCGTAAGCCACGCCAAAGGTCACATTACTCAAGTGCCACTGGCACGCGCCGCCGCCATCCATGGGTAACCTGGCCTGAAAAAGGTCACTCTGTCCCTGTTGCTCCAGTTGCACCTCAATGCCGTGGTAGCCCTGCAATTCAATCCGCTGGCCACTTGCACCGTGGGTTATGCGTTTACAGGTTGCTGAGCGATACATGGCCTTCAGCATTTCAGGTTCGAGCTCATCAGGGACTTTTATGGTTATGGTCATCTGCTCGCTGTCCGCGGGCGGTGCCAGGCTACGGTCCTTGGCGCAGCCACTGAGGCTCACGAACAGGGTCATGAAAACAACAGTACTCCTGTGCGTCATGCTGATGTTCTGGCGCGTCAATGCCCTCAACTGTGAATCCTCTCGTAATAGGCCTTGGGGTCGCCCACGGCATCGAAGCGCTGCAGGGCCTCCCTGCCGCCTTCGGCCTGTTGCGTCACCTTCAGGGCTTCGCCGACCCGCTCCTGCAGGGCGAGAAAAATCTTGTTGCGCAGGTGTTCCCGCTCGGGCGTGCGGCCGTAGTACTCGTCCATCTGCTGTTTGAACACCGCACGCTGGGCAATACGCTCGTGCATGCGCTGAGGGCTGATCGACTCGAGCAACTGGTTGTGCAGGTAGGGTTGGTACTGGTTCATGAAGTGATTGCCAATGCCGACCACCCGCCCCGGCTTGGCATTGCCATAGCGCGGAAACAGGCGCTCGCGGCTTTCGGTGTCCATCGCCTTGGTGAAGCCCGCCTGGTTTTCCCTGGCCTCCTGGCTACCCTCCTGGTCCAGGCTGGGCACCAGGTAGAGCTTGGCCACTTCCGGCAGGCGGCGGGCGACCTTGTTGTAGTAAGGGGCGTCGATACCGTCCTTGCTGCGATAGGCCGGGAAAGTTGAACCGCGCTCCTCGAGGTGCTGATCGGCCCGGTAGAACGCAGCGATTTCGCCGTGATGGCAGTACGGGTCGCCATGCTGGACCAGTGCACTGGCCACCGTCTGGACGGTCGACCAGGCAAGACCCAGGGTGGTACCCAGGGGCCCGTAGAGCTCATAGAAGTAATTGTCCAGCTCCACCTCGGGCGGCACGCTGGGGATCAGGTCGGTGTCGTTGACATGGCGGAAGTGCTTCAGCTCGTCCAGGCCCTGCACGGCCGCTAGGGTGAAAGTGCGGGGCATGCCGTAGGTGTAGAGCAGAGGATTGTGTGCTTGCAGCGAAGCCGCGTGGACTAGGCCGAGGGCGCCGCCCAGGCTGTGGCCGCAGATATACAACTCTCTGGTTGAGACTGCCCCAGGAATTGTTTCACCTAGTTCTCTAGGGTAGACCCGCCTGCCCAGCTCGAACGCATCACGAAACCCCAGGTGCACACTACCTTTCGGCGTCAGGTCGGCACAGGGCACCGCCGGCTCACAGTTTCCCTGCATCACCGGTTTCACCGGGCGAAAGGTCAGGTCGGTCAGCAGGTCGGTCAACGGCAAGCCCATTTCAGTGCCACGCCAAGCCACCAGCACCTGGGAGCCGCCAATGGCATAGAACAGTTGGGTATCGCCTTCCGGCGGATCGGCTTCTGTCGTGTCCAGCATTGCCGCTGCGGTATAGCGCTGGCTGAACGGCACATCGGTGACCAGGCAGGGCCAGGCCTGGCCGCTGTCCAATACCCGTGGTGTGCGCGACAGGTCCAGGCATTGCTGCAGGAAGAACTCTTCCGCCGAACCACAGTCCCCGGGCTCTTTAGTGCTGTAAGCAAGAATGCTCATCAACCCCAGGTTATAGGCATTGGCCAGGCTGTAGCCCGGCT
>Ga0247821_10000455_pt1 | contig 22737 bp, 25 predicted proteins | sample 13C_Glycerol_Day_FD_192481 | JGI IMG/M metagenome (GOLD analysis project Ga0247821, IMG submission 192481) | Soil microbial communities from agricultural site in Penn Yan, New York, United States - 13C_Glycerol_Day14 | ecosystem: Environmental > Terrestrial > Soil > Agricultural land | place... | reverse complement strand
GAACCCGCTCTGCGGGGGCGTGGGGTGGCGGTGACTGCTGTGGATCGGGAGCCGCCGGATGCTTCCTGGGACGGCGGGGTGCACGTGGTGACGGGGGATCTGGCGGAGCAGGAGACGTGTGTCGCGGCATTCGAGACGCGGCCTACGAGTGTGGTGCATCTGGCGGCGTTGACGTCGGTGTTGCGGTCGGTGGATGCGCCGATGCAGACGTTCGCGCAGAACGTAACGATCACGCAGGTGCTGCTGGAGTTGAGTCGCGGTAGTGGGGTCGAGGCGTTCGTGCTGGCGTCGACCAACGCGGTGGTGGGGAACGTCGGTACGTCGGTGATCAACGTCGACCTGCCGCTGCGGCCGCTCACGCCGTACGGCGCGACCAAGGCGGCGTGCGAGATGTTGCTGTCGGCGTACTCGGGGAGCTACGGGATGGCGACCGCGGCGCTGCGGTTCACGAACGTGTACGGGCCGGGGATGTCGCACAAGGACAGCTTCGTGCCGCGGATGATGCGGGCGGCGCTGAGCGGCACCGGGGTGAAGGTGTACGGCGACGGGCAGCAGCGGCGGGACCTGGTGTTCATCGACGACGTGGTGAGCGGCGTCCTGCGGGCGCTCGACACCAGGTACGACGGCCGCGCGATCATCGGGTCCGGGCGGTCCGTCTCGGTGCTGGAGATGATCGACACGGTGCGCGCGGTGACCGGGCAGCCGGTGCCGGCCGAGCACATCGAGGCGCCGGCGGGCGAGATGCCGGCGGTGGTCGTGGACGTCACCAACGATCTCGGCTACGAGCCGACGGTTTCGCTCGAGGACGGTCTGGCCCGGACGTGGCGGTACTTCGAAAAGCAGTGAGGAAGCACTGGCTGCTCGCCGTCTTCCTCACGCTGGGTCTGGTTCTGCGGGTCCTCGCGACCGTCGCCTACACGCCCGCGATCGTCTACACCGACTCCGTCCAGTACCTGACGAACATGGGCAAGCTGAGCCCGGACCAGCTCAACCCCATCGGGTACGACTTCGTGCTCGGCCCGCTGGTCGCGATCGGCGGGCTCACCTCCGTCGTCATCGTTCAGCACCTCACCGGACTGCTCCTCGGCGTCGCCATCTACGCCCTCGCGCGCAGGCTCACCGTCTATCGCTGGCTGGCGGCGCTCGCCGCCGCGCCGATCCTGCTTGACGCGTACCAGGTGCAGATCGAGCAGAACATCATGGCCGAGACCACGTTCGACGTGATCCTGGTGGCGATCCTCTGGCTCCTGCTGGGCAAGAGGGCGGCGCCGGGCTGGCGGCGTGCGGCCGTCGCCGGTGTGCTCGTGGGCGCCGCGTTCACCGTCCGCGCGATCGGCATGGTCCTGCTGATCGCCGTCGTGCTGTACCTGGTCGTGGTCGGGAACGCCTGGCGCAAGCGGCGGATGGCCGTCGTACGCCGGACCGCTGCCGCCGTGGCCGGCTTCGGTCTCGTCTTCGCGGCGTACGCCGGCTACTACCACGCGGAAACGGGCCGCTGGGGCTTCACCGGCGCCGAGAACCAGATCCTGTACGGGCGGACCGCCACGGTCGCCAACTGCGACAAGCTGCCGCTCAACGAGGGCACCCGGCTGTTCTGCCCGAAGGAACCGCTCGGTCAGCGTCTGGGCGTCGACAAGTACGCCCACAACCACTACGGCGACCCGAACTGGCCCGGTCCGCTCCCGCCGGGGACGACGAAACGTCAGCTGGCGACCGAGTTCGCGCATCTGGTGATCAAGCACCAGCCGCTGGACGTCACGTGGGCGGCGCTGAAGGACTTCGCGAAGGGGTTCGCGCCGACGCGCACCAGCTCGCCCAACGACGTACCGCTGGACCGGTGGCAGTTCCAGCTCACCTATCCGAACCTCAAAGACCCCAACACCACCAAGGCCGCAGTGAAATGGGGAGGGTCCGAGCCGCACGTCTCTCACACGCCTGCTGTCATCCTGCGCGCCTACCAGCTCCACGGCGGCTACACGTCGGGCATACTGCTCGCCCTGTGCGTACTGATCGCTCTTGTTGCGGCCGTACGTGCAAGAGAGCTCCGAGCGGCTGCACTGTTCCCGGCAGCGGCCGGCGTGATCCTCCTGCTCGGCTCAGCCGCGTTCGAGTTCTCCTGGCGCTACCAGCTGCCAGGGCTGATCTTCTTCCCACTGGCAGGTGCCATAGGCCTCCGTGCCCTGCTCGGCAAGGACCAGGCGCGCCCTGCGATGGCGGACTATCCGGACGCCGTCGATTCCGAGGCCGTAAAGGCTTTCAAGCACACGGACTTCGCACCGGTCGTCGTGGTCATCGCGGCGTACAACGAGGCCGGCGGCATCGGCCCGGTCCTCACCGACATGCCGCGAACCTGCGCCGGCCTCCCGGTCGACGTCCTCGTCGTCGTGGACGGTGCCACCGACAACACCGCCGAGATCGCCCGTGAGCACGGGGCGTCCGTGTGCGTTGCCCCGAGCAACCGCGGCCAAGGCGCCGCGCTCCGGCTCGGGTACCACCTGGCCGCGGCCGGCGGGGCGAAGTACATCGTCACGACGGACGCCGACGGTCAGTACGACAACGACGAGCTGGAGACGCTGCTGGAGCCGATACTGCTCGACCGGGCCGATTTCGTCACCGGATCGCGCCGGCTCGGAGCGGAGGACGCGGACAGCCGGCTGCGCTGGGTCGGCGTGCGCGTGTTCGCCGTACTCGCCTCGATCCTGACCCGGCGGAAGCTGACCGACACGTCGTTCGGCTTCCGTGCGATGCGGGCCGAGCTCGCGACCGCCGTCACGTTGCGTGAACCGCAGTACCAGTCGTCGGAGCTGCTGCTCGGTGCGCTCGCGCTCGGCGCCCGCGTGGTCGAGCTGCCGATGACGATGCGCCGGCGCGGCGACGGGAGCAGCAAGAAGGGCCCCGGCGTCGTGTACGGCGCGAACTACGGCCGGGTCATGACGACGACGTGGATACGGGAGTACGTACTGCGTCGGAGGCGGCAGGCGGGCTCTTGGCGAACACCAGCCGATCGAACAGCACGAACTTCACGATGAACAGCACCGCGTAGGTCCCGAAGTACGAACCGGTCACCAGCAGCGTCTTCAGCGCGTGTGAGTCGACCGGCTGCACCAGGTGATCGGTCACCGAGGTGACCACGGCGGCCGTGACCGCGGAGCCGATCACGATCATTGTGTACGGCAACTTCTGACCGCTGCGGCCCCAGGTCCAGCGGCGGTTCAGCACGTAGTTCGGGACCGCACCGGCGAGCCACGCGACCAGGGTCGCGACCAGGGCCGCCGTGCCGAACCAGTAACACAGAGCGAACGCGAGCTGGCTGACCACGGTGGCGACCACGGAGGACGCCGAGTACCTCGCCCAGAGCAACAATCGGGCGCGAGTGAGCTTGACCTTGGTGAGAGCGCGCATCGCGGCCTATTCTGCACCTCCGGACCAGCCGGCGGCAGTCCGGCGGAAATTCTCAGCCGATTACCAGCCAATAGGTGGGACCGATCACGTTACGGGAGCGGGTACTCGGGATAGGAAGGACTGTGACGACTTTCCCCGACGGAAGGCGGCCGAGCCGTGCGCGTACTCGTCCTGGGCGGTGACGGCTACCTAGGGTGGCCGACAGCCCTGCACCTCTCCGACCGCGGCCACCACACGGCCGTGCTCGACAACATGGCCCGCCGCGGTTACGACCGTGAGCTGGGCGTCCAGAGTCTGGTCCCGATCGAGGATCTCGAAGCTCGGGTAGCCGCCTGGAAGGACGTCTCCGGCCAGGAGATCCCGGCGTACGTCGGCGACCTGCTCGACGCGGACTTCGTCTACCGGGTACTCGGCGAGTTCCAGCCGGACGCGATCGTGCACTTCGCCGAGCAGCGCGCCGCGCCGTACTCGATGATCGACCGCGAGCACGCCGTCTACACCCAGCACAACAACGTGGTCGGCACGCTGAACCTGATGTACGCGATCGCGGAGACCAACCCGGACATCCACCTGGTCAAGCTCGGCACGATGGGTGAGTACGGCACGCCCAACATCGACATCGAGGAAGGCTGGCTGGAGGTCGAGCACAACGGCCGCAAGGACCGGATGCTCTACCCGAAGAAGCCGGGCTCGTTCTACCACCTCAGCAAGGTGCACGACTCGCACAACCTCGAGTTCGGCTGCCGGATCTGGGGGATGCGCGTCACCGACCTCAACCAGGGCGTGGTGTACGGGCAGCAGACCGAGCAGACCGTGCGGGACTCCCGGCTGGCGACCCGGTTCGACTACGACGCCGTGTTCGGCACCGTTCTCAACCGGTTCTGCATCCAGGCGGTGCTGGGCGAGCCGCTGACCGTGTACGGCGCCGGCGGCCAGACGCGAGGCTTCCTCGACATCCGGGACACCGTCGAGTGCATCCGGCTCGCGGTCGAGAACCCGGCGGACGCCGGCGAGTTCCGGGTCTTCAACCAGATGACCGAGAGCTACTCGGTGGCGCAGCTCGCCGACCTCGTCGCGGAGTGCTTCCCGGGCCCGGTGCAGGTCGAGCACCTGGACAACCCGCGCGTCGAGCAGGCCGAGCACTACTACAACGTGAAGCACACCGGCCTCGTCGGCCTGGGCCTCCAGCCGCACCTGCTCTCGGAGACCCTGATCGAGTCGATGTTCGACATCGTCTCCGCCAACAAGGACCGCGTCGACCCGGCCGCGCTACTCCCGACCGTGCGCTGGCAGGGCCACCTCAAGCAGAGCTGACCTGCGACGCCGGGCCCGGCTGGACCATCAGTCGCGCCCGGCGTCCGGCACGCTAACGCCGTGCGCCGACAAGAAGCGTCGGGAGTACGGCGAGGAAGCGGTTGCGGCGGCCGCGGTCGGATTGCTCGGCGAGCCAGGTGTCGGCGTCGGCTTGGGTGATCAACGCCTTCTCGACCGCGGCGCCGGCGGCTGCGCTCAGCTGCGGCGCCATCAGCTCGTAGTCGGTGACGACCTCGGTGTGGACGGCGACCTCGACGTCGTGGAAGCCGGCGTCGAGCAGGAGGTCACGCAGCGTACGAGTCGCGCGCGGCGACACCGTACGGGACTCGAGGCCGAGGCGGATCACGTCGGTCAGGTCCTGGTCGGAGCTGTCGATCAGGACGAAGCCGTAGTCCTGCCCGCCCAGCACGATCCGCCCGCCGGGACGCAGCACCCGGCGGGCCTCGGCGATCGTCGGGACAGGATCCGCGAGCAGGTGGAACAGCCGCAGCGCGCGGTACCCGTCCATCGACTCGTCCTCGAGCGGCAGCTCGCCGGAATGTGCCACGTGAAACATTGCCCCCGGCGCCCGCTCGCGGGCGGCCTCGACGGCGTCGGGATCGGCGTCGATCCCGGTCACCTTCAGACCCTTGCGCGCCAGCTCGGCGACCGCATGCCCCGCTCCGCAGCCGACGTCGACGCAGGTCGCGCCCCGTTTCAGCGCCAGCATCCGGTACGACGTCGCGCGCAGCTCCGCCGCACCGGGCCCTTCCTCGATCCGTTCCAGAAACCTCATAGGGTCCACGCTGCAACTTCAGGTGGACCTGAAGTCAATCCATCGACACCTTGTCGAAGGTCGTCGTGGTGTAGCGGACGTCGAGGTCGATCACGTCGCCGACCGCCGGCGGGGCCACCGACGACGGCAGGAACAGCATGCTGGCCTGCATGTGCGGCGGTTCGGCGAACCAGCGCTGCTTGCCTTCGATGCTGAACGGCGACAGGGCCATGCCGGCCGCGTCCAAGCTGCCCTTGGCCATCGCGATCGCGCGCTGCCGCACGGTTGCCGCCGCGGTCGGGGCCTCCAGGCCGACGCCGTGCGCCGTACCGCCGGAGACGATCAGGATGTGGCCGTCGCCGCTGACCCGGCGCTGCCGGTAGCCGACGCGCTCGCCCCGGCGGACCGAGTGCACGTCGAGGACGGTCGCCTTGACCGACAGCGCGCCGCGGTCGCCGAGCCACAGTCCGGTGCCCATCCGAAGCTTCACGTCGTCGCCGATGTCGCCCAGCTTCTGCGCCGGCACGTGCGACACCCACAACGTGTTCTTCCGTACGTCGAGCGCCGCCTTCGCCAGTTGCTGCGCCTCGCGCAGGTTGGCCGACGTACCGCCGGCGCCCATCGGGAAGTGCAGCGACCAGCCCTCGAAGCGGATCCGGTCGAGCGCGTTCAGCAGCATCGTGTGCCGCAGTTCGCGGGCACCGATACCGTGCCGGCGCATCGAGGTCATCACCTCGATCAGCACCCGGCTGCCGGCCGGTATCGAGACCAGGTCGGCCAGCCGGCTGACCGTGTGGATCACGTTCTTGCTCTGCGGCACCTCGAGGAACGGCCGCCACGGCGACAGCACCACGACGTCCTCGCGGGGGTCCGCGGGGACCTCGAAGTACGTGCCGACCGCGACCGTCCGGGCGCCGAGCGCGCGGGCTTCGGCGAACAGCCGGTGGTTGCCGAACCCGTACCCGTTGCCCTTGGCGACCGGGACGATGTCGGGGTTCCACGTGGAACGAAGATGGTCACGCCATCGATCGGAATCGACGTGCAGGACTAGGGGCATGGTGTCAACGCCGTCTCATGTAGAGGTCGAATGCGGTGTAGAGCGCCTTGTTCAACGGCAGGTCCCACTCACCGACGTACTCGACGGCCTCGCCGCCGGTACCGGTCTTGAACTGGATCAGCCCGACGTGCGGGTCGTTCGGGTCCAAGGTGTCGGTGATGCCCCGTAGGTCGTACACGGACGCGCCCGCCGCGAGCGCGTCCGTCATCATGCGCCACTGGATCGCGTTCGATCCGCGCACATCGCGTTTGGCGGTCGAGCTGGCTCCGTAGGAGTACCAGGAATGACCGCCGACCCGGACCCAGATCGTCGACGCGACCAGGTCGCCCTCGTGATGGGCGTTGTAGATCCGGAAGTCACAGCAATCGGCCGGCTGGTGGGCCATCGCGGCGTACATCTTCTCGAAGTACGGCAGCGGGCGCGGCGTGAAGTGGTCGCGCTGCGCGGTCTCGACGTACAGCGCGTGGAACGCCTTGATGTCCTCGGTCCCGCCCTGCGAGACCTCGACGCCGGCCTTGCCGGCCTTCTTGATGTTGCGCCGCCAGAGCTGGTTCATGCCCTTGAGCAGGTCGTCCTCGGTGCGGCCGGCCAGCGGCACCTGGAAGACGTACTGCGGTTGCCCGGCCGCGAACCCCTCCGCGATCCGGGGCGCCTTCCAGCCGAGCTTGTGAAGCTTGTCGACGACCGTGGCGCCGGACGGCTCGATCACGTCCGGCCGGACGTCGCCGAGCCGCGGCTGCTGCCCGCCGGCGATGGCGTCCTTGATCGTCTGCGCGGTCCACCGCCGGGTCGCCACCGGCGGACCCATCCGGATGCCGAACGCGCCACGCTCCAGCAGATGCGCCGCCAGCGGACGCAGGTAGCTGCCGAGGTCGATCGCGTCCCAGTCGATCACCGGGCCCTCGGGCAGGTAGGCGAGGTACCGCTTCACCTTCGGCATCTGCCGGTACAGCACCAGCCCGACGCCGACGAGGGTGCCGGGGGTGCCCGGTTCGTACCAGCCGAGCGACTCCGCCTTCCACTCGCTCTTCACCGCCGCCCACCCCGGGGTCTGCAGGAAGCTCGCCGACGGCTGGGCCGCGATGTAGGCCGCATGCTCGTCCGTCGAGATGGTCCGGATGCTCAAGTCACTCACGGTCGGTCAGGTTACCGGCCCAGCGACGGGAACCGTAGCTGAGCCGGTGTCTGATCAAAGCCACCTTGAGCACCCACCAACCATTTTCCGTCGCGGAGAATGGTTGATCCGTGCTCAAGGTTGGATCTCAGTCGACGAGCAGGCTTTCTGACAAGTCCCACAACCGAGTGGCCGACTCCGGATCGAGGGCGTACTCCGCGACGCCGCCTTCCTGCCCCTCGACGTGCGGCAGGGCCTCGTTGTTGTCCTCGAAGTACTTACCGGTGACACCGGCGACCAGCGGGGACGCGGCCAGCAGCACCGACGTGGAGGCGCCCTGCTCGGTCGTCTTCCACGGGAAGTGCTCCCACTGCTGGAGGAGCTCGTCCGGGACGTGCCGCTGCAGAGGTGTCCGGATGCCGCCCGGCATCAGCGCGTTGGCGACGATCCCGTCACTCGCCCAGCGCTTGGCCGCCTCGACCGCGAACAGCACGTTCGCCGTCTTCGACTGGCCGTACGCCGCCCACTCGTCGTACGGACGGTTCTCGAAGTGGATGTCGTCGAAGTGCACGTCCGAGCGCAGGTGTGCGCTCGAGCTGACCGAGACGATCCGCGCGTCGCCGGCCGCGGCGAGTGCGCCGTGCAGGCCGAGGGCGAGCCCGAAATGGCCGAGGTGGTTGGTCGCGAACTGGTGCTCCCAGCCCTCCGGCGTCCGGGTCAGCGGCTCGGCCATCACACCGGCGTTGTTGACCAGGATGTGCAGCGGCCCGTCCCAGGTGGCGGCGAAGGCGCGCACCGAGGCGCGGTCGGCGAGTTCGATCGGCGCGACGAAGACGTGGTTGTTGCCGGTGGTGTCGATGATCTGGGCCGCGACCCGTTCGCCGGCGGCGGTGTTGCGGACGGCGAGGGTGACCTCGGCGCCCGCCGCGGCGAGAGCCCGGACGGTCTCGACGCCGATCCCGGAAGCGCCGCCGGTGACGACGGCCCGGCGACCGGTCAGGTCGACGCCGCCGACGACCTCGGCGGCGGTGGAGTCATGCGTGAAAGGAGTGGTGATCCTGCTCATCAGGTTCGGTCCTGTTCTACGAGCTACGCTATAACCGGAGGAGCCTCCGGTAATTCCAGTTAATCGGAGGTGCCTCCGGTTATCAAGTCCGCTAGGTTGTGAGGCCACGGAGGGAGGGGAGATGAGTACCAGTGAGCGCCCGCTGCGCGCGGACGCCCAGCGCAACCGGGACCAGATCGTGGCGGCCGCGGGACGCGCGTTCACGAAGTGCGGCCTGGAGGCCACGCTGGAGGGGATCGCGAAGGACGCCGGCGTCGGCATCGGCACGCTCTACCGGCACTTCCCGACCCGTGAGCTGCTGATCGAGGCGGCGTACCGGAACGAGTTGGCAGCGGTCTGCGACGCGTCCCCGGAGCTCCTCGCGAAGCTGCCGCCGGACCAGGCGCTGCGCGCGTGGATGGACCGCTTCATCGACTACATGGCCCGCAAGCGGGGCATGGCCGACGCTCTGCGAGCGGTCTTCGCCTCCGGTGCGAACCCGTACGCCCAGAGCTTCGAGCTCCTCGTCGGAGCGGTCCAGCCGCTGCTCGACGCCGGCGCGGCCGCCGGCCAGATCCGCTCGGACATCTCGGCCAAGGACCTGCTCGCCAGCATCGGCGGCGTCGGCGGTGCCGCGGCGGACGACCGCGACCAGGCGGGCCGGCTGCTCGACCTGCTGATGGACGGCCTGCGGTACGGCGCATGAAGGTTGCTCTGGTGACCGGATCCGCGTCCGGTATCGGAGCCGCGACCGTACGGCGCCTGGCCGCGGACGGGATGACCGTCGCGGTGCACTCGCGGTCCAGCCGCGCTGCCGGGCAGGCCTTGGCGGCGGAGTTGGGCGGGTCGTACCACCAAGCTGATCTGTCGGACGACGCCGCGGCTCAGGCGCTGGTGCCGGAAGTGGTGCGCGAGCACGGGCGCCTCGACGTACTCGTGAACAACGCCGGTATCAGCTGGCCGGTGCCGCACGCGGATCTCGACGGGTTGACCGCCGACGACTGGCGGCGGTTGCTCGACGTCAACCTGATCGCGCCGTGGCTGCTGTGTACGGCGGCCCTCCCGGCGCTCCGCGAATCCGGCGGATGCATCGTCAACGTGACCAGCCACGCAGGCGTCCGGCCCAAGGGCAGCTCGATCGCGTACGCCGCGTCGAAGGCGGCGCTCAACCACGTGACGAAGTTGCTCGCCGCCGCGCTCGGACCGGACGTTCGCGTCAACGCGGTCGCTCCCGGCCTCGTCGACACACCGCTCACCGCGTCGTGGACAGATGCCCAGGACCTGTGGAAAACCTCGAGCCCGATGCGTCGCGCCGCGCAGCCGGCGGACGTCGCCGACCTGATCTCGGCCGTTGTCCACAACGGCTACCTGACCGGTGAAGTCATCCTGCTCGACGGGGGCCTCAACCTGCGCTGATTCTGTCGGCGCCGGTCCCTACGATCGCGGGATGTCTTTGGGTCGAGACTTCCGGCGGTTGTGGGTTGCGTTCACGGTCAGTGCGTTCGGATCGGCGGTCGGGCTCGGCGCGTTACCGCTGGTCGCCGTGCTGGCTCTGGACTCCAGCACCTTCCAGGTCTCGATGCTCGCCGCGCTGTCCGCGGTGGCCGGTGCGGCGCTCGCGTTGCCGATGGGGGACTTCATCGAGCAGCGGCGGAAACGGCCGGTGATGATCGCCTCCGACCTGGTGCGGTTCGCGGCGCTGGTCTCGGTGCCGGTCGCCGCGGCGTTCGGCGTGCTGACGTACGCGCACCTGTGCGTAGCGGGAGTGTTCCAGGCGGCCGGGACAATCGCGTTCCAGTCAGCGAGTGGCGCGCATCTGAAGGCGCTCGTCCCGGCCGAGGGACGGGCCGAGGCGAACAGCCGCTTCGAGCAGACGAACTGGGTGTCGCTGAGTGTCGGGCCGGCGCTCGGCGGTGTGCTGGTCGGTCTGGTCGGCGCGACCGTCACGCTGGCGGTCGACGCGGTCTCGTTCCTCGGGTCGGCGCTCGGCATCCGGCGGATCCGGCACCCCGAGCCGGAGCCGGTGAAGCGGGAAGGCAAGCGCGACATCACCGCGGGCTGGCGCTACATCCTGCGGCACCGCGGGCTGCGCATCCTGTTCTGGAACTCGCAGCTGTTCGGCGGGCCGGTGATGATGACCTCGCCGCTGCTGACCGTCTTCATGCTGCGCGACCTGGGGTTGTCGGCGTGGAGCTACGGCGTCTTCCTCGGTATCTCCTGCATCGGCGGGGTGATCGGTGCGCGGATGGCGCCGAGGCTGACCCGGAAGTACGGGCTGCACTGGATGCTGCTGGTCTTCGGCGTACTGCGGGCGCCGTGGCTCCTTCTGTTCCCGCTGGCGCCGCACGGGTGGGCCGGGTTCGTGCTGCTCACGGTCGCGGAGACCGGACTGCTCGTGGGAGCGGGGGCGTTCAATCCGTCGTTCGCGACGTACCGCATGGAGATGACCGAAGACGGGTTCATGGCGCGCGTGGTCGGATCCTGGTCGATCAGCTCACGGTGCGTTCAGCCCGCGTTCATGGCGCTCGGCGGCGTGCTCGCGACGCTGGTCGGGATGCGCGGCGCCCTGTGGGTCGCGGGCATCTGCTGCACGCTGAGCGCCGTACTGCTGCCGTGGCGCTCGGCTAAACCAGCTCCATTGCCTGAGCCAGTCTGACGATCGAGCCCACCTCTTCGGGCTGGCTGTCGAGGTACTCGGCGGCCTTCTCCGGCGCCAGCACCAGCACTTCGGTCACCTGTTCGCCGTCGTCCGGGTTGGTCGGCTCCTGCTCGACGACGACGTCCGCGACGTAGTTCGCCCAGTACGACACCGGGTGCGGCAGATGCGGACGGTACGGCGTTTCGCGGCGATGGTCGGCGCGATGGGCGCCGAGCCAGGTGAGCGGTCCGGTCAGCCGGGCGCCGGCCTCCTCGAGCAGCTCACGCCGGACGAGCTCCTCGATCGACTCGCCGGGCTCACGGGTCCCGCCCGGCAGGAAACGCCAGCCCAGGTCGTTGGTACACACAACGATTCCGCCGGCGGTCCGGCAGACGACGTGGACGTTGCTGATCAGCTCGTCCGGCGGTTCCTCGACGGTGTAACGGACGTCGAGCTCGCCCCACTCCCAGTAGCCCGGTGCGAACAGGTCGGGAAACCGCTCCGCCCAGGTCTGCATAACCTCATTCTGCGCTACCGTCGCTGCCATGGCGCACCCCGACCCCGAGCCCGAGCCCACCGCGGCCACCGAAGCCGCAGTGGCAGCCGAGGCTGCCCAGGACAACGGGGACGACGGGGCCGCCGGGGCCGCCGTGGAGAGCGAGGACGCGGCCGAACCGACGCCGGATCCCGAGAAGGCCGAGCGGACGATCGAGCGGCTGATGTGGTCCAGCGCCTGGCTCACCGTTCTGGTCGGCGTGTTCCTGGTCGTGGGCATCGCCCGGTCCGACAGCGACTACAGCGCCTTCGCCTGGCTCGGTGCGGTGGTGGCGTTCCTCGGCCTGCTCGCGCTGGCCGCGGCGTACTTCGCGTGCGCCCGCAAGCGCCTCACGCTCCGGACCCGCCTGCGCGGTCCCATCGACGTGTTCAAGGGCAGCACGGTGGTCATGGTGATCGTCGTGATCTGCGGCCTGCTCGTGCCGACCGACAACACCCCGGCGCTCGCCGTCCTGCTTCCGTGGGCCGTGACCTACTGGCTCTACGGCCTGGAGAAGACCGAGGCGCCTACGCCGTGAGGTGCGCCCGCAGGTAGTCGAGGTCGGCCTTCTGGCCGTTGTCCGCATTCGGCGTCTCGACGACGACCGGGGCGCCGGCGGCCTGCACGACCGCGACGATGTCGGCCGGGTCGATGTGGCCCTCCTCGAAGTTGCTGTGCCGGTCCGCGCCGGAGCCGAACTCGTCACGGGAGCCGTTCGCGTGCACGAGGTCGATCCGGCCGGTGATCGCGAGCACCTTCTCGACGATCGTCGGCAGTTCCTCGCCGGCCGCGTGGAAGTGGCAGGTGTCGAGGCAGAAGCCGACGTTCTCCAGGCGGTCGTTGCCGGACGCCTGCACCGCGTCCCAGAGCCGCGCGATCCGGTCCAGCTGGCGGGCCATCGCGTTCTCGCCGCCGGCCGTGTTCTCGATCAGCAGCGGGACCGGCAGCTCGGCGCGCTCGATGCACTTGCGCCAGTTGTCGAAGCCGGCCTCCGGGTCGTCCTCGTCGCCGACGTGCCCGCCGTGCACGATCACGCCCTTGACGTCGATCTCGGCGGCCTTGTCCAGCGTCTGCTGCAGCAGCTTCCGGCTCGGGATCCGGATCCGGTTGTTCGTGTTCGCGACGTTCAGCCGGTAGGGGGCGTGCACGTAGAGGTCGACGCCCGCGGCGGCGGCGCGCTCCTTCAGCGCCTCCTCGCCGTCGGCGTACGCGAGCTTGGGCGCCTTGTAGTCCTGCGGGTTCCCCAGGAAGAACTGCACCAGGTCGGCGCCCCGATCGGCCGCCTCGGCCAGCGGGTCTTCCTGGTCCACGTGCGCACCGAGCTTCACAGTCATACCCACCACCCTAGAACCGTCCGCCGACAGTTCAGGAACCCCATCCGGCCGACCGTGTCACCGTGCGGTGCTCAGCGGCCGGCGGCTGCACCGGGCGGCCCTCGAACTCCGTGGACAGCACGATGTGGGTGTTCATCTCGCCGTGCTCGCCGAGCCGTTCGAACAGCCCTTCGAGGTGGCGCATCGAGGTGACGCGGACGCGCAGCATCGAGCACGAGTTGCCGCTCAGCTTGTGGATCTCCAGCACTTCGGGGAAGTCCTCGGCCCGGGTGGTCTTGAGCAGGCAGCGGCCCGTCGTGCACCGCATCTGGACGAACGCCGACAGCGGCTGTCCCGCCCTGGCCGGATCCACCTCGGCCCGGTAGCCGGTGATCACCCCGGCCTCCTCCAGCCGCCGGACCCGGTCGGCGACCGCGGGCGGCGACAGGTTGACCCGCTTGCCGAGCTGGTTGAACGACAGCCGCCCGTCGGACTGCAGCTCTGCCAGGATCTGCCAGTCCGTGGAGTCCAGTTCGCGCTCCTGAAAGGTCATCACCCCAGAACACCTTCGATGTCGGCCGTCCGCAAGGCCGCACGCCTTACATCGTGCCTTCAGCCGGGCCGGTCGCCTTCCTACCGTGGTGGCCATGCTGCTTCCTGTCGTTCTCGCCGCCGCGCTGATGAACGCGGCGATGGTCGCCGCGAGCGCGGTGAGCACCATCCTGACCGCCGACGAGCTCGGCTCCAGCCTGGCCGGCGTCCCGAACACGGCCGGCGTCCTGGGCACCGCGGCCGGAGCCATCGCCGTCGGCCGGTGGACCACTCGCCTCGGCCGCGCACACGCCCTCCGTCTCGGGTACGGCGTGGGTGTCGCCGGCGCGGCGTTGACCGTCGTGGCCGCGGTGGGCGCGCCGGTCGGGCTGCTGGTCGCCGGCATGTTCCTGCTCGGCGCCGGGAATGCGGCGAGCCTGCTGTCCAGGTACGCCGCCGGCGAGGCGGTACCCGAAGCGCGCCGGGCGTCGGCCATGAGTGCCGTCGTGTGGGCCAGTACGGCGGGCGCCGCGGGCGGACCGTTCCTGATGGCGCCGTCCCAGTCCATCGCTTCGTGGCTGGGGCTGCCTGCGGTCGCGGGCCCGTTCCTGCTCGCGGTCGCGGCCGTGTTCGGCGCGCTGGTCGCGTCGACGTACATCAGCACCGTCCACATCGCCGAGCAGCCGGCACACCCGCAGCACGAGGAGCCGGCGGGGTCCCGGCGTACGTCGGTCCTCCTGGCCGCCGGCGTGATGGTTGCCGGGCACCTGGTGATGGTCGCGCTCATGTCGGCGGTGCCTGTGCACACGCACAGCCACGGCGAGGGACTTGGGCTCCTCGGTGTGATGCTGTCCGCGCACACGCTCGGCATGTTCGCCCTGTCGCCGCTGACCGGCTGGTGGATCGACCGGACCGGTCCGCGGCCGGTAATGCTGACCGGTCTGCTCCTGCTGGTCGTTGCCGCCGTCCTGACCACACAGTCCGGACCGGCCTTCGCCCCGGCGCTCTTCCTGCTCGGCTACGCGTGGAATCTCTGCTACCTGGGTGGGAGCGCCCGGCTGCTCGGCACGCCGTTCGAGAGCAAGGTCGAGTCGTCCATCTGGGCGATCTCGGCGCTTGCTGCCGCCACGTCGCCGTGGCTCTACACGCTCGGCGGCTACCTGTTGTTGGCGGTGATCTCGTGCGTTCTCGCCGTACCGTTGTTGCTGCTCGTACTGCGGCGTACCACTCTGCGGGTTACTCAGCGGTGACGGAGAGTCATCGCAACAGGCCTGTGGATATGGTCAAGTGGCCGTCCGGACGCTGGTACTCTTTTGGATGTGGCCCGGTCCATCGACCGGGCTCGTTGCTTGGCGACGGCGGCAAGTGCCGTCGCGGAGCAGACCGCATCGCCCTCCTGCCACGGAGAGACCGTGGCCGCCAAGTCCGAAGGAGGTGGAGTTCGCGCATGCGTCGTTACGAAGTCATGGTGATCCTCGACCCGGAGCTCGATGAGCGCACCGTGGAGCCGTCCATCGACCAGTACCTGAACATCGTCCGCAAGGAAGGTGGCACGGTCGAGAAGCTCGACATCTGGGGTCGTCGCAAGCTTGCCTATGACGTGAAGAAGAAGTCCGAAGGCATTTATGCCGTCGTCGACCTGACCGCCGAGCCGGCGGTTGTGAAGGAGCTCGACCGTCAGCTCACGCTGAACGAGTCGATCCTGCGCACGAAGGTCATCCGGCCGGACCAGCACTGAGCCTGGGGTCGTCAGCAGTCATCGGAACTGTCGGCTCCGGCCGATACCACTAGCTGCAGACGCAGTCACACCCGATAGCAGGAGGAACGGCAATGGCAGGCGAACCACCCATCACCCTGATCGGCAACCTGACGGGTGATCCGGAACTGCGGTTCACACCCTCGGGCGCCGCGGTGGCGAATTTCACCGTCGCGTGCACCCCGCGGACGCTGGACCGCCAATCCAACGAGTGGAAGGACGGGGAAACCCTCTTCATCTCGTGCGCGGTGTGGCGCCAGGTGGCCGAGAACGTTGCCGAGTCCCTGACCCGGGGTTCCCGGGTGGTCGTGACCGGGCGCCTGAAGGCGCGCAGCTACGACGACCGCGACGGGAACAAGCGGACCGTCTTCGAGTGTGACGTCGAGGAGATCGGCGCCAGCATGCGCTATGCGACGCTGAAGATCTCCAAGACCTCCCGCTCCGACGGCGGCGGTTTCGGTGGCGGCGGCAACCAGGGCGGCGGCTACCAAGGTGGCGGCAACCAGGGCGGCGGCTACGGCGGCGGCCAGGGTGGCGGCAACCAGGGTGGTCAGCAGAACGACCCCTGGGCGACCCCGCAGGGCGGTGGCGGCCAGTCCGCCCCGCAGAACGACCCCTGGGCCAGCCAGGGCGGCGGCTCGATGGAGGAGCCCCCGTTCTGATCGGCCCGCAATCCAGTCAGTGACCATTCCGGCACCCGTGCCGGGCTCTGGAAATAGGAAGAGAGCACCACAATGGCCAAGATCATTCGGAAGCCGAAGAAGAAGGTTTGCGGCTTCTGCAAGGACAAGGCGACGTACGTCGATTACAAGGACACCGCGCTGCTGCGCAAGTTCATCTCGGACCGCGGCAAGATCCGCGCCCGCCGGGTGACCGGGAACTGCGTGCAGCACCAGCGCGACGTGGCCACCGCTATCAAGAACGCTCGTGAGGTGGCCCTGCTGCCGTACACGAGCACGGCTCGCTGAGGGAGGCGCGGACCATGAAGCTCATCCTGTCTCAGGAGGTCGAGGGCCTCGGAGCCCCCGGCGACATCGTCGAGGTCAAGGACGGCTACGGCCGTAACTACCTGGTCCCGCGCGGCCTGGCCATCGGCTGGACCCGCGGCGCCGAGAAGCAGATCCAGACGATCAAGCGGGCGCGCGACGCCCGGGCGATCCAGGGCAAGGAGCACGCGAGCGAGGTCAAGAACCAGCTCGAGCAGCTTGCCGTCACGCTGGAGGTCAAGGCCGGTGACACCGGCCGCCTGTTCGGCTCGGTCACCCCGGCCGACATCGCCGGCGCCATCAAGGCCGCCGGCGGCCCGCTGGTCGAGAAGCGCGCGATCGCGATCGCGTCGCCGATCAAGACCACCGGCAAGCACCAGGTCGCCGTCCAGCTGCACCCGGAGGTGGCCGCCACGGTCCGCCTCGAGGTCGCGGCCGGCTGACACCGGCACCCACGCACAAGGCCCGCGTTCCCCGTTCGGGGGACGCGGGCCTCGTCGTTTCCGGGAGGGAGTGCCTCAGGAGCTTTCTCGGGAGCGAGTGCCTCAGGGCTTCTCGGGTGCCGGCCACTCCACGGGCTGCGGCTCGACCGTCTGTCCACCGCTGCTCGGCGCCTCGACCGTGGGCCAGTCGACCGGCTCCGGCTCGACGCCGTCCGCGAGCGCCCGGGACGGCGCCAACAGCATGCCGATGGCAACCAGTGCGGTCGCGATCCGCGCCGTGCGACGCGTAGGCCGGCTCATGTCGCCGGGTCCAATGCGTAGAGGACGGAGTTGTACACGACGACGGCGCGCTTGCCGGCCACGCCCCACGGCCGCGTGGTGCCCTCGTTCTGCGGGTAGGTGTTCCAGTTCGGCGACACGGCGGTCAGCTTGCTGCTGATCGTGCCGTAGAGCATCGATCCGCTGACCGACAGCGGCTGGAAGCCGGGCAGAATCCGGGTGTTGTTCTTGGTCAGCGTCAGGTTGACGAGGCACGCACCCCAGGCGGCGAACTTCCGGTTCGGGTCGGGCACCCAGTCCCAGCCGTTGTTGTCGCCGTTGCGGATCGACCCGCAGCTCGCGACCACCTTGCCGCTCGCCGACGAGTGCACCGACGGGATGACCTCTTCCGGGTTCTTGGCGTTGGTCCACAGGGCCTGGACGTAGTCGGGGCTGGCCGAGACCACCTGGATGATGGAGCCCGCGCCGCCCGGCGGCTGCAGCTTCACCTCCACCGTCTCCTTGTCCGGCTGGGCCCAGAAGAGCGGGCCGTAGTACTGCGCCATCAAGGTGCGGTCGCCCTCGGCGAGCAGGATGGTGGAGCTCCGCGGCTTCTCCGGAACCGTCTTGAGGACGCCGCCCGAGATCACCATCGCGCCCGACTCGTTCGACAGCAAGATGAGTGGCGACTTGCCGAAGAACTGCACCTTGGCGCTGTCCGGCAGCTCGATCGTCTTCGCCTCGGCGCCACCGCCGGCCCAGTAGTACAGGGTGGACGGCGTCGTGATCGCCAGCACCAGCTTGCCGTCAACGGTGGTGTAGACCGGGCTCTCGGCGTCCTTCGGCACCTTGTCCTGCCACAGCACCTTGCCGTTGCTGTCGAACACGGCGACCTTCTGGTCGGTGGTCAGGATCGCGACCTCGGTGCCGTCGGGCTTGATCGCCGGCGTGCTGTCTGCAGCGATGTCGACCGTCCAGCCCGCGTGCGTCGAGTAGCCGAGCGGCTGGGTCCTCGGGGGGAACTCGTCGGCGTGCACGGACGGTGCCGGCAGCTCGGGCAGCTTGGGCGACTCGGTCACCTGCGGCTTGCCCTCGCCCAGCTTGCTGAAGACGGTGATGTACAACGTCGTACCGGCGATCAGCACCACCGCCACGGCCATCGCCACCACGATCGGCCAGACCGGCTTCTTGCCCTTGCGGGGGTCGGTCTCGATCGCCTCCACCTGGCCGTCCGGGTGGATGATGAGCGGCCAGGAGGCGCCGTCGGCCTCGACCGCGGTCGCCTTCACGGCGCGGCCGAGCTGGGCGGCCTGCTCGCTGACGAGCTGGAGCGCCGCCTGCCGGGGATCGTGGTGGTTGATCGGGTGGCTGCGGCCGGCGATCTTCACCTCGGCGTTGTGGTCGTCGTACAGCCGGATCGTGACCTTCGGCCAGGACGGGATCTTCTCAGCCACGATGACCTCTCATTCCCGCCACAGATCTCCCTCGCTCCACCGGTTACGTCGTCCTCGTTCTAGCATGTCCCCCGCACGAGGCATGCCAGGGATTCCGGGCAGGCAGAAACCACGCGAGCCCGGCGGCTCGACTGACCCCGACAAGGGGGTAGAAACATCCTCGCCTGTGGATGGGTCACGAAAGTACACCCGGAAAGCGAGAGAATACTGTGGGCGACAGCCTGTGACGCACCGCGAGAGGAGGGGCCATGACGCAGAACCCGTGGACACGAGAGCAGTCTCCGGGTCCGCAGCAGCCGTCGCCGGGCCCGACTCCTCAGCCGGACATCACCCCGCGGGGGCCGTCCGCGCCCCAGCACGGGGTGCCGGCGCCCGCGGAGGATCAGCGCCTGCCCAAGTTCGCGATTCCGGCGGCCGACACGCTGTGGTGGGTCGGTGTCCACGGCGGCGCCGGCGAGACCACGATGTCGGTCCTGCTCCCCGGCACCAGGGCGGCCAATCATCGCTGGCCGATCCCGCCGCCGCCGGTGCCGACTCCGGTGATCCTGGTTGCCCGGACCCATGGGTCCGGCCTGCGCGCCGCGCAGCGAGCCGCGATCGAGTGGGCCTCGGGCGTCGTCCAGGGTGTCGCGGTGCTCGGCCTGGTGCTGATCGCGGACGCCCCCGGCCGATTGCCCCGGGTGCTCGACGACTTCGCCGACATCGTCGGCGGAGGTGTTCCGAGGGTCTGGGACATCCCGTGGATCGAGGAGTGGCGCAGAGGGGAGGCTCCCACGCCTGACAACACGCCGGACGAGGTTTTCGAAGTACTTGAATCCATCTACGCACTTCGCGCGTCAAACCCAGCGGACTATCCCGCCCCGTACTGAAAGGCTCTCGAGAACATGATGTTGCTTCATCTGGTCAACGACCTCCCGAACACCCTGCCGTTGGAGCCACCGCCTACAGAGGTGACCGACGGGCTGCGGAAAGTTCTCGGCTGGGTCAAGTGGATCGCGTACCTGATCTGTGCCCTCGGCATCATCATCGCCGGCGGCATGATGGCCGTCGGTCAGCGTCGCGGCGAGGGTGGCGAGCACGCCGCCCGGCTCGGCTGGGTCCTGGCGGCCTGCATCGTCATCGGCGCGGCGACCGCCCTCGTCGACGCCCTCGGCGGCACCACGTAAGTGGGACTGTTCAGTAGGAACCCGGACTCCGGTGACGGTTCGGACGGCGAGAAGACCAGCTTCCTCGAGGAGCGTGGTTTCATCGCGTCCGCGATCGTCATCGGAGCGGTGCTGATCTGCCTCGTGGTGTGGTTCGTGGCGGGAGGCCGGTCGGAGACTCCGTCGGCGGACCCGACCCAGTCACCGAGCACAGTCGCTCCTACCGGACAGCCCACCGAGGAACAGCCCACCGAGCCGCCGCCCGCGTCGCCGACCGAAGTACCGAGCACCACCCGGAACACTCCGCCACCGCCCACCAGCACCACCGGCGGCTGCCACGCCAAGAACCCGAGCCAGGTGATCCCCCGGGTCGCCGCGCCGCTGTCGGTCTCGTGGCAGTTCGAGGGGAAGATGCTGATCCCCATCCAGGCGGCGAGCGGGCCGGCGACCACCAGCCCGAGCGGCGTGCGCTCCTGCTTCGCGCATTCGCCGACGGGTGCGGTGCTCGCGGCGATGGTCCTGCTCGGCCAGATCCAGAACCCGGAGGTCAGCATCGCCGCACTGCACAACCGGGTGTACCCGGGGCCGGGCCGGGACGCGGCCATCGCGCAGGCCAAGCAGACGGCCAAGACGCCGTCGACGGTCGCCGGTGACGTCCAGTTCGCCGGCTTCAAGGTGCTCGACTACCCGGAGAACGCGACCCGCGCCCTGATCCAGATCGTTGCCGATCTCAACGGCAAGGCGTACGGCGCGATGCCGATCACGATGCGCTGGTATCGCAGCGACTGGTACGTCGAGCTGCAGACCGACGGCAGCTTCAACGGCTCGGTCGAGCCGGACATCCTGACCAGTCTCAGCGGCTACGTCAGGTTCAGTGGTGCGGCATGATCATCCTCGGATGCTCGGGCTGGCCCTGGGACTGGGACGACTGCTTCAAGGAGGGCCTGAAGACCGCGCTCGAATGGGCCTTCGGCAAGTTCTTCGACTTCATCTTCGAAGCAATCGCGAACGTCGTCATCCACGCCGTCGAGGCGGTCATGAAGGCCGTCGGCCTGCTCTGGGTCTACATCCCGACCCCGGACATCGCCGAGAACACCCCGGCGGTGTGGATCCAGCAGCACACGAACTTCATCATGGTCTTCATCGCCTCGCTGGCGGTGATCGTCGGCGCGGTTCAGATGGCGATCTCGCACCGTGGCGAGCCGGCCAGGGACATCCTCAAGTCGCTGGTCACGCTGGTCGTCGTCACCGGCTCCGCGACGGTCTTCGCCGGCACGCTGATCTCGGCCGCGGACGGGTTCTCGACCTGGATCATCAACTCGGCGCTGAAGAAGGACGACCACAACTACGCGAAGAACCTGCTCGACGTGATGGACGAGCCGTTCGGCTGGTTGCTGGTGATCTTCGTCGGCATCCTGATGGTGATCACCGCGATCATCCAGTTGGCCCTGATGATCGTCCGGTACGGGATGCTCGTGCTGCTGGTCGGCGTGCTGCCGCTGACCGCGGCGGCGACCAACACCGAGATGGGCATGATGTGGTTCAAGCGCGCCCTGGCCTGGCTGGCCTCCTTCATCATCTATAAACCGGTGGCCGCGATCATCTATGCCACCGCGTTCAGTCTGATGGGCTCCGAAGGCGCATCGCACATCCTCAAGGTCATCATGGGCGTGACGCTGATGATCGTGGCAGTCGTCGCACTGCCGGCCATTCTTCGATTCGTCTCACCGAGGACATCCTGACGTGATTCCGCTCGATGTGATCGACTGGGCGATCGACCTCATGAAGAAAGCCCTCGAGGTCGTCTTCGCCCCTGTCATGGAACTGGTGATGAAGTTCGTGTTCGAGCCAATTCTCAAAGCCATCGGCGCAGCGGTCGGAACCCTGATGAGCACGATCGCCACCTTCTGGGTCTACGTACCGACCATTGCTGTTGGCAACGATCAGGGCAAGCCGGCCAACGACACAGTGGACTGGGTCTGGCAGCACACGCAGTTCATCGCGCTCTTCATCGCCGCGATCGGGCTGATCGTCGGCGCCATCCAGATGGCCTGGACACAGCGCGGCGAGTCGGCCCGCGAGCTGCTCCGCTCGCTGATCACCCTCGCCGTCGCCGCGGCGTTCTCGATCGCCGTCGCCCAGGCGCTGATCACCGTCGGCGACATCTTCTCCAGCTGCATCATCAGCAGCGCGCTCGACTCGAAGACCGCCGGTTGGGTCGACGGCTGCCAGAACATCGGCTCCGGCGACTCGCAGGCCTTCGGCGAGAAGATGGGCGCGGTCCTGGGATTCGCCGCGATCGTCGGCATCGCCGGCTCACCGGTGCTGATCGGGATCATGATCGCGGTCGGCATCCTGTGCGTGATCGCCAGCCTGATCCAGATCGTGCTGATGGTCGTCCGCAGCGCCATGCTGGTCCTGCTGCTCGGCGTGCTGCCGATCGCGGCCGCCGCGACGAACACCGAGATGGGCCGGAGTTGGTTCAAACGCATCATCTCCTGGCTGCTCGCCTTCATCCTCTACAAGCCGGTGGCGGCCATCGTCTACGCGACGGCGATCCGGCTGGTCTCGGACAACGGCGCCCCACTGCACTACGACGCCAGCAACCCGGACGAGATCGGCAGCATGGTGATGAACGTGGTCACCGGCCTCACGATGCTGGTGCTCGCGCTGTTCGCGATGCCGGCGCTGATGCGGTTCATCGTGCCGATGGTCGGGGCGACCGCGGGGTCGGCCGGTGCCGGCATGATCGCGGCCAAGATGGTCGGTGCCGACAAGGTCGGCGACATGGTGAGCAAGGGCGCCGACCAAGGCGCCGACGGCGGTGGTGGCGGTGGCGGTGACGGCCCGAGCGGTGCACAGAACGTCGGTCGGGCGTCGCAGCAGGCCCCGAGCGGCGGCGGCGGTGGCGGCGGAGGCGGCGGTGCCCAAGGCGCGGCGGCCGGCGGCGAGGGCGGTGCTGCAGGTGCCGCCGGCCGCCGCGCCTTGGGCA
>Ga0247821_10000454_pt1 | contig 22751 bp, 18 predicted proteins | sample 13C_Glycerol_Day_FD_192481 | JGI IMG/M metagenome (GOLD analysis project Ga0247821, IMG submission 192481) | Soil microbial communities from agricultural site in Penn Yan, New York, United States - 13C_Glycerol_Day14 | ecosystem: Environmental > Terrestrial > Soil > Agricultural land | place... | reverse complement strand
GGAGGTCTGCCGTATTTTCTGCGCAACCGCCAACCCGACGCAGGTGATTCTTGCGGAGACGGAGCAGGGGCGAGCCATCCTGGGCGTAGTGGATGGCTTTTGTGCCAAAGACATTGAAGACGACGCCGACATCCAGTGGCGCAAGAACCTGCTGCGTCAGATTGGCTACAAGCAGTGACCTGCAACGCCAGCTGTTCGTGAGCAAAGGGGAACAGCAAGACAATCCATCCCGCCGATGGGCCGCACCTGCGGCCCTGATACAACCTTCAACCATCACTCGACCGAAGCGTGGTCCCCTTGCACCGCACGGCGCACCAACTCCGCCGTCGAAATTCCGGTGTGGACGGCGAACAGCTGGGGATGGCTGCCGTTGCAGGAGCCAAAGGCGGTGCTGGTTCGGATGACAAGTGGGGGGATCGGAAACGGGGTTTGTCATTGTGGTGCTCCTTGATTGGTGGAGTCGCCACGAACCGTGACCAAACGATGGGTGGAGACTGTACGTAGGTTAGTCAACCGGGAATCAAGGAGCCCGGCGCGTACAACCGCCATAACACGAAACAGCAGGCACAAAAAAACGCCGACTGATTGTAAGCGGCGTCTGCACGCCATAGATTACACGGGTTACCAAACCCGGTCGTTGGATTTACAACGACCGGAGGCTGGGGGCGAGTTGGGGGAGAGATTCAAGAGGAGGGGTTGGCTCGGTCGGTGGGATCCCGAGTAGTAGTTATCAGATATGGACAGGGTCTTTTGCGTGCGGGCTTCTCACTATGTTGCTACAGACGGACCGCGTGGCCTGAATCGCAGGACCTGCTTGCATAGAGCGGAAGGGGGGGACAGTTAAGGAATAAAACTGTTCATGTACTAGTCCTTTCTAATCTATACCTTTTCTAGGCGCAGATTTAGCTCCGGCGCCTTGGAGGTTGGCGTGTCCATCAGTGATGATCGGCTCATGGGAGCTCAAGGTATTCGGGATTCCAGCGTTGCAGGCAGAATTTGATAATTTTCTTCTCGCGCGCGTCGATGGATTTGACACCCCATTTTTCATCGGCGATGAAGCTGTCCAGTTCGTTCTGAGTCTTGTAGGGAGCTTTCTTGAAGTAGTTAGAGTTCTTCACTTGGATGTTGCTGTTGCCTTTCGACGAATTGGCAGAGGCGGGGTCGAATGTCAGGTTTCCCAGTCGGTTAATATGGTCTTCGAGGAATTCTTCGGTAAATTTCGGCAGAATCGATGTGTCGCGGACAATGCCCAGTGTTTCCGGGTTTTGAGCGGCGATATGTTCAATTGTCAGATTAGTGCGTTTGGTGGCGTCCCTATACTCGCGCTCGGACATATCGGCGCAGATGGGCTGTTCTGTCTGGCGGAGATGGTTTTCATATTTCCAAAACAGATAGCTCATGTCCTTGGAGTGCATATATTGGTAGAAGTTAGTGTACTGCAAGTTTTCTTTGAAGAATTTGTTCGGGCTGTGATAGCTGATGAGGGCGGTGAGCTTGTCGTATAATGGGATGAATCTGCCTGCAAAGTCCCGTGCTGCTCCGAACAGTGCTGGCTGGCCGGTATTTGAACGCGACTGTTGTATCGAGAATACCCGAAAGCTGTACATCTCCAAGTATTTGCAAGTCAGGTTGAAATTCGCCTTGGTTGGCGTAGTGTCCAATTTGTAAGCTTTGATCAGCAGTGGATAGAACGTACCGAGGCGGTCTAGGCAGACTAGATCCCTAAAGCCCCCGCTCTGCGACTGCATCAACAGCCTGAGGATGGTGAAGCTCTCCTTCAGTTCTTTGCTAAAACGATCGATGAAGCTCAGGGCTTCATCTTTCTTGTTGGCATTGATGAGCGGGTTGATCTTGCCACGGATGTAATTCACAGGTTGTTGATAGTCGCTTTTGTCGCTCCATCGCTCGAACGCAATGCAGTGGTACTGAAGAGCCGAATCTTCCGATAGCTTCTCGTCGAATTGCTCGAGCTCCCGATAGATCTCCGTAAAACGCTCTTGGATGGAGCGCAAGTGGATATCTACGTCCTCCCCGGTGGCGAGGTAGGTCTTGTACATGAGGAAGCTCTTGATCTTCTCCAAGTGCGTTAGGCCTTTGCCACGATCGTTTGTGGTCTCGAAGATGAGCGTTGCTTCCGCCGTGTCTTTTACAGAGTACGTCAGGACCTTGGTGTGTGAATCCAGTTTAGTCTTTAGCTCCAGTAGTTCGTCGACCGACTTTTTCGCTAGTGCCTCAGCGAAGAACTGTTTGGCGCTGTATAGCCGGCGTTGAGACGGCGTAGTGATGTAGTCCGCGCCATCTTGACCTTCTAGAATGTACTTCTGGAAAAACTCGTTGTCCGGAGAAATAGCGTTGAGTTTGCTGCGGTTGCGACTCTTGATGTAGGTTTCCGTGACCAGGTCGAGTCCTTTGTCCTCGAACTCATCGACGCTCAGTCGGGTCCCCAGTTCATCCAGCAACGCTTTCATGAAGATGATGATCGTGGTGATGCGTTGTTGGCCATCCACGACGTCAATGACATCGTAGCCGTGCATTTTTTCGTCCCGCTCTTGGAACAGAATGGTACCCAGGAAGTAATCGCGGCCCAGCGACTGGTTCTCTATGTCTTCAAGGAAGTCCGGAAGTTGGCGGGTCTTGTCCCACGCATATGCTCGTTGATAGTCAGGAATGCTGAATACCTTTCGTCCATCGAAAAGCTCCTTGAGTTTCTTTTGTCCATTTTCCATTTGGGAATCTCGGGTGGGTGGGAGAAGAGGTAGTGTCAAAATGCCTCTATCTAATCAGATGGCTGAGCCTGCTGTAAAGCATGGCAGTTGGAAGTGCTGTCGGCTGACCTGAGCTATTAATGCTACATACGCTGAGTAAAAGGGCAGAGCAAAGAGGGCTGAACTTTTTCTCCGGATGCATGACTATTTCAAGACAAACAAATCCCCTTCCACACCCAGCTCACCACGTTTCCGCCTCTTCGCCACCGCATCATAAACAATCAACAAAACCTTCCCACCATCCTCACCGAGGTCAAACAAACACATCCCCTCAGCATGATCGTCCCCGTGCCCGTAAGGTACCTCCAACACCGTCTCCAGTTGATCTGAACAGATCACAAGCTCCTCATCAGATCCGAAACCACCCCGCCAACGAAACACCGTCACCGGTCCATCCAGATGCATGGTCGGCCCCGCCAGGATCAACAGATCGTCCCCACTGACGCACAGATCCCGCACCCCCAGCCCATTGAGGGCAAAGAAGTGCTTGCGGTAGCACCGCCCCTGCGGCCCGATCTTCCTGAGCACCAACGTATCGCTCGAATCACCCTCAAGCTCAGGCTCGATCTCCAACAGCACAGTCCACCCACGCAACACCGGCCCGCGCAACCCCAGCAACAGCCGCGAGCCGATCACCGCCATCCCTTCGATATCGAACCCATTGTCCTTGCCCGGAATGCGCAGAAAATCCCGCAGCTGTTCGTCCTGGGCAATTTCCCGGGTCAAGTCGTTGCCAAGCGCGTTGCCATGCAGCTGCGCCGCGGTACGTCCATCGGCATCCACCACCCAGGCAAGTTCATGGCTGTCGTGCTGCTGCACCACAGGAATGCGCGCCAACAGAAAGCGATTGCCGTCCGCCTCTACCGTCGACAGTCGCTTGATGTTCTTCTGCGCCGGTTTGTCGGGGTCGGCCTTCTTGCGCTTGAGGCTATGGGAACCCACCACCCAGAGGTAACCCCGGTCGTGGTCATGGGCCAGTCCTTCGATGTCGATCTCGTCGTCCGACTCCGGTATGGGCAGGTCCAGGTACGCCATGAGCGGGAACGACTGATGCTCATCGCAGATCACCTCCTCGCCGGGCGCTGCGTGCTGGATTGTCAGTCGTTCCAGGCTTGTGGTTTCGTCGTTGGCCACCCACAGTGTGTCGCCAATCCGCTGGGCGACCGAAAGGCCATTGCGCAACGATGCAAACGCCCGGGCAAAACTCAGTATCACGGCATTGCTTCGGTCGCTCATGAGCGTACTCCTGCCTTGAAGGGGGAAGCGAACACGCTGTTGTCGAGGCTAGTGGTTGCCCAACGACAATCAAGGTGCTTCGCTAGCACGTTTTTTCACAGGCGATAGAGCAGGGGGGAATATACGGGGAGGGCCTAGCCGCACTGCTCGGCGAACGGGATGACCGGTACGACCAGGCGAGCGCCCGATGAGCGCGTGTGTTTCATGACTGTTCGAGGCTCTCGGTAACGCCAGACGCTGCCTGCCGTCCGCGCTTGAGGTCGACGCTGGCCAGGATCAGCAGGCCGGCAAAGAAATAGCTGCCGGTGATCAGCATCGCCAGGCGGTGATCGCCTGCGGACAGCCAACTGGTCACGCCGTAGGTCATGGGGCCGAGGATGGCCGACAGTTTGACCGCCAGCCCCCAGAGGCCGAAGAACTCCGCCAGCCGTGTCGGCGGCGCGAGCAGGCCGACTATCGCCCGGCCGGCCGACTGGCTGGCGCCCATGCACAGGCCGGCGAGGTTGGCCGCCAGCCAGAACAGCCAGGGGCTGCGTGCGATCCAGACCAGACCGACCATGCCGAGCCAGCCCAGCAGGGTCAGGGTCAGGGTGGCGCGATGGCCGAGGTGATCCTGCAGCCAACCGAACAGCACGGCACCGATGGAGGCGGTGATATTGACCACCAGGATCAGCAGCAGCGTGTCCTGGGTGCTGAAGCCCATGACCTGGTCGGCATAGATGGCCGCCAGGGTAATCACTGCCGAGATACCGGCCTGGTAGCAGACGGTGCAGGCCAGGAAGCGCAACAGGTCGCGATAGCGATCGGCTTCGTGCAGCGTCTGCGCGAAGCGCGCCAGCACTGCTTGCACCATCGGTGTGCCGCCGCGCCCGGGCTGCGGCTGGCTGCGTTCGCGCAGGAACAGGAAGGTCGGCAGGCTGGCGACGGCGAACAGCAACGCGGTGATCAGCATGCACACCGGCACGAACTGCGCCGCAGTCTGGCCCTGCGCCTGGGCCCAGCTGACAAAGGCCAGGCAGGCGCCCAGGCTGACCAGGCCGCCGATGTAGCCGAACCCCCAGCCCCAGCCGGACACCTTGCCCAAGGCATCGGTACGGGCGAGTTCGGGCAGGAAGGCGGCGATCAGGTTCTCGCCGCTGCCGAAGCAGAAATTCGATAGCACGATGAAAAGGATCGCGATACCGAGTTGCCCCGGTCCTGCCAGCGCGAGCCCGGAGGTAAAGAGGACGCAACCGACGGTACTGAACAGCAGCAGGCGTTTCTTGCAGCCGAAGGCGTCGGCATAGGCGCCAACCAGCGGCGCGGTCAGGATGATCAGGGCGTAGGAGAGGGCAACGGCGCTGGTCCAGGCCAGCGTGCCCCAGGCTTCGCCCTGGGCGACCACCGCGACGAAGTAGGCGTTGAACACGGCCGTGATGACCACCGTCGTGTAGCCGGAGTTGGCGAAATCGTACATCGCCCAGGCCCAGATTTCTCGGCGCGTCACTCCGGGGGCAAGGCTGGCTGGCATGGCGATCTCTCCAACGTCCTTGAGCGGCTGGTATTGAGCCTAGCCCTGGCCCACCCATCCTGCGAGCGTATAATGGCAACTGGCAAGGATGTACACGCAGCGATTCCTGTCATGAGGGGCCGTCGATGTCTCGTCCGCCTCCAGCACCTTCCGCCGCTCCCCGTTACGATGGGCGCGCGGAAAAACTGCTCGACATTGTCCAGCGCACCGTGGCCGAGTTGCACCCGCAAGCGGCAGACGCTTTGCAAGTCACCTTGCACAGCGTGCTCGACCGGGACCTGGGCGTAGACAGCCTGGCTCGCGTCGAGCTGTGGTCACGTATCGAGCGCGAATTCGGTGTGCGCTTGCCAGAAAGCCTGTTCGCCTCGGCAGAGACCCCCGCCGACCTGCTGCACGTGCTACTCAGTAGGCATGGCGCCGAGGCCGAACCTCCGTTGCCTTCCAGTGACGCCAGCCAGCCCCCCACTGCCACGGGGCAGACGCCGGACGCCGCGCGCACCTTGATCGAGGTGCTGGACTGGCATGTGCGTCATCAGCCGCAGTTTCTCCACGTGCGCCTGCTCGGTGAAAATGACCAGCAGGAAGACATCAGCTATGGCGCCTTGTACCAGGACGCCCTGGTGGTTGCCGGCGGGTTGCAACGCAGTGGCTTGCGCGCCGGTCAGACCGTGGCCCTGATGCTGCCCACAGGCCGTGACTTTCTTCTTGGCTTTTTTGGCATCCTGTTGGCCGGTGGCGTGCCGGTGCCTATCTATCCACCGCTGCGCCTGTCGCAGATAGAGGATCACCTGCGCCGCCAGGCCGGCATCCTGCGCAACGCCGAGGCCAAGGTGCTGATTACCGTGACGCAGGCGAAGCTACTCGCCCAGCTGCTCCGTTCGCAGGTGCCGAGCCTGGCTCGCATCGCCACGGTGGCGGAACTTGCGGGCGAGGGGGGCGATTGCGTCATACCGCTGCGGCAAGCGGATGACATCGCCTTCCTGCAGTACACCTCGGGCAGCACTGGCCAGCCCAAGGGGGTGGTGGTCAGCCACGCCAATCTGCTGGCCAATCTGCGCGCCATGGGGCGGGCGCTGAAAGTGGGCCCGCAGGACGTGTTCGTCAGCTGGCTGCCCATGTACCACGACATGGGCTTGATCGGCGCCTGGCTGGGCAGCCTGTATTACGGCTACAACCTGGTGCTGATGTCACCGCTGGCTTTCCTGGCACGGCCGCAGCGTTGGCTATGGGCCATCGACCGCTTCCACGGCACCTTGTCGGCGGCACCCAATTTCGCCTACGAACTGTGCCTGAACAAAGTCACTGACGGCGACCTCGAAGGACTGAACCTGAGCAGTTGGCGCCTGGCCTTCAACGGTGCCGAACCGGTCAGCCCGGATACCTTGCAGCGTTTCGCCGAACGTTTCGCTCGCTACGGCCTGGCGCCCACTGCGCTGGCGCCCGTCTATGGATTGGCCGAGGCCACGTTGGGCGTGGCCTTTCCGCCGCTGGATCGTGGGCCGCTGATCGACCGGGTGCAGCGAGAGGCATTCCAGACCCATGGCAATGCACTGCCCGCCGGCGCGGACGCCAGCGCAGTACTGCGCTTTGTCTCCGCCGGCCGGCCGTTGCCGGGCCATCAGATTCGCATCGTCGATGGTCGCGGGGTCGAGCTGCCCGAGCGCAGCGAAGGTCACCTGCAATTCTGTGGGCCGTCGACCACCAGCGGCTATTACCGCAACCCCGAAGAAACTCGCCAGGTGCTGCGCGATGGCTGGATCGACTCGCTCGACTTCGCCTACATGGCTGCGGGCGAGGTCTACCTGACCGGCCGCGCCAAGGACCTGATCATCCGAGCCGGTCGCAACATCTATCCCTACGATGTGGAAGCGGCGGTCGGCAATCTGTCCGGTCTGCGCAAAGGCTGCGTCGCGGTGTTCGGCAGTCCTGACCCGGCCACCGGCACCGAACGCCTGGTGGTGCTGGCCGAAAGCTACGAGAAGGAAGCTTCCGCGCGGCAACACCTGCAGCAGGAGGTCAACCGCATCGTGGTCGACCTCACCGGTGTGTCGCCCGACGATGTCGTGCTGGCGCCTGCGCATAGCGTACTCAAGACCTCCAGCGGAAAGATCCGCCGTGCGGCCAGTCGCGAACTGTATGAGCGCGGCGAAGTCGGTCGGCCGCACCTCGCCGTGTGGCGCCAGATCCTGCGCCTGGTGGTGCAGGCCGTACACGGGCATGTCGGGCGCAGTTGGCGGACCTGTCGCGCGCTGCTGTATGCCGCTTACATCTGGCTGCTGTTCTGGCTGGTCACACCACTTGCGTGGCTGGGTGTCGCGCTCCTGCCACGCCAGCGTTGGTGCCGCAGCTTCATCCGGATGGCTGCGCGCCTGTTCGTGTTCTTGACGGGGGTACCGTTCAGCGTCAAGGGGCTGGAGCACCTGCCCGGGGCTGGGGCGAGCGTGCTGGCCGCAAACCATGCCAGCTACCTTGACGGTGTCATACTCTGCGCGGCCCTGCCGCCGCAGTTCAGCTTTGTTGCCAAGCGCGAGCTGGCGGACCAGTGGATCGCCGGCCGCTTCCTGCGCAAGCTCGGCGCCCACTTCGTCGAACGCTTCGACCCGCAGCGCAGCGCCGCCGACGCCGAGCCCCTGGCCGAGGCGCTACAGGCTGGCCAGGCCCTGGTGTTCTTCCCTGAGGGCACCTTCACCCGCGAGCCCGGCCTGCGCGCGTTCCACATGGGCGCCTTCGTCCTCGCCGCGCGTGCCGGCGTGCCGCTGCTGCCGATCGCAATAGGCGGCACGCGCCGGGTGCTGCGCGACGGTCAGTGGTTCCCGCGCTACGGTGCGATCCAGGTCAGCGTCTGCCCCCCGCTGTTGGCGCAAGGGCCGGACTGGACGCAGGCCATCAGGCTGCGGGATGTGACGATTGCGGTGCTGCTGGAACACCTGGATGAATCGGAACGTGCCCAGCGCGCAGGTTAGGCCGGACCGGTCTGCCAGTGTTTCGTCGTTCAATGTCATTCGTGGCCAGCCGTTCAGCTCATCGGCCCACGATTCTCTTGTCATGAAATGAAAATTCGCTGTCGTGCAATGCGACGTGGCCGCGGCCGCGGCACCTTAGAGTCGGTGCCAAACAACGCAACCGGACACAGCGCCGGGAATAATAATGAGAGCCGACATGAGCAGATCCACCCGAACGAGTGAGACCGCAACCCCCACCCGGCGCCCCCCGGCGACCGTCCGTAAGCGTCGCGTGCGCAAGGATGCCGACCTTGCGGACAATACCCCGGAACAAGAACTGATCGTCACGGCTGCCAACCAGACCCTGGCAGGCAATCCGCTGGTCAGCGTGCGCGCGGCGGACCTGGCCGGTTCGGCCGGCTACCTGCTCAAGGCCGTGGGCAAGTCGCCGCTCAAGGCAGGTGCTCATTTGGGTGGTTACCTGAAGGAGCTGCGCGGCATCGTCGGCGGCAATTCCAGCATCGCACCAGACCCGAAGGACAAGCGCTTCGCCGATCCGGCCTGGCAATCCAACGCCTTTTTGCGCGCACTGCTGCAAAGCTACCTGGCCGGCCAAAGTGAGCTGACCCGCTTCATCGAGTCCACCGACCTTGCCCCGCTGGAAAAGAGCCGGGCCCGGTTCGTCGCCGCACTGCTGGCCGATGCAGTGGCACCGAGCAACTCGCCGCTGACCAACCCGGCGGCGCTGCGCAAGCTGGTGGATACCGGTGGCATGAGCCTGGCCAGGGGCATCCGCCAATTCGGCCAGGATATGCTGAACAACCGTGGGCTCCCCAGGCAAGTCGACAGCACGCCGTTCAAGGTTGGGGAAAACATCGCCACGGCCAAGGGCGAAGTGGTGTTTCGCAACGAGATGTTCGAGCTGCTGCAGTTCGCACCCACCACCGCAAATGTCTTTGCCCGGCCCCTGGTGATGTCGCCGCCGCAAATCAACAAGTACTACGCCATCGACCTGTCGCCGGAGAAAAGCCTGATCAAGTGGATCCAGGACAGCGGCGTGAACCTCTTCGTCATCAGCTGGCGCAATCCCACCAGCGAGCACCGCGACTGGGGCCTGTCCGAGTACGCGCTGTGCCTCGACCAGGCCGTGGACGTGGCGCGCAGGATCACCGGCAGCCCGGATGTGAACATGTGGGGCTCCTGCTCGGGCGGCATCACCCTGGCGGCCTACCTGGGCTGGCTGGCGGCCCGTGGCGAAGGCCACAAGGTGGCCAATACCAGCTGGGCGGTGTGCGTGCTCGACATGCCTTCGGCGCTGGACGACACCACCCTGGGGCTGTTCACCACCCCGTCCGCCCTGCGCGCGGCCAAGGCCAGTTCCCGGCGCAAGGGCGTGCTCAGCGGCCAGGGCATGGCCCGCATGTTCGCCTGGATGCGGCCCAACGACCTGATCTGGAACTACTGGGTCAACAACTACCTGCTGGGCAACAAGCCGCCGGCCTTCGACATCCTGGCCTGGAACAACGACACCACCCGGCTGCCCGCCCAACTGCACGCGGACTACCTCGACCTGATCCAGCAGAACCCCTACAGCAACCCGGGTTCCCTGGAGATTGCCGGCGAGTCGATCGACATGACCCAGGTGAAGGTGGGCGCCTATGTGGTAGGTGGCACCACCGACCACATCACCCCCTGGCAGGGCTGCTACGGCACCGCCCGGCTGTTTGGCGAGGACGCCACCTACGTGCTGTCCAATGCCGGTCACCTGCAGAGCCTGGTGAACCCGCCGGGCAACCCCAAGTCGTATTACTACGCGGCGCCGGCCGCCGCCGAGACCCCGGAAACCTGGCTGCAGAACGCCGGGGAGCGCCAGCAGGGCAGTTGGTGGCCGCATTGGCGTGAATGGATCGGGCAGCGTTCGGGCGACAGCCTGCCAGCGCCGAAGAAGCTCGGCTCGCGCAAGTACCCACCTCTGTGCGCCGCCCCTGGCACCTATGTCATGGAGCGTTGAGGCGGCCATCTGTTCATTGGGCTGAACCCACGCCAGTCGTGGGTTCCAGCGCATAGCGCAGGGGAGGATCGGTCGCTTGATCGAACGCTCGACTGTTCAACCTTTCGGGGAAGCCTTCATAGTGCTAGCGTAGATTTATCTACTGAATATGAAGCGATCTCTACATGAATACTTGGCTGGCGCTTGTGCTCGGTCTGCCGACGGCCAATGCCACTGAGCGGATGCGTGCCTGGCGGGCATTGAAAGCTACCGGTGCCGCTGTTCTGCGGGACGGGGTCTATCTGCTGCCTCATACAGACGCGTGCCATGCCGCGTTGAGCGCTGTGGAGCGGGACATCCTGGCAATCAACGGGGTGGCGGTGCTCCTGCCCGTCGTCGACCCGAACGGGGCGCGCTTCGCTGAGCTGTTCGATCGGGCTGACGATTACAAAAGGCTAGGTACCGAGATCGATGAGTGCCGCCTTCAACTCAACGCGCAAAACGCGCTGGCTACGACCAGGCACGTTCGAAAGCTGCGTAAGGCGTATACCCAACTGGCAGGCATCGACTACTTCCCCGGGCAGTCAAAGCAGCAGATTGACGAGGCGTTGAAGTCGCTTGAGGTAGCGGTTAGCCGAGCGTTGTCGGCGGATGAACCTGGCAGCCGGGATGTACCGATTGCGCCGTTGAACGCAGACCAGTATCAGGGCCGGACCTGGGCCACGCGCAGGCGTCCGTGGGTTGACCGGTTGGCCAGCGCCTGGTTGATCCAGCGTTTCATTGATGCCAAAGCGCGCTTTGTCTGGCTGGAGCATCCCTCGGATTGCCCAACCGATGCGCTCGGCTTTGACTTCGATGAGGCGACCTTCAGCCATGTGGGGCATCGCGTCACTTTCGAAACGCTCAAGGACAGCTTCGAACTGGAGGTACCCGGCCTCAACCGTCTTGCTTCGCTGGTCCATTACCTGGATGTCGGGGGGATACAACCTGTTGAAGCCGCAGGCATCGAGCGGGTACTTGCAGGTCTTCGCGAGACCATTACCGATGACGATCAGTTGTTGAATGCAGCAGGCGCCATCTTCGACGGGCTGCTGGCTGGATTCGTGCGGGAGGACGCCACCGATGAATAAAGACAGCCAACCGGTGGATACGCCTGACTTGGCGCGCCCGGCACCTGTTAGCCTGGCCCAGGCACTGTGGTTCTGGCTGAAGCTCGGTTTTATCAGCTTCGGCGGGCCTGCAGGCCAGATCTCGATCATGCACCAGGAGCTGGTAGAGCGCCGGCGCTGGATCTCAGAACGGCGTTTTCTCCACGCATTGAATTACTGCATGCTGCTTCCCGGGCCAGAGGCGCAGCAGTTGGCGACCTATATAGGGTGGCTGATGCATCGCACCTGGGGTGGAGTGATTGCGGGAGGTCTGTTTGTGCTTCCGTCGCTGTTCATCCTGATTGCGCTGTCGTGGGTCTACATCGCCTTTGGCGATGTTCCCATCGTCGCCGGGCTGTTCTACGGCATCAAGCCGGCGATAACCGCCATCGTGGTCCATGCGGCTCACCGGATTGGCTCAAGAGCACTCAAGAACGGGTGGTTGTGGGCCATTGCCGCGGCATCGTTCGTCGCGATTTTCGCCTTGAATGTGCCTTTTCCTCTCATTGTCCTGGTTGCGGCATTGCTGGGTTATCTGGGCGGTCGGCTTGCCCCGGAAAAGTTCCGTACCGGTGGCCATGGTGCTGCGAAGAAATCCTGCGGCGCAGCCCTGATCGATGATGAAACCCCAACGCCAGGACACGCTCGATTTCGTTGGTCGCGGTTGATGTTGCTGATGCTGGTCGGGGCCCTGCTCTGGTTGATACCCATGGGCATCCTGACGGTGCTGTATGGCTGGAACGGTACGCTCACGCAAATGAGTTGGTTCTTTACCAAGGCAGCGCTACTGACATTCGGTGGTGCTTATGCGGTGCTGCCCTATGTCTATCAGGGTGCGGTGGGGCATTACGGCTGGTTGACCCCAACCCAGATGATCGATGGCCTGGCGCTAGGCGAAACCACACCAGGTCCGTTGATCATGGTCGTGGCCTTCGTCGGCTTCGTTGGTGCTTACGTCCAGCAGGTTTTTGGCCCCGAGCAGGCGTTCCTGGCAGGCGCGGTAGCAGCGAGCCTGGTGACGTGGTTCACCTTCCTGCCTTCATTCCTGTTCATTCTCGCCGGTGGACCTTTGGTCGAATCGACCCACAACGAGCTGAAGTTCACCGCGCCGCTCATTGGCATCACGGCTGCCGTGGTAGGGGTGATCCTGAACCTGGCGATGTTTTTCGGTTACCACGTTCTGTGGCCCAATGGGTTCGGTACAGGTCTGGACTGGCCGTCACTGGTGATTGCGATCGCCGCTGCCATTGCCTTGTTTCAATTCAAGCGCGGCGTTATTCCGGTACTGCTTGGCTGCGGTGCAGTCGGTTTGCTGGTGTACGTGGTGCGCAATGGTCACTGGGGAGCATTCTTTCAACTGTGGTACGGGTAGCCACCATGGGGGAGGCCCAGCCGCCAGTTACGCAACGACCGAAGCGAACAACAGGCCCATCAGCTGTTCAAGGCGATCCAGCCATGGACGCCCACGTAAAGGCCGACACCGATAATCAAGGCGCTGGACAGGTAGGGCGCACGCCGAGCCACGGCACCCATCCACGGCCAGCGATTGGAGGCTTGCCTGGCGCCGATGGCTGCTGCGCTGCCTACCGCTATCAGGGTAAGCGCCAAGCCAATGCTGAAGCACAGGACCAGCATGCCACCTAGTGCGACCTCTTTGACCTGAAGGCAGAGCAGCAATACGGTGATGGCAGCGGGGCATGGGACAAGGCCACCGGTCAGGCCGAACAGGATGATCTGACCTGTTGTCACATCCCGGTTGGTAAAGCGCTTACGGATGTCGTTGGCATGAGCGCGTTCATGCGCGTCCTGATAGCCATCGGCGGACCGTTCCAGACCCTCGAGCGCGGAATGGGCGTGACCATGATCGTGCTCGTGGTAATCGAGACCATGGTCATGGGAATGACCGGCATGACCGAGGCTGAGTCGTGCATCATGATGCCCGTGGTCATGACCACCATGATGGTGATCATTGCCTTGCTCGAAGGTGAACATCTGCTCGCCACGCCATGTGCGCCAGAGCATCCACAGGGCGATCACAATGATCAGGGCAGCAGACGCAAGCTGGAAGTAAGGCTCGGTCGTCTGCGCATCCAGCCCCTTGCCCAGGTACATCCCGCCAATTGCGACCAGCCAGACCACCAGCGTGTGGGAAATCGTGGCGGCAAGGCCCAACAGGATCGCCTGTTTCACCGTGCCGCGGATAGCGACGATGAAGGCGGCCATCATGGTTTTGGAGTGGCCAGGTTCAAGCCCGTGGAGAGCCCCCAGCAAGATGGCGCTGGGGAAATACAGCCAGGCGTGGGCGCCGCCCTGCTGGAGCAACTCTGCGAAATTCGGCATGGGGCACCTAAAGGTACTTGGTGATCTGCTTGAATGCTTCAAGCGAAGAACGATCACCGTTGCTCAATGCCGCAACGGTGTCTTCGAGGCAGTGGTCGATATGATCCTGAATGAGCGTCCGCTTGGCCTGGCAAACCGCTTTTTCAACCGCATGCAACTGCTGCGCGATGTCAACGCACTCGCGACCCTCCTCGATCATCGTGATGATGCTTCGCAGGTGACCGTCGGCTCGTTTGAGGCGCTTGATGATTGCCTCATGACTTTGGTGGACGGGGGGATGGTGGTGCTCGTGCTCGCTCATGATTTGAGTCTTCGCGCTTCATGAATGATACGAATGCTATCCCCCTGGGGGGGATATGGGAAGCCCGGAATCCGTCTTCACATGGGTATTGGTCTGGGCGATCGATCCATCACGTTTCGTCGGAAAAGTGTCTCTGAGCCACATTCGGAGGGACAATCGAGAGCGATCTTCACCTCTCGATCATGTCTGTCCCTGTGGCGTAGTCAGGAGCAAACCATGAGCAATCGCGACAAGCGTGGCAATCCTGTTTCCTATGGCGTGCAGGAGGCGATCGATGCGCTGGACAGCGCATGTGACTTGCTGCATGCCTACCAGGCCGACCCTCTGGCTGCGGCTGACAACATCATCGCGCAGCACCCTGACTTTGCCCTGGCCCATGCCTTTCGTGCCGGCGCGATTGCGACGGCGACCGACAAGGCGTTTGACTCGGAGCTGTTCAAGAGCCTGGACGCGGCAGAGCGCCTGGCAGCGAACGCCAATGATCGCGAGCGCCAGCATATCCATGCCGTACGCGCCTGGTTCGACGGCGACTGGGAGCGGGCAATCGAATCCTGGGGGCGTGTTTCGATCGAGCACCCCCGCGATCTGCTGGCACTGCAATTCGCCCATCTGGGCGACTTCTATCTAGGTTACTCGCACATGCTGCGCGATCGCGTGGCGCGCGTGATGCCGCACTGGGATCACCAGGTGCCCGGCTTTGGCTTCGTGAAAGGGATGTATGCCTTTGGCCTGGAAGAGGCAGGGGATTACCGCCAGGCCGAAGAGCAGGGGCGCGAGGCGGTGGGCTTGAACCCGCAGGATGGCTGGGCCGTGCATGCCGTCACCCATGTCATGGAAATGCAGGGCCGCAGCGAGGAGGGGGCCAGGTACCTTTCCTCCAGCGCCGGTTCCTGGGCGCCCAATAGCCTGTTTGCCTTCCACTTGTGGTGGCACCAGGCGTTGTTCCTCCTTGAGGCCAATGACGTGGCGGGCGCGCTTCGTCTGTTCGATGAGGACATTTCAGCGGGTGGGTTTGGCCAGGCGCTTGAGTTGCTGGATGGATCGGCGCTGCTCTGGAGACTCTCGCTGCTCGGTCATGACGTTGGTGATCGCTGGAAGGGGCTGGCCGAAAAATGGGAGTCCCGTTGTGAAGACGGCTTCTACGCCTTCAACGATGTGAACGCGATGATGGCGTTCGTGGGTTGCGGGAACAGCCGCGCACAAATCCAGCAGTTGGATACCCTCAGGCGTGCCGCTGCCGGCATTGGTACCAATGCCATGATGAGCAGGGAGATCGGTGTGCCCGCGTGCGAAGGGCTGGTGGCGTTCGGTCGTGGGGATTACGCCCAGGCTATCGCGTCGTTGATGCCGCTGCGTGCCAAGGCCAACCGCTTCGGCGGGAGTCACGCGCAGCGTGATGTCTTCTCATGGACGCTGAGCGAAGCCGCTATTCGCCTCGGTGACCGCGCACTGGCCGAGGCACTGGTCGCCGAGCGTCTTGCGTTGAAGCCCCAGAGCCCGATCAATCGCGCCTGGAAAAGGCGCGCGGGCCAAATGCAGCAATAAGGAGACTTCGACCTGTCAAAGCCCTGCGCCGAAGCGGTACTGCCAGACAACGGCAAAGCCATCGTATTCGCTGCCGGTACGGCTGTATGCGCCATTGCTCGCTGACAGCTTCAGCGAATGGTTGCGGTTCACCGGCAGGGTGAGGGTGGCCCCGTAGCGTGTGTTTTCTTGATAATCGTGGTTGCCGACGCCATCGATCGAGGTACTGCCGCCAGCAAAGTAGGTGGTATCCAGCGAGACCCATACACCGTTGGCGAAGGCATAGATGATATGCCCCTGGACCTGATACAGCGGCTCTTGAGACGCGGTGCGGTGGCCGAAGTAATCATCGTTGTCGGTGTAAAAGGTCGTCGCAGCGGCCAACTCCAGTGTTACCTGCCCCAGCCGCTTGGAGATTCCCAGTTCGGGCTTGAATGACCAGCGATTGTTGCCCAGGTTTACCAGCCTGCCGGAGTCGTACTGCCCGAGTGGCGCGGTGATCGCCAGGCTGGCACCGATAATCACGTCCTGCCGATAGTCCGCGAACTCGGCCAGGGACAGCGCCGGAGCGCCATACAGGTTGACCGAAAAGCGAAATCTTGGATCGATCAGGCCGGTGACATCACGCTCCCTGGGCTCGCCGGCAAACAGCGCAGAGCCCTTCAAATGCGCCCTGGGCACGACGATATCGAACTTCCCCGATCGACCCCATACGTCCAGAGACCTGGCAAAGGCAATCACCGCACTCTTGATCCTGATCTTGCCATCCTCCAGCGGTACCGACGGGTTGGCGGTGACGCTGCCATCAAGCTCGCTGTAGCCAATGAGCAGGAAATTGATGCCGACCGGCGTATTGGCATACGACCTGGGTTCAAGGTCTTCAGCAACGGCGGCGCTGGCCAGGAGGATAAGCGACGCGGCCGCAAACCGGGCCAGCCTGGCGGCGCAGGGTTTGTGTGTCATGCACATTCACGCGCTTCCTGTGGACCTGGCAGTGGTATGTATTGGTGTAGCGCATGAGCATGCTTCTGGCACCTGTAGAGAAAACGGGGGGCGATTTATTTTCACCGAGTCGGGCGTTACAACTGTTCGCAATTTATGCGGCCGCCACCTAGAACTTTTTCCTGTTTATCTGTCTATGTGGATAGGCACATCAGCGCGATAAGCACGATGGCCACACGCCCTATTGTCAGCCAGAGGTTGTCTTCGCCCATGAAATTCCATGTCCCACGGATGGTGCTGTTCGGCCTGTTCGCGTTCGCCGCGGTGGGCTCGGCATCAGCAACACAGATGAAGACTTCGAATACCGCCCTTGCACCTGAAGCCGCCGCGCTAGTCGCAGCTGTCCAGGCGCCGGCCCGGGCTGCCGAAAACCCCTGGCCGACCCTGGCCAGCATGGCCGAACAGCAGCCCGGGGCGTTGCTGGCCCATGACGACCGCTACTGGCACGACCACCGCTGGGACGATCGCCGGGACAATTGGCGCCGCGACAACTGGCGCAGGGAGCAGGCCCGCCGGGAAGCCGAGCGCCGTCGTGACTGGGAGCGTCGGCGTGATTGGGAGCGCCGTCATGATCGGGCCATGCAGCACCGCTACTACGACGATCACCGCTACTATCGTCGCTAGGGCCTGGCGGCCCGGAATCATTACTCCACCGAGGAATGATGCTTTCCCGTCCAGAGGCCACGGGCGTGCAGGGCGACGCACAAGAAATCCAGCGCTCGACGAAAGACGGGGTGGCATTCGGCAACGGGCAACTGGTCGAGTGCCGCCCAGAAAAACGCGAAACGGTGGCCATGGTCATCGAGCGTCTGGTGGGACCATTGCTCGGGCAGCTGTTCACTCGCCTGGCACAGGTGGAACGACCAGACCTGTCCCAGGTGGCCAGCCTCCCAACAGCCCAGGTCATCGCTGATCGTGGCAGCATGGATGCCCGATTCTTCCGCCAGTTCCCGCAAGGCCGCCTGGCCAGGTGTTTCGCCTTGCTCGATGGTGCCCTTTACCAGCTGCACGCCTGCCTGCGGGTGGCGGAACAGGAGGATCCTGGGGCGCGGCGTGGATGAAAGCACCACGGCGCAGGCCTTGTCGGGGCGCATGACGATGTCCTTGTCGGCAATGGAAACCGTCCATCTTACGCTTTCTGAGTGCATCGAGCTGAGCCAGAGCCGCTAGGCAAGCCGCTCCCACATTTGCAGCAATCCCAGGCCATGGACAACACCGAACCCGGTGCACAGCAGCGAACTGATCACGATGAAGCGGGTGCTCCGGCCGGTGTTGAGCAGAAAGAACGGCCCCACCACACCACGCAGCAGGTAGATCAGCGTGATCACGATGAGCGCCGGGCGCAGCAGCGGCAGGGGGCCGATCACCAATGCCCCGGACAAGGCATAGGCCGCCCAGCTCACCAGCACCAGGGCGATGCCGAGGGTGATGATTGCCGGAAAGGTCTTTCCCGCTTCGGCGGCGCGGACGAAGCGTTCGCCCGCGCCGAACAGCCGGTAACCGGCCGGCCCGGCAATGATCGCGCCGATGTGCAGGGCGGCGGCCAGCAGGCTGAGTACGGCACCGATGATCAATGCCAGGTTGTAGTTGTCCATTGCGCGCTATCTCCCTTCCTTGAGTGCCCCAGCGGGCGGGTATCCTAGCACCTTGCCTATACTGCCTTCGATTCGTTGATACCCCGGCAGAAAAGGAATTTGCATCATGAGCGATGATTCGAAAGTAAAAGGGCCCGCGTCGTACTTTCCCTCGATTGAAAAGAAATACGGGCAGCCAATCAGCCACTGGCTGACGCTGCTGGAAACGGTCAGTGGCAAGAAGCATATGGAGATGGTGGCCTGGCTCAAGGCTGAGCATGGCATGGGGCATGGGCATGCCAATGCGTTGGTTGCCTACTTCCTGCAGCGGTCGTAGAACCTGACCCACCCGATACATCTGCCTTACGGAGGTGCCTGGGTTGCGACTGCTGCGCAGTCGGTCGCAGGCTTCGCCAGCTCCTACAGGGTACGGTGCATACCGAAGTTCTGTGGGAGCCGGCAGTGCCGGCGATGGTTTTTGCGAACACCATCACCCGTAGCCGGGCAAGGATGACCGCTTGTCAGGCGTTGCCCTGGGCTGTCGATTCTCCACGCGCCCGTTCGACTACTGCACAGATCAACCCCACATGCAGGAGTGAATGTCATGGCTTATATCGATGGATTTGTCCTTGCCGTACCCACCGCCAACCGCGAGTTGTTCAAGCGCCATGCCGAGGACGCGGCGCTGGTGTTCAAGGAGGCCGGTGCGCTGCAGGTCAGGGAGTGCTGGGGCGACGATGTGCCCGAGGGCAAGGTGACGTCGTTTCCGATGGCGGTGAAGTGCAAACCGGATGAGACGGTGGTGTTTTCCTGGATTGTCTGGCCGTCGCGGCAGGTACGCGATGCGGGGATGAAGCAGGTAATGGAGGACCCGCGCCTGCAACCGGACAAGAACCCCATGCCCTTCGACGGACAGCGTGTGATTTTTGGTGGGTTCGAAGTACTGGTGGATGTGTAGGGTGGCTGGCGGCCGCATCGCCGGCTTTGCCGGCTCCCACTGTGTACCGGGGTAATCAGTTCACTCTGTGGGAGCTGGCAGAGCCAGCGGTGAGGCTAAGTGGGCAAAATGGACCTGTATTCGTTTACAGCTTCGGCATCTGCCCGATCCGTCCCATCATCTCCGTGACGATCTGCAGGTCCAGCATGAACTGCTCCACGGTCTTGAACTCGTTGTCGTTGTGGCCGGTGTATTTGACGTCTGGCATGGCCAGCCCGAACTGCACGCCATTGGGCAGTTCATGCACCGAGGTGGCGCCGGCGGAGGTGCCGAACTTGTGTTCCATGCCCAGGTTCTCACTGGCGACCGCCAGCAAGGCCTTGACCCACTCACCCTCGGGGTTGCGGTACATCGGTTCGGCGATCGAGGTGTCCAGGGCGAGGTTGACCGCCGACTGCTTGCTCCAGGCCGCGAGCTTGTCGTCGATTTCCTTCTTGAGCACTTCAGGCGACTTGCCGACCGGCACGCGCAGGTTGACCGCCAGTTTGAAGGCCTTGTCGTCCATGCCCACGTAGGTCAGCGAGGTGGTCAACGGGCCCATGAAGTCATCGGCAAAGCCGACGCCCAGCTTGCCTCCCAGGTAGTCCAGGCCCCAGTTGTCGGCCGCGTAGCGGGCCGCGTCGGTGATCGCGTTGTGTTTCAAGGCGACCTTGCCGTCCAGGCTGTTGATCAACGCCAGCATCCGCGCCACCGGGTTGACGCCGGATTCAGGTTCCGAGGAGTGGGCCGACACACCTGTGACGGTCAGTTGCACGTCCTTGCCGACGACCTTGGCGCTGACGCCGAAGTTGCCGCCGTTGCCCTTGGCATAGTCGGCACCGGCCTGTTGCAGGCTGGCGGCCAGTTCCGCGGGCTTGTCGGTGACAAAGGTGGCGACCGAGGTCGAGGGGATCTGGTTGGTCGCCAGGCCACCGGTCATCGCGGTGATTTCTGCGCCTTTGCCTTCGGCCTTGCGAAGCGGGAAGCTGGCCATCACGGTGCCGTAGCCTTTCTCGGCGATCACCACCGGGTAGCCGCCGTCCAGTGCCAGGTTGTAGTTGGGGATGGGGTTGCGCTCGAAGTAGTAAGGGATGGCGTCGCCGGTGGTTTCCTCGGTGGTGTCGACCAGCAGCTTGAAGTCTCTGGCCAGGGGCAGTTTTTCTTCCTTGATGATTTTCATGGCGTAGAGCGCGACCACGATGCCGTTCTTGTCGTCCTCTGTACCGCGACCATACATACGGTCGCCGATCAGGGTGACCTTGAACGGATCGAGCCGGGTGCCGTCCTGCAGCACCCAGTTTTCCGGCGTGACCGGGACGACGTCGGCATGGGCGTGGATGCCCACCACTTCATCGCTGCTGCCGTCGAGCGAGATCTCGTAGACGCGGTTGTCGACGTTGCGGAAGTTCAGGTCGAAGGCCTGGGCCAGGCCCTTGATCTTGTCGGCGATCTTGATGAACTCGGGGTTCTCGTGCTGGGCGACGCCCTCGACGCGGAAGGTCGGGATGGCCACCAGCTCGCGCAGGGTCTGGGTGGCGGCAGCGCCATATTTCACCCGGGCATAGAGGCCGAGCAGGCGATGGATTTCGTTTTGCTGGTCCGCCGACAGGGGTTTGTTGGCAAGGAAGGCGGTGATGCTCGCGCCGAGATTGTCGGCTTTGCCCAGGTCGCTCTTGGCCAGTGCGCTGAGGAACTGCCTGAAGTCCTTCACTTCAGTGTTGCCGAAGGTTTTGAGGATCGCCGCGCTCTGTTGCGGGGTGATGTTGGCCTGGGCCTGGCAGGTAAACGCGGTGAGACCGGCCAGCATCAGGGTGGCGGCCAGGTGCTTGAGTGAGAAGTCCATTGCTGGAGGCATTCCTTTGCAGGGGGTGGGTAGGGGGTGGCTGCCTCAATCGGCAGGCCGTCATGCAAACTAACACCCCGGACAAGCCCACGTGGAGCCCCGGAATGGGACCTGTCGCACAGTAATGCAAAAGTGACGCAGAAACGAAAAAGCGCCGCGAACGGGCAATCGCGGGGCAAGCCTGCTCCCACTAAGTGCATGCCGACAACCAACTGTTGCGCCAACAAATCGCGGCACTGTAGCGCTCGCCCGGCCGATCAGGGCGCTACCCTTGGGGTCTCTGCCAGGAGGCCTTGCGATGCTCGATCTGCATACCCTGATGATCTTTTCCGGCGCAATCACGCTGTTGCTGCTTTCACCCGGGCCGAACATGGCCTTCGTCATCAGCCATGGCGTGTCCATGGGCTGGCGCGGCGGATTGGCGGCCGCGCTGGGGATCAGCCTGGCCGACCTGATCCTGACCGCGATGACCGCTACCGGCGTCACCGCACTGATCGCCGCCTGGCCACCTTCGTTCGACATCATCCGCTACTGCGGCGCGGTCTATCTGTTGTGGATGGCGTTCAAGCTGTTGCAGCCACGTCGACCGGGCAGCGCTCAGGGGGCGCGTGAGACTTCAGTGGCTGCGGTGTTTGTCGCCGCGACCTTGAACAGTCTGCTCAATCCCAAGGCGCTGTTGTTCTTTATCGTGTTCCTGCCGCAGTTCGTGGTGCCGGGTAACGACGTCGCCTGGCAGTTGTTGCTGCTGGGATTGCTGCTGAGTGTCATCGCCCTGGTGTTTCATGTGCTGCTGGGCTGTTTTGCCGGGCTGGTCAGCCGACGCTTTGCGGCGAAAGGGCGCATGGCCCGGTTGCAGCCGCGCCTGCTGGCCAGCGTGCTGGCCTTGCTGGCGCTGCGGTTGCTGGTGATGTCGCGGCCGGCTTGAGCGGGTTTGCGAGGGCTTCGCGCTCGATCGCAGCCTGGCGGCAGCGGCTACATTGGTTGTAGCCGCTGCCGAGGGACGAGGCTGCGATCGACTGCGCAGCAGTCGCAGGCCCTCAGTGCGCCCCGGCTGCCTTGTTCAGGTCACTCTCCGCCCACTGGGTATACACGCAGGCATCGGCCACCGCCCAGCGTACCTTGACGCTGTCACCCGGCTGCATCGGCATGCCTGCTGCCGACAGGGCCTTGACCGTCATGGCCGTGCCGCCTGCGGTCATCACGCTGCAGGTCTGGCTTTCGCCCAGGAACAGCACCTCGCCCACCCGCGCCGTGACCTGGTTCCAGCCCGCCGGCAGGGGTTGGTGGATGGCCTGTTCGGCGCTCAGGGCCAGGGCCTTTTCCGGACGCACCATCAGCAATGCATCCTGGCCCTCGCTCAACCCCGGGGTCAGGCGCATGGCCAGCGACTGGCCTTCGAAGCTGGCCGCGCCGTTGCCGTGGGCCTTGACGCGCAGGAAGTTGGAGTTGCCCAGGAACGAGGCGACGAAGGCATTCGGCGGGTTCTGGTAGAGGTCGTAACCGGTGCCCAGGCCGACGATCTTGCCGTGGCTGAAGATGGCGATGCGCTGGGACAGGCGCATGGCTTCTTCCTGGTCGTGGGTGACGTAGACGATGGTGA
>Ga0247821_10000450_pt1 | contig 22832 bp, 7 predicted proteins | sample 13C_Glycerol_Day_FD_192481 | JGI IMG/M metagenome (GOLD analysis project Ga0247821, IMG submission 192481) | Soil microbial communities from agricultural site in Penn Yan, New York, United States - 13C_Glycerol_Day14 | ecosystem: Environmental > Terrestrial > Soil > Agricultural land | place... | reverse complement strand
CATTGGAACCACCTGATCCCATCCCGAACTCAGTAGTGAAACGATGCATCGCCGATGGTAGTGTGGGGTTTCCCCATGTGAGAGTAGGTCATCGTCAAGATTCATTTCGCAAAACCCCTATCTGCGTGAGCAGGTAGGGGTTTTGTCTTTTCTATGCCTGGTTAATATCTGCGGCTACTGTGGTGCTTGAACTATTAGTGGGGCTGCTGCGCGGCCCCACTAATTACAGCCCAAAAAAAGGCCCGCCCCTGGAACCAGGGGCGGGCCTTTTACATTCAATCAAACCACTCAGAACTGATAGCTAACCGTAGCGCTCACATTCCGCTCTTCACCCATGTAGCAGTAGCTCAAGCTGGCACACGATGCGATATAGCTCTCATTGGTCAGGTTATTGGCATTGAGCCGTAGATCGACTCCCTTGAGCCCCACCTTGCCCAGATCGTAGCCGATCGATGCATCGAACAGCGTGTAGGAGGGCACCTTCATGCTGTTTTCCGAGTCCACCCAGCTGTACCCCACATAGCGCAAGCCGCCACCCAAGCGCAGGCCATCCAGTGCGCCCTGGCGGAAGTTGTAATCGGCCCACAGGGAGATCATCTGCTTCGGTGCTTGGGTTGGCGAATTGCCTTTGTTATCCAGGGTCGGCGTTACCACGCTCGGCATCGACTTGGCGTACTCGATGTCGGTGAAGGTATAGCCACCCAGCAGTTTCAGGTTATCGGTCACCTGCACATGAGCCTCAAGCTCAAGGCCTTGCGAGCGCACCTCACCCACCGCCCGGTAGAACTCCTCGTTCGGTTGTTTGGATGCGAGGTTCTCCTGCTCGATACGGAACACCGAAGCAGTGAACAGGTTGTCAGTACCGGGCGGCTGGTACTTGATGCCCGCTTCCCACTGGGTGCCCTCGGTGGGCGCGAGCGGACGGCCATCCTGATCGGAGACGGTGTTGGGGTTGAACGACTCGGAATAGCTCAGGTAAGGCGCAATACCGTTGTCGAACAGATAGAGCACGCCCGCACGGGTGGTGAACTTGGTGCGGTTATCGCTGACCCGAGTATCGCTGTCACGATTCTCCTCAGATACCTTCACCAGTCCTGGCGCAGCCCCAGGGAGAAGCGCCACTGGTCGAGCTCGACTAGATCCTGCAGGTAAACACCTGTCTGTTGCAGACGGCGCAGGTAGTTGCTTTCACCGAGCACCTGGATATTGCCATTGCCGTATTGCGGGTTACCCGCATCCAGGCTATCGACCGTGCCATAGCGCCAGGACACATCGGCCTTGCGTCGCTGATAGTCGGTGCCTAGCAACAGCGTGTGCTTGGCGGAACCGGTGAAGAATTCAGCCTGCAGCATGTTGTCGATGATGAACGAATGCAGACGCTCGTCGCCGCCGGTGTAGGCGCGGTTCATCACGTTACGCCCAGGCACGCTCGCGTCCCAGCCAGCGAAGTAGACTTGGTCCATCGACACATCAGAATCCTGATAGCGGAAGTTCTGCCGCGCGGTGAACACGTCATTGAAGCGATGCTCCAGCTGGTAACTGAACGACTGTTGGGTGCGTTCGTAGTTGTCGCTGAGCTCACCTTCGAAAAAGTGATCGGACAGACGCTGGCCGTTACGCGGATGTAAGGCCCCATCAGAGGGCAGGGCACCGTGGTAGCCGCCGTTGGGGTCTTTCTGTAGATAAGCCTGCAAGGTCAACGAGGTATCTTCGCTGAAGTCGATGCTGACTGCCGGGGCGATCGCGTAGCGCTCTTCCTTGTTGTGATCGAACTGGGTGTCGGATGAGTCCGCAATGCCTGTCAGGCGATAGGCGATGCGCTTGTCATCATCCAGCGGCCCGCTGAAGTCGAATCCCATCCCCCGTTGGCCTTGGGTGCCGACTGTTGCCTGGATCTGGTGATACGGATCGAACATCGGCTTCTTGGTGGTCAACGCCACCAGGCCGCCCGGCGAGCTGCGCCCGTACAGTACCGACGAGGGGCCCTTGAGGATGTCGATGCGCTCCAGGAAGTATGGGTCCACCTGCATGGTGCTGTAGGTGCCGTTGTCGCCCATGGACTTCAAGCCATCGACGTAGATGTTGTCCACCGAGCCATCGTTGAAGCCGCGCATGGCCACGTAGTCATAGCGATGGGTAGCGCCATAGGGGTTGGTCAGCACCCCTGGGGTATAGCGCATGGCCTGGGCTACGGTCTGCGAACCCTGGTCGTCCATCTGCTGACGGGTGACCACCGAGACCGACTGGGTGGTCTCCAGGATCGGCGTACTGGTCTTGGTCGCGATCTGGCTGTGGGTAGCGTTGTAGCCCTCCATGCTGCCCAGCGCGTTCCCCAAGGCAAAACCGCGAACGTCCGTGTCCGGCAGAGACAATGCCGCCTCCTCAGGCTGCGCCCGCAGCACATAACTGCTGCCGTCCTGGCTGACTGCCTCAAGGCCCGTGCCATTAAGCAGCTGACGCAGTGCCTGGTCAGTCGAGTAATGCCCTTGCAGGCCTGGAGATTGCCGATCACTTGTAAGCTGCGGGGTGCTCGACAAGGTAATGCCGGCCTGGCGCGCAAACTGGTTGAGCACATCGTTGAGATTGCCAGCAGGGATCGTGAATTGCTGGGTAGCAGTGTTGGCCTGGGCAGCCAAAGCCAGTGGCGCTATAGCGCTCATGCCAAGGGCCGTACCGAACAGCGCGGCGCGTACAGCCTTGCGCAGGCGGGCGGAATTCAAGACAGGTCGAAAATCATTCTCGTTGGTGACGCGTTGCGAGGGCAGGGCGGTCGGCATGGACAGGTCCGTCGAATCGTTGAGGGCAGAGGGAGTTGCTTACTGTCCTAGCCGGACCGGCGCAGGGTTCCCGCCAAAAAATCTTGCAGAACTCAATCTCAGCTCAAGCGTTCCAGGCGCACCCACCAGCGTGTACGCTGGCGCAGAATGACCGGCAGGGTCTGCGGCAGCAGCTGCAGCAGCTTGTCGGTATCTTCCAGGCGGAACACACCCGATAGCCGCAAGTCAGCGATCTCGTCGCTGCAACCCAGATAGCCATGGCGATAGCGCGCCACCTCTGCGAGGAAATCCGCCAGGCGCATTTCCCGCGTGACGATCAAGCCTTCGACCCAGGCGCCGGCATCCATGTCCTGGTGCTCCAACAGACGTGCACCTTGGCCATCGAGTCGCCAATTCTGGCCGCTGCTCATCCATTGCAGCGCGCCATTGCCTGGGCGATGAATGGCCACCTTGCCTTGGCTGACGCTTACCCGCGTGCAATCGCTGTCCTGACGCACCACGAAGCGCCCCTCGAAGCCTTCCAGCAGGGTGTCGTGGGTCTGAACCAGCAGCGGCCTGTCCTGGCCCTGGGTAGCGCTGCAGGTGAGCATCAGCTCGCCGTGCTTGAGACGAATGAGCCGCTGTCGATCGTCAAAGGTCAGGTCCGCCGCGCTTTGAGTATTGAGCTGCAACAGCGAGCCGTCTGGCAGAGCAAAGGTACGTCGCTCGCCAGTAGCGGTGGCGTAGTCCGAAGTCCAATTGTCGAGGACCTGACGATCCTTGCCCAACCAGGCTGCCGAACCTACCAGCGCAACGCCAGTGAGTAGCTTGAGTGCCTGTCGACGGTGCAAGCGACGTTCGCTGGTCTCCAGGGTCTGCAAAGCCACCCCTGCGCCAGGGATGGCGCGCAGGTTCAACTCTTGATGCAGATCGAGCACCCGCTGCCAGGCCAATTCATGCTCATGATGCTCGCTGCGCCATTGTTCGCATTGCAGTTGCAGGCGCGCATTGTGGCCGCTCTCGCGCAGCTTGAGCATCCAGTGGATGGCCTGCTTGACCACCTTGGGCGGCAGGGGGGCAACGCTCATTGCTTCAGCACTCGTCTTCGTAGCGCAGCAGGTAGCAATGGTAGAGGGCATCGGCAATGTAACGCTCTGCCGAGCGTAGCGAGATGCCCATCTGCTCGGCGATCGCCTTGTGGCTCAAACCCTCGCACTGGGCCAGCAGGAAAGCGCGGCGCACCTTGGGCTTGAGCCCATCGAGCATGCGCGCAATGCGCTCGAGCAACTCCAGCAGCAGTTCGCGGGTTTCCGCCGATGGCGCATGCGCCTCGGGCAGGTGCGCGAGCGCTTCAAGGTAGGCTCGGGCCAGCTCCTGGCGTCGCCAGTGGTCAATGACCAGGCCGCGGGCGACTGTGCGCAGGAACGCCCGCGGGGTGTTCAGCTGCAATTGTTCACGGCGCTGGAGCAGGCGGACAAAGGTATCCTGCGCCAGGTCTGCTGCATCGGCAGCGTTCCCCAACTTGCTGCGCAACCAAGTTTGCAGCCAGCTGTGGTGGTCGCTGTAGAGCGTATGCACAGAATCTTGAGAAGACATGGAAGGGCGCCGCGAACATTAAGTCATTAATGATAATTAGTCTCATTGTTCGCGGGCGGGCAAAATTTTGCAACTACTCGGCGGTGCTTACATCGACAGGCGCTGACTATCCAGATACTTGCGAATAGCCCGCGCACCGTTGTTCAAGTGCTCTTCCAGCACGTTGACGGCCTCGTCCACCCGTTTGTCGCTGGCGGCATTCACCAATGCAGTGTGATCGTCCTGAGTCAGCTTACCCAGCCCCATCGATGACAGGTGGAAGCGCAAGAAACGCTCCTCTTCATTGAGCTCGATCTCGATCATGCGCAGCAGTTTCTGGTTGTGCGCCTTGCTGTACAGCGTCATGTGGAACAAGCGGTTGAGGCGACCGATCTCGGCATGTCGGGTTTCGCTCTCCAGCTCCTGGATATAGCCCCGTGCGCGGGCGATGTCATCGGCCTCGAGCAGCGGGATCGACTGGCGCAGCGCCTCGGACTCAAGCAGCACCCGCAACGCGTAGGTGTCCACCGCATCTTCACCGATCAGCGGGGCAACCACGGCGCCCTTGTGCATGACCACCTGCAACAACGACTGCGCTTCGAGCTGGCGCAAGGCCTCGCGCACGGGCATGCGACTCACGCCAAACAAGCCCGCGATCTCTTGTTGACGCAAGGCGGTACCTGGCGGCAGGCGGCCATCGACGATAGCGCTGCGCAGGCGTTCTTCGATCACGCTACGAGCAAGGTGCGCCGGCACCTGCTCACTGCCAATCACGCTGGAAAGCAGTCTGATTTTCTCAGCCACTGGAAGTCTGCCTCGACAATTTGCTGATTGGATCCAATAAACGTAGAGAGTCGCTCAAGAGGTGTCAAACCCTAGCGATGGCAGGCTTCCAAGCCTTTGCACGGAATCTGTCTATGGTGAATGAAGTCCCTGTGAAGGGGAAGCTGATGAGCGCTTCGGCGCAAGGTAAATAGCGCCCGTGAATAGAGCGGCGGTGATTGTAAGGTGCCATTGTCTTTTGCCAAAGCAGGCCCCACCATCGCGGTTTTCGATGGCTTTGAACAGGTCTTCCCTGTGGCGATTGCCGGGATACTAAAAAGCTGGATACGCCCGTTCAGCCTCGCCATTGTGCTGGGCTGCCTGCTGCTGGGCGGCCTACGAGCAGATTGGGACTTTTCCCAGATCAGCCAGCGCGCGCAGGCGCTGTATGGGCCCCTGGGCCCCGGCAAGGACCGCATCGATGCCTGGCAGCGGTTGTTGGCCAGCCACCAGCAGGGCAGCGAACTGGAGCGCTTGCAGGCGGTCAACCAGTTCTTCAACCAGCAATTGCGTTATGTCGAAGATGTCGACCTGTGGCGCGAGGTCGATTATTGGGCCACGCCCATCCAGTCCTTGATCAAGGGCGCAGGCGACTGCGAGGACTACGCCATCGCCAAGTACTTCAGCCTGCGCCGCATGGGCATTGCCAGTGAGAAACTGCGCATTACCTACGTCAAAGCCTTGCGCCAGAACCGCGCGCACATGGTCCTGACCTATTATTCAAGTCCACAGGCCCAGCCGCTGGTGCTCGACAGCTTGATGGACGCCATCAAGCCGGCCAGCCAGCGTAGCGACCTGTTACCGGTTTACGCCTTCAACGGTGAAGGCCTGTGGCTGACCGGCGCTGCCGGCAACAAAAAGGTCGGGGATACCAAGCGTTTGTCGCGCTGGCAGGATCTGTTGAAAAAAATGCGTGCCGAAGGATTCCCGGCCGAACCGGTTTACTGAAGGAGCACAGATGTCATTGTTCAAACAATTGCTGCTTGCCATTTGCCTGTTCCTGGTCGTTGCCTTCAGCGGCAGCTTCATGGTCAGCCTGGAAAGCTCACGCAGCCAATACGTGAATCAATTGCGCTCCCATGCTCAGGATGCAGCGACGGCACTGGCGTTGTCGCTGACACCGAACATCGATGATCCGGCAATGGTCGAGCTGATGGTCAGCTCGATTTTCGACAGTGGTTACTATTCGAGCATCAAGGTGGTCGAGCTGGGCAGCAATGCCGTGCTGGTCGAGCGTCATGCCGAACCTGACAGCGCTGGCGTACCGGCCTGGTTCGTGCGCCTGATTGGCCTACAGGCGGCCGGTGGCGATGCGATCGTCAGCCGCGGCTGGCAGCAGGCGGCGCGTGTGGAAGTGATCAGCCACCCAATGTTTGCCTTGGCCAAACTCTGGCAAAGCGCGCTGGGTAGCCTTGGCTGGCTGCTGCTCTGCGGAGCACTCAGTGCGGTACTCGGGGCTCTGCTGTTGCGTCGCCAACTGCGGCCGTTGGACTACATGGTTGCGCAGTCGCATGCCATCGCCCGCCGCGAGTTCCTCAGCCAGCCTGAATTACCGCGCACCCCAGAGCTGCGCCGGGTTGTGCAGGCGATGAACCAGATGGTCGAAAAACTCAAGGCGTTGTTCGCCGAACAGGCCGAACGCAGCGAGCGGCTGCGCGCCGAGTCATACCAGGACAGCCTCACCGGATTGGCCAATCGGCGTTACTTCGAAATGCAATTGGCCGCCCAGGTGAGCAATCGGGAGGAGGCGCGCGCGGGCTACCTGCTGCTTCTGCGGGTGAGCGATCTCACCGGTCTCAATGCCCGCCTGGGTGGCCAGCGCACCGACCAACTGCTGCAGGCAGTCGCTGAGCAGTTGCGCCGCACGTGTGCCAATTACCCGCAGACCAACGACTTGATCACCCGCAGCCGCGGCGGCGAGTTTGCCGTGCTGGCGCCGGGTATGGTGCATGAGGAGGCCGTTCAATTGGCGCAGGGGTTGGAGGCTACCTTGCGCAGCCTGCACGAGACTGGCGCCAGCGATGTCGATCCGGTCGCGTGCATTGGTCTGGCGCCCTATAGCCCAGGCGATTCGCCACAGGCACTGTTGAAGCTGGCTGATGAGGCGTTGGCGCGTGCCGAGAGCCAGTCAGAGCCGGGCTGGGTATGTCTGGAGCAAGGTGTTGCTACGCAAACTGCCAATGGCCATCAGCAATGGCATGCCCGCCTTGAGCAGGCCTTGGCCAACGGGCAGTTCGAGTTGTTCTTCCAGCCGGTGCTGGACAGCCAGGCCCCACAGCGGATTCTTCATTACAAGGTTGTCTCACGGCTTTATGACGAGCACGGCGAGGCGCTTGCCGCCGGGCGTTTCCTGCCCTGGTTGGAACGCTTTGGCTGGATGGCGCAGCTGGATCTGCTGGTGCTGGAGAGGGTGCTCAAGCACCTGCAAGGGCATCGTGAGTCGCTGGCGCTGAACGTGTCAGCGGCGACCTTGGCCGATCCCAAGGCCCTGCAGCGTGTGTTCGATCTGTTAGGCCAACACCGCGCCATGGGGCCGCGCTTGACCTTCGAGATCGGCGAGGAACAACTGCCCGAACAGCCGTTGCTCGAGCAACTGACCCGGCGTTTGCACGCCCTGGGTTTTGGCTTGGGCCTACAGCGATTTGGCGGGCGCTTCAGCCTGATCGGCAATCTGGCCCACCTTGGGCTGGCCTACCTGAAGATCGATGGTGGCTACATCCGCAACATCGACCAAGAACAGCACAAGCGCTTGTTTATCGAAGCCGTGCAGCGGGCGGCGCATAGTATCGATCTGCCGCTGATCGCCGAGCGGGTCGAGACTGAAGGTGAGTTGCGGGTACTTTGCGAGATGGGCGTCCAAGGCATTCAGGGGCAGTTGGTCGGAGAGCCAGCGCCCTGGCGTTGAGTGCTGGGGTGTCTAGGTTGGCCTTATCGCGGGGCAAGCCCGCTCCCACGGGCAGCGTAGGAGCTGGCTTGCCCCGCGATAGCGTCAGCACAGGCGACACGTTTGCGCGCGGATCAGATCAACCCACCCCCCTCATCCTCCTCGATCAGGTTATTCAGGCTGCCCAGAGCCTTCCGCGCCGTTGAACGGTTGAGCAGCTTGGACTGCGCACCCACCGGAAGATCGGTGAGGCTGATCACCCCCTTGCTGGTGAGCACCTCGATCAAGTCCTCGAGCACCCGGATCATGTCCAGATCGCTCTGTTTGAGCTGCTTGAGGCTGTTCTCCACGAGATCGTCAGCAAACCACTCCTGAATTTCGGCATGGTCGGCCGGAAGCATTTCCGTGTAGTGCTCGAACGGGGCCGCTTCTACCCGCAGCAACTGGCCTTCGATGTGGCGTTGCACGTAGAACATGGAGTCCTCCCACAGCATGGTGATCCCTTCTGATTAACAAGCAGCATAGGCAATGTTCTGCGCCAGTAATTCGCTGCCAGCCCATCAGCTGTTCGAGTTGTCGATCTTGATCGTCGGGTCGGCCCCGCTGATCAACGAATTGATCGTGGTATTCGACCAGTTGACCCCCTCCAGCTTGATCGACACATCGACGTTGGCCAGCCCGCCTGCCGCATTCAATTTGCCTTCGGTACTGATCTGCAGAGTCGATTCGCCGCCCACCGTAGTGATCTTCAGGTAGTTGTCGATGGTCGTGCCACGCTCGGCCTGGAGCAGGTCGCTCAAGTCCAGGCGGTCCCCTTCGGCGGGCTTGAAGTCCTTGATCACGTCGTTGCCGAGGTCGCCGGCCTTCCACACGAAGGTATCGGCCCCGGCGCCACCGCTGAGGATATCGTTACCCTTGCCGCCGATCAGCGTGTCTTTACCGGCGCCGCCGAACAACACGTCATTGCCTTCACCACCGAGCAGGGTGTCATTGCCGGTGCCACCGAGGAGGATGTCGTTGCCCTTGCCACCATCGATGTAGTCGTTACCGCCCTGACCGAAGATGATGTCGTTGCCGGCTCCGCCCATCAGGGTGTCGGCGCCGTCATTGGCCCGCGAGATATCGAACTCGGTGTAATGCTCGGTGACGTACTGGTGCATCAGCCGTGCATCGACGTCGCCGGCATCCACCCCCAGCTTGGTTGCGACAAACGCCTGGATCGCCTCGACCCCGGTGCCGGGAATCGAATCGAATGTCACCAGGTCGCCGAAAATGATGTCGTGACCATCGCCGCCGTCGACTTTATCGGCTCCAGGTTGGGTGACTTCGGTATGGCCGAGGATGGCTTCGGCCAGTTTGCTCGGGTCGATGTTGGTCTGCGGCGTCTTGTCCGAATCGTACGGCTTGAGGTCATCCTTGTTGATTTCGCTGTTCAGACCGATGGCTTCGACCGACGACAGCGCCGAGAGAATCAGGAAACTCGCCGTCGAGTTGTTCAGGGTGGCGTCGTTGCTCGAATTGCCGGTACCGGCGCGGTTGGACAACTCGTAGCCGCCGTTACCTTCTGCGCGAATCATGCCGGTGGTCACGGTGTTCCACTTGTAGCTCCAGGTAAGGATGTCGAAATTGCCGCGAGTCTGCGCGGTGAGGTTGCCACTGCTGTCGATCGACACCCGGTTGGTGGTGTCGAGCTGATAGTTGGTGACGGTGTCGCCAACTTTATAGTTGATGGTGGTGAGGAAGGTGTCGAGCTTGACGCTGCTGTTGGCCAGGTTTGGGTTGGCCTGCTCGCCGGTCTGATAGTAGGTTGGCTGGCCGTCGGTGATGAAGAAGGTCTGGTTGCTGCCTGTATTGCCGGCATCCTTGAGGTTCTGGAACCAGTTGGCCGTGGTCTTGAAGGCGTCCTCGTAGTTGGTGCCGCCGTCGGAGCTGAGGGTCTTCAAAGCGTCGAGCAAGGTCTGCAGACCGGCGTCGTTGAGTTTGACCGCCACGGTACTCTTGACCTGGGTGGCGAAGTCGACCAACAGCACGTTGACCGTACCGGACTGCGCACCCTTGACGCTGGCCGCCAGCGTCTTGAACACCGACTCCATGGATTTTTTCGCCGCATCGACGCCGGCTGAACCCATGCTGCCGGAGGTGTCGACGATGAAGGCGATGTTGTAGTCCTTGCCGGCGACCACGTGCAGGCCGGTCACGTCGGCCACCACCAGGTCGTTGTTGATGGTGCCGCTCACGGTATCGTTGTCGCTACCCAGGTTGCTGGTGGTATAGGTCTGCGGATAGACCGTGACCTTGAGTGTGCCTTCGTTAGTCGCCGTGCTGCCGCCGACGGTTTCCGTCGAGGTCGAGCTGACCTTCACGTCGAACTGGCCGTAGTAATAGGCCGGTGGCTTGATCGCCAGGCTGCCTAGGTTCCAGCCGCTGACATCGACCGCCGTAGCGCCCACGGTGAGGCTGTGGCCGGCGTTGTCGCTGAGCACCGAGCCTGCCGGAATTCCGCTGAGCTTGACGCTGAGGGTCTCCGAACCGTCGGTGTCGATCAGGTTCGAGCTGATACCGACCAGCTTGACGCTGCCGTTCTCCGGCCCTTCGTTGAGCTTGAAGCCGTCGTAGTAGCCCTGGCCGTTGCTGCCATGCAGGTCGGAAACGCTGACCCCGGCGTTCTCCAGTGCGGTGACGTTGGGGTACATCGGCAGGGTGGTGCTGTTGAGGTCGCCCACCGCCCCACTGCCCACCTTGACGTTGACGTCGTAGCTGCCCGGGCCGGACTGGTTGGCATGGTAGATCTCCAGCGTGTAATAACCGCTGACGCTTGGCGTGTAACTACCGGCCACGGTACCGCCGGCGCCCCAGGTGGCGGTGACCACGTTCTTGCCGCCGATGGCCACCAGCAGGCTGTCGTCGGCGCTGCCGCTGAAGGTGTAGGTCTTGCCGGCTTCTAGGTAGATCAGGCCGGAGGTCTTCGAGCCGGAGCCGCCAGCCACGCTAGCGTCGGACTGCACGTTGGTGGTGGTCTGGCTACTGCTGGCGTTGCCTGAGTTGGCGAACACGGTTTTCAGCGCATCGCCGGTGATGCCATTGCCGTTGGTCCCTAGGCCAGTCAGGCTGGCCCAGGTCTCCTTGGTCAGGCCCAGCGAGTTGACGGTGTTGTTGCCGATGTTCAAATCCGGTTTGTCGGCCACCGGCGTGATGTCCACCTTCAAGGTGGTTTCGCTGCCAGGGGTGACGCCATCGGTAGGCTTGTACTTGATTTGCGCGTAGTCGGCCTGCTTGTTGCCTATCCCAGTCCCGCCATAACCGTCGGCACCCGACTGGTTGGCCAGCGGCACGAACTTGAGCTTGCCCGCGGCGATGTCGGCCTGGCTGATGGTCTGGTTGACGCTGACGTTGACCCACGCCGTGCCGTTGTTGAACTTCAGGCTGCCCAGGTCAGGCAGCTTGGTGATGGTCACGCCCAGGCTCGACAGGCTGCTGTCGACATCGCTGACGTTGAAGTTGCTCCAGCTCAGCACCAGCTCGGTGTCCTCGGTACCGCTGGCGGCGCCACCCGTGGACACCGGCGCGTCATTGACCGCTACCACGTTGACTGTAGTGGTCGCGGTGTTGGAGGTGTTGACCCCATCGGTCACCGTTACCGTAATCACCCGTGGCGTGGTGCTTGGGTCCTCGCTGGTATTGCTGAAGGTGATGTTCTTGATCGCCTGCATGTAGTCAGCCAACGTCGCGTTGCCGCTCAGGCTCAGCACCACCTTGCCGTCGCTGATGGCGGTGGTGGCAGTGATGCCGTTGACATTGCTCCCCAGGTTGAGCACATCTCCTGGCTGGCGGTTGCCCAGGGTGACGGTGGCGCCAGTGAGCTGATTGCTGTCGAAATCGGTGATCGAGACATCCAGGTCACCAATCGAGACACCACTCTGGTTCTCGGTATAGGTAGTCTGGAAGTCGGCGCCGGTCTTGCCGCTGGAGTCATTGCCGTCCAGGTCCAGCACGGGCGCTGGCTCGTAGATCTGGGTGGTGACGCTGCCGGCACCGGCGTTGACCACCAGGCCTTCGAAGTTGCCGCCGGTGGCCGAATCGATCTTCACCGTGAACTGCTCGGTGCCCTCGCTGACGTTGTCCTGAAGGGTCGGGATGCTGAAGGTGGCCTGGGTGCTGCCTGCCTTGATCACCGCCGTGGCGACGCCTGTGTAATCGGTGCCGTTGCTGGCAGTGCCCGAGTAACTCAGCTTGACCGTGACATCGGTTTGCGCGGCATTGCTCAGGGTCAGGGTATAGGTGGCGCTGCTGCCTTCAGCCACTGCGGCGGTACCACTGATGCCCAGCGTGGTGGTGCTGATCGTGTCGGTGACCGCGGTGACCGCCGGGGTGCTGACCACCGCGAGGTTCTCGAAGTTACCGCCGCTGGCGCCAGTGATGCGGGTGCTGATGGTGGTAGCGTCGACATAGGCGTCATCCGCTGGCGCGGCCACGGTGACACTGCCAGTTGTCTGGTTGGCGCCGATGGTGATGGTCTGGCCGTTGCTCAGGGTGACCGTGACCGGAGTACCGGCAGGGTTGGTCAGGGTTGCGGTGTAGACGATGCTGCCGCCTTCGGCGACGGTCGGGGTGGCGCTGAGGGTGACTGTGGTGGTGTCCGGCAGATCGGTCACGCTGGTGCTGACTGGCGTCTTGTTGGCCACCAGGTTCTCGTAGTTGCCGCCGCTGACGTTGGTAATGCTGTTGCTCACCGGAGCATGGCCCTGGTAGACGTCGTTGCTCACTGGAGTGCTGACAGTCCCCGAGCTTTGTCCTACGGCAATGGTAATGGTCTGACCGTTGGCCAGGCTCACCACGACCGGCGTACCGGTCACCGGGGCAGTAACGCTGGCGGTGTAGATGATATTGCCCGTCTCGACGACCGAGGCGGTGGCGGTCAAGGAGACGGTCGAGGTGTCGACCGTGTCGCTGACGTTGGTCACTGCAGCAGTGCCGTTGACCGCGAGGTTCTCGAAGTTGCCGCCCGAGGCATTGGTAATCCGCGCGCTGACCGAGCCGGCATCGATGTAAGGGTCGTCCGCTGGCGCGGCGACCGTTACGCTGCCGGAAGTCTGGTTGGCGGCGATAGTGATGGTCTGGCCGTTGCTTAGGGTCACCGTGACCGCTGTGCCGGCTGGGTTGGTCAGGGTCGCGGTGTAAACGATGCTGCCACCCTCGGCCACGGATGGCGTGGCCGACAGCGAGACGGTGGTGGTGTCTTGCGAGTCGGTGACGCTGGTGCTGACCTGGGCCGGATTGCCGACCAGGCTCTCGAAGTTGCCGCCGCTGACATTGGTGATGCTGTTGGTGACCGGGGCGTGGCCTTGATAGACGTCGTTGCTCACCGGCGTGCTGACAGTGCTGGAGCTTTGGCCAACCGGGATGGTGATGGTCTGGCCGTTGGCCAAGGTCACTACGACCGCGGTGCCGGTGACCGGTGCATTGACCGAAGCGGTGTAAACGATGCTGCCGCCCTCAGCGACCGAGGGCGTTGCAGTGAGGGTGACTGTGGTGGTGTCCTGGGCATCGGTAACGCTGGTGGTAACCGGTGCCGGGTTGCCAACCAAGTTCTCATAGTTGCCGCCACTCACTCCCGTGATGTTCGTGGTGACCGGGGCATGCCCCTGGTAGACGTCGTTGGTCACCGGTGTGGTGACGGTACTGGAGCTCTGGCCGACCGGGATAGTGATGGTTTGGCCGTTGGCCAATGTCACCACGACCGGCGTGCCGGTGACGGGCGCATTGACGCTTGCGGTGTAGATGATGCTGCCACCTTCCGCGACCGAGGGTGTGGCGGTCAGGGTGACTGTGGTGGTGTCCTGAACATCGGTGACGCTGGTGGTAACCGGTGCCGGGTTGCCGACCAGATTCTCGTAGTTGCCGCCACTCACTCCCGTGATGTTTGTGGTGACCACGGGATGTCCTTGATAGACGTCGTTGGTCACTGGTGTGCTGACAGTGCTGGAACTCTGGCCAACCGGGATAGTGATGGTTTGGCCATTGGCTAAGGTCACGATCACCGGACTACCGGTGACCGGCGCATTGACCGAAACGGTGTAGACGATGCTGCCGCCTTCCGCCACCGAAGGCGTGGCGGTCAGGGTGACGGTGGTGGTGTCCTGCACATCGGTGACAGTGGTAGAAACCGGCGCTGGGCTGCCAATCAGATTCTCGTAATTGCCGCCACTGACGTTGGTGATGTTCGTGGTAACTGGTGCATGGCCTTGATAGACATCATTGCTCACTGGCGTGGTGACAGTGCTGGAGCTTTGGCCAACCGGGATGATGATGGTTTGGCCGTTGGCCAAGGTCACCACCACCGGCGTGCCGGTGACCGGCGCATTGACGCTTGCGGTGTAAACGATGCTACCGCCTTCCGCCACTGAAGGCGTGGCAGTGAGGGTGACCGTGGTGGTGTCCTGGACGTCGGTGACGCTTGTAGTAACCGGCGCATGATTGGCGACCAGACTCTCGTAGTTGCCTCCGCTGACATTACTGATGCTGTTGGTAACCGGGGCGTGGCCTTGATAGACGTCATTGCTAACCGGCGTGCTGACGGTACCGGAGCTTTGCCCAACGGGGATGGTAATGGTCTGGCCGTTGGCCAAGGTCACCACAACAGGTGTACCCGTTACCGGCGCTCCGACCGAGGCGGTATAGGTGATGCTGCCGCCTTCAGCCACAGTCGGGCTCGCAGTGAGCGATACGGTCGAGGTATCTACAGTATCGGTAATGTTGGTCACTGCCGGAGCATTATTGATTGCCAGATTCTCGAAGTTGCCACCCGTGGCAGTGGTGATCCGCGCGCTGACCGAACCGGCATCGATGTACGGGTCATCGCCCGGCGCAGCCACAGTTACACTGCCCGAAGTCTGGTTGGCGGCGATGGTGATGGTCTGGCCGTTGCTCAAGGTAACCGTGACCGGCGTGCCGGCCGGATTGGTCAAGGTCGCGGTATAGACAATGCTGCCACCTTCAGCGACCGAAGGCGTAGCCGTCAGGGTCACCGTAGTGGTGTCCTGTGCATCGGTAACGCTGGTGGTAACCGGTGCCGGATTACCAACCAGACTCTCGTAGTTGCCGCCGCTGACACTGGTGATGCTGTTGGTGACTGGGGCATGCCCCTGATAGACGTCGTTGGTCACCGTCGCACTGACAGTGCCAGAGCTTTGACCGATTGCAATGGTAATGCTCTGGCCGTTGGCCAGGGTCACGACCACCGGGCTGCCGGTGACCGGCGCCCCGACCGAAGCGGTGTAGACGATGCTGCCGCCTTCGGTTACCGATGGTGTGGCAGTAAGGGTAACGGTGGTGGTGTCCTGAACATCGGTCACGGCAGTGGAGACTGACGCCGGATTCGCGACCAGGTGCTCGTAACTGCCGCCGCTGACATTGCTGATGCTATTGGTGACCGGAGCGTGCCCCTGATAGACGTCATTGCTCACTGGCGTGCTAACAGTGTTGGAACTCTGGCCAACCGGGATGGTGATGGTTTGGCCGTTGGCCAAGGTCACCACGACCGGGCTGCCGGTAACTGGCGCTCCGACCGATGCGGTGTAGACAATGCTACCGCCCTCGGCCACTGATGGCGTCGCGGTTAGCGTGACCGTGGTGGTATCGCGAAAATCGGTCACCGTCGTGGAAACTTGTGCCGGGTTTCCGACCAGGCTTTCGTAGTTGCCACCGCTGACATTGGTGATGCTGTTGGTGACCGGGGCATGGCCTTGATAGACGTCATTGGTCACAGACGTGCTGACGGTGCTGAAGCTCTGGCCAACCGGGATGGTGATGGTCTGACCGTTGGCCAAAGTGACGATGACAGGGCTACCGGTGACCGGCGCAGTCACGCTGGCGGTGTAGACAATGATGCCGCCTTCGGCCGCCGATAGCGTAGCGGTCAACGACACGGTGGAGGTATCCACGGTATCGCTGATAGTCGTTACCGCAGCAGCCCCATTGACCGCTAGATGCTCAAAGTTACCGCCCGACGCACCGGTGATCCGTGCGCTAACCGAGCCTGCATCCAGATACGGATCATCGCCGGGCGCCGCGACTGTCACGCTGCCTGAAGTCTGGTTGGCGCCGATAGTAATGGTCTGGCCGTTGCTCAGGGTAACTGTGACCGGGCTGGCGGCTGGATTGGTCAAGGTCGCGGTGTAGATGATGCTGCCACCCTCGGCCACGGAGGGTGTGGCCGACAGCAAGACGGTGGTGGTGTCCTGCGAATCAGTAATGGTCGTGGAAACAGAGCTTGGATTGCCAACCAGATTCTCGTAGTTGCCCCCACTGACGTTAGTGATGCTGTTGGTAACCGGGGCGTGGCCTTGGTAGACATCGTTGCTCACAGGCGTGCTGACAGTGCTTGAGCTCTGACCAACTGGGATGGTGATGGTCTGACCGTTGGCCAAGGTCACTACCACCGGGCTGCCGGTGACGGGCGTTCCAACCGAGGCGGTGTAGACGATGGTGCCGCCCTCGACTGCCGAAGGCGTGGCGGTGAGTGCCACTGTGGTGGTGTCCTGCACATCCGTGACGCCAGTCGTGACGGGTGCAGGGTTGGTCACCAGATTCTCATAGTTACCACCACTGACGTGGCTGATGCTGTTGGTGACCGGAGCATGGCCCTGGTAGGTGTCATTGCTGACGGGCGTGCTTACGGTGCCAGAACTTTGGCCTTCGGCAATCGTGATGGTCTGACCATTGGCCAACGTCACGACAAGGGGGCTGCCGGTTACCGGTGCGGTCACGCTTGCGGTGTAGGTAATGCTGCCGCCTTCGGCGACCGATGGCGTGGCTGTCAACGACACGGTCGAGGTGTCGATGGTATCAGTGACCTGGGTCACCACCGTTGCGCCATTGACCGCGAGATTTTCAAAGTTACCGCCTGAAGCCCCCGTGATTCTTGCGCTGACCGCGCCGGCATCGATGTACGGGTCATCGCCTGGAGCTGCGACCGTCACGCTGCCTGAGGTCTGGTTGGCAGCGATGGTGATGGTTTGACCATTGCTCAGGGTGACGGTGACAGGCGTACCGGCTGGATTGGTCAGGGAGGCGGTGTAGATGATGCTGCCGCCCTCGGCGACGGATGGAGTTGCTGACAGCGAGACGGTAGTGGTGTCCTGCGAATCGGTCACGTTGGTGCTGACCTGGGCAGGGTTGCCCACCAGGTTCTCGTAATTGCCACCGCTGACATTGGTAATGCTGTTGGTGACCGGCGCATGCCCCTGGTAGACGTCATTGCTGACTGGCGTACTCACCGTTCCGGAGCTCTGGCCCACGGCGATCATGATGCTTTGGCCGTTGGCCAAGGTGACCACCACGGGGCTACCAGTGACTGGCGCGGTCACGCTGGCGGTATAGACGATGCTGCCGCCTTCGCCGACTGTCGGTGTCGCGGTGAGGGAGACGGTCGAGGTGTCGATGGTATCGCTGACCTGGGTAACCGCTGGCGTGGCAACGACCGTCAGATTCTCGAAGTTGCCACCCGACGCGTTGGTGATCCGCGCACTGACCGATCCTGCGTCGAGGTACGCATCATCCGCTGGTGCTGCGACCGTGATACTGCCGGACGTCTGGTTGGCGGCAATGGTGATGATCTGGCCATTGCTCAGGGTAACCGTCACCGGCGTGCCGGCCGGGTTGGTCAGGGTGGCGGTGTAGACGATGCTGCCACCCTCGGCGACGGCGGGCGTGGCTGAGAGGGAAACGCTGGTGGTGTCCTGTACCGATGTGACGTTGGTCACCACCGGTGCCTGGTTGGCGACCAGGTTCTCGTAGTTGCCACCGCTGACCCCAGTAATGTGGGTAATGACCGGCGCATGGCCCTGGTAGACGTCGTTGCTCACCGGCGTGCTGACCGTGCCGAAGCTTTGCCCGACGGCAATGGTTATGCTCTGGCCGTTGGCCAGAGTGACTACCAGCGGGCTGCCGGTGACCGGTGCGTTTACGCTGGCGGTGTAGACGATCGCCCCGCCTTCAGCGACTACTGGGGTCGCGCTCAGGGATACCGTCGAAGTGTTGATGGTATCGGTGACATTGGTAATCGCCGGCGCGCTATTGATCGCAAGGGACTCGAAATTACCACCCTGGGCGTTGGTGATATGAGTACTGACCGGCCCGGCATCGAGGTAGGGGTCGTCGCCTGGCGCGGCGACGGTGACACTGCCCGAGGACTGGTTGGCAGCAATGGTTATCGTCTGGCCATTGCTCAGAGTGACGGTTACCGGTGTACCGGCTGGGTTGGTCAGGGTAGCGGTGTATACGATGCTGCCGCCTTCGGTGACGGATGGCGTCGCTGACAGCGAGACGGTCGTGGTGTCCTGCGTGTCGGTCACGCTGGTGCTGACCTGGGCCGGGTTGCCGATCAGGTTCTCGTAATTGCCACCGCTGACATTGGTGATGTGGTTGGTGACCGGAGCATGGCCCTGGTAGACATCGTTGGTCACTGGTGTGCTGACAGTGCTGGAGCTTTGGCCAACCGGGATGGTGATGGTTTGGCCGTTGGCCAAGGTCACCACGACCGGGCTGCCGGTGACCGGCGCATTGACGCTTGCGGTGTAGATGATGCTGCCACCTTCAGCGACCGAGGGTGTGGCAGTGAGGGTGACTGTGGTGTTGTCTTGGACATCGGTAACGCTGGTGGTAACCGGTGCCGGGTTGCCAACCAAATTCTCGTAGTTGCCACCGCTGACATTGCTGATGCTGTTGGTGACCGGGGCGTGGCCCTGGTAGACGTCGTTACTCACAGGCGTGGTGACAGTACTGGAGCTCTGACCAACCGGGATGGTAATGGTCTGGCCGTTGGCCAAGGTCACTACGACCGGGCTGCCGGTGACCGGCGCATTGACGCTTGCGGTGTAGATGATGCTGCCACCTTCCACCACTGAAGGTGTGGCGGTCAGCGTCACCATCGTCGTGTCCTGGACGTCGGTGACGCTTGTAGTAACCGGCGCATGATTGGCGAGCAGACTCTCGTAGTTGCCACCGCTGACGTTACTGATGCTGTTGGTGACCGGGGCGTGGCCCTGGTAGACGTCGTTGCTCACAGGCGTGCTGACGGTACTGGAACTCTGGCCAACCGGGATGGTGATGGTCTGGCCATTGGCCAAGGTCACGATCACAGGGCTACCGGTGACCGGCGCATTGACCGAAGCGGTGTAAACGATGCTGCCACCTTCCGTCACCGAAGGTGTGGCGGTCAGGGTGACCGTGGTGGAGTCCTGGACATCGGTGACAGTGGTAGAAACCGGCGCTGGGTTGCCGACCAGATTCTCGTAATTGCCGCCACTGACGTTGGTGATGTTCGTGGTTACTGGTGCATGGCCTTGATAGACATCATTGCTCACGGGCGTGCTGACAGTGCTGGAACTCTGGCCGACCGGGATAGTGATGGTTTGGCCGTTGGCCAAGGTCACCACGACCGGCGTGCCGGTGACGGGCGCATTGACGCTTGCGGTGTAGATGATGCTGCCACCTTCCGCCACCGAAGGCGTGGCAGTCAGGGTGACCGTGGTGGTGTCCTGCACATCGGTGACGCTGGTAGTAACCGGTGCGGGATTGCCAACCAAGTTCTCATAGTTGCCGCCGCTCACTCCCGTGATGTTCGTGGCGACCGGAGCGTGGCCCTGATAGACGTCGTTGCTCACCGGTGTGGTGACGGTACTGGAGCTCTGGCCAACCGGGATAGTGATGGTCTGGCCATTGGCTAAGGTCACCACGACCGGGCTGCCAGTGACTGGCGCATTGACCGAAGCGGTGTAAACGATGCTGCCGCCTTCAGCGACCGAAGGTGTGGCGGTCAGGGTGACCGTGGTGGTGTCCTGGACATCGGTGACAGTGGTAGAAATCGGCGCTGGGTTGCCAACCAGATTCTCGTAGTTGCCACCGCTGACATTGCTGATGCTGTTGGTGACCGGGGCGTGGCCCTGGTAGACGTCGTTACTCACAGGCGTGCTGACGGTACTGGAACTCTGGCCAACCGGGATGGTGATGGTCTGGCCATTGGCCAAGGTCACGATCACAGGGCTACCGGTGACCGGCGCATTGACCGAAGCGGTGTAGACGATGCTGCCGCCTTCCGCCACCGAAGGCGTAGCAGTCAGGGTGACCGTGGTGGTGTCCTGGACATCGGTGACAGTGGTAGAAACCGGTGCGGGATTGCCAACCAAGTTCTCATAGTTGCCGCCACTCACTCCCGTGATGTTCGTGGTTACTGGTGCATGGCCTTGATAGACATCATTGCTCACCGGAGTGCTGACAGTGCTGGAACTCTGGCCGACCGGGATAGTGATGGTTTGGCCGTTGGCCAAGGTCACGATCACAGGGCTACCGGTGACCGGCGCATTGACCGAAGCGGTGTAAACGATGCTGCCGCCTTCCGCCACTGAAGGCGTGGCAGTCAGGGTGACCGTGGTGGTGTCCTGCACATCGGTGACAGTGGTAGAAACCGGTGCCGGATTGCCAACCAAGTTCTCATAGCTGCCGCCACTCACTCCCGTGATGTTCGTGGTGACCGCAGGATGCCCCTGGTAGACGTCGTTTGTCACTGGCGTAGTGACAGTGCTGGAGCTTTGGCCGACCGGGATGGTGATGGTTTGGCCGTTGGCCAAGGTCACCACGACCGGGGTGCCGGTGACCGGTGCATTGACCGAAGCGGTGTAAACGATGCTGCCGCCCTCAGCGACCGAAGGTGTGGCGGTCAGGGTGACCGTGGTGGTGTCCTGCACATCGGTGACGCTGGTGGTAACCGGTGCGGGATTGCCAACCAAGTTCTCATAGCTGCCGCCACTCACTCCCGTAATGTTTGTGGTGACCGCAGGATGGCCCTGATAGACATCGTTGCTCACCGGTGTGCTGACAGTGCTGGAGCTTTGGCCGACCGGGATAGTGATGGTTTGGCCATTGGCCAAGGACACAACCACCGGGCTGCCGGTGACCGGCGCATTGACAGAAGCGGTGTAGACGATGCTACCGCCTTCCGCCACTGAAGGCGTGGCAGTCAGAGTGACAGTGGTGGTGTCCTGCACATCGGTGACAGTAGTAGAAACCGGTACCGGATTGCCAACCAAGTTCTCATAGCTGCCGCCACTCACTCCCGTGATGTTCGTGGTGACCGGGGCGTGGCCCTGGTAGACGTCGTTGCTCACAGGCGTGCTGACGGTACTGGAGCTCTGGCCAACCGGGATGGTAATGGTCTGGCCGTTAGCCAAGGTCACCACGACCGGGCTGCCAGTGACTGGCGCATTGACCGAAGCGGTGTAAACGATGCTGCCGCCTTCAGCGACCGAAGGTGTGGCGGTCAGGGTGACCGTGGTGGTGTCCTGGACATCGGTGACAGTGGTAGAAATCGGCGCTGGGTTGCCAACCAGATTCTCGTAGTTGCCACCGCTGACATTGCTGATGCTGTTGGTGACCGGGGCGTGGCCCTGGTAGACGTCGTTACTCACAGGCGTGCTGACGGTACTGGAACTCTGGCCAACCGGGATGGTGATGGTCTGGCCATTGGCCAAGGTCACGATCACAGGGCTACCGGTGACCGGCGCATTGACCGAAGCGGTGTAGACGATGCTGCCGCCTTCCGCCACCGAAGGCGTAGCAGTCAGGGTGACCGTGGTGGTGTCCTGGACATCGGTGACAGTGGTAGAAACCGGTGCGGGATTGCCAACCAAGTTCTCATAGTTGCCGCCACTCACTCCCGTGATGTTCGTGGTTACTGGTGCATGGCCTTGATAGACATCATTGCTCACCGGAGTGCTGACAGTGCTGGAACTCTGGCCGACCGGGATAGTGATGGTTTGGCCGTTGGCCAAGGTCACGATCACAGGGCTACCGGTGACCGGCGCATTGACCGAAGCGGTGTAAACGATGCTGCCGCCTTCCGCCACTGAAGGCGTGGCAGTCAGGGTGACCGTGGTGGTGTCCTGCACATCGGTGACAGTGGTAGAAACCGGTGCCGGATTGCCAACCAAGTTCTCATAGCTGCCGCCACTCACTCCCGTGATGTTCGTGGTGACCGCAGGATGCCCCTGGTAGACGTCGTTTGTCACTGGCGTAGTGACAGTGCTGGAGCTTTGGCCGACCGGGATGGTGATGGTTTGGCCGTTGGCCAAGGTCACCACGACCGGGGTGCCGGTGACCGGTGCATTGACCGAAGCGGTGTAAACGATGCTGCCGCCCTCAGCGACCGAAGGTGTGGCGGTCAGGGTGACCGTGGTGGTGTCCTGCACATCGGTGACGCTGGTGGTAACCGGTGCGGGATTGCCAACCAAGTTCTCATAGCTGCCGCCACTCACTCCCGTAATGTTTGTGGTGACCGCAGGATGGCCCTGATAGACATCGTTGCTCACCGGTGTGCTGACAGTGCTGGAGCTTTGGCCGACCGGGATAGTGATGGTTTGGCCATTGGCCAAGGACACAACCACCGGGCTGCCGGTGACCGGCGCATTGACAGAAGCGGTGTAGACGATGCTACCGCCTTCCGCCACTGAAGGCGTGGCAGTCAGAGTGACAGTGGTGGTGTCCTGCACATCGGTGACAGTAGTAGAAACCGGTACCGGATTGCCAACCAAGTTCTCATAGCTGCCGCCACTCACTCCCGTGATGTTCGTGGTGACCGGGGCGTGGCCCTGGTAGACGTCGTTGCTCACAGGCGTGCTGACGGTACTGGAGCTCTGGCCAACCGGGATGGTAATGGTCTGGCCGTTAGCCAAGGTCACCACGACCGGGCTGCCAGTGACCGGCGCATTGACCGAAGCGGTGTAAACGATGCTGCCACCTTC
>Ga0247821_10000449_pt1 | contig 22878 bp, 20 predicted proteins | sample 13C_Glycerol_Day_FD_192481 | JGI IMG/M metagenome (GOLD analysis project Ga0247821, IMG submission 192481) | Soil microbial communities from agricultural site in Penn Yan, New York, United States - 13C_Glycerol_Day14 | ecosystem: Environmental > Terrestrial > Soil > Agricultural land | place... | reverse complement strand
TAGGGTTTTTAGGGGCGCTTTGCGCCCCAATCGCCGGCAAGCCGGCTCCCACCGGATCAGCGGTGGGCTTTATTGTGGGAGCCGGCTTGCCGGCGATTGGGGCGCACAGCGGCCCTGCTTTAATCCCACCTTAATGGCGATGGGAAACACTTCCTCACAATCCTTCACAAAGTCTCATTTGCGCAGCGCGGGGCTCAAGCGCAGCATATCCAGCCCGGTGTCGACCCATTGTTCGGCATCGCCCTGCAGGTCGAAGCTGTCCGGTAGCAGCAACCAGCGCCCGATCAGACCATCTACATAGGCAAACAAGGTTACCGCCGCGCGCTCAACGTCGAGCTCGGCAGGCAACTGCTCACGGCGTACGGCATTGGCCAGCGCCAAGGTAATGCTCTCGTGGCAGTCCAGCACCGCCCCCTGGCGCTGCTGGCGAATTTCACACATGTCGTCGGTGAACTCGCACTTGTGATGCAGGATTTCGTTGATACGCCGGGTTCGGGCGTCGAGCACCAGCTCGTTGAACACCTGCAGCAGCAGTTTGCGCATGCAGCCAAGCGGGTCCAGTTCGTCTTCGCTTTCACTGGCGCGCGCCAGGTGGTCATGGGTTTCGTGCAGGCTGTCGAGCAAGGCCTGCACCAGCTCGGCCTTGTTGTTGAAGTGCCAGTAGATCGCCCCGCGGGTAACGCCCGCCAGTTCGGCGATTTCGGCCAGTGTGGTGCGCGCGACCCCACGGTTGTAGAAGGCCCTTTCCGCTGCCTCGATAATTTGGACGCGAGTCTCCTGGGCTTCTTCTTTGGTTCGACGGACCATGGCAGTACGACCTCATCTGGGCCCGCATGCAGCGCCTGCGGGAAATCCGCCGGTGGCACTTCTGCAGAGTGCCTGCCGGATGGGCTAATCGAAGGCTGAGGTAGTCGTTGGCTACCACCCAGCGCTATTTACAAACAACCGTGAATGTAAGTATATTCGTTAGTAAGCTACTTATCCACCGGATAGTTTCTTTCCGACAAGACTCATCCATTACTCTTGAGCGTTTCCCTGCTCTAGCGACCCGAGGATCCTCATGCAATTCAAGCCAGCCGTTACCGCTCTGGTTTCCGCCGTCGCCCTGGCAACCCTGCTAAGTGGCTGCAAGAAAGAAGAAGCCGCGCCCGCAGCGCAGGCTCCTCTGGTCGGCGTCGTCACCCTGCAACCCCAATCCTTCACCCTGACCTCGGAACTGCCGGGGCGCACCAGTGCCTACCGCGTCGCCGAAGTGCGGCCACAGGTCAATGGCATCATCCTCAAGCGCCTGTTCAAGGAAGGCAGCGAGGTCAAGGAAGGCCAGCAGCTGTACCAGATCGACCCCGCGGTGTACGAAGCCAACCTGGCTAACGCCCAGGCCACCCTGCAGGCGACCCGCTCCCTGGCCGAGCGCTACAAGCAGCTGATCGACGAGCAAGCGATCTCCAAGCAGGAATACGACGACGCCAATGCCAAACGATTGCAGGCCGAGGCTTCGCTCAAGAGCGCGCAGATCGACCTGCGCTACACCAAGGTGCTGGCGCCGATCAGCGGTCGCATCGGCCGCTCCTCGTTCACCGAAGGTGCGCTGGTGAGCAACGGCCAAACCAACGCCATGGCCACCATTCAGCAGCTCGACCCGATCTACGTCGATGTCACCCAGTCCACCGCCGAGCTGCTCAAGCTGCGCCGTGACCTGGAAAGTGGCCAGTTGCAGAAGGCCGGCAAGAACGCAGCGTCCGTACAGCTGGTGCTGGAAGACGGCAGCCTGTTCAACCAGGAAGGCCGCCTGGAGTTCTCGGAAGTCGCGGTCGACGAGACCACCGGCTCCGTCACCCTGCGCGCCATCTTCCCCAACCCCGATCACACGCTGCTGCCCCGCATGTTCGTGCATGCGCGGCTCAAGGCCGGGGTCAACAGCAACGCCATCCTTGCCCCACAGCAGGGCGTGACCCGTGACCTCAAAGGCGCCCCTACCGCGATGGTGGTCAACCAGGAGAACAAGGTCGAACTGCGCCAGCTCAAGGCCAGCCGCACCCTTGGCAGCGACTGGCTGATCGAGGAAGGCCTCAACCCGGGCGACCGCCTGATCACCGAAGGCCTGCAGTACGTGCGCCCAGGTGTCGAGGTCAAGGTCAGCGATGCCACCAACGTCAAGAAGCCGGCCGGCGCTGATCAGGCCAACGCGGCCAAAGCAGACGCCAAAGCGGAGTAAACCATGTCGAAGTTCTTTATCGATCGCCCGATCTTCGCCTGGGTGATCGCCTTGGTGATCATGCTGGTCGGCGCCTTGTCGATCCTGAAGTTGCCGGTCAACCAGTATCCGAGCATCGCCCCACCGGCCATCGCCATCTCCGTGACCTACCCGGGCGCTTCGGCGCAAACCGTGCAGGACACTGTGGTGCAGGTCATCGAGCAGCAGCTCAACGGTATCGACAACCTGCGTTATGTGTCTTCGGAGAGCAACTCCGACGGCAGCATGACCATTACCGCCACCTTCGAGCAGGGCACCAACCCTGATACCGCGCAGGTCCAGGTGCAGAACAAGCTGAACCTGGCCACCCCGCTGCTGCCGCAGGAAGTGCAACAGCAAGGTATCCGCGTCACCAAGGCAGTGAAGAACTTCCTGCTGGTGATCGGCCTGGTGTCCGAAGACGGCAGCATGACCAAGGACGACCTGGCCAACTACATCGTCTCCAACATGCAGGACCCGATCTCGCGTACTGCCGGTGTCGGTGACTTCCAGGTGTTCGGTGCGCAGTACGCCATGCGTATCTGGCTGGATCCGGCCAAGCTGAACAAGTTCCAGCTGACCCCAGTCGATGTCAAGACCGCGGTTGCCGCGCAGAACGTGCAGGTGTCCTCCGGCCAGCTCGGCGGCCTGCCTGCCTTGCCCGGTACCCAGCTCAACGCCACCATCATCGGCAAGACCCGCCTGCAGACCGCCGAGCAGTTCGAGAAGATCCTGCTCAAGGTCAACAAGGATGGCTCGCAAGTACGCCTGAGCGATGTGGCCCAGGTTGGCCTGGGTGGCGAGAACTACTCCGTCAGCGCCCAGTTCAACGGCAAGCCGGCCTCGGGCCTGGCGGTCAAGCTGGCCACCGGTGCCAACGCCCTCGACACGGCCAGGGCCCTGCGCAAGACCGTCAACGACCTGGAGCCGTTCTTCCCGCCGGGTGTGAAAGCGGTGTTCCCGTATGACACCACGCCAGTGGTCACCGAATCGATCAGCGGGGTAATCCACACCCTGATCGAAGCCGTGGTCCTGGTGTTCCTGGTGATGTACCTGTTCCTGCAGAACTTCCGCGCCACCGTCATCACCACCATGACCGTTCCGGTGGTGTTGCTGGGTACGTTCGGCATCCTCGCCGCGGCCGGCTTCAGCATCAACACCCTGACCATGTTCGCCATGGTCCTGGCCATCGGCTTGCTGGTGGACGACGCCATCGTCGTGGTGGAGAACGTCGAGCGGGTGATGTCCGAGGAAGGCTTGCCGCCCAAGGAGGCGACCAAGCGGTCCATGGAGCAGATCCAGGGCGCCCTGGTGGGTATCGCCCTGGTACTGTCGGCGGTACTGCTGCCGATGGCCTTCTTCGGCGGCTCCACCGGTGTGATCTACCGGCAGTTCTCCATCACCATCGTCTCGGCCATGGGCCTGTCGGTGCTGGTGGCCCTGATCTTCACCCCGGCGCTGTGCGCGACCATGCTCAAGCCGGTGAAGAAGGGTGAGCACCATGTGGCCAAGCGTGGCTTCTTTGGCTGGTTCAACCGTAACTTCGACCGCAGCGTGGAAGGCTACGAGCGCAGCGTCGGTACCATCCTGCGCAACAAGGTGCCGTTCCTGCTCGCCTATGCCCTGATCGTGGTCGGCATGATCTGGCTGTTCGCCCGCATCCCCACGGCGTTCCTGCCCGAGGAAGACCAGGGCGTACTGTTCGCCCAGGTACAGACCCCGGCCGGTTCCAGTGCCGAGCGTACCCAGGTGGTCGTCGACCAGATGCGCGAATACCTGCTCACGGACGAAGCCGATACCGTTGCCTCGGTGTTCACCGTCAACGGCTTCAACTTCGCCGGTCGCGGCCAGAGCTCGGGCATGGCGTTCATCATGCTCAAGCCATGGGATGAGCGCTCCAAGGAGAACAGCGTGTTCGCCCTGGCCCAGCGTGCCCAGCAGCACTTCTTCACCTTCCGCGATGCGATGGTGTTCGCCTTCGCCCCGCCTGCGGTACTCGAACTGGGTAACGCCACCGGCTTCGACGTGTTCCTCCAGGACCGCGGCGGTGTCGGCCATGAAAAACTCATGGAAGCGCGTAACCAGTTCCTGGCCAAGGCCGCGCAGAGCAAGGTGCTCAGCGCCGTGCGCCCGAACGGCCTGAACGATGAGCCGCAGTACCAGCTGACCATCGATGACGAACGTGCCAGCGCCCTGGGCGTGACCATCGCCGACATCAACAACACCCTGTCGATCGCCCTCGGTGCCAGCTACGTCAACGACTTCATCGACCGCGGCCGGGTCAAGAAGGTGTACATCCAGGGCGAACCGAACGCGCGCATGAGCCCGGAAGACCTGCAGAAGTGGTACGTGCGCAACGGTGCGGGCGAAATGGTGCCGTTCTCCTCCTTCGCCAAGGGCGAGTGGAGCTACGGTTCGCCGAAGCTGTCCCGCTACAACGGCGTCGAGGCCATGGAAATCCTCGGTGCACCAGCGCCGGGCTACAGTACCGGTGAGGCCATGGCCGAAGTGGAACGCATCGCAGGCGAGCTGCCTGACGGCATCGGCTTCTCCTGGACCGGCATGTCCTACGAGGAAAAACTCTCCGGCTCGCAGATGCCGGCACTGTTCGCCCTCTCGGTACTGTTCGTGTTCCTCTGCCTGGCAGCCCTGTACGAAAGCTGGTCGATTCCGATCGCGGTCGTGCTGGTGGTACCCCTGGGTATCATCGGTGCGCTGGCCGCCACCAGCCTGCGCGGGTTGTCCAACGACGTGTACTTCCTGGTCGGCCTGTTGACCACCATCGGCCTGGCGGCGAAGAACGCGATCCTGATCGTCGAATTCGCCAAGGAACTGCACGAACAGGGCCGCAGCCTGTATGACGCGGCGATCGAGGCGTGCCGCATGCGTCTGCGCCCGATCATCATGACCTCGCTGGCGTTCATTCTCGGCGTGGTACCGTTGACCATTGCCAGCGGCGCGGGCGCCGGCAGCCAGCACGCCATCGGCACTGGTGTGATCGGCGGCATGATCAGCGCCACCGTGCTGGCGATCTTCTGGGTACCGCTATTCTTCGTCGCAGTGTCGTCGCTGTTCGGCAGCAAAGAGCCGGATGCGGACGCCACCCCTGAAACTCCACGTTATGAGGCTGGGCAATGACCAAGTCTTTGTTGTCCCTGGCGGTAACCGCTTTCATTCTGGGCGGCTGCTCGCTGATACCCGACTACCAGACCCCGGAAGCGCCGGTAGCTGCGCAGTGGCCGCAAGGCCCTGCGTACTCGCCGACCCAGTCGGCCGACGTGGCCGCCGCCGAGCAGGGCTGGCGCCAGTTCTTCCACGACCCGGCGCTGCAGCAGCTGATCCAGACCTCGCTGGTCAACAACCGCGACCTGCGCGTCGCGGCGCTGAACCTCGATGCCTACCGCGCCCAGTACCGCATCCAGCGTGCCGACCTGTTCCCGGCCGTTTCGGCCGATGGCAGCGGCAGCCGTCAACGGGTTCCGGGCAACATGTCGCAAACCGGCGAGTCCGGCATCACCAGCCAGTATTCGGCCACCCTGGGCGTCAGTGCCTATGAGCTGGACCTGTTCGGCCGAGTGCGCAGCCTGACCGAGCAAGCCCTGGAAACCTACCTGTCCAGCGAGCAGGCACGCCGCTCCACGCAGATCGCCCTGGTGTCGAGCGTGGCCAACGCCTACTACACCTGGCAGGCCGACCAGGCGCTGTTCCGCCTGACCGAGGAAACCCTCAAGACCTACGTGGAAAGCTACAACCTGACCCGCCGCAGCAACGAAGTCGGCGTGGCCTCGGCGCTCGACGTCAGCCAGGCACGCACTGCCGTGGAAGGCGCTCGGGTCAAGTACTCGCAGTACCAACGCCTGGTCGCCCAGGACGTCAACAACCTGGCCGTGCTGATCGGTACCAGCATTCCTGGCAACCTCGCCACGCCGCTGGAGCTCAATGCCGACCAACTGGCCGAAGTCCCGGCCGGCCTGCCGTCGGACATTCTGCAGCGCCGCCCGGACATCCAGGAAGCCGAGCACCTGCTCAAGGCCGCCAATGCCAACATCGGTGCAGCCCGTGCAGCGTTCTTCCCGAGCATCAGCCTGACGGCCAACGCCGGTAGCCTGAGCCCGGACATGGGTCACCTGTTCTCGGGCGGGCAAGGTACCTGGTTGTTCCAGCCGCAGATCAGCCTGCCGATCTTCAACGCCGGCAGCCTGAAGGCCAGCCTGGACTACTCGAAGATCCAGAAGGACATCAACGTCGCCAAGTACGAAAAGACTATCCAGACTGCCTTCCAGGAAGTCTCCGATGGCCTGGCGGCGCGCAAGACCTTCGAAGAGCAGCTGCAGGCGCAACGCGACCTGGTGCAGGCGAACCAGGATTACTACCGTCTGGCTGAACGTCGCTACCGCATCGGCATCGACAGCAACCTGACCTTCCTCGACGCCCAGCGCAACCTGTTCAGTGCCCAGCAGGCGCTGATCAGCGATCGCCTGGCGCAGCTGACCAGCGAGGTCAACCTGTACAAGGCGCTCGGCGGTGGCTGGTACGAGCAGACCGGGCAGGCCAATCAGCAGGCTTCGGTGGATACGCCGAAGAGCTGATCGTTCTGCTGGTAACTCAAGCCCACCCTCTGCGGTGGGCTTTTTGTTTTCACTGCCTGTACTGGCCTCTTCGCGGGACAAGCCCGCTCCCACAGGTTCAGTGGCGGACCTGTGGGAGCGGGCTTGTCCCGCGAAGAGGCCAGTACAGGCAAACAATTAACCAACTGGAACATTCCGTTCGATTATCGCCCCGTTCCGCTTGCGACGAATTGCCTCATCCCCGCCCCTCCCCGCACCATCCCTCACGCAACGTTGCACTGGTTCATCAAACAGCCCCGCCCCTGCAGGCCCGCACCCTGCAGCGCACCGGCTCGCCAATAAAAACAAGAGATCCACCACCGATGAGCACTCTGCAACCCGCACGCCAGCTGCTGCCCGGCCTGTTGGCCCTGTCCTGCGCCCTCCCCGTGTTCGCCGCCGAAGGCGGTTTCATGGAGGACGCCAAGGCCAGCCTCAACCTGCGCAACTTCTACATCAACCGCAACTTCGTCGACCCGGCCCACCCCCAGGCCAAGGGCGAGGAATGGACCCAGAGCTTCATCCTCGATGCGCGCTCGGGCTTCACCCAGGGCACCGTCGGCTTCGGTGTCGACGTGCTGGGCCTGTACTCGGTCAAGCTCGACGGTGGCAAAGGCACCACCAATACCCACTTGCTGCCGGTACACGACGACGGCCGCCCGGCCGACGACTTCGGCCGCCTTGGCGTGGCCTTGAAGGCCAAACTGTCCGAGACCGAACTGAAGGTTGGCGAGTGGATGCCGGTACTGCCCATCCTGCGCTCGGACGATGGCCGCTCGCTGCCACAGACCTTCCGTGGCGGCCAGCTCACCTCGAAGGAGATCGATGGCCTGACCCTGTACGCCGGCCAGTTCCGCGGCAACAGCCCGCGCAACGACGCCAGCATGGAAGACATGTCGCTCAACGGCCGCGCGGCCTTCACCTCCGACCGCTTCAACTTCGGCGGCGGTGAATACACGTTCAACGACAAGCGCACGCTGATCGGCCTGTGGGATGCCCAGCTCAAGGACATCTATCGCCAGCAGTACCTCAACCTGGTGCACAGCCAGCCACTGGGTGAATGGACCCTGGGCGCCAACCTGGGTTACTTCATCGGCAAGGAAGACGGCGCCGAGCGCGCCGGGCAACTGGACAACCGCACGGCCTCGGCGATGCTCTCGGCACGCTACAAAGGCAACACCTTCTATGTCGGCCTGCAGAAAGTCAGCGGCGATGACGCCTGGTTGCGGGTCAACGGCACCAGCGGCGGCACCCTGGCCAACGACAGCTACAACTCAAGCTTCGACAATGCCAAGGAACGCTCCTGGCAGGTGCGCCATGACTTCAATTTCGTCAGTGTCGGCATCCCTGGGCTGACCCTGATGAACCGCTACATCAAGGGCGACAATGTGACGGCCGGTGGCGTCGATGATGGCAAGGAGTGGGCGCGCGAGACCGAGCTTGCGTATGTGGTGCAGTCGGGGTCGTTCAAGGACTTGTCGGTGAAATGGCGCAACTCGACCATGCGGCGAGACTTCAGCACCAATTCGTTCGATGAGAACCGCTTGATTGTGAGTTATCCGTTGAATCTGCTGTGAAGCCACCGGCCTCTTCGCGGGACAAGTCGGATCGCCGCACCGCCGCTCCCACAGGCTCTGCGCAATCTTCAAGCTTGCGGTGAACCTGTGGGAGCGGGCTTGTCCCGCGAAGCGGTCAGCAGGACCAATTAAATAACTAAAAGACATAACAAAATAAAATAACCTTCATTGACGACATATCAGGTAACCGTTTAAATCGATCTCTGATCCCGCCGCAGAGCTTCGACATGGACCTTCGCCAACTGCGCTATTTCATCGCCCTCAACGACTACCGCAGTTTCGTCCGCGCCGCCGAAGCCATGGGCATCACCCAACCTGCCTTCAGCCGCGCCATTCAGGGCCTCGAACAAACCTTCGGCTGCCCCTTGGTCGACCGCGCCAGCAAAGCCCTGCCCCCTACCCCCGAAGGCCTGGTGGTGCTGCAGCACGCCCGCCGCCTGGTGCAAGGCGCCGCGCAGCTAAGCAACGACGTGCTGCAAATGACCAAGCTCGACGCCGGCGAGCTGCATTTCGGCAGCGGCCCGGCACTGGCGGCGCGCCTGGTGCCAGAGGCACTGCAGCATTTCATTGCCCGCCACCCCGGAATCCGCACCGCACTGCTGGTCGACAATGGCGAACGCCTCGGCCAGGCATTGCGTCGCGAACAGATCGAATTCTTCGTCGACGATATCCGCCCTTTCGAAGCCGACCCCAACTTCCACACCGAGCCCCTCAGCCCGCGTCCGGGCCTGTTCTTCTGCCGCCCAGGCCACCCCCTGCTGAACAAGGACAGCCTTTCGACCAACGACCTGTTCGCCTATCCCCTGGCCAGCGCACTGCTCACCCCGGGCGTGCGCAAGCGTCTGGCAAACCTGAGCGGACGCAGCGACTTCACCCCGCACCTGCAGACCGAACACCTGGCAATCCTGCGCAGTGTGGTGCTGGCCAGTGATGCCATCGGCAACGCCAGCGAGGAGGCGGTGGCCGACGACCTCGCCGCCGGGCGTCTGGTCCGCCTGCACTGGCGCAACCTGCCGCCTGCACTGGAGGTACTGAGTGTGCGCTGCGGGGTGGTCAGCCGCAGTGGCTACCGCCTGTCGCCGGCGGCGCGGGCGATGATCGAGACCCTGGTGGGGCTGGATGCGCCCATGCGCGCTGCTGCCATTCGCTGAACTGATGATGGTTCGGCTGCAGGCTATTCTCAGCAATAGTGGGTCAGTGGCTGCCCAAGGAGGAACAACAATGAAAACCCTCGTCGAACACCTGAGCCAGTACGCCGCCTACCACCGCGACCCGCGCAACATCGCCACCCACTTCGTCGGCATTCCGCTGATCGTGCTGGCAGTGACCGTGCTGCTGTCGCGCCCCGGCTGGGACGTAGCAGGCATGTGGCTCTCGCCCGCGTTGCTCGCGGCAGGGGCTTCGGTGTGGTTCTACCTGCGCCTGGACCGGCGCTTCGGGCTGGTCATGGGCCTGCTGCTGGGGCTGTGCCTGTGGGTTGGCCAGGTACTGGCGATGCAAAGTACTGCGCTCTGGCTCGGTGCCGGGCTGGGGGCGTTCGTGGTGGGCTGGATCATCCAGTTCGTCGGGCACTATTACGAAGGGCGCAAGCCGGCATTCGTCGACGATGTCAGCGGGTTGATCATCGGGCCGTTGTTCGTGGTGGCCGAGGCGGGGTTCATGCTGGGGCTGTGCCCGGATTTGAAGCGTGCCGTGGAGGCCAATGCCGGGCCCGTGGCATTGCGGCAGAAGAAAGCTGCCCTGTAGGAAATTCACTGGCCCTATCGCCGGCAAGCCGGCTCCCACAGGTATCCCACTGTATCTGAAATCTGTGGAGTACTTGTGGGAGCCGGCTTGCCGGCGATGGGGCCAGTGCAGGCATCAGGGCTGGCGCGACTCCACACCCAACTCATCCCACACCGATTCCGCCAGGTGGAAGGTGGCATTGGCCGCCGGAATCCCGCAATAGATCGCGCTCTGCATCAGCACTTCCTTGATCTCGTCGCGGGTCACGCCGTTGTTGGCTGCCGCGCGCAAATGCAGCTTGAGCTCATCATTGCGGTTCATGCCGATCAGCATCGCGATGGTGATCAGGCTGCGGGTGTGCCGTGGCAAGCCGGGGCGGGTCCAGATATCACCCCAGGCATGGCGGGTGATCATCTCCTGGAACTCGCCATTGAAGTCGTTGAGCTTTTCCAGGCTGCGGTCCACATGGGCATCGCCGAGCACCGCGCGGCGTACCTGCATGCCGGCGTCGTAACGTTGTTTCTCGTCCATGGCAGACTCCTCAGCGGGCCAGCAGGAAGTCGAGCACGCGATGGCTGAACGCCTCGCCGATTTCGACGTTGGACAGGTGCGCTGCCGGGAACTCGGCATAGGTGGCACCGACGATGTTGGCTTGCATGAAGCGACCATGCTCCGGGGTGGTCACCACATCTTCGCTACCGGCGACGATCAGCGTGGGCACCTGGATACGGCTCAGCTGCTCACGGTAGTCGGCGTCGCGCACCGCCGCGCAGTTGGCGGCGTAGCCCTGCGGGGAAGTCTGCGCGAGCATCTGGCAGATGCGCTGCGCCTGCTCCGGTTGGGTCTGGGCAAAACCGGGGGTGAACCAGCGGGCGATGGAGGCGTCGCGCAAATCGGCCATGGCCTGCTGGCCGCCCTTGAGCACGGTGTCGATGCGGGTATTCCAGACCTCGTCGTTGGCGATCTTCGCCGCCGTGTTGCACAGGGTCAGGCTGTGCAGGCGATCACCGGCATGAATGCCCAGCCACTGGCCGATCAGGCCGCCCATCGACAGGCCGACGAAGTGCGCGTGGCGGATATCCAGCGCGTCGAGCAGGGCCAGCACATCGCGGCCCAGTTGCTCGATGCTGTACGGCCCATCGGTCACCAGCGAAGCGCCATGGCCACGGGTGTCGTAGCGCAGCACACGCAAGTGCTCGCTCCACAGCGGGATCTGGCTGTCCCACATCCCCAGGTCAGTACCGAGCGAGTTGGACAGCACCAGCACCGGGGCATCATCCGGGCCGTCGATTCGATAGTTCAGTACGCCATCGGCCAGTTGCAATTGCGCCACAGCGGTCTCCTTCAGGCAGTGAAACGTTGATGTTCGGCCACCGCCCGCGCCACCCAGACGCGGGCCTGGCCGAGGTAATGGGCAGGATCGAGCAGGCGGTCGAGTTCTTGTGCCGACAGTTCGGCGCTGACTTGCGGCTCGTCACCCAGCACGGCGCGCAGGTGGCGCTGCTCGGCGACGGCGCGCTGGCAGCATTGCTCCAGCAGATGGTGGGCGCAGTCACGGCCCAGGCGTTGGGCCAGGACGATGCTCACCGCCTCGGCCAGGACCAGGCCCTGGGTCAGGTCGAGGTTGCGGCGCATGCGTTCGGCGTCCACTTCCATGCCCTCGGCGATCACCTGGGCCTGGCGCAGGGCACCGGACACCAGGCAGCAGATGTCTGGCAGCGTCTCCCACTCGGCGTGCCACAACCCCAGGCTGCGCTCGTGTTCCTGGGGCATGGCGGCGAACAACGTCGAGAGCAGCCCCGGCACGCGGGTGGCGGCGCCGATCAGCACCGCCGCCCCTACCGGGTTGCGCTTGTGCGGCATGGTCGACGATCCGCCCTTGCCCGGCGCGGACGGTTCGAACACCTCGCCCGCCTCGGTCTGCATCAGCAGGCTGATGTCGCGGCCGAACTTGCCCAGGCTGCCGGCGATCAGGCCCAGCACCGAGGCGAACTCCACCAGGCGGTCACGCTGGGTGTGCCACGGCTGCTCGGGCAGGCTCAACTTGAGCTGTTCGGCCAAGGCTTCGGCAACTGGCATGGCTTTGCTGCCCAAGGCGGCCAGGCTGCCGGAAGCGCCGCCGAACTGCAGCACCAGCAAACGCGGGCGCAGTTCCTGCAACCGTTGGCGGTGGCGCGTGAGGGCGCCAAGCACCCCCGCCAGCTTCATGCCCAGGGTCACCGGCGTGGCGTGCTGCAGCCAGGTACGGCCCACCAGGGGCGTGTCGGCATGCTGCAGGGCCTGCTGCGCCAGGGTATCACTCAGCTTGGCGAGGTCGGCTTCGATCAGTTCCAGTGCGGCACGCAACTGCAGGACCAGGCCGGTGTCCATGGCATCCTGGCTGGTGGCGCCGAGGTGCACGTAGCGCTCGGCTTCGGGCACGCCACTGGCGATCACCTTGCCCAGCGCCTTCACCAGAGGGATCGCCGAGTTGCCCGCCGTGGCGATGGCATCGGCCAGTGCGCGCACGTCATAGCGCTCGGCCTGGCAGGCGGCCTCGATGGCCACCACCGCAGTGTGCGGCACCAGCCCGGCGCCGGCCTCGGCGCGGGCCAGGGCCGCTTCGAAGTCGAGCATGCCCTGCAAGCGACCGCGGTCGGAGAACACCTCGCGCATGGCCGGGGCCGTGAAGTAGGCATCGAACAGTTGGTTGCTCATGCAGCATCCTTAGTCGTCATGGTGCAGGTACGCCGCTTGTTTCGGCAGCCGCAGGCTGAACAGGAAGGCGATCGCCATCATGGCCGTCACGTACCAGTAGAAGGTGTTCTCCATGCCCAGGGTTTTCAAGCCCAGGGCCACGTACTCGGCCGAGCCGCCGAACATCGCGTTGGCCACCGCATAGGCAAGGCCCACGCCCAGCGCGCGCACCTGCGGCGGGAACATCTCGGCCTTCACCAGGCCGCTGATCGAGGTGTAGAAACTGACGATGCACAGTGCCAGGCTCACCAGCACGAAGGCCATGAACGGGCTGCTCACGGTCTTCAACGCCATCAGCAAGGGCACGGTGAACAGGGTGCCCAGGGCGCCGAAGAGCAGCATCGAGTTACGCCGGCCGATGCGGTCCGACAGCATGCCGAAGAACGGCTGCAGCACCATGAACAGGAACAGCGCGCCGGTCATCACGTAGCTGGCGTTCTTCGCGGTCATGCCGGCGGTATTGACCAGGTACTTCTGCATGTAGGTGGTGAAGGTATAGAAGATCAGCGAACCGCCGGCGGTGTAGCCGAGCACGGTGATGAAGGCGGCGGTGTGATGGCGGAACAGGCCCTTGACCGAGCCGGCATCCTTGTCCTTGCGGGTTTCGGCGCTGCTGGTCTCGTGCAGCGAACGGCGCAGCATCAGCGAGATCAGTGCGGCGATGGCACCGACCACGAACGGAATGCGCCAGCCCCAGGCACGCAGCTCGTCTTCACTGAGCAGCTGCTGCAGGATCACCACCACCAGCACCGCCAGCAACTGGCCGCCGATCAGGGTGACGTACTGGAACGAGGCGAAGAAACCGCGCTGGCCGCGCAGTGCCACTTCACTCATGTAGGTGGCGGTGGTGCCGTACTCGCCCCCGACCGACAGGCCCTGGATCAAGCGGGCCAGCAACAGCAGCGCCGGCGCCCAGGTGCCGATGCTGGCGTAGGTCGGCAGGCAGGCGATCATCAAGGAGCCTGCACACATCATCAGCACCGAGATCATCAGGGAATTCTTGCGCCCGTGGCGGTCGGCCAGGCGGCCGAAGATCCAGCCACCGATGGGGCGCATCAGGAAGCCTGCGGCGAATACCCCGGCAGTGTTGAGCAACTGCACGGTGGGGTCGTCGGAGGGGAAGAAGGCCGGGGCGAAGTAGATCGCGCAGAAGGCGTAGACGTAGAAGTCGAACCATTCCACCAGGTTGCCTGAAGAGGCACCGACGATGGCGAAGATGCGCTTACTGCGTTCTTCGCCGGTGTAATAGGCTGAGGTCATGGCGGTTTTACTCCTGGAGGGTCCTGGGTAAGTCTAGACATACCTAGTAACACACTCGTTCCGCTGGCAGGCTGGCAATTGGCCTTGTGTCGTAGCTACCGGCCCTATCGCCGGCAAGGATCAAACTCGCTCGATGGCCAGCGCCAACCCCTGGCCAACCCCGACACACATGGTCGCCAGGCCTTTGCGCCCACCGCTCTTCTCCAGCTGGTGCAGTGCAGTCAGCACCAGGCGCGCACCGCTCATGCCCAGCGGGTGGCCCAGGGCAATCGCGCCGCCATTGGGGTTCACCTGCGGCGCATCATCGGCCACACCCAGCTCGCGCAGCACTGCCAGGCCCTGGCTGGCAAACGCTTCGTTGAGCTCGATCACATCGAAATCACTCACCGCCACGCCCAGGCGCTCGGTCAGCTTGCGCACCGCCGGTACCGGGCCGATACCCATGACCCGTGGTGCCACACCCGCGCTGGCCATGCCCAGGACCCGGGCACGCGGGGTCAGGCCGTGCTTCTTCACAGCCTCCGCCGAGGCCAGGATCAGCGCCGCGGCACCGTCGTTGACGCCCGACGCATTGCCGGCGGTGACGGTCTTGTCCGGGCCGTTGACCGGCTTGAGCTTGTTCAGCGCTTCGAGGGTGGTCTCCGGGCGCAGGTGCTCATCGCGCTCGACCACGGTCTCGCCCTTCTTGTGGGCAATGCGTACCGGCACGATCTCTTCGGCAAAGAAACCGGCAGCCTGGGCCGCAGCGGCCTTCTGCTGGCTGCGCAGGGCGAAGGCGTCCTGGTCGGCGCGGGAAACCTGGTAATCGTCGGCGACGTTGTCGGCGGTCTCGGGCATCGCGTCCACGCCGTACTGGCTTTTCATCAGCGGGTTGATGAAGCGCCAGCCGATGGTCGTGTCCTCGAGCTTCATGTTGCGCGCATAGCCACTCTCGGCCTTGCCCATGACGAACGGTGCGCGCGACATGGACTCGACGCCACCGGCAATGGCCAGTTCCATTTCGCCACTGGCGATGGCGCGGAAGGCGGTGCCGATGGCATCCATGCCCGAAGCGCACAGACGGTTGAGGGTGACCCCCGGGATGCTTTCCGGCAGGCCCGCCAGCAGCAGCGCCATGCGCGCCACGTTGCGGTTGTCTTCGCCGGCCTGGTTGGCGCAGCCGAAGAACACTTCGTCGAGCTGTTCCCACTGCACGGTCGGGTTGCGTTCGATCAGCGCCTTCAGCGGGACCGCAGCCAGGTCGTCGGCACGTACCCCGGCCAGGGCGCCGCCGAAACGGCCGATCGGGGTGCGGATGGCGTCACAGATGAATACGTCGCGCATCAGGCTTCTCCTGCCACCTGGCCATGGGCCACGGCGGTACGGGCTTCGAGGTCGCGCAGGGCGCCGAGCTCGACTTCGGTCGGTGCGCTGGTGGTCTGCACGTCATCGGCAAAGCGGATTGCCCAACCGGTGGCGGCGACGATCTGCTCGCGGGTCACGCCCGGGTGGATCGAGGTCACGACGAATTCGTGGGTGCCGGCTTCCGGCTCCATGATGCACAGGTCGGTGATGATGCCGACCGGCCCTTCGCCCGGCAGGCCGAGGCGCTTGCGCGAATCGCCGCCTTCACCGTGGCCGACCGAGGTGATGAAGTCGAGCTTGTCGACGAAGGCACGTGGCGACTGCTTGAGGATGATCAGCACCTGCTTGGCGGAACCGGCGATCTCCGGCGCACCGCCAGCACCCGGCAGGCGGGTTCTCGGCGCGTGGTAGTCACCGACCACGGTGGTGTTGATGTTGCCGAAGCGGTCGACCTGGGCAGCGCCGAGGAAACCGACATCGATGCGACCACCTTGCAGCCAGTAGCGGAAGATCTCGCCGGTCGGCACCACGGTGTCGGCGGTTTCGGCCAGCTCGCCATCACCGATCGACAGCGGCAGCACGCTCGGCTTGGCACCGATCGGGCCGGACTCGTAGATCAGCACCACATCAGGCGACGAGGTCAGGCGCGCCAGGTTGGCGGCCTTGGACGGCAGGCCGATGCCGACGAAGCAGACAGCGCCGTTGCGCAGGCGGCGGGCAGCGGCAACGGTCATCATTTCAGAGGTGGAGTAGCTCATTGTGCAGCCTCCGCGGTGCTGGCCAGCTTGGCCTTGAATGCGTTGAAGTCGGCGGTGCCACGGATGTAGGTGTCGATCCAGGCGGTGAACGATTCGCGGTTGCGCGCGATCGGGTCCCAATCCTGGTAGAAGCGGTTGTCACGCTCGTAGTAGCCGTGGGCATAGGACGGGTGGGCACCACCGGGCACCAGGCACACGGCGCTGAGGGCCCAGGTCGGCAGGACGCAGGCGTTCATCGGCGCCTGCAGGTCATCGACGATTTCCTCGACGGTGACGATGCAGCGCTTGGCCGCCAGGGCCGCTTCCTTCTGCACGCCGAGGATGCCCCACAGCAGCACGTTGCCTTTGCGGTCGGCCTTCTGTGCGTGGATCACGGTGACGTCCGGGCGTACCGACGGCACGGCAGCGAGCACTTCGCCGGTGAACGGGCAAGTGACGCTCTTGATCAGCGGGTTGACCTTCGGCAGGTCGGAACCGGCGTAGGCACGCAGCACCGCGAACGGCAGGCCGGAAGCACCGGCGACGTAGGCGTTGGCAAGGTCGGCGTGGCTGTGTTCTTCGATCTCGATCGCCTGTGGCCATTGCTTTTCGACCGCATCGCGCAGGCGGTGCAGCGAACCGACACCGGGGTTGCCGCCCCACGAGAAGATCAGCTTGCGGGCGCAGCCGGCACCGATCAGCTGGTCGTAGATCAGGTCCGGGGTCATGCGCACCAGGGTCAGGTCGCGCTTGCCCTGACGGATGATCTCGTGCCCGGCGGCAGTCGGGATCAGGTGGGTGAAGCCTTCGAGGGCGACGGTATCGCCGTCCTGGATGAACTGCTTCACGGCTTCGTGAAGCGGGAGAATTGCAGCCATTTGGAGACTCCTGGTCAGGGTGCTACGTTGCGTTCAGATTAAGGAGAGCGGTGGGGGCTTACAATCCGATAATCGACTATTCGTGCGATTATCGAACCAATTAATGCCTTCCTACCTATGTCTGATCTGGCCTCATCGCCGGCACGAACGCCTACGTAGCGTCGGCGTGGCTCACCAGCCCCTTCACGATCACACCTACCGTCGCCAGCGCCGCAGGCACCAGCAAAGCGGTCAGCACCTGTTCGAAGTTCCAGCCCAAACCGAGCAATGTCGCGCCACTCCATGCCCCCAGAATCGCGCCGAAGCGGCCGATGCCCAACATCCAGGACACCCCTGTGGCACGCCCTTGCGTGGGGTAGAAACGCGCCGCCAGCGAAGGCATTGCCGATTGCGCGCCGTTCACGCACATGCCGGCGATCAGCACCAGGGTGGCAAGCACGGTGATGTTGCCCAGGCTCTGCCCGACCGCATAAGCGAACACGCCCGCCAGCAGATAGAACACGCCAATCACCTTGTGCGGGTTGAAGCGGTCCATGGCCCAGCCCACCGCCACCGCGCTGAGCACGCCACCGAACTGGAACAGCGCGCCGATGAACGCGGCCTGCTCCATGCTCGCGCCACTGTCGCGCATCAGGGTCGGCAGCCAGCTGGTCAGCAGGTAGACGATCACCAGGCCCATGAAGTAGGTCAGCCACAGCAGCAGCGTGCCCAGGCCGTAAGTGCCAGAGAAGATCACCGCGAACACGTTGCGCGCCGCCACGACCTTCTGTTCCGGCACGCTGAAGCTGGACGCCTGGGCCACCACTGCCGGGGCGATCGGCGCCAGGGTCTTGCGGATTTTGTCAGTGCCGCGGTTGCGCACCACCAGAAAGCGCGCCGATTCCGGCAGCCAGACCAGCAGCACTACTGCCAGCAGCAGCGGCAGCACACCGCCGACAACCAGCAAGCTGTGCCAGCCATAGGCCGGAATCATCTTGGCCGAAATGAAGCCACCACCGGCCATGCCCAGGTTGAAGCCGCAGAACATGCTGGTGACCAGCAGCGACTTGAGGCGTTCAGGGGTGTACTCGGAAAGCAGCGTGGTGGCATTGGGCATGCCGGCCCCCAAGCCCAGACCGGTCAGGAAGCGCAATACCAGCAGCTGGTCGACGTTGCTGGCATAGGCCGAGGCCAGGCTGAAGCCACCGAACACCAACACGGCCACCACCAGCACGCCCTTGCGGCCAAAACGGTCAGCCAGCGGACCCGAGCCCAAGGCTCCGAACACCATGCCGATCAGCGCGGCGCTCATCACAGGGCCCAGGCTGGCGCGGTCGATGCCCCATTCCTGCGACAACGCCGGGGCGATGAAGCCCATTGCGGCGGTGTCGAGGCCGTCGAGAAAGACGATCAGAAAACACAGGATCACCACGCGCCATTGATAGCGCGACAGCGGTTGTTCATTGATGAAGGACTGTACGTCGAGGCATTGCCCGACAGCGTGGGGTTTGTTCATTGTTGTTATCCAGAAGTTAGGCACGGTCGGGCCGCTGCGGGCGTGCAGGGTCAAGTACGAGTAAGTGCGAGCCGATATCAGCCTGGAAACAACAGCACTGCGAGCGGGTGCGGCCGCGGCAGCGAAGGGACAGTGATCATTAATGTGCGCCTCTTATGTTGTTCTTGTTCGGTCGGCTAGGCCGACCGTTGCGAGAGACATTAATCAGCGAATGAGGGGGGTGCAATTGACCGGGGACGACACTGTGCGTTTATCGAACAGGAAACGGTGTAGAGGGGGCGCTGTGCGCCCCAATCGCTGGCAAGCCAGCGATTGGGGCGCATACAGCCTGTCAGCCAAACAACTGATGGCAAAGATCGCGGCTGGCTGCCAGCAGGATCGGCAGGAACCGCTGCTCAAGCTCACTGCGGCTCACCCGCCCGACATGGGTGCTGACATTCAACGCCGCCAGCACCTGGCCCGAGGCGTCATAGATCGGCACTGCGATGGACCTCAAGCCCTGCTCCAGCTCCTGGTCGACCACGCACCACCCCTGCGCCCGCACCTGCTGAATGCAGGCGAACAGCGACTCGGCGTCATGCAGGGTACGGCTGGTGCGCGCCTTCAGATCGGCGCGATCGAGGTACTCGCGCAGGCTGGTGTCGTCCATCGCCGCCAACAGAATGCGCCCCATCGACGTGCAATAGGCCGGCAACCGCCCGCCTACCGACAGGTCGACGGAGATCAGCCGCTCCACCGTGGCCGAGCGGGCTATATAAAGGATGTCGTCGCCTTCGAGGGTGGCCATGTTGGCGGCCTCGTGCAGTTGGTCGCTGATGCGATCCAGGTACGGCTGGGCCGACACGGCCAGCGGCGTCGACGACAAGTAGGCATGGCCAAGGGTCAGCACCTTGGGCAGCAGCGAATAGGTGCGGCCATCGGTGGTGGCGTAGCCGAGCTTGATCAGCGTATGCAGGCAACGGCGCACCGCAGCCCTGGGAATCTCGGTACGGTGGCTGATCTGGGCGATCGTCAGGTGGCGTTTGCGCTCCTGGAATGCCTGGATCACGGCCAGCCCCCGCGCCAGGGAGGTCATGAAGTCCGGGTCGCCGGTAAACGCCTGGATACGCTTGGCCGGCGAGGCCACGATCGGCGGTGCCAATGCCGGCGAACTCGGGCGTGACGCCTCCGGGTTGGCCGATTCATTGGACGGGGTTTGGTCGCTCATCGCTCACCTCAAAAAAATCGCTAGCTTGTGCGATTATCGAACGAACGGCCGATAATCGCAATTGACCGCTGACAAATTTACTTATACCTTTCTCCAGCCACTTTGTGGCTTCTTTGGAGAGACTGGTCAGGTACCCACCGTAGAAGTCCCAGGCAGCGGCCTCGCCCAGTGCGAGGCCGTTTTTCATTGCCTCCCCTGCACGCCCCCAAACAGTAGTGAACTTTGCGGGCCTCTGTTCGCTCAAAGTTTGCACAGCCGATAACTTGCAACAGTCGATGTCACAGTCGGTAAATAACCCTGTTTGTCGATTTATCGATTGCTATAATCGATTCTGCTGGCGCGGATCGATACACCGGCACTGCAAGCACCGCCATCGGCCATCCAGCACACTCAGTGCATGGAGCAACTAGCACCTGCATACAACATCGGCACTTTCAAGCATTCAGGTATTACTGTGACGAAAGATGAACTGCGCGCGGAACTCGAGCGCCAGGCTGAACGTTACAAGGAAGTTTACGGTGGTGAAGTGACCACCTACGCAGCTCAACCCGACCCGGAACGCAAACCCTGGCGCAAGCGCGCCACCGTTCAGGATCAGGCGTTCAGCCAGGAACTGGAGAAGATGGAAAAGGAACTGCGCAGCGACGAACCTTGAACCGCTGCCAGCGTCATTGCGTCGTGGGCCAAGCGCCCTCGACGCGGCCTATCTTTACCGATTGGCTTCGGATGAAATGGAATTACACAAATTTCATACAGCCGTTTGAATCACTGAAGCCCCTGGTAATTTTCGGGAAATTGGCGAAATTTCCTAGTTTTTGCGATTTTTAGCGGAACTTATCACGCTTAAGCCTGTCTTCTCAGGCCGTGAGAGGCAGCTCACACCCCTGCCACTGGTCTGCAGTGGGTGCATCGATTGCCAAGGTTTTCTGGCATAATCCCGCCCCCCTATGACCGCCAGACAACCTTCATGATCGATTTATTCAGCGGACTGGATGCCTGGGTATTGGTGAGCCTGCTGCTCGCCTTGACCTTCGTGCTCGCTTTCGAGTTCATCAATGGCTTTCATGACACCGCCAACGCGGTAGCCACCGTCATCTATACCAAAGCCATGCCGCCACACCTGGCCGTGTTCTTCTCCGGGGTGTTCAACTTCCTTGGCGTTCTGCTCGGCGGTGTCGGGGTGGCCTATGCCATCGTTCACCTGCTGCCGGTCGAACTGCTGATCAACGTGAACACCGGTCACGGCCTGGCCATGGTCTTCTCATTGCTCGCCGCAGCCATTGCCTGGAACCTCGGCACCTGGTACTTCGGCATCCCGGCCTCCAGTTCGCACACCCTGATCGGTTCGATCCTTGGTGTGGGCCTGGCCAATGCCCTGATCAACGACATTCCGCTGGGTGACGGCGTCAACTGGCAGAAAGCGATCGACATCGCCATGTCGCTGGTGGTTTCGCCCATGGCTGGCTTCGCTGTCGCCGCCCTGCTGCTGCTCGGCCTGAAATGGTGGCGCCCGCTGTCGAAGATGCACAAGACACCGGAGCAGCGCCGCAAGCTCGACGACAAGAAGCACCCACCGTTCTGGAACCGCCTGGTACTGGTCATTTCGGCCATGGGTGTGAGCTTCGTTCACGGCTCCAACGATGGTCAGAAAGGCATCGGCCTGATCATGCTGGTACTGATCGGTATCGTTCCGGCCAAGTTCGTACTCGACCTGAACAGCACCACCTACCAGATCGAGCGCACCCGCGACGCCACCACGCACCTGAGCCAGTTCTACCAGCGCAACGCCGCCACCCTGGGCGAATTCCTGGCGCTGGGCAAGGCCCAGGCCAGCGACTTGCCGGAGCAGTTCAGCTGCAACCCGCAGCAGACCGAGCCGACCATCGCCGCACTGCAGTCCTCGCTGCAAGGCGTGACCGACTACCGCGCCCTGAGTGCTGAAAAGCGCGTGGAAGTTCGCCGCTACCTGCTGTGCCTGGATGACACCGCGAAGAAGGTCGGCAAGCTGCCGAGCCTAAATGCCCGTGAAAAGGCTGACCTGGACAAGCTGCGCAAGGACATCACCGCCACCACCGAGTACGCCCCGTTCTGGGTCATCGTGGCCGTTGCCCTGGCCCTGGGCCTGGGCACCATGGTCGGCTGGAAGCGTGTGGTACTGACCGTTGGCGAGAAGATCGGCAAGCAGGGCATGACCTATGCCCAAGGCATGTCGGCGCAGATTACCGCAGCGTGCGCCATTGGCATGGCCAACGTGTTCGCCCTGCCGGTGTCGACCACCCACGTACTGTCGTCCGGCGTTGCCGGCACCATGGTCGCCAACAAGAGCGGCCTGCAAGGCGGCACGGTGAAAACCATCCTGCTGGCCTGGGTGCTGACGTTGCCAGCCACCATCGGCCTGGCGGCTGGCCTGTTCTGGCTGGCGTCCAAGGCGATTAGCTGAGCGATACTGCTGAAATGAAAAAGGCGCCTTCGAGGCGCCTTTTTCATGGGTCTGCACCGGCCTCATCGCCGGCAAGCCGGCTCCCACAGGTACTCCATCGGTTTCAAGCACTGTGGTGAACCTGTGGGAGCTGGCTTGCCAGCGATAGGGCCCTTGAGGTCAATGCAACCGGTTCTTGGCCATCTCGATATCGTTCATCAACGCCTTGGCCAACGCACTCAGGTAGTCCGCTGCACCGAGCAACTTGTGGTCATCCTCCATGTCGCCCTCGCGCACCAGGTGCTTGATGTAGCCCAGCAGTATCGAAACTTGCTCGTAGGCATCCTCGATCGGAATGCCCGGCTGCACCCGCAGCAGATCAATCGGCGGGTTGCCGACATCGAGGAAGGTCTCTACGCCGGCCGTGGTGAGGACTTTGGGTTCATCCGCCATGCCGTCACCTCTGAGCCTGTTGGCCATAAAGTCGAGCGTGCACATGCTCCACCAACGCAAACGCGATCTCGCTGGCATGAATGGCATTGCCCAGCATGCTCAGGCCGTGTTCGCCAGCGCGGGCGCGGCAGTGTTCGTCGAGGGTTTCGATGACGCCGCGCAGCAGCTCGCTGACGTGGGCCAGGGCGTCGGGTGGGTACATGTCGG
>Ga0247821_10000446_pt1 | contig 23016 bp, 19 predicted proteins | sample 13C_Glycerol_Day_FD_192481 | JGI IMG/M metagenome (GOLD analysis project Ga0247821, IMG submission 192481) | Soil microbial communities from agricultural site in Penn Yan, New York, United States - 13C_Glycerol_Day14 | ecosystem: Environmental > Terrestrial > Soil > Agricultural land | place... | reverse complement strand
CCCCGCCTCAGTTGTCGGCAGCGTAGCGGGCTGCGTCGGTGATCTGGTTGTGCTTGAACGCTACCTTGCCGTCGAGACGGTGGATGAAGTCGAGCATGCGGGCCACCGGGTTGACGCCGGATTCGGGTTCCGAGGAGTGCGCGGAAACACCGGCGACGGTCAGTTGCACGTCGTTGCCGACGACCTTGCTGGTCACGCTGAAGTTGCCGCCATTGCCTTTGACATAGTCAGCACCGGCTTTCTGCAGGCTGGCGGCGAGTTCTGCAGGCTTGTCGGTGACGAGCGTGGCGACCGAGGTCGACGGAATCTGGTTAGTCGCCAGGCCGCCGGTCATCGAGGTTATTTCGGCGCCTTTGCCCGTGGCACTGCGGCGCGGGAAGCTGGCCATGATGGTGCCGTAGCCTTTCTCGGCAATCACTACCGGGTAGCCGCCATCCAGCGCCAGGTTGTAGTTGGGGATCGGGTTGTGTTCGAAGTAGTAGGGGATGGCGTCGCCGGTGGTTTCTTCGGTGGTATCCACCAGCAGCTTGAAGTTGCGCGCCAGCGGTAGCTGCTCTTCCTTGATGATTTTCATCGCGTAGAGCGCTACGACGATGCCGTTCTTGTCATCTTCGGTGCCGCGGCCATACATGCGGTCACCAATAAGGGTGACTTTGAACGGGTCGAGTTTGGTGCCGTCCTGCAGTACCCAGTTCTCCGGGGTCACCGGGACCACATCGGCATGCGCGTGAATGCCGACGACTTCGTTGCCGCTGCCTTCCAGGGAGATCTCGTAAACCCGATTGTCGATGTTACGGAAGTTCAGGTTGAAGGCCTGGGCAAGGGCTTTGATCTTGTCGGCGATCTTGAGGAATTCGGGGTTCTCGTGCTGGGCGACACCTTCGACACGCATGGTCGGGATGGCGACCAGCTCGCGCAGGGTTTCGGTGGCTGCGCTGCCGTATTTCACCCGCGCATAAAGGCCGAGCAGGCGATGGATCTCGTTCTGCTGTTCCGCCGACAGGGGCTTGTTGTCGAGGAAGGCGCTTATGGTAGCGCCGAGGTTGTCGGCTTTGGCCAGGTCGCTCTTGGCCAGACTTGCCAGGAACTGCCTGAAGTCCTTCACCGACGCGTCGCTGAACGTCTTGAGGATGGCCGCGCTCTGCTGTGGGGTGATGTTGGCGTGCGCTTGCGTGGTGAACGAGGTAAGACTGGCCAGCATCAGGGTAGTAGCGGCCAGGTGTTTGAATGAGAAATCCATTGCCGGGGGCATTCCTTTGCAGAGGGTAAGTAGGAGGTGTCTGCATAAGGCGGCAGACAGTTCTGCAAACTAACACCACAAAGAAACACTAGAGGAGCCCCCGGAGTGCGAACTGTCGCACAGAAACGCAAAAGCGGCGCAGAAACGAAAAAGCGGTCGAGGTCGACCGCTTGTCGGTCAAGCGCCAGGTATGTCGAATCACCCGGTCAGCGAATCGACTAATGCACAGATCAACCCGATCGCTTCAATCCCTGTGCAGGAGTCAATGTCATGTCCTATGTCGATGGTTTTGTGCTCGCCGTGCCTACCGCCAACCGTGAGAAGTTCAAGCAACATGCCGAGGAAGCGGCGGTGGTGTTCAAGGAGTGTGGTGCCCAACGCGTTATCGAGTGCTGGGGCGATGATGTGCCCGACGGCACGGTGACCTCGTTTCCGATGGCGGTGAAATGCAAGCCGGATGAAACCGTGGTGTTCTCCTGGATTCTCTGGCCTTCCCGCGAGGTACGTGATGCCGGGATGAAAAAGATGATGGAAGACCCGCGCTTGCAGCCCGACCAGAATCCGATGCCTTTTGATGGGCAGCGGTTGATCTTTGGTGGGTTCAATATTCTGGTGGATGTGTAGGGCATACGGTGCCCTGTAGGAGCGGATTTATCCGCGAAGGACTGCGAAGCAGTCCCTCTTTTTGGGGCCGCTACGCGCCCCTTCGCGGATAAATCCGCTCCTACAAAAAACAGCGATCAAACCCTGAACCGTGCCACCAACGCCGTCAGCTCCGCAGCCAACCCCGACAACGCCTGGCTGGCCTCTCGCGTCTGCTGCGCTCCGGTCGCCGAGCGCGACGACAGTTCCCGAATGTTCAGCAGATTACGATCCACCTCGCGGGCCACTTGCGCCTGTTCTTCAGCCGCACTGGCGATCACCAGGTTGCGTTCGTTGATCTGGCCGATGGCGCTGTAGATCCCCTCAAGCACCTGACCTGACGCCTGGGTAATGCCCAGGGTCGACTGCGCACGCTGAGTGCTGGCCTGCATCGAAGCCACCGCCGCCTCGGTGCCATGCTGCACCCCGGCAATCATCTGTTCGATTTCCTGAGTCGATTGCTGGGTACGGTAGGCGAGGGTGCGAACTTCATCCGCGACCACGGCAAAACCGCGACCGGCTTCTCCGGCACGTGCCGCTTCGATCGCGGCATTGAGCGCCAGCAGGTTGGTTTGCTCGGACACCGAGCGGATCACATCGAGCACCTGGCCGATGTCGCGAATCTGTCCGGCCAGTTGCTGCAAACGCTCGCTGCTGGTCTGCACTTCGCTGGCCATGGCACGGGTGCCGTCGAGGTTTTCGCTGACCTGTTGGCGGCTTTGTTCGGCGAGCTGGTTGGAGGCATTGGCCGCTTGCGAGGTGGTCACCGCGTTACGTGCGACTTCTTCCACGGCGGTGGTCATTTCGGTCACGGCGGTGGCGGCCTGTTCCAGCTCCTGGTCCTGCTGGCGCAGGCTGTTGGTGCTTTGTTCGGTGATGTTCGCCAAGGCCTGGGCAGCCTCGGCCACTTGCGTGGCGTAGCCGGTGAACTGACTCAAGGTGGCGCGTTGGCTTTGTTGCATACGGGCAAGGTTGGCGAATAGCTCGCCAATTTCGTCGCGGCGGCTGACTTGCACGGTCACGCTCAGGTCATCCTGGGCAAAGCGCTGAAAGTGCTGGCTGGCTTCAAGGAGCGGGTGCAGCACGCGGCGAGCGATGAACCCCCAGCACAACACGGCGAGCACCAGGGTGATGACGGCCAGCGCCAGGCTTAACGCCGTGGCAGCGCTTAAACGCTGGTCGGATTCGAGCATGATCTGCTGGCTGCGCTCGCTCAGGGCCGCCACCAGTTGCTGACGCAGGGCCTGCATTCGGGCCATGGCGTTACCCGCGTCGGTATTGACGATGAAGTAGCGTTGCAGGTCGTTCTGGCGTGTCGCTTCGCGTTGCCCGGCGACGGCAGTGGCGTACGTGCCGAAGGTGTTTTGCAACTCGACAGCGAGCGCTCTGAGCGCCGGCTCCCGGGCATTGCTGACCAGCTCGTCGAGCAGGCCGCGGCTGTTGTCGATCAGCTGTGCGGACAGCGCCATGCGTTTGTTGGCGCTGTCGTGGTGGCCGCCACTCTGTTCGACAAAGCCGGAGGAAACGTTGGCGCTGGCGCGGATGGCCATCAACAGGGCGTTGTTCAAACGATCCGACTGGTGCGCGGTGAGGTCCAGTTCAGTGATCTGCTCATCGCTACCCACTGCCGCGCGCCAGGCGCTGACGGTGGAGAACAGCAAGGTCAGGCTGAACAGTGACAGCACCCAGAACATTCCGGTGCGGATTTTCAGGTCGGCGAACATGCAGGCAGTACTCCTTTTATTGTTGTCAGCACCACGCTGTACCGATTACTCGGCGGTGGGTGGTCTGCTATCGGAGTGTGCTCAGCCGGACTTGAGGGCAGGAATTCGCTTGTGTTCGATTACCGCACGCAGTTTGCTTCAGCGTCCTTCATGTTGACGTCTATACGCGCCAGGTTGCACGCCCATGGCCTTGCTGAAGGCGCGGGTGAACGCAGCAATAGACTGATAACCCACGGCCGCGCACACCTGTTCGACGGTGTTGTGCGCCTTGAGCAAACGACAGGCATGGCGCATGCGCAGGGCGAGCAGTACTTGCCCAGGGGATTGCCCGGCCAGTTCGCTGAAACGCTTGAAGAAGGCCGAGCGCGACATCCCGGTGCAGGCGGCCATGCTTTCCAGCGGCCAGGGTTGCTCGGGGTGTTCGATCAACTGCTCGACCAGGGCGGTGAAGTGCGGGTGCCGAGCCAGGGACATCAGGCCAGCCAGGGGCAGGTCTGCCTGGACCTGCTGGCGCAGCACGTAGAGAAACAGCAAATGGCTCAAGCGCTCAAGCAAGGTAGAGGAGGGCGCTGGCTGGCGCTGGCACTCGGCGAGAATCAGTTCGAACAGCGCCGTCGCAGCACTTAGCGCCGGGTCGCCGGCACGCAGGATGATCCAGTCGGGCAGGCCTTCAATGATCAGCGACGACAGTCCCGGCTGGAAATGAAAGAACCCGCACACCAGGCCGACGCCGTCGCTGGCGCCGGTGTCCAGCGGCAACATGGGCATGCGTGGTTGCTGGCGGGCCAGTTCGCCGTCGGCAGTGCCAGACAACCGGTATTCAAGGTCGCGCAGCAGGAACACCGCATCGCCCGCTTCCAGGGCAATGGCCTGGGGCTGGCCGGCGATATGCAGCCAGCAATGGCCCTGCACCACCAGGTGAAAACTGGCCCGTGCCAGACCCTGGGTGCTGGCGTGCCAGCCACCGCAATAGCGCCCGACATGGAACAGGCTGGCGTCTAGCTCAAGGCTTTCTAATAACCAATCGACAAGTGGGCTGGAGGAAATCATCTAAGGGAAAGACTCAGGAGCAAGTAATAACGACTCTAGAATATGGAAGGTAATTCTTATAACCAACAGACTTATGCGACACCCCTAGTATGCAGGAGTCCACTCCATGTCGCGCGTTACTCTCCACACACTGCAAAGCGCCCCTGAAGCCGCCCGTCCGTTCCTGGAAAACGCCCAGAAGAACTCGGGCTTCATTCCCAACCTGCTCGGCGTGCTGGCCAACGCCCCGGCCGCACTGGAAACCTATGTCACCGTGTCGGCGCTCAACGGCAAGGCCGAGCTGAGCCTGGCCGAGCGTGAAGTGGTGCAGCTGGTGGCTGCCACCAATCACGGCTGCGACTTCTGCGTGGCCGGCCACACCGCCGTGGCCCTGAACAAGGCCAAGTTGCCGCAAGAGGTGGTCGATGCCCTGCGTGCCCGTGGCGAACTGCCGCAGGAAAAGCTCGAAGCCTTGGCCGCCTTCACCCGTGAAGTGATCGCCACCCGCGGCAACGTCAGCGATGCCGGCTATAGCGCCTTCCGTGAAGCGGGTTATGGCGAAGGCCACGCCCTGGAAGTGATTCTCGGCGTGAGCCTCGCCACCCTCTGCAATTTTGCTAATGTGTTCGCCCAGACGCCGCTCAATGACGAGCTGAGCAAGTACCGCTGGCAGCCTTCGGCCTAACGAACCCTTGGCGCCGGCGCAGGCTGGCGCTTTTTTTAAAGGAGTAAACACCATGCTCGATCCCGCATTGGTCACGTGGCTGGATACCGAGGCCGAAGCCCTCGATCTGGGTCACTGCGATCCGCAGGCGGTGCTGGGGCAGTTGGCGGCGGCGCAGGTGCTGCGCGTCGGTATCGACGAAGCGCTGGGCGGTACTGGCGGTACGGTCGCCGACGCGGTGGAAACCGTTGCCAAGGTGGCCAGCCATTCCCTGGCTGCGGCCTTCGTGTTCTGGGGCCAGCGCGCCTTTATCGAATACCTGCTGCAAAGTCCTAATGCCGCTCTGCGTGAACGTCTGCTGCCCAAGCTGCTCAGCGGTGAACTGGCCGGTGCTACCGGGCTGTCCAACGCAATGAAGTACCTGTCTGGCATTGAAGCGCTGCAAGTCAAAGGCCTTGCCGATGCGCAGGGCTGGACCCTCGAAGGTCGCCTGCACTGGGTCACCAACCTGCGCAAGGGTGGTTTCGTGGTCGCGGCAGCGATTGAAGAAGAGGGCGCTTCGCCGTTCGTGCTGGCGATCCCCGACAATCTTGTCGGGCTCACCCGCTCCGACGACCTGCAATTGATGGGGTTGCAGTCGAGCAACACTGCCGCGTTGAATTTCGAGCAGGTCGCACTCAGTCGTGACTGGCTGCTGCACGAGAACGCCAAGCAGTTTTTGCCTGCGGTGCGTCCTTCGTTCCTGGGCTTGCAATGCGGTATGGCTATCGGTCTGGCGCGCCGTTCGCTGGATGAAGTGGAAACCCACCTTCGAGGTGTGCGTTCGTTCCTCGGCGAAGCCTTGAGTGTGTTGCGCGAGCGGCTGGAAAACACTGTCGGCGAATTGAAAAAAGGCCTGCTCGATGGTCGCTTCCTGACTCAGCCTGCAGCCTTGTTCAAGCTGCGCATCATTCTTGCCGAGACCGCTGCCGATGCCGTGCAACTGGAGTTGCAAGCCAGTGGTGGCAAGGCGTATCTGAGCGCCCACGGTGCCGGATTCGCCCGTCGTTGGCGCGAGTCAGCGTTTGTGCCGATCGTTACGCCAAGCCTGGTGCAGTTGCGCGCCGAGCTGCAACGGCAGGCGTCGACAGCATGACCCAGGTGTTACTCGAAGCCCGCGGGATCAGCCTCGGCTACCCGCGTGAACAAGGCTGGCAGAGCGTGCTGGAAGACTTCGACCTGCAGTTGGCGCCGGGGGAGGTGATCACCATCCTCGGCCCCAGCGGAGTCGGCAAGTCCAGCCTGCTGCGGGTGCTGGCCGGTTTGCAGCAGGCACGCCGTGGCAGCGACAGTCTGCTCGGTGAGCCGTTGCAAGGCCCGCATCCGCGCCTGGCCGTGGCGTTCCAGGATCCCAGTCTGTTGCCCTGGCTGAGCCTGGAGAAGAACGTCGCCTTTGGCCTGGATTTCGCCCGTCAGCCCAAGCTTGCCGCCAGCGAGCGCCGCGCGCGAATCGACCACGCCATCGAGGCGGTGGGCTTGCAACACGCCCGCGAACAGTACCCGGCGCAGCTTTCCGGTGGCATGGCGCAGCGTACTGCGCTGGCTCGCTGCCTGGCCCGCCAGCCGCAGGTGCTGCTGCTCGATGAGCCCTTTGGCGCCCTGGACGAAGTTACCCGCGCCGACATGCAGCAACTGTTGTTGCAACTGATCGCCCGGCACAACACCGCGGCGGTCCTGATTACCCACGATATCGACGAAGCCTTGCTGTTGTCCGATCGCGTGCTGCTACTGGGCAACCACCCGGCGCGCACCCTCGGCCAATGGCACATTGACCTGCCGCAACCGCGCGAGCAGCGGGTCGAGGAGCTGGGCGCGCTGCGTATCGACATCCTCAAAACCCTTCGGCGGGCCAGCCGCACTCCTGAACCTGATTCTGAACCCTTGCCGCTGCCCTCGGAGACTGCCCATGTGCCTGGACGACTTCACCCACACTCGTCGTGATTTCATCAAACTCAGTGCCTTGCTGACCGCCGGTGGCGCCATGCCGCTGCTGAGCAGTTTGCAGGCCCGTGCTGCCAGCGATCCGGATGCGCCGGTGCGCATCGGCTACCTGCCGATCACCGACGCCACGCCATTGCTGGTGGCCCACAACAACGGCCTGTTCGAGGCCGAAGGTATCAAGGCTGAGCGACCGGTGCTGCTGCGCAGTTGGGCGCAGGTGATCGAGGCGTTCATCTCCGGCCAGGTCAACGTCATTCACTTGCTGTCGCCAATGACGGTGTGGGCACGCTACGGCAGCAAGGTGCCGGCCAAGGTAGTGGCCTGGAACCATGTCGGCGGCTCAGGCCTGACCGTGGCGCCGGGTATCACCGAGGTCAAGCAGCTGGGCGGGCAGACCGTGGCCATTCCGTTCTGGTACTCGATTCACAACGTGGTGGTGCAGCAGCTGTTCCGCGACCACGGCCTGACGCCGGTATCGAAACCGACCACCGCGCAACTGGCCGCCAACGAGGTCAACCTGGTGGTGCTGCCACCGTCGGACATGCCGCCAGCGCTGGCCAGCAAGCGCATTGCCGGCTACATCGTCGCCGAGCCGTTCAATGCCCTGGCCGAAGACCTCAAGGTCGGCCGCGTGCAGCGCTTTACCGGCGATATCTGGCGTAACCATGCCTGCTGCGTGGTGTTCATGCACGAGCATGACCTGAACAACCGCCCGGAGTGGTCACAGAAAGTGGTCAACGCTATCGTCAAGGCTCAGCTGTGGACCCGGGACCACCGCGCCGAAGCCGCCGCCTTGCTGTCCAAGGCTGGCCCTAACCGTTATACCCCGCATACCCCGCAGGTGCTCAGCCAGGTGCTGGCGCCATCTGCCGATGACCGTGCGGCCTACATTGCCAGCGGCGCGATTCAGCATGCGCAGTGGGACGAAAAACGCATCGACTTCCAGCCGTATCCGTTCCCCAGCTACACCGAGGAACTGGTGCGTCGCTTGCAGAACACCCTGATTGAAGGTGACAAGGGCTTCCTCGCCGGTCTCGACCCGCAACAGACGGCCCGCGACCTGGTGGACGACCGTTTTGTGCGCAACAGCATCGAGGCGGTAGGTGGGCTCAAGGCCTTCGGCTTGCCGGACAGCTTTGAGCGTAGTGAGGAGTTTGCGATCTGATGGGTAAGCATGTTGTGCACGGCGCCCTGGGTGCTGCCGGTTTGCTCGGGTTGCTGCTGCTGTGGTGGTTGGGGGTGCATGTGTTCGGCGAGGCGGATGGCCTGTCGGCACGTTTTTCACCTGAAGCGACCCTGGCCAGTCTGGTCGAGTTGCTGGGGCAGGCCGAGGTCTATGAGCATGTGTGGGTCAGCCTCAAACGCATCCTGATCGGCTTGCTGCTGGCGTTGCTGATAGGGGTGCCGCTGGGGTTGCTGGTGGGCAGTTATCGCCACCTGGAATCGGCGACCTCGCCGGCCTTTCAGTTCCTGCGCATGATCTCGCCGCTGTCGTGGATGCCGGTGGTGGTGATGCTGATGGGCGTGGGCGACCAGCCGATCTACTTCCTACTGGCGTTTGCCGCGTTGTGGCCGATCCTGCTCAATACCGCTGCCGGCGTGCGTCAGCTCGATCCACGCTGGCTGCAACTGAGCCGCAGCCTCAGTGCCACCCGTTGGGAGACGCTGCGCAAGGTGATCATTCCCGGCGTGATCGGCCATGTGCTGACCGGTGTGCGCCTGGCGATCGGCATTCTCTGGATCGTGCTGGTGCCGTGCGAAATGCTCGGGGTCAGCGCCGGGTTGGGCTACTTCATCCTCGATACCCGCGATCGTCTGGCGTACTCGGAGTTGATGGCCATGGTGCTGTTGATCGGGGTCCTGGGGTTCATGCTCGATGCCCTGGCGCGTGGGCTGCATCGGCGTTGGGTGCATGCCTGAGGTTTGATCGCGAGGCAGGCTCGCTCCCATTGTGGGAGCGGGCTTGCCCTGCGATTGGTTTTCATTCTTCAATTTCAAATGGGTCTCTTTATTGATATGTTATTACATATCAATAAAGGAGCGCCCATGAACTACCCCTTAGGAAGGTTATCCCTCGGCCTGTCTGCCTCATTGTTCGCGCTGCCTGCTGCGGCTGCGGAGCCGGTGTTGCTCGACACCCTGACCGTCAGCGAACGCCACCTCGAAGAGTCGGCCACAGGCCCTGTGCAGGGCTATCGTGCCAACCGCTCGAGCACCGCAACCAGGACCGACACCGATATCCGCGACACCCCGCAGAGCATCGCCGTGGTGCCAAGCCAGGTGCTTGAAGACCTCAACAGTACCCGCATCGACCGCGCCCTGGATTTTGCCGGCGGAGTGAGCCGACAGAATAATTTTGGCGGCCTGACCTTCCTCAATTACAGCGTGCGCGGTTTTACCACCGGCGAGTTGTACAAGAACGGCTTCGCGGTAAATCGCGGCAGCTACAGCGCACCGGATACCTCGAATATCGAACGCATCGAGGTGCTCAAGGGGCCGGCGGCCAGCTTGTACGGCCGGGGTGATCCGGGCGGCCTGGTGAACATTGTCACCAAGCGTCCGCAAGCCGAGGCCTTCACCCGGTTCAACGCCAGCGCCGGTAGCTGGGACCGCTACCGCAGCAGCCTGGATGTGAACACGCCGTTGAGCGAGGACGGCCGGGTACTGTCGCGGGTCAATATGGCGGTTGAAGACAACGGCAGTTTTCGTGATTACGTCGGCAGTGAGCGGCGTATCGTCAGTCCGTCGCTGAGCTGGCAGTTGAGCCCGGACACGCTGGTGTCGATCGACAGTGAATTCTCGCGTACCGAGTCGGTGTTTGATCGCGGGGTGCCGGCGGTGAACAACGAACTGGGCCCGGTCAGCCGCTCGAGCTTCTTTGGTGAGCCCAACGATGGACGCATCCGCAACGACAACCAGACTCTTGACCTGACCCTGGAGCATGCACTGAACAACAGCTGGAAACTGCGTCTGGCCAACCACTACACCCAGGGTCGGCTCAAGGGCAACAGCTCCGAGCCGCAGCGACTCGTCGGCACCACGCTCAGCCGCTTTTACCGCGAGCGTGATTTCGAGTGGAACGACAGCATCACCCAGGCCGAACTGCATGGGCAGTTCGACTTCGCCGGCTGGCAGCACCAGAGCCTGATCGGCCTTGAGTACGAGAACTACCGTAATAGTCAGAAGTACCCACAGAGCGCCACTTTGGCGGAGTATGGTCTGGACATCTACAACCCGGTGTATGGCAAGCCGAAGCCCGCACTGGTCAAACCCAATGACTTCTTCGAGCGCACGCAGAGCTACGCGCTCAACCTGCAAGACCAGATCACTTTCACCGAGCGCCTGCGTGGTCTGATCGGGGTGCGCCTTGAGCACATCGAGCAGACTGCACAGAACCGCAGCAGCCAGGTCAGCAACACCCAGGAAAAAGATGTCGCCACGCCGCGGGTGGGACTGCTGTATCAACTCACCCCCGAGGTGGGCGTGTTTGCCAATGCGTCGACGTCGTTCAAGCCCAACAGCATCGGCACCCAGGGCCAGGTGTACAAGCCGGAGAAGGGCCTGGGCTATGAAACCGGGCTCAAGCTCGACCTGCTCGACAGCCGCCTGGGCGCGACTTTGGCGCTGTTTCGCATCGACAAGGAAAACGTCATCACTACCGATGCCTTCGGTGACAGCATTGCTGCCGGTAAAGCCCGCAGCCAGGGTGTCGACCTGCAATTCAGTGGTCAGTTGAGCGACGCTGTGCGCGTGATCGGCGCCTATGCCTACATCGACGCCGAGGTGACCAAGGGCGATGCCAGCCTGCCCGAGGGCAGTGACCTGCTCGGCATTCCCCGGCACAGTGGCAGCGTGATGGCGGTGTATGAGTTTCAGCAGGGCCTGCTGCAGGGCTCGGACATTGGCGCCGCGGCTAACTATGTGGGTGATCGCTCCGGTCAGGCCGGCAGCAGTTTTCGCTTGCCGAGCTACAGCACGGTCGATCTGTTGGCCCATTACAAAGTCAGCGAGCACGCCACCGTTGGCCTGAACCTGAACAACCTGTTCGACCGCAAGTACTACGAGCGCGGTTACAACGCGGTGTGGAACCTGCCGGGAGAACCGCGCAACCTGATGGTCAGTTTGAGCCTGGCGCTTTGAGCAGGCTATAGTCGAACCCACTATTGTTTGCCACTGGAAGGCTGCTCATGAGCGACTCGATGGAACTGAACCGCCGTAGCTGGGATGAACGGGCGGCGCTGCATGCGGCGTCCGCTGACTATGAGGTGGAACGGTTCATTGCCGATCCGCAGCATCTGTCCGAGGTCGTACGCTTTGACCTGCCACGCCTGGGTGATATCCGCGGCTTGCGCGCCGTGCACCTGCAGTGCCATATCGGCACCGACACGGTGTCGCTGGCGCGGCTGGGGGCGCAGATGAGCGGGCTGGATTTTTCCGCGCAGTCATTGGATCAGGCCCGTGCTCTGGCACAGTGGTGTGGCGAGGCCATCGACTACGTCGAGGCGGATGTCTATGCCGCCGACAAGGTGTTGACCCCTGGTAGTTTCGATCTGGTTTACACCGGTATCGGCGCCCTGATCTGGCTGCCAAGCATCGAACGCTGGGCGCGCACGGTGGCGGCGCTGCTCAGGCCCGGCGGGCGTTTGTTCCTGCGCGAAGGCCATCCGATGCTGCTGGCGGTGAACGAAGATCATCAGGATCGGCTGGTGATCGAGTATCCCTATTTCGAGCGAGAGGCACCGACGGTCTGGGACAGTGATCAGACCTATGTCGAAACGGAGACAGCGCTCACTCATACCGTTACCCATGAGTGGAACCATGGCTTGGGTGAAGTCATCAGCGCCTTGTTGGGGCATGGCTTGCAGATCACCGCGCTGGTGGAGCACGACAGTATTCCGTGGGAGGCCTTGCCGGGGCAGATGAGCAAGAACGGCGACGGTGAGTGGTCGCTGGACAAGGACCGCTGGCGGTTACCCCTGAGTTATACCTTGCAGGCGGTGAAATCCGGGTGATCCGGGTGCTTGCCAGCGGCGTTACTGCGCCTTTGCCCTTGGTTTACGGGGCGTTTTGGCTGCTGTCGTACTGCGCTTGCGCTTTTTCTTCCACGGCGTGCCACCACGCCCGGCCGGTGCAGCCGGCCCACTGATGGTCAGGCTCAACCCGGCACAGCGCTCGACCTGCTTGCTCATCCACGCCGACTGCTTGGCGACGAATTCTTCCAGGCTCATCTCACCGCTCTGGACCATGTCCAGTGCTTGTTCCCAGATCGCCGTGGTACCTGGATCGGCGATGGCCCGCGGCACGGCATCAATCAGGCTGAAGGCTGCGGGGGTGGCGCTCAGCGCCTTGCCTTGCTTGACCAGGTAACCGCGGTCGAGCAGGCCCTGGATAATCCCGGCACGGGTCGCTTCGGTGCCGATGCCGGTGGTGTCCTTGAGCTTTTGCTTGAGGCGTGGATCGTCCACCAGCTTGGCCACGTTTTTCATGGCCTTGATCAGGTCGCCTTCAGTAAAGGGCTTGGGCGGCTGGGTCCACTGGTCTTTGAGGTTGACCTCGGCCACGACGCAGTCCTGGCCTTGATGCAAGGCGGGCAGCACTTGTGCGACCGGCGCTTCACGGCCTTTGGCTGGCGTCAGCGCCTCAGGCAGGGCACGGCGCCAACCCGGTTCGACGATCTGTTTGCCCACCGCGCGCAAGGCCTGGCCTGCACAGTCGAAGTCGGCTTGGGTGCGGTCGTACTCATGGTTAGGCAGGAACTGCGCCAGATAGCGAGCGCGAATCAGGGTGTAGACCGCTTTGTATTTTGGCGGCAAACGTGACGGGTCGCTGGCCGCTGCAGTGGGGATGATGCCGTGGTGAGCGGAGACCTTGGCATCGTTCCAGGCCCGTGAACGACGTTGAGCCTGCAGGTGCCCTTGCAGTGGGCCCAGGCTCGGATCGGCACGCAGCAGCGCAGCCAGGATGCCCGCAGCCTCGGCGTGCTGGCTCAGCGGCAGATAACCGCAGTCGCTGCGCGGGTAGGTGATCAGCTTGTGGGTTTCGTACAGTGCCTGGGCGATGTCGAGGGTTTCCTGGGCACCAAGGCCAAATTTTTTCGAGCACAGCTCCTGCAAGGTGCCGAGGTCGAAGGGCAGGGGAGCCGCTTCCCGTACCCGCTCGGTAGCGACCTTGACCACGCGTGCATGGGCAGCATTGGCCATGGCTGCAGCAGCCTGTTGCGCCAGAGCCTGATTCAGGCAGCGGCCCTGATCGTCGCACGTGTCTTCGGCGGCGCGCCATTGCGCGGTGAAACGTGTTCCGCCGCTGTCGAGCCCCACATCAATGGCCCAGAACGCCACCGGCACGAAGTCGGCGATGCTGCGGTCGCGGTCGACCACCAGGCGCAGGGTCGGGGTTTGCACCCGGCCCACGGGCAGCACACCCTGATAACCGGATTGACGCCCGAGCAGGGTGAACAGGCGGCTCATGTTCATGCCGATCAGCCAGTCGGCGCGTGAGCGGCCAAGGGCCGAGTGGTACAGGCTGAAGGTCTCGCTACCCGGCTTGAGCGCGGCCAGGGCCTTGCGGATCGAGGCGTCGTCGAGGGCCGATAGCCACAGTCGGCGGATCGGCCCGCGGTAGCGGCAGTGTTCTACCAGCTCGCGGGCAATCATCTCGCCTTCGCGGTCGGCGTCGGTGGCAATGACCAGTTCCCGGGCTTCGCCCAGCAGGCGCTTGACTGCCTTGAACTGACTGGCGGTTTTCGGTTTTACCAGCATCTTCCACTGGCTCGGGATGATCGGCAGGTCGGCCAGTACCCAGCGTTTGTAGCGGGCGTCATAGCTGTCGGGTGGTGCGGTTTCGAGCAGGTGGCCGATGCACCAGGTGACGGTGACGTCAGTCCCCACCCAGCAGCCATCACCGCGGCGGTTGGCGCCTAGGACCTTGGCGATATCCTTGGCCTGGGAGGGCTTTTCACAGAGAAACAGACGCATACCGGCGGGGTGTCATCCTATGGCTGGGGTGAGGCATAGCATGCGCAGGAATGGCAGGGCTAGCAAGTTTTATCTGTATGTACATACAGTCAATCGGTTGCCGGGCTTGAGGTTCAAGCTGTTTATCCGGCTTTACGCAGGGTCAGGTTGATCCGCAGGTTGCCCAGCAGAGGATGTGCGCCGGGTTTGAGCGGCAGCACGCCGTGGAAGCGCAGACGGTCTTCGCCACCCCAGACCAGCACATCGCCGTGGCGTAGACCGATACGCTGGGTGGGTTCATTGCGGGTATGTCCGCCCAGCAGAAACACCGCAGGCAATCCCAGCGACACTGACACGATCGGCTGGGAGAAATCACGCTCGTCGCGGTCCTGGTGCAGGCTCAGACGATTGCCGGGACGATAACAATTGACCAGACAGGCATCGGGCTGGAAGTCGGCGAACCCGGCCAGGGTCGCCGCCTGATTGGCCAGCTCAATCAGCACCTGCGGCAGTACCGGCCAGGGACGGTTGCTCAACGGATCGACCGGACTGTAGCGATAACCCTGACGATCACTGATCCAGCCCAGTGCACCGCAATTGGTCAGCCCGATAGCCATCTTCAACCCGCCCGGCGTTTGCATATGGCGAAACGGTGCCTGGGCGACGACCTGACGCAACACCGGGAGCAGGGTCTGCACCTGTGGCAGGGCAAAGCCTGGCAAGACGACCGCCTGCGCGCCGACCCACTGCGGTTGCAGCGGGCCTTGCGGGTCGAACAGGTCCAGTTCGGTTTGCATCATCGACGGCAGCTAATCAGGCGGGTAGGGAAGATAGCTTGTATGATAAGACGCTTTCTCCGGCGTGCGTCACTCCAGATCCTGCGGTGGAACCCCAGTATCAAGGCCCCTCAGGCGGCCTTGCAGAAAAAAATAAACTTTTTGAATTCAAGGGGTTGCCAGCTCAATCGAATGAGTCCATAATTGCGTCCATCGAAAACGAGGTAGCTGAAAAGCCTAGCGTTTTCAAGGGGATAGCGGTTGTAGTGAGTTGTTTCCTTAAAGAGTTGTATATGTTTGAGATCGCTTTCAGAAGGGTCTTGGGCATTTGAGGCCGAGTAGCAAAGTGGTTATGCTCCGGATTGCAAATCCGTCTACGCCGGTTCGATTCCGACCTCGGCCTCCATTATTGAAAGCCCCGCAGATTAACGTCTGCGGGGTTTTTCTTTGCGCGCTTGAAAAGCTGATCGTTTCCGCGTGTTGCCCGCAGCCTTACAGTAAATCAAGTGGATGCTCCACGATCACCCGGACTTCATTGATGTCCTGCAGATCCGCCGCCGCTTCTTGGTTGCCGCGATACACGGCAAACCGCGTGCGCAGCAGCATGCCCCTGGCCCAGCCTTGCTGCACCACGTAACGCATGTCGACATCAAGCTCATGCCAGCGCGCACCGTCGTATGTTCCATAGGTCGAAGCCGGGCCTCCCGCGAAGTGCGCATTTGCCGTCCAGCCACTGTCACTGGCACCGCGGCCGGTGACGTAGCGGGTCATGAAATTCAGGCCGGGGATGCCCAGCGCTGCTAAGTCCAAGTCATAACGCGCCTGTTGCGATTTCATTCCAGGGGCGTTGAAGTCGGAGAGTTGTACCGAGTTGGTCAAGTCTATCGACAGGCCTCCGACATAGTCGAACGGTGTGTCGCCTTCGATCTGCTGGTAGGCGAGGGTAAACTTGTGTGCGCCAACGCGGTAAGCGGTCGCCAGACTCCAACTGGTGTTATCGATCGGCCCTGACAATTGCCGGCCGGTGGCATCGCTGCGATACAGATGGGTGTCGAAGTTCAGCCCATGACCCTTATTCAAGGGCACATCGTAGTTGAGGTTGAGGTAGTTCTGCAGCCAGTTGTCCTCTGCCCGGGCGTGAAACAGCTTCAACCCTAAAGTATCGGCAAGACGATAGCTGCCGCCGATGAAATCCAGGTTGCGGACCTGGGCGTCGGAGTAGCGGGTGCGTAGGCTGTCGTCGCGGTTGCTGGAGGCAAATTCGTGGTAGGCGGTGAAGTGTCCCGCCTCGAGCTGTACGGGGGACAGCGCTTGGCTGCGCAGGTACACGCCAGTAGCCATTTCCGGGAGTAGACGGCTGTCGGCTGTGGTGAAGACGGGCGTGCTGGTGCGCATTTCGCCCCATTTCAGCTCAGTGTCCCAGCCCTGCACCTTGAGCGCGGCGCCCGCCTGGCTGTAGTGGTCTTCGACCTTCGCATCGGCCTCGCGGTTGTGGCTGATCGGCAGTAGGGCGGTCCCGGTGCGACCGGCGCCGCTATCGAGCTTGATGCCCAGCTGGGCATGGGCATCCACCCCCAAGCCCAGCGTCCCCTGGGTGTAGCCCGAGGTATAGCGCAGCATCAGGCCATGAGCCCATTCTTCGCGGTAGCCGTTGCGATCACTGGCCGGTAGTTTCGGGTTTACGCCTTGGGTGTTGCTTGCACCGTTTCGCAGGTCGCGATTGAAGTAGTAGTTGCGATTGATCAGCTCAAGACGGCTGCCTTCTATAAAGCCCTCGGTGCTGGCCAGTAGAAGCGACGAGTCGCCGGTCAGCATGGCAGCACAGAGTAGTTTGGCGTGAGGACGAGGCATGGTTGTAGCACCTGTTGTTATTGTTTTGCGCGCAGCTGGATGCACGACGCAATGGCGCGTCGCAATAGGGGGAGTGGTTTTGCTCGTCCTTGAGCGGGGTGACTCAGTCGAGGTCTTTGCCGGCGGTCTCGGGGGCCAGCTTCAAACCGATCAGCGACAGCAGGATAGCGGCGAAGATGTACCAGGCCGGGGCGTTGGGGCTGCCTGTGAGGCTGACCAGGCCAGCGGCGAAGAACTGCGCAAAACCACCGAACAGCGCCACGCCGATACAGTAGGCCAGGGACATGCCACTGGCGCGTATCTGCGTGGGGAACAGCTCCGGCAGCATCGCCAGGTTAGGCACGATGGTGTAGGTCAGGGGGATGCACAGCAAGGTCACTACGGTCAGCAATAAGCTGATGCTCGGATGCTGGTTGATCAGCAGGAATGCCGGGTAGATCGCCAGCAGCAGTATCGGAAGCGGCCAGAAAATCGCCTTGCGCCGGCCGATGCGATCACTCAGGCGCCCGGCGTGGGCCGACAGCAACAGCGGCGGAAGGCAGGCGCAAATAGCTGCCCAGGCACCGACGCTCAACGGCATACCGAGTACGCCGACGGCGTGGTTGGCCAGGTAGAACTGAATGGTGTAGATAGGCACCGTAGCGCCAACCACCAGTAGGACACCGGCGAGCAACTGCCGCGGGTGTTGCAGCAACAGCGCCAACTGCCCGGAGCGCGACAGCGGTGGTTTTGTCCGCTGCGACTGGCGATGGACGACGGTTTCCTCCAGGCGATGGCGAATGTACTCACTGACCGGTATCCCCAGGATGCCCATGGCGAACACGAGGCGCCACCCCCAGCTGTCCATGGCCTCGGGGCTGAGTAGGTTGCTCAAGCCCATGACCATCAAGCCGCCGATGAGGATGCCGAGGCTCTGGCTGAATGTCTGCCAACTGCAGTAGTAGCCGCGCGAATGTTTGTCGGCGTACTCCATCAGCATGGTGGTCGAAGTGCCGATCTGGCCACCGACGGCGAAGCCTTGCAGCAAGCGCGCAGCGATGACGATAGCCGGGCCGAGCAGTCCGGCCTGGGCGTAGGTCGGGGCGACAGTGAACAGCAGAGAACCGATTGCCATCAGCCACAAGGTCAAGCGCATCGCTGCCTTGCGTCCGACACGGTCGGCATACATGCCGATCACCAGGCCACCCAGCGGGCGCATGACGAAGCCTGTGCCGAATACCGCCAGCGACAGCATGAGGGGGATCAGCGGATGGTCACCGAATGGAAAGAACAGCCTGGCCATCAGCGTCGCCAGCATGCTGTAGACGAGGAAGTCGTAAAACTCCAGGGCGTTGCCTAGGCAGATGGCGGCGATAGCCCGATGGTTTTTCGGTCGGATCAGTTCGCAGCTTGAGTCGAGTGTTGTTGTTTTTGTTGTCATCGCAGTGGTGCTCTCGGGGAGGTCGATTCAGTCGAGAAAACGCTGCGCCAGGCGCACCCAGAAGGTTGCGCCTAGCGGTAGGATCTGGTCGTTGAAGTCGTAGCCGGGGTGGTGGACTTCACAATTTCCAGCGCCGTCGCCGTTGCCGATCAACACGTAGCAACCGGGTATCTGCTCCAGCCAGAAGGCGAAGTCGTCGCTGGCGCAGATGGGTTGCTGGTTATGCGCCAGGCCATTGTCACCCAGCCAGTCTCGCACCACCTGCTCGGCCAGTTGGCTGGCTTTCGGGTCATTGACCAGCACCGGGTAGCCGCTGCCGAAGCTGACTTCGGCCTGGGCGCCATAGCTCTGCGCATGCAGTTCGGCCAGGGCCTGGATACGTTGGCGCAGCAGGCTGCGGACTTGTGGGTTAAGCGAGCGGACACTGAGACGCAGCTCGGCGGTCTGCGGGATAACATTGGCGGCGTCACCGGCGAGGAAGGCACCGATGGTGATGATCGCGGTTTCGCTGGGTGGCGCATTGCGCGAGACGATGGTCTGCAGTGCCAACACCAGTGACGCGCCGATCACCACTGGGTCGATGGTCTTTTCCGGCATGGCGCCATGGCCGCCTTTGCCGTGGATGACGATGCTGACGCTGTCGGTGGATGCCATGCAAGGGCCGGCCAATATGCCGAACTTGCCGACAGGCATGCCGGGTGAGTTGTGCAGGGCGAACAGGGCGTCGCAGGCGAACAGTTTGAAGACGCCTTCATCCAGCATGCGTTTGGCACCTGAGCCACCGTGGCCTTCTTCGGCAGGCTGGAAGAACACGTGCAAGGTGCCACGCCAGTTACGCGTGCGGGCCAGCTCGCAAGCTGCGGCGAGCAGCATGGCTGTATGACCATCGTGCCCGCAAGCGTGCATCTTGCCCGGCGTAGTGCTGGCCCAGGGTTGTGTGCCGTGTTCCTGGATCGGGAGGGCGTCCAGTTCTGCCCGCAGTCCCAGTGCCGGACCCGGGCCGCAACGCAAGGTACCGACTACGGCGGTGGTGGCCAGGTCTTTGTGGACCTCGTAGCCCCAATCCTCCAGATGTTTGATCACCCGCTCGCGGGTGGCGAACTCTTCAAAGCCCAGCTCAGGCTGGCGATGGATTGCCCGGCGTAGCTCGATCATGGCGGGAGTGATGGTTTTGATGCCGGGATCAATATCGGTGTCGTACATATTGTTTTGTCCTGGTTCGCAAGGCGACACTGCGCGGCCCGTTGGCTGGCGCGTTCACGTGATCTAACCTAGCGCCAGAAAGCGGCGCACATAAGCTGCAAAATGGTTGTCGTGACGACCCTTGGTGTTCAGGCAGGAGAAGCGCTTGAAGTTGCATCAGTTACAGGCCCTGATCGCAGTGGCCGACAGTGGCGGCATTCGCTCGGCGGCGCGGGGCCTGGGGTTGTCCCAGGCGGCGATCACCCGGGCCTTGCGTGAGCTGGAAGAAGAGCAGGGGCTTGCGCTGTTGTCGCGTCATGCCGGGGGGGCGCGTCTGACGGTGGCCGGACAGACCTTGCTGCCCCATGCCCGGCAGATCGCCAGCCAGCTGGAGAGTGCCCAGCGCGATCTTGCCAGTCTGCGCGGCGAAGCGCCGACTCGGCTGTGCGTGGGGGTAACACCGTGGTTCGGACAGACCTTGCTGGCCGTGGCGGTGCAGGCTTTTCGTCGCGAGATGCCTGGGGTGCAACTGGAGCTTTACGAGGGGTTGCAGGCAGTCAGCTTGTCATTGCTGCGCACCGGCCAGATGCAGTTTGCCCTTGGTCCTGCGGGCAATCTGCCCGGCCAGGAGTTCGCCCATGAACCGCTGGCCCGCTATCGTATGCGGGTATTGGCGAGCCACAAACATCCACTGCGGGCGGCCCGGTCGTTGGGGCAGTTGCTGGAACAGGACTGGGTGATGAACTTCACCCAATCCAGCCAGGAACAGGTCTTGCGCCATCTGTTTGGTCGCCACGGCTACAGCATTGCTCCCGGGCGCATCGTCTGCGCCCAGTCCAGTGCCATGCTGAGCAGCCTAATCATCGATGCCGGCATGTTGGGCTATTCGCCCGAACCGATGTTGTTGTGTGAACCTTTGCGCGGCAAGGCCACAGCCCTGGCGCTAGATGAAACGCTGGAAGAAGGCGACATCAGTGTCGTGCGTTTGCGCGATCAGGCCCTGGATCCTGCGGCGCGCTGTTTTGTGGTGTGCCTGCAGCAAGCGTTGAAAGCCTGCAGTCGATCAGCCGACACCGAGTCCCAGCAGTTGGCCGATATGCTCCGGTTGCTGTTCTGAGTGAGTTCTCCCACGCTTTCGGCAACGCTAGAAAACTCAGCGAGCCTGAACGTGGCTTCAAGTACAGCAAGCCAATTCTGGCCAGCTCGGGGCGACGAGTTTTTTCGATCTTCAAGCGCCGCATGGTGTTCGCCTTAGTCCTGCACAGGCAGCGCCATCCGGTATTCGATCACCCCGGGCTTTTCGGCTATCCAGTCGTACAGCCGCTGTGCGGTCTGGTTAGTCTCCTGGGTATGCCAGTAGAGCCGATCGCAGCGTTGCTCCTGCGCCTGGCGCTGAACAAACTCGATCAACTGCTTGCCGACCCTTTTGCCCCGGGCATTTGGGCACACGTACAGGTCCTCCAGGTAGCAGAAGTCATTACGCGCCCAGGTCGAGCGATGGAAAACAAAATGGACGAAGCCGAAGAGCCGCTCACCGTCCGTGGCAACGGCGCAGTGCACGGGCTCTGCCGGGTCGAAGAAGCGCGCCCAGGTCCGCTCCGTGGTGTCCTTGCCCAGCGCCACCTTGTAGAACGCCTGATACTGCTCCCAGTACAAGGACCATTGTTGAAAATCAGGCTGTTCCAGGTTGCGAACGGAAACCAATTGTTGTGCAGCTGTCATCGTGAAACCCCTTTCAGTGTGAGAAATGGTCGGAAAACAGGTGCATTTATAGCGGTAGAATGGCAGGAATTGCCCTGCCACTTTTTGCAAGTGAACCAGACCAATGTTCAAGCACTCACAGTTGCAGTCGGTCAAAGCCTGGATGGGCGACCCCGCCCATGGGGCGTTGTCGCTGCATGTACGTATCCAGCGGGCGATTCGTCAATTGATTCTTGATGGCGCGCTGCCGGTCGGCAAATCGCTGCCGGCCTCACGCCCGTTGGCCCAATCTCTGAGCGTCTCGCGCGATACCGTGGAGTCGGCATACAGCCAGTTGCATGCAGAGGGCTACATCGAGCGCCGCGTGGGCAGCGGAAGTTTCGTGTCGCAACGCGCTCGGCACCTGCCACAGCGAAAGCGTCAACGCGAGGCTGTCTGCGAGGGCACGCCTCAGCTTAGTCGCAGGGCGATGGGCGTGCTGCAGAGCGGGGGTGTGCACACCTTCCAAGCATCTCCCTTCGCACCTGGGGTAGCCGAGACCCGGCACTTTCCCTTGGCTATCTGGGAAAAACTGGAGCGCCAGGTGTACAAGGAATATGGCACCCGTGCCCTGGAGCACAGTGCGCCGCAGGGCATGGCCTCACTGCGCAGTGCAATCGCTGACTACCTCAACCTCGAACGGGGAGCGCAGGCGTCTGCCGATCGGGTGCTGATTCTCACCAGCTCACAGCAGGCGCTTGGCCTGTGCGCACAGGTACTCATGGATGCGGACGACCAGGTGCTGGTCGAAGACCCGCTCTACCAGGGCACCCGCAAAGCGGTCGCCGCCGCAGGCCTCAAGTGCGTTCCCGTGCCGGTGGATGAAAGCGGCATGCAGGTGGAGGGCATGGGCTCGCTGGCCAGCAATGCCAAGGCGGTTTTTCTGACGCCTTCCCACCAATACCCAACGGGTGCAACGTTGTCGCTCGACAGGCGGTTGCTCGCGATCGAATGGGCAAGGCAGCAGCGTGCCTGGATCATCGAAGATGACTACGATAGCGAGTTCCATTACGAAGGCCGGCCGACTGCCTGCGTGCAGGGCCTGGACCGGCATGAACGGACACTTTATATCGGCACCTTCACCAAGTCGCTGTTCGCGGGACTACGTATCGGCTACCTGCTGTTGCCGCCCTCTCTCGTCGCCCCGATGACCAGTGCGCGAACGCTGCAGGATGGGCATACGGCGTCCATCGCCCAGCTGACCCTGGCAAGGTTTATGGAGGGCGGGCACTACACGGCTTATGTACGGACCATGAGGGCGCTGTATGCCGAGCGACGGGACGTGTTGGCTGAACTTGTGCACAAGCGACTGGGGGCGTTTCTTACGCCTCGAATCCCGGCCGGGGGGCTGCAGATGCCCTGCCATTTCGTCCAGGACCTGCCGGAAGATGCTCTGGTCACGGCGGCAAGAACGCTGGGTATCGACCTGCTGGGGCTAGGCAGTTTGTATGCGACGCCGAGGAATGATGTTGGCGTGTTGATGGGGTTTGCGGCACAGACGCCTATCGAGATGCGCGCCTCGGTGGAGAAGCTGGCGAAGGTGTTTGCGGGCTTGCTCAAGTAGTTTGCTGCCGACCGTGAGCCCAACGAACGCGTTCACGCATAGGCCAACATCAGGCTGAACTAAGCTGTTCAATGGTGTGGGTTGATCTGTCTGCACCCGCTACTTTGAGGGTTCACGCAAGGGGTCGGACATGGCAGATAAATATGTTGGAAAAATAGTTGGAGTTGGCACGGATAACGTGAACTACGTGATTAACATCTATCAGGACGAGACCGTTGAGCGCTCGTCAAACGGCATGATTCGACATGAAG
>Ga0247821_10000444_pt1 | contig 23036 bp, 20 predicted proteins | sample 13C_Glycerol_Day_FD_192481 | JGI IMG/M metagenome (GOLD analysis project Ga0247821, IMG submission 192481) | Soil microbial communities from agricultural site in Penn Yan, New York, United States - 13C_Glycerol_Day14 | ecosystem: Environmental > Terrestrial > Soil > Agricultural land | place... | reverse complement strand
GGCGTTGCCTCCAGCGCCCAGAACGTCAGCTCGGACGTCCGGGCGATCCCGTACGGCGTACCGAACGCGGGCTCGTAGTCCTCGTAGGTGATGTTGAGTCCCTCGAGCTGCTCCGGGTACGTGTCCTGGCCCATGCCGTCGTGGTAGAACCGCGTGTCCATCGCACCGGCCGCCGGCGACCACAGCCACACGGTCACCTCGGCTTCCTCGGTCGCCGCGTTCCGGATGTCGAGCTGGGTGGGATGCCGTTGCCAGAAATCCCTGAGCCCAAAGGCGAATCCGCCGCTGACCCCACCGACGTACCCGAGTCCGGAAGCGCGCTTGCCCTGGTCGACGGAGATCCAGCCGTAGCCCTTCTTCGTGCGTTTGCGGACCGTGAACCCGTCGGCGGTCAACTGGCTCAGCGAGTAGTCGCCCCACTCGGGGATGTACTGCAGCCGCGTCGTCACCCGCTGGTCCCAGGTGGCCGGATCGGGCAGCTTGGTCCCGGCGATCTGCGCGGCGCGGACGGCGGCGCCCGGGTCGCGTCGTAGCCCGGTGATGCCCTTCACGGCCTCGGACACCGCTCCGTGTCCCTCGCCGACGAACCGGACGTGCCGGTCGTACGCCGCGTCGCGCATCGGTACCGAGAACCGCACGCCGAGCCCGGCGACGTAGTCCTTCTGCCCGTCGCGGTCGTAGACGAACGTGTGCACCATCCGCACGTTCTCCGCACCCGCCACGAAGTAGAGCCGGACCGAGAACGGCAACCAGGTCTGGCCTCTGCGCGACTTGTGCCGGCCCTCGACCTTCACCACCGCGCGCACCGGACCGGCCTGTTCGACGGTGACCTTCTGGATGTCGCTCTCGTACTGCTCCCGGACGGCGCCGCCGACCTCGTCCTCGGCGATCTTGTCCTGCTTCAGGTTGACGAGCACACCCTTGTGCGCGATCAGCACGTCACCACGCCAGATCTGGCTGACCACCTCCGAGCCGCTCTTGCGGATGCGGGTGCGGATCACGCCGGTGTCGACGTCGACGTACAGCTTCTCGTTCTTGACGGTGACGGGCCGCGCGGGCGCGGTCGCCGTACCGGGGCCGAGTGTGTACGACTCGGCGGGTGCGTCCACCGCGATGGCGTGTGCGCTCCACTTGAGCGAGCCGTCCGGCCAGTAGGCGGTCGGCCAGCTCTGCAGTGGTACGTCGGCGCCGTCCGCGGACTTGAGGGCGAAGGACTGGTTCGCCGGTACGACGCCCTTCGGCCACGGCGTACCCCAGGTGGTGACAGCCGCTGTGGTGGGCTTGCCTTCGAGCCAGCTGAGTTTGACCTCAGAGGCTTCGGCAGCCGCGGCCGGTTGGATGTTGTCGAGCAGGGACACCGCAGGTACTGCGGCCATACCCGCTAGGACCGTACGTCGGGAGACCTCCATGCTGCTCCACCTCTGTCAGGTCTGTGTTCGGAAATCAGGGAAAGGTTTTGGATCGCTGCCAGCGCGTACTGCGATGCGCCGTTGGTGCTGATGAACGCGGCCTCGTCGACCGGCATCAGGGCGCCGTCGACCGGAGTGGTCCGCCACTCGGCCTCGCGTTGCAGGGCGTTGCGGTTGAGCTGATCGCCTTCGTCGACGAAGAACTTGCGCCAGGCCAGCTGGGCCAGCGCTGTGTCACCGGTGCGCGCGGCGGCGTACGCGGCGAGCCGGCTGTGGGCCTGGACGAGTGAGATGCCTTGTAGCGGTTGGCCGACGGCTGCGGCCTGCTCCTCGGGCGAGAGCAGGTACAGCCGGCAGTAGTCGAGCCATGCCTTCTCGAACCCGGGTACGTCGAGGTCCAGGTCGATCAGCTCGGAACAGATCTCCGGCAACCCGAAGAGCGAGGACAGGTGCGAAACGGCGATGCCTCGGCGGCTGGTGTCGAACCGGCCGGTGGTGAGGTCCAGCCGTGCGTTGCCGGTCAGGAAACCGAAGTGCAGTGCGGCGATGTCGGTCATCGTTCCGACCAGGCGGGCACGGGCGCGCTCGTCCCCGTGCCGCTCCCAGCGCGTCAGCCATGCGGCGGCCAGTGCACCCCAGTCGACACCCAGCTCGATGGACAGCGCACGCGGGTCCGGGGAGTAGACGTCGGGCCGCACCTTCCGCTGCGGGTCGACAGCCAGGAACGCATCCTCGATGGACACCAGCTCGTCCATCAGGTCGCCGGTCCGCTCGTCTGCGGTCAGGTAGTAGTAGAAGCGCCGGTAGATCGCGCTGGAGATCCGCACCTGCTTGCAGCTGCAACCCCAGTGCTGCACGTTGTGCCGCGACCCCAGGCCCTTCCAGCGACCCAGGTGATGCACGTCGACCTCACCGGTGTGCCGCGTCATCGCCTCGGCGAAGCGGAACACGTCAGCGCGGCCGGTCCGGAGGTACTGGTACCAGAGCCACAGGTCCGGTGAGAGCTCGGAGTTGTCCCAGGCGTATCCACCAACGTCGTACCGCCACGTGTGCCGGTCGCGGTCGTAGGTGTGCATGACGTCGCCGTAATCCCAGAACCCGTACCAGCGGCGCTGCTCGCGCTGACCGACGTAGTACTGGAAGAGGAAGTTCAGGCGGGCCTCGATGTCCTGATGGTCCGCTGTGGGCAGACTCCAGGTGCCGAACACACCTGCCTGCAACAGACGCGCCGGGGCGACGGTGAGCAGTCCGGGGGAGTTGAGCAGCGCTGCGTGCTCTGACAGATCCTCGGCCGACGGTGTCGTGTTGTGGACGCGCAGGGTCAGCTCATGCGTGCGAGCGATGCCGTGCGCGTTGCCGAAGCCTGGCTCGTAGTCCTCGTAGGTGATCTCGAGTCCTTCGAGCTGCTCCGGGTACGTGTCCTGGTCCATGCCGTCGTGCCAGTAGCGCACGTCCATGGCCGGCGCGCTGGGCGACCACATCCACACGGTGGCCGTCGCTGTCGCCGTGGCCGCGTTGCGGATGTCGAGGCGGGTCGGGTGCAGTTTCCAGAAGTCACGCAGTCCGAAGCCCAGCCCGCCGCTGACGCCACCGACGTACCCGTAGCCGGGAGCTCTGGTGCCGGACGGGATGGTGACCCAGGCGTGTCCTTCGCCGGTGCGCTTCCTGAGGGTGAAGCCGTCCGCGCTGGTCTGGTCGAGTGTGTAGTCGTTCCACTGCGGGATGAGGTGCAGGCGGTCGGCCACCTCCGGGTTCGGGATCGCTTCGACGGCGCGGCCGGCGACCTGCGTACGGCGTACCTCCTCGCCCGGATCGCGGCGCAGACCGGTCAGGCCGCGCACCGCCTCGGTGAGGAATCCGGACGGACCGGCGAGCCGGATGTGGCGGTTGTGGGGCTCGTCGCTCATCACCACGTCCGCGCTGAGTCCCAGGCCGGCCAGGAAGTCGCGATCCGGATCGCCGTCCCAGACGAAGCTGTGCACGACCCGTACGTCGCTCGCGCCGGCGTAGAAGTACAGGCGGACCGAGAACGGCAACCAGTCGCCGTGCTTGCCTTCCAGCCGGACGACGGCGCGCACCGGGCCGTCCTGCTCGACAATGAGATTGTCGACAATCGCTGTCGTCTGCTGCCTGGTCCGGCTCGCGTCGTCGTCCGGCGCGTCCTGCCGCAGGCTGACCAGCCGGACGTCGCGGACGATCTCCCGATCATTGTCGACAATCGACGCGATCAGGCCGGGTTTGCGCAACGTCCAGGTGATCGCACCGGTCGTCACCCGTACCTCGTCGCCGAGCCGCTCGACGTGCACGGGTGCCGCGGGCTCGGCGGGGTCGCCGACGACGAGCTCGTACGAGGACTCCGGGCGCTCGGACGGCCCGATCGCGTGCGCGGACCATTTGACCGAGCCGTCCGGCCACGTCGCGGTCGTCCAGCTCTGCACCGGCGTACCGTCGGCGAGCGCGAACCAGGTGCCGTCGGCAACCGTTCCGCGCGGCCACGGGACGCCCCACGTGACGCCTTGTCTACAAGGAGTTTCGAGCCATTGCAGTGTCGTCATTCCTTCACCGATCCGATCAGCACGCCCTTCGCGAAGTGCTTCTGCAGGAACGGGTAGAAGAAGAGGATCGGCAGCGTCGCGACCACGACCACGGCGAACTTCAGGCCCTGCTCCGGGAACGTGACGGTCTCCAGCTGCTGCAACACGTTCGCGGAGTCCGCGTTCGCCGCGGTCAGCTGGCGGACGATCATCTGCAGCGTCCACTTCTTGCTGTCGTCGATGTAGAGAAGTGGCGACATGTAGTCGTTCCAGATCCCGACCGCGTAGAACAGGGAGAACGTCGCGATGATCGGCTTCGACAACGGCAGCACGATCCGCAGGAACACGTTCAGCTCGTTGCAGCCGTCGATCCGGGCCGCCTCCTCGAGCGCCTCCGGCAACTCCTGGAAGAAGCTCTTCACCACGATCAGGTAGAACGGGTTGATCGCCAGCGGCAGGATCAGCGCCCAGTAGCTGTCCAGCAGCCCGAGATCCCGCACCACGAGGTACGTCGGGATCATGCCGCCGCTGAAGACCAGCGTGAAGATCACCAGGTTCAGCACCAGCGCGCGCCCCGGCAGGAACCGCTTCGCGAGCGGGTAGGCCATGGTCAGCGTCAGCAGCAGCTGGATCACCGTGCCGACGGCGGTCACCGCGACCGTGGTCAGCAACGCCCGGACGAACGTGTCGGTCGAGAAGATGTAGTGGTAGGTGTCGGTGACGAACTTGTGCGGCCACAGGAAGAACGGCCGCGAGCTGATCTCGGACTCGGTCGCGAACGACCCGGCCAGCACGTACAGCAGCGGCAGCACCGTCACCAGGGCCAGTGCGGTCAGCACCACGACGTTCAGGACGTCGAACACGCGACTGCCGACCGAGTCGTAGTACCGGACTCGCTGCTTCATGACGGGTTTCATCGTGGTCCTCCTCTCAGAACAGACCGCGCTGGCCCAGGCGCTTGGCCAGCAGGTTGGAGCCGAAGATCAGCACCACGCCGACCACGCCCTTGAACAGGCCGACGGCCGTCGCGTAGCTGAACGAGCCCTGAGTGATGCCGATGTAGTAGACGAACGTGTCGAACACGTCCGCGACGTCGCGGTTCAGCGACGTGGTCATCAGCCAGATCTGCTCGAACCCGGAGTCCATCAGGTGCCCGGACGTCAGGATCGCCATCACCACGATCGTCGGCCGGATCGCCGGCAGCGTGATGTGCCAGAACTGCCGCCACCGGCCGGCGCCGTCCACCCGGGCGGCCTCGTACAGCTGCGAGTCCACGCCGGCCAGCGCGGCCAGGTAGATGATCGTTCCCCAGCCGGTCTGCTTCCACAGCAGCTGCAGCACGATCAGCGGCCGGAACCAGTCCGCTTGCGCGACGTAGTCGGTCTTCTGCCCGCCGACGATCCCGTGGATCCAGTTCGCGATCACGCCGAAGTCCACCGAGAACAACAGGTAGGTGAGCGAGGCGACGATTGTCCACGACAGGAAGTGCGGAATGTAGACAAGCGACTGCACGGACCGCTTCAGGACGTTGACCCGCAGCTCGTTCAGCAGCAGGGCGACCACGATCGGCGCCGGGAAGACGAAGACGATTGTCAACAATGCGAGCAGCAGAGTGTTGAACAGCAGCCGGCCGAAGTCCGGTCCGGTGAACAGCTCCTGGAAGTGCTTGAGCCCGACCCACTCGCTACCGGAGTAGCCGAGGAACGGTACGTAGTCCTTGAACGCGATCGTCAGGCCGTACATCGGCAGGTACTTGAACACCACGAAGTACACGAGACCGGGCAGCAGCAACAGATAAAGCCAGCGGTAGCGGAACAGGTCCCGGGGAAGGTTCCGGGCACGGCGGGTGCGCTTGGCGGCGGGCGCCGGCCGCGAAGAATCCGCGGCCGGCTGCACCACCTCGGGGACGAGGTCGGTCGCCATCCGTCAGCCGCCGGCCTTGGCGGACAGGTCGTTGACCTCCTTGACGATGTCCGTGCCGCCGCTGTCGTACCAGCGCTTGATCTGCGCCTTCAGCTGCTCCTCGGTGATCGCTCCGGACAGGTACTTGATCCGCGCGTCCGGGATGATCGTGTCCAGCGTCTGGCCCTTCGCCACCGCGGTCGGCGCGATGATGCTGAGCGCCGGGTTGAACACCGCGGTCTTCAGGTCCTCGTTCATCAGCACGTCGAACTTCTCCCGCATCGCCCGGCTGGCCTCGTCGTTCGGCCGCAGCGCGTACGCGCCGAGCCCGACCGACGCCCGGGTCCCGAGCTGGATGAAGGCCTTGTCGACGTCGTTCTGGATCGCCTTCACCTTCGGGTCGTCCTGGTTGAGCGGTACGGCGTACTGCCCGTCGACCTTGAAGTTGCGGCCCTCGATCCCGTTCGTCAGCAGGATCGAGCCGTCCTTCGACTCCAGCTTGTCGAGCGTCTGCAGGACCTGGTCGAGCTGGTCCTCCGTGCGTACGTGCTGCTTGGAGATCGCCATCACCATGTTGTAACCAGTGAAGGGATACGAGTGCTTCTCGCCGTCCGGGCCCTTCAGGTTGCCGACCAGGGTGACCTTGTCGAAGTCCTTCGGGTTCTTCTCCTTGAACAGATCGAGCAGCTGGGTGGCCCGCACGTTCACGTCGATGATCATGCCGCCCTTGCCCTGCACGAACGGGTCGTTCCAGTTCGCACTGTCGAGCGTCGCGAAGTCCGGGTTCACCAGGCCTTCCTTCACCCAGCCGCGCAGCCACTCGTTGGCCTTCAGGAACTCCGGGGTGTCGAAGCCGGGGACCAGCTTGCCGTCCCGCTCACCCCACCCGTTCGGCGCGCCGAACCACGTCTCCACCACGTCGTACGGGCTGGCGCTCGCGTAGTTGCCGGGCCACTTCGGGATGATCAGGCCGTAGGTGTCCTTCTTGCCGTTGCCATCCGGGTCCTTCTCGGCGAACGCCTTCGCGATGGTGTAGAGGTCGTTCGTGGTCTGCGGCTCCTTCAGGCCGAGCTTGGCCAGCCAGTCCTTGCGGATCACGATGCCGGAGCGCAGCAGCGGGCGGACCCGGTAGATGCCGTACGTCTTGCCATTGGTCTGCGAGTTCTTCGCGGTCTGCTCGTTCGACGGCTTCAGGTTCGGGTACTTGTCGAGCTTGCCGGTCAGGTCCCAGAACGCGCCGGCCTCGGCCGCCTTGACGAACGACGGGCTCTTCTCGTTCACCACCATCACGTCCGGGATCTTGTCCGACGCGAGCGTGACGTTCGACTTGTCGCCGTACTCCGCGTTCGGCACCCAGGTGACCTTGAGCTTCTTGCCGATCAGTTTCTCGACCGCCTGCTGCAGTTCGCCGTTCGGATCCGGTGCGGTGCCGAACAGCGGCGCCATCACGGTCAGCTCGTTACTGGCGGCCTCGCCGCCCTTGTCGTCGCCGCCGCCGGAGCAGGCAGAGGCAGCGAGCAGTGCCGTCGTGACGGCGGCGACGGCGATCCGCCGTCGGGAGAAGATGGTCATCGGTTCCCTTTCAGTTACCACTCGGGTGCAGGCGCGCGTCGTTCTCGGCGAAGAAGCGCAGGCAGAGCCAGGTGTCGAGCTGGATCCAGGCGCCGCCGGCCAGCACGAACCCGAACACCGGGAACTTCACCGACACGAAGGCGACGGACACCGCGACGAACAGCAGGACCAGGGACGACGCCGGCCGCGCGAGCGCGACCAGCGATGCCTTGGGCAACAACATGCGGATCCCGAGGTCGTAGTGCACGGCCATCGGGAGCGCGTAGGCGGCGATCAGCCCGAGCGCGACGAGTGCCGCGAGGCTGGCCAGGCGGGGGAGTGCGGCCCCGAGCGCGGCGAAGTACAGGTAGTTGCCGACCAGGACGACGGCGACCGCCATCAGGGGCAGTACCACGAGCGTGCCGCGCCGGAACTCCCGGCGGAACGCGGTACGGAAGGCAGGAAAGGCGTGAAACGATTCATCGGATGACCTGCGTCTGGCGAGCGAATATGCCGCGATCGTGGCCGGTCCGATACCCAGAGCAACGCCGCCGGCGAGCGTGAAAAGGATCCACAGGGCGTTCAGCTTGATCACCCAAAGGACCTCGTCCGCAGCGCCGTACAGCCTCACGGCCCAGCCTGTGTCCATGCCGGTTCCTGCCTTGTTTCGGGGCGAAAAGTGATGTGACCGTATGGTTGAATCGTCTCAATGTCAACACCTCGGAAAGCGTTTGTCAGACACCGGTCACCGCGTCGCGTCCACCCCGCCCCCACCCTCGCTCCGACAAGCCGCGCCCGCCGGACGGGTCTGCACAAGAGCGGATATCCACTGGTGTGTGGGGTTCTCTGCTCGTGTGCCAGCGGAGAACCCCCAACGCCGGGGGATAACCACCGGCGTTGGGTAGGTGGGTCAGGGGGTGGTTATGCGGAGGTTGGCGTATTCGCCGATCAGCGGCGCCATCTGGCGGAAGCCGATCCGGCCGCCGGGCAGCGGGCGCTCGTCGTACCAGGTGAAGCTGACCAGGTCGTTGACGGCGAACGTGATCTCGCCGCGCTGCACCGTGAGGCGCAGGTGATAGGGCCCGTCGGCGTCGGCGACGTCCGGGATCGGGTCGGCGCCCTGCGCGACGAGGTGGAAGCCGTAGCTCTTGCGCAGGTTGCAGGTGTGGAAGGCGCGCTCGGCCGGCCAGCGCCGGCGGAAGTACGAGACGTGGTACGTGTCGAGATCGCCGTGGTGGTACTGCTCGTACGGCCCGGTCCGCGGCCGCAGCTCGAACAGGTCCTCGCCGTGTCGCCCCTTCGCGTGGAAGAACAGGATGCACAGACCGGGCTCGCGGATCGGCCAGAAGTCCCACTCGACGGTGATGTCCGGCGGGAACTCCTCCGGGCACCACAGCACGACGTTCGCGTCCTGGCCGTCGTCCGCGGGCCGTACGCTCTCCAGCCGCAGCCGCCCGAGCGGGTACGACGTCGCCCCGTCGCCCTCGAGCCGGAAACCTTCGAGATCGGCTGGCTTCGCGAGCGGATTCTCGTACAGGACCGTCATCAGCGGCGGCGCTTGAAGTCGCTGGACTCGCGCACGATGAGGTCCGGCTGGAAGATCACTTGGCGATGCCGGTGCTGCTCGGCCGACTCGACCTCCTCCTGCAGCAACTCCATCGCGGACCGCCCGAGCAGCTCGGCCGGCTGCCGTACCGACGACAGCGGTACGGCGGCGGCGCGGGCGAAGTCGATGTCGTCGTACCCGACGATCGCCATGTCGCGCGGGACCCGCAGACCGGCCACCGCCATACCCTGCAGGAACCCCAGCGCCAGCAGGTCGTTGGCGAGGAACGCCGCGGTCGGACGGGACCGCGCCGGGAGCGCGGCGATCTGCTCGCCGATCGCTCGACCTTCGACGACACCCATCACGTCGACCTCGTGGTACTGCAGCTCGACATCGCCTGCTTCCGCCACGACCGCCGTGATGCCGTCCTTGCGGTCGGCAACTTGCTGCATCGTGAACGGCCCGCCGATGAAGGCGATCCGGCGATGGCCGGCCTCGATCAGGTGGTTCCCGGCGAGGCGTCCGCCGAGCTGGTCGTCGACCGAGACCGAGCAGAGGCCGCGATCCGCCGTACGGTCGACGAGCACCACCGGCGTACCGCGGTCGACCAGCGCGGTGAGCCGCGGATCGGTACTGTCGAACGGCGTGATCAGGATGCCCATCACGCGTTGCTGCTCGAGCTGGTCGAGGTGATGGCCTTCGCGCACCGGGTCGGTCTTGCTGTTGCACAACATCACCACGGTGTCGTGCTCATACGCCAGCGCCTCGGCGCCCTCCGCGAGGTCGGTGAAGAACGGGTTCGTCACGTCGAGCACCACGAGCCCGACCGTCCGGCTCTTCCCCGCCCGCAGATGCCGCGCCGCCTCGTTCCGCACGAAGCCGAGCGCGTCGATACTCGCCTGCACCCGCTGCCGCGTCGCCGGCGCCACAATCGCAGGCCGGTTCAAGAAGTTGCTGACCGTCCCCACCGAAACCCCGGCCCGCCGCGCAACCTCCTTGATGCTGGGCGTTGCCATCGTCCCCCGTCCAGCCGCGTAGTTCCGGTCCCTCGCAGTCTATCCCGAATTGAATCGTCAAAATCCACCCACCCCGGGCTCTACGTGTCGGCTGTCGTCGCGACGTCGAGGACTGCTCGGGCGAAGGATCCAGGGTCTTCCTGGGGAGGATTGTGGCCGATGCCGGGGAGTTCGCGTCGGTCGAAGCCGCCGGTGAAGAGCGGTTCCTCGAGGGTCGAGTCGTCGGGGCCCAGGCCGTCGGCGAGGGCGTCGAGTACGACGGCCGGCACGGTGATCTCGGGTGTGGTCGCCAGCAGTTCCTCGAGGTGGTCGTAGCGCGGGTCACCGGGTGCCATGCCGCGACGGTGCCGATAGGAATGAATGACGGTCGCGACGAAGTCCGGATTGTGCAGGCTGGGTGAGCTGGCAGCGAAGGCAGTGGCTGCGCCCGCCCAGGTCGGCGACCACTGCCGCCACAGCAGCCCGCAGAGCTCGTCCGTGTAGCGCTCCAGCCCGGCACGCCCGCGATCGGTGAGGAAGTAGTGGGTGTACCAGGCAGCACTCTCGGCTTCGGGAGGTGCGGGCTCGGCAGATCGGGCAATGTCCTGGATGTTGTACCCGCCGACAGTCACCAGGCCGACGACCCGCTCGGGCGCGACGGCGGCGGCGATGCAGGCGGCGCGGCCACCCCAGTCGAAGCCGCCCACGACGGCGCGTTCGATCTCGAGCGCGTCGAGAAGATCCAGCAGATCTTGACCGAGCGCGCCTTGCTGCCCGGAGCGCATGACGTCATCGCTGCGGTACCGGGTCGGCCCGTACCCGCGCAGATACGGCACCACAACCCGCATCCCCGCCTCGACGAGCACCGGCACCACGTCGTCGTAGCAACGAACGTCGTAGGGGAAGCCATGCAGCAGTACGGCGGTAGGCCCGCCACCCGATCCGGCCAACTCATAGGCGATGTTCAGCACCGGTGTCGACGCAGTCCCCGACTGATCCATCATGCTCTCCTCGCTTGCGGGCCGGCCATCCTGGTCGTACCAGCCGTATCCGGACCATCCACCGCAACCCGCACCGGCCGGCCACCTTGGTGACCCTAGGCACTCCAAGCCGCAAACAACAGACAGAGCGAGGCCGGCTCAGGCTGTTGGCGGAGCGCTGTCGGCTGTGTAGAGGCCCTTCGAGAGGTCGACGAGTACCAAGGCGTTGCCGAACGGGTCCTGTACGACGGCGACACGGCCGACCGGGATGTCTTCCGGGGGACTCAGAACGGTACCGCCAGCTGCCGTGAATGTGGCGACCGCGGTCCGGACGTCGTCGACCAGCCAGTTCGGCTCGTACGACAGGCGCTCGGTCAGCACCAGCTCACTGTCCCCGTCGGGCAACCCGAGCCCCGCCTGCCCAACCGCGTCGTTGCGCCACATCACCCGATGCCCGAGCCCGTCGACGTAGAACCGAATCCCCTCGTCAAGGCTCGGCACCGGGACCTGTACCGCATCCACGCGCCGCAGAAGTCCGTTGCTCATACCCCAGCGTCTCCCAGACCAGGGCCCGTGGTCCTACTTCTCCTCTTCACACCCGATGTAACTCGTGAGTAACATGCGGGTATGAGTCAGGTGTTGGGGTTGTGGGAGCGGTTGCGTGGGGTGCCTGGTGGGGAGCGGGTGTTTTCTTGGGGGTTTGCGTGGAAGGCGCCTTACTTTCGGTCGGTGCGGCCTCGGTTCGTGCAGGTGAGTCCCAACTATGCAGCCTTGACGTTGCCCAAGCGGCGGGCGGTGCTGAATCACATCGGGACCGTGCATGCGATTGCCGTGTGCAACGGTCTGGAGGCGGCGATGGGGGCGTTGGCCGAGGCGACCGTGCCGGCGGGGAAGCGGTGGTTGCCGAAGGGGATGGAGGTCGCGTATCTCGCCAAGTCGACGTCGGATCTGACGTGCTCGGCAGAGACGGATCCGGAGACCTGGGCCGCGGGGCCGGATGTGCCGGTGCGGGTCAAGGCAACTCGTGACGACGGGACGGTGGTCGTCGAGGGGACGATTTATCTCTGGGTGACGGACAAGAAATCGACGTAGGGTCACCCCGTGACTGAGCTGCGGGTGGTGGAGGTTGCCGAGGAGTACCTGGACTCGGTGTTCGAGGTGCGGACGCGGTCGTTCGGGCCGGGCGGTGACAAGGACGAGTGGAAGAAGTCGGCGCGGCAGTTCATCGCGGACGGGCGTTATCTCGGAGTCGTCGACGGTGACGAGCTGGTCGCGGCGGCGCGGATCTGGCCGCTGGAGCAGTGGTGGGGCGGACGGCGGGTGGCCAACGGCGGTGTGGCCGGTGTGGTCGTCGCGCCGGAGTACCGCGGGCGCGGCGTCGGCAGTCTGTTGATGCGCGCCGTGCTCGATCGCTGCGCCGAGAAGGGCTATCCGCTGACCTCGCTGTATCCGGCGACCACGGTGCTGTACCGGCGCCTGGGGTACGAGTTCGCGGGCAGCCGGCATCTGTACACCTTCCAGGCGGCCGATCTGCGGACCCTGGGCGGCAACGGTACGGCGGTGCGCAAGGCAGGTCGTGACGACGCCGACCTGTTCCTCGAGCTGGCCGGGAAGGTGCACGAGGCGCGGCGTTCGAACGGTCCGCTGGTCTGGCCGCGCGCGCAGGTCGAGTCCTGGCTGGAGGACGACAACAGCTTCGCGTACGTCGCCGAGGACGGCTTCGTGGTCTACAAGTGGTCCGACCGCGAGCTCGCCGTCGATGAGCTGATCGCCGGATCGGAGGAGACCGCTCGCGCGCTCTGGGCGACCGTCGGCTCGGGCGCGTCGATCGCGAAGACCGTGGAGGCGTGCTGCCCGCCCTTCGACGCGATCCATCTGATGGCCGAGCACGAGGCCACCGGCAAGTCCTGGCAGAACCGCTGGATGCTCCGGCTCGTCGACGCTCCGGCGGCCCTGGCCGGACGAGGCTTCCCCGACGGCGTCGTACTCGAGGCGGACCTGCGGATCGACGACCCCGAACTGCCCGCCAACACCGGCGACTGGCACCTCTCGGTCGGCAACGGATCGGCCCGGCTCACCGCCGCCGAGCCGTCGAGCGACGCGCTGCGACTCGGCCCGCGGGGGCTGGCCGCGCTGTACGCCGGTATGCCGCTGGCGACGCTCCGCGGAGCCGGCCTGGCTGCCGGGGGAGCGGCGCCCGCCGACGCGGCGTTCGACGCGGCCTTCGGCGGACCCGCGCCGTACATGCTCGACGACTTCTGAGCCTCGGCGCGCCGATTTCCAAAGGCCCGTCGCCTCCGTCTAGGGTTGTCGAACAAACGTTCGGAGGTGGTCCATGCGGGTGCTCGGCGTCGACCCGGGACTGACCCGGTGCGGCCTCGGCGTCGTCGAGGGGACGCCGGGGAAGCCGCCGGCGCTGGTCGCCGTCGGGGTGATCCGGACGCCGGCCGACCTGGACGTGGCCAAGCGGCTCGTGCGGATCGAGGAGGAGCTCGACGAGTGGATCGCCCGGCACCAGCCGGACGCGGTCGCGGTCGAGCGGGTGTTCGCCCAGCACAACGTCCGGACGGTGATGGGGACGGCGCAGGCGTCGGGGATCGCGATGGTGGTCGCGGCGCGCCGCGGTCTGCCGGTCGCCCTGCACACGCCGAGCGAGGTGAAGGCCGCGGTCACCGGATCCGGCCGCGCGGACAAGGAGCAGGTGACCACGATGGTCACCCGGATCCTCAAGCTCAGCGAGCGTCCGACTCCTGCGGACGCCGCCGACGCGCTCGCGCTGGCGATCTGCCAGGTGTGGCGCGGAGGCGTGGCGAGCAAGTTGCAGCAGGCGGCCGCGAGCCGGGTCAACCTCGAGGCCGCGGCGCAGGCGCAGTCGCGGCTGCAGGTGGCGCGGCTGCGGGCCGCGATGGCCGCTCAGCAGGGCAAGCGGTGATCAAGCAGTGAGCGCGACGTGAGCAGGCTTGGAGGCTGGCGATGATCGCCTTTGTACGGGGCCCGGTGGCGGCCATCGGAGTGGACAGTGCCGTCGTCGAGGTCGGGGGAGTGGGCCTGCTCGTGTACTGCGACCCGGGCACGCTGGCCGGGTTGCGACCGGGGCAGGAGGCCCGGATCTCCACGTCGATGGTGGTCCGTGAGGACTCGCTGACGCTGTACGGGTTCGCGGACGACGATGCGAAGACCACCTTCGAGCTGCTGCAGACCGCGTCCGGGGTCGGGCCGAAGCTCGCCCAGGCCGCGCTCGCGGTGCTGAGCCCCGACCAGCTGCGGCAGGCAGTGGCCACCGAGGATCTCGCCGTCCTGGTGAAGGTTCCGGGCATCGGCAAGAAAGGCGCCCAGCGGATCGTGCTGGAGCTGAAGGACAAGATCGGCGCGCCGTCCAAGACGGTCACCGGTCGGCCGCTGCAGGCGCAGGAGGCGTGGCGCGACCAGGTGCACGCCGGCCTGGTCGGTCTCGGCTGGTCCGCCCGCGACGCCGAGGACGCCGTCACCGCTGTGTCGCCGCTCGCCGCCGACAACCCGAACCCGTCCGTTCCCGACCTGCTGCGTGCCGCGTTGCGCGTGCTCTCCAAGGCTTAAAGGATGGAAGACAACGTCCGGCCGCTGGTCTCCGCGGACGCGGTGGATCTCGAGGAGCGGAAGATCGAGTCCGCGCTCCGGCCGCGCACGCTCGCCGAGTTCGGCGGGCAACGGAGGGTCAGCGAGCAGCTGGAGCTGGTGCTGCACGCGGCCCGCGGCCGCAACCGCGCGCCGGACCACGTGCTGCTGTCCGGTCCGCCCGGGCTGGGCAAGACCACACTGGCGATGATCATTGCCAGCGAGATGTCCGCGCCGCTGCGGGTGACGAGTGGTCCGGCGATCCAGCACGCCGGCGACCTGGCCGCGATCCTGTCCGGGCTGAGCGAGGGCGAAGTCCTGTTCCTGGACGAGATCCACCGGATGTCCCGGCCCGCCGAAGAGCTGCTCTACATGGCGATGGAGGACTTCCGGGTCGACGTGATCGTCGGCAAGGGCCCGGGCGCCACCGCGATCCCACTCGAGATCCCGCCGTTCACCCTCGTCGGCGCGACCACCCGGGCCGGCCTGCTGCCGGGACCGCTGCGTGACCGGTTCGGCTTCACCGGTCACCTGGAGTTCTACGAGGCGGCCGAGCTGGAGAAGATCGTCAACCGGTCGGCCGCGCTGCTGGAGGTCGACATCACGCCCGAGGGCGCGACCGAGATCGCGTCCCGGTCCCGGGGGACGCCCCGGATCGCGAACCGGCTGCTGCGCCGGGTCCGCGACTACGCCGAGGTCCGGGCGGACGGCATCATCACGCTCGCGCTGTCCAAGGCGGCCCTGGATCTGTACGAGGTGGACAAGATGGGCCTGGACCGGCTGGACCGCTCGGTTCTGGACGCGTTGTGCCGCCGGTTCGGCGGCGGGCCGGTGGGTCTTTCCACGCTCGCGGTTGCGGTAGGCGAGGAACGTGAGACCGTGGAGGAAGTAGCGGAACCTTTTCTGGTCCGGTCGGGCTATCTGGCCCGTACGCCGCGCGGTCGCGTCGCCACGCCCGCGGCCTGGCGGCACATCGGGCTGAAGGTACCGAAGGGCGCGACGTTCGCGGACACGCTCTTCGACACCGACGAGGACTGAGGAGTTCGGCTCCAACTGAACAAGAGCGGAGTCCGGGGAACACCGACCGGCGCCGGAACGTAGACACTGCGTGACGTGGACGTGGTGAGTAACTCAAACGTGACCCGGTGTCATGAGGTAGTTGTTGACGCTCAGGGTTAGACTCCCCGGTGGCCTGACCTCCAGGCCGTCCGCTCCGACCTGCGCGTTCGTGCAGGGCACTCCGACAACCGACCCGACGAAGGATTCTGAGACCCGATGCAACTCCTCGCCGTACCGATGGCCTCCTCCGGGGGCGGTGGCATCACGCTGCTGCTGCCGCTGATCCTGATCGTCGGAATGATCTGGTTCATGAGCCGGTCGCAGAAGAAACAGCGTCAGCGTCAGGCCGACACGGTCGCTGCGCTCTCGCCCGGCACCAAGGTGATCACCACCAGCGGCCTGGTCGGCATCGTCGAGGAGACGGACGACGACTACGTGACGCTGGAGATCTCCGAAGGTGTGCTGGTCCAGGTGGTCAAGGCCGCGATCGGCCGGGTGATCCCGGACGAGGACGCCGCCGCCGACGAGGTCGAGGCGCCTGTGGCCGCCGACGAGGCCCCGGCCGCCACGACGGTCGTCACCGACGAGGCCGACGACGCTGCGAAGGTCGACGTACCGGACGCGGGCAAGGCCGACGGCAAGGTGCAGGACGCGCCGAAGCTGCCGCCGACGCACACCGAGAACTGATCTCCTTCCCCACAACGGCCTGCGGCGCGGCGTTCGGCGTCCACCAGACGGTGCGGCGCGCCCAGAAGTACAAAGGTTGAAACTGACGTGGCAACGACTTCGACATCCCGCCCCGGGCGGAGCCTGATCGGCTTGCTGGTGGTCGTGGTTCTGCTGTTCGGGATCATGGCGCTGACCAAGACCTGGAAGCCCAAGCTCGGGCTGGACCTCCGGGGCGGCACCACCATCACGCTGACCGCCAGCACGATCGACGGCAGCGGCAAGGTGACCGCCGAGCAGCTGAACGAGGCGAAGAACATCATCGGCCAGCGGGTCAACGGTGCGGGTGTCGCCGAGTCCGACATCACCACCTCCGGGGCGAACCACATCAACGTGGCCGTCCCGGGCGCCACGAAGGAATCCCTGGTGTCGCAGGTCGGCCAGACCGCCCTGCTGTACTTCCGGATGGTGTACGACGCGCAGGCCGCGGCGCCGCAGCCGACGCCGTCGACCACCCCGTCGACGACGCCGAAGCCGACCACCACGCCGAAGGCGACCACGACGCCGAAGCCCAGCGCCACGATCAAGCCGAGCACGACGCCCAGCTCGCCGAAGGGCCGGGCCTGGAGCAGCGCGCTCGGTGAGGCCACGCCGACGCCGACCCCCAAGCCCAGCACGCCGTCCGCGACACCGAGCGCGAAGCCGTCGGCGACGCCGTCGACCCCGGCGGCCGCCGGCGACCCGCTGAACTACACGCCGGACGCGGCCACGCAGGCGGCGTTCGCGACGTTCAAGTGCGGCGACAAGCAGGTCGACGACCCGAACAAGCCGATCTTCTCCTGTGACCGCCAGGGCACCTACAAGTACCTGCTCGGCCCGGCGATCATGAAGGGCACCGACCTGTCGGACGCCTCCGCCGGGATCCCGCAGAACGGCCTGCAGTGGCAGGTGAACCTGAAGTTCACCGGCGAGGGCGGCGACAAGTTCCTGAAGGCGACCACCGCGATCTCGAAGCGCGGCCAGGGCCAGAACCTGTTCGCGATCGTGCTGGACGGCGAGACCATCTCGACGCCGAGCGTGGAGAACCCGATCCCGGGCGGCCAGGCGCAGATCACCGGTACCTTCACCGAGGCCGAGGCCCGCGACCTGGCGAACGTGCTGAAGTACGGCGCGCTGCCGGTCAAGTTCGACATCTCCTCGGTCGAGACGGTGTCGCCGCAGCTCGGCGGCGACCAGCTCTCCGCGGGTATCTGGGCCGGTCTCGCCGGTCTCGCGCTCGTCGTCGTGTTCTGCTTCCTGTACTACCGCGGCCTCGGCATCGTCGTGGTCCTGTCGCTCGGCGCCGCCGCCGTCCTCACCGGATCGCTGGTGATCCTGCTCGGCAAGGCGATCGGGTTCACGCTGACGCTGGCCGGTATCGCCGGTCTGATCGTGGCCGTCGGTATCACCGCGGACTCGTTCATCATCTACTTCGAACGACTCCGCGACGAGGTCCGTGAGGGCCGCAGCCTGCGGTCGTCGGTGGAGACCGGCTGGGCCCGCGCCAAGCACACGATCATCGCGGCCGACTCGATCTCGCTGCTCGCCGCGCTGGTGCTCTACGTACTGGCGATCGGCAGCGTCCGCGGCTTCGCGTTCACGCTCGGCCTGACCACGTTGATCGACCTGGTCGTGGTCTTCCTGTTCACCAAGCCGCTGGTCACGCTGCTCGCCCGCACCGACTTCTTCGGTCACGGGCACAAGCTGTCCGGACTCGATCCGGAACATCTGGGCGTCGAACGACTGCCCGGACAGACGAAACCGACGGCCCGGCCGCGGAAGACGCCGTCGACGCGCAAGCCGGTCGGAGGGGAGGTCTGATGTCGAAGCTCGGACAGATCGGTGCCAAGCTGCACCGCGGCGAGGTCTCCTACGACTTCGTCGGTCACCGCAAGTTCTGGTTCAGCCTCTCGGCGGTGCTGGTCATCATCTCGCTGGCCGGCCTGTTCACCCGCGGCCTGGCGCTCGGGATCGAGTTCAAGGGCGGCGTCGAGTACGAGGCGAAGGTCAAGGTCACCGACAGCACGGTGCAGGACTTCAGCGACGCCGTGAAGGCGACCAACGCCAAGGACCTCGGCGACCCGGTCGTCACCACGATCAACAACGAGAAGGTCCGGGTCCAGACCAAGCCACTGGGCCAGAACGACATCGGCGTCGTCCGCGCGGCGATCGCCAAGGAGGCCGGTATCCCGGCCGACCAGGTCACCTCGCAGCAGATCGGCGCCTCCTGGGGCAAGCAGATCGCCGACAAGGCGATCCTGGCGCTGGCGGTGTTCCTCGGCCTGGTCTTCTTCGTGATCTGGGTGTACTTCCGCGAACCCAAGGCGTCGCTGGCCGCGATCATCGCGCTGGTGCACGACGTCACGATCACCGTCGGGCTGTACGCGCTGATCGGTTTCGACGTCACGCCGGCGACCGTGATCGGCGTTCTGACCATCCTCGGTTACTCGCTGTACGACACGGTCGTGGTGTTCGACAAGGTCCGCGAGAACACCCGCGGTATCACCGGCTCGAACCGCTACACCTACTCGGACGCGACCAACCTCGCCGTCAACCAGACCGTGGTCCGCTCGATCAACACCACGGTCACCGCGCTGCTGCCGGTGGGCGCGATCCTGGTCGTCGGTACGTGGGTGCTCGGCACCGGCCCGCTCAAGGACCTGTCGCTGGCGCTGTTCGTCGGTATCGCCGTCGGTGCGTACTCGTCGATCTTCATCGCGCCGTCGCTGCTCGCGGTCTTCAAGGAGCGTGAGCCGGGGATGCAGGCGCTGCGGAAGCGCGTCACCGCGAAGAAGGCGCAGACCGCTGCCGCCGCGGCCGCTCCGGTGGCCGTGCCTGCAGGTGCCGGGGCGACCCGTTCCGCCGTCCAGGACACGCCGCGGAAGGCGGACCGGACGACCGGTGCGGCCCCGACGCCGTCGTCGCGGCCGATGAAGGCGGCGGCGGCGGGCCGGCCGCAGCCGACGCGCAAGCCGCGGTCGAAGCGCGGCAAGTGATGCGGTCGCTCGAGCAGGTTCTCACCGACGGCATTCGCGACATCCCGGACTACCCGCAGGCGGGGGTGGTGTTCAAGGACATCACCCCGCTGCTGGCCGACCACACCGGCTTCAGCCAGGTGGTGGAGGCGCTGGCGGCGGCCGGCAAGGACGACGACGGCACCCCGGTGGTCGACAAGGTGGTCGGGATCGAGGCCCGCGGCTTCATCCTGGCCGCTCCGGTCGCGCTCGCGCTCGGCGCCGGATTCGTGCCGGTGCGGAAGAAGGGCAAGCTGCCGGCGGCGACCTACGAGGAGTCGTACGCGCTGGAGTACGGCGAGGCGACGATCGAGGTGCACCAGGACGCGTTCGCTCCTGGTGACCGCGTGCTCGTCATCGACGACGTCCTGGCCACCGGCGGCACCGTCGAGGCCTGTCTGCGGCTGATCCGGCGCTGCGGCGCCGAGGTCCTCGGGACGACGGTCCTGCTCGAACTCTCCTTCCTCCCGGGCCGCGAACGCCTCGAGGGCGAGACCGTCAACTCCCTCGTCACGGTCTGAATTCGGGCAAACTCTCCGTCGCCGCGAGCTGACTCGGCGTGTTGTCCACAGGCGGTTCGGCCTGGTTGGACGCGGGCCTCTAGACTGGTGCTCTGTCGGCGGAGGGACACAACGTGGGCGAAGACCCGGCGATGACATCTGCGGTACCGAACGCAGGACCGCAGGAGCCTCCGCGCGCGCCGTCACCGGTGCGCCCGGCGCCGGTGCCCCAGCCGCCCGCGACCCAGCCGCCGCGGATCGCGCCGGCCCGGGTCCGTGCCCGGCTCGCCCGCCTCGGCGGCACCCGGCACCCGAACCGGGCGCCGATGCTCGAGCCGCTGTTCCGGGTGGTCCGCGCGACCCACCCGAAGGCCGATCTCGGCATGATCGAGCGCGCCTACCGGACCGCGGAGAAGTACCACACCGGCCAGATGCGCAAGAGCGGCGACGCCTACATCACGCATCCGCTCGCCGTCGCCACCATCCTCGCCGAGCTCGGCATGACCGCGACCACGCTGTGCGCCGCGCTGCTGCACGACACCGTCGAGGACACGCCGTACACGGTGGAGGACCTGACCCGCGACTTCGGCGAAGAGATCGCCATGCTGGTCGACGGCGTCACCAAGCTGGACAAGGTGCGCTACGGCGAGTCGGCGCAGGCCGAGACCATCCGCAAGATGGTCGTCGCGATGTCCAAGGACATCCGGGTGCTGGTGATCAAGCTGTCCGACCGGCTGCACAACATGCGCACGCTCGGCTCGCTGCGCCAGGAGAAGCAGGAGCGGATCGCCCGCGAGACGCTGGAGATCTACGCCCCGCTGGCCCACCGGCTCGGTATGAACACGATCAAGTGGGAGCTCGAGGACCTGGCGTTCTCGACCCTGCACCCGAAGGTGTACGACGAGATCGTCCGCCTGGTCGCCGAGCGCGCACCGTCCCGCGACGAGTACCTGGCGACCGTGATCGACCAGGTGCACGAGGACCTGCGCTCGGCGAAGGTGAAGGCCACCGTCACCGGCCGCCCGAAGCACTACTACTCGATCTACCAGAAGATGATCGTCCGCGGCCGCGAGTTCGGCGACATCTACGACCTGGTCGGCATCCGGGTCCTGGTCGAGTCGGTCCGCGACTGCTACGCGGCGCTCGGCATCATGCACGCGCGGTGGAACCCGGTCCCCGGCCGGTTCAAGGACTACATCGCGATGCCGAAGTTCAACATGTACCAGTCGCTGCACACCACGGTGATCGGCCCGCAGGGCAAGCCGGTGGAGCTGCAGATCCGGTCGTTCGCGATGCACCGCCGCGCGGAGTACGGCATCGCCGCGCACTGGAAGTACAAGGAGGACCCGACGTCCGTCGCGCCGGCCGCGCCGAGCACCGACATCGGCGGGCCGAACGACATGCCCTGGGTGCGGCAGCTGGTCGACTGGCAGCGGGAGACCTCCGACCCGTCGGAGTTCCTCGACTCGCTGCGGTTCGAGATCAACAACGCCGAGGTCTACGTCTTCACCCCGCGCGGTGACGTGATGTCGCTGCCGACCGGGTCGTCCCCGGTCGACTTCGCCTACGCCGTGCACACCGAGGTGGGGCACCGCTGCATCGGCGCCCGGGTCAACGGGCGGCTGGTGCCGCTGGAGAGCACCCTGGAGAACGGCGACGTCGTCGAGGTGTTCACCTCGAAGGCGCAGGGCGCGGGGCCGTCGCGCGACTGGCTGACATTCGTCAAGAGCCCGCGCGCGCGGAACAAGATCAAGCACTGGTTCTCCAAGGAACGCCGCGACGAGGCGATCGAGCACGGCAAGGACGCGATCGCGAAGCAGCTCCGCAAGGAGGGCCTGCCGCTGCAGCGCCTGCTGTCGCACGAGACCCTGACCGCGGTCGCGAACTCGCTGCGCTACCCGGATGTGACCGGGCTGTACGCCGCCGTCGGCGAGCAGCACGTGAGCGCGCAGGCCGTCGTCCGGCGCCTCATCGAGACGTACGGCGGTGAGGAGGGCGCGGCCGAGGACCTGGCCGAGGGTCTGCGGCTGCCGCAGTCCCGCGAGCGCCGGAAGCGGACCGCACGCGGCGACGCCGGTGTCATCGTCAAGGGCGCGACCGACGTGCTGTCGAAGCTGGCCCGGTGCTGTACGCCGGTGCCCGGCGACGAGATCATCGGCTGGATCACCCGCGGCGCGGGCGTCTCGGTGCACCGCGCCGACTGTGCGAACGTGGAGAACCTGAAGACCCAGCCCGAGCGGATCGTCGAGGTCGAGTGGGCGCCGACCGCCCAGTCCGTCTTCCTCGTCGCGATCCAGGTCGAGGCGCTGGACCGGGCGCGGCTGCTGTCGGACATCACCCGGGTGCTGTCGGACTACCACGTGAACATCCTGTCCGCGGCCCTCACCACAACCCGCGACCGGATCGCCAAGTCCCGCTTCACCTTCGAGATGGGCGACCCGACCCACCTGGGCCACGTCCTGAAGGCCGTCCGCTCCGTCGAGGGCGTCTTCGACGTCTACCGCGTCACGCAGTAGGCCGTGGCGGACTGGTTCGGCGGTTCGGCCGGCGGACCGGGGCTGAGGCTGTCGAACGGCGCGGCCGCGGTCTTCCTGGATGTGCTCGCGCCGGCCGCGTGCGAGCTCGCCAGGACCGGGTTCGAGCGCGGCTTCGCGTTGCTGGTGTGCAATGCGCGGATCGGGTCGGGCAACGACGGCTTCGACCTGGACGAGCTGCCGTGGTCGGGCGAGTGGGAGGACGAGCGGGCGTTCCTGCTCCGGGTGATCGAGTTGGCGCGGACGCGGTTCGGGTGGGAGCTGCTGTCGTACGAGCCGCCGTTCGTCGACGTGTATCTGGCGGAGTACGAGCGGCTCGTGCGGGACTACCGGCCGCCAGTGGGGCCGGTCGAGCCGGCGCGGATGTGGGATCCGGCTCCGGCGGATGCGGCGTTCGTGCGGTGCCCCCGCCACGGGTTGTTCCTGGGTGACTACACGGATTGCCGGCTCTGTTTGTGAGGGCGGGCAGACTGCGGGTATGAGCGGTTTCGGGCGGCGTGGGTTGTTGCTTGCCGGCGTGGGGGTGCTGGCCGGCTGCAGCGCGTCGTCCGGCGGGCAGGCGAGTGGTACGTCGGTTCCGTCAGGCACCGGCTCGTCGGCGGGCACGCCGAGCACCCCGTCGCCGAGCGGCCCGTCGTCGAGCGCTCCGGCGTCAGGGACGCCGCGTGAGATCGTTCTGCCGAGGGTGCGGTCCTGGGCGCCTGGTCCCGGGG
>Ga0247821_10000442_pt1 | contig 23051 bp, 22 predicted proteins | sample 13C_Glycerol_Day_FD_192481 | JGI IMG/M metagenome (GOLD analysis project Ga0247821, IMG submission 192481) | Soil microbial communities from agricultural site in Penn Yan, New York, United States - 13C_Glycerol_Day14 | ecosystem: Environmental > Terrestrial > Soil > Agricultural land | place... | reverse complement strand
GGTTCGAGGGTTTGTGTTCTGCGGCGTAGCACACCGGCGAACTCGACGGCCCGCGCCGCTCCAGCTCATCCTCCAGCCAGCTTGCCAGCACCAGGGCATTGTTCTGCGTGGTGTCCTTGCCGGCGTAGAGCAAGGTCACTTCGCCCTGCTCCACCAGCCCCAGCAGTTGCCACCAGTGTTCGGGGCGCGCCGCCAGTTCCTGGCGGTAGCGCTCGGCAAACCCGGAAAAGTCCACCTGGCCCTGGTGAAAGGCCTGGCGCAATGCCGTGGACGGTGCAACCTCCGGCAACCACAGGGCGTGCAACTGGTCCTTGCGCTTGTTGCGCGGCCACAGCCGGTCGACCAGCACCCGCTGGCCGTCGCTGGCCTCGACAGGATCATAGACGCGCTTGCAACGGATCATCGGAAACCTCGCGCTTTTTTACTCAACCTAGGACTTTCCTTGACCGAAGTCACGCCGACGTCGCCGTTTCTTTCTATGCTGGATGCCTGAGGTAATGCAACCCGGAGTCAGCATGACTACCCCGACGCTGGCCAGTCGTCCATCGCTGGCCACAACCGACCCGCGCCCACGCCTGCACCAAAGGCCTGGGCGCATGACTGTGGTGCTGTTCTTCGGCCTGCTGATGGCCGGCTTGTTCTATTCGGCCTGGAGCTTGTTCCAGGATGTCGAGGCGACAGGCACAGTGCTCACCTGGACCCCGTTCCTGCTGTTGGGCGTCGCCTTGCTGATCGCCCTGGGCTTCGAGTTCGTCAACGGCTTCCACGATACCGCCAACGCCGTGGCCACGGTGATCTACACCCACTCCCTGCCCGCTTCGGTGGCGGTGGTGTGGTCCGGCTTTTTCAATTTCCTCGGTGTGTTGCTCTCCAGCGGCGCCGTGGCCTTCGGCATCATTGCCCTGCTGCCGGTGGAACTGATTCTCAAGGTCGGCTCCTCGGCCGGCTTTGCCATGGTCTTCGCCCTGCTGCTGTCGGCCATTATCTGGAACCTGGGTACCTGGTGGCTGGGCCTGCCGGCCTCGTCCTCGCATACCCTGATCGGTTCGATCATCGGCGTGGGCGTAGCCAACGCACTGATGCATGGCCGTGACGGCACCAGCGGCGTGGACTGGGCCCAGGCCGGCAAGGTCGGTTACTCGCTGCTGCTCTCGCCCCTGGTCGGCTTCGCCTGCGCCGCGCTGCTGCTGGTGGCCTTGCGCATGCTGGTCAAGCGCCGCGACCTGTACCAGGCGCCGGTAGGCAACACCCCGCCGCCCTGGTGGATTCGTGGCTTGCTGATCCTCACCTGCACCGGCGTATCCTTCGCCCACGGCTCCAACGACGGCCAGAAAGGCATGGGCCTGATCATGCTGATCCTGGTCGGCACCCTGCCCATGGCCTATGCCCTGAACCGGACCATGCCGGCCGAGCAATCGATGCACTTCGCCAGCGTCGCCGAAGCGACCCAGCAGGCCCTGCAGCGCAACGCACCACAGCTTGTGATCCGCGACCCGAGGAAGACCCTGAGCGACTTCATCCGCCAACCCGCCGCCAGCCCCGAACTGATCCCGGCCCTGGCGGCCCTGACCGGCAGCATCGGCAGCGAAGTCAAAGGCTACGGATCGCTCAACAAGGTGCCGGCCGAAGCCATGGCCAACGTGCGCAACGACATGTACCTGACCAGCGAGACCATCCGCCTGATCGACAAGCATCAGTTGGTGACCTTCAACGCCGGTACCCATGACCAGTTGCAACTGTTCAAGCGCCAGCTCGACGATGCCACCCGCTATATCCCGCTCTGGGTCAAGGTCGCCGTGGCCATTGCCCTGGGCCTGGGCACCATGGTCGGCTGGCGGCGCATCGTGATCACGGTGGGCGAGAAGATCGGCAAGACCCACCTGACCTACGCCCAGGGCGCCTCGGCCGAACTGGTGGCGATGTGCACCATCGGTGCGGCGGACATGTACGGCTTGCCGGTGTCGACCACCCACGTGCTGTCATCGGGGGTGGCCGGGACCATGGTCGCCAACGGCTCGGGGCTGCAGATGCGGACCATCTTCAACCTGCTGATGGCCTGGGTGCTGACCTTGCCGGCGGCGATCGGGCTGGCCGGTGGGTTGTACTGGTTGCTGACCCAGTTGATTTAACAGCCCCGGCGGCACGGCACCTGTAGCCGCTGCCGCCAGGCTGCGGCTACACAGTGACCATCAAGACGATACCGTCACCCCGGGATCTTCAGGCCCCGCTGCACCGCCGGTCGGGCCAGGAAGGCTTCCAGCACCCGCTGCACATTGGCGAAGTCGGCAATGCCCACCAACTCGGCCGCGTCATAGCGCACAATCAGATTGCGCACCCACGGCCAGATGGCGATGTCGACGATGCTGTACTCGCCCATCACCCAGTCGCGCCCTTCGAGGCGCGTGTCCAGCACCCCGAGCAGGCGCCGCGACTCGGCCACGTAGCGGTCACGCGGGCGCTTGTCCTCGTAGTCCTTGCCGGCAAAGATATTGAAGAAGCCCACCTGGCCGAACATCGGCCCGACCCCACCCATCTGGAACATCAACCACTGGATCGCCTCATAGCGCAATGCCGGATCCGTCGGCAGCAGCTTGCCGGTCTTCTCCGCCAGGTAGAGCAGGATCGCCCCGGACTCGAACAGCGGCAACGGCTTGCCGCCCGGACCGTCAGGATCGAGGATCGCCGGGATCTTGTTGTTGGCGCTCAGGGAGATGAACTCGGGGGTCAGCTGGTCATTGCTGTCGAAACTGACCTTGTGCACCTCATAGGCCAGGCCGATCTCTTCGAGCATGATCGACACCTTCACCCCGTTGGGCGTGGGCAGCGAATACAGTTGCAGCCGTTCAGGGTGAAGGGCGGGCCATTTGCGGGTGATCGGGAATGCACTGAGTTCGGTCATGAGCCAAGCCTTGAGCAAAAAAGTAGGCCCACACTCTAACGGCTATCGCCACCTGCGGGCTAGCGACGGCGAAACAGCGGCCGCGGCTCGATCACCGAACGCCCATACAGCACGCTCATCCCCGCCAGGCCCTTGAGGGCATCCTCGGCGCTTTTGTCTTCGCGCACGGCAAAGCTGTCGAAACCGCACTGGCGCATATGGCTGAGCTGGTCGCGCAGCACATCGCCAATGGCCCGCAACTCGCCCTGCCAACCCAGGCGCGTGCGCAGCAGATAGGCCTGGCTGTAGCCGCGACCGTCGCGAAAGCTGGGAAAGTCGATGGCGATCAGCGGCAGGTGCGCCAATAACGGCGCCAGGGGCTCGATCTCGTCATCGGGCCCCAGCCACAGGCCGTCCTGACCTTCAGGCCGTTGGCCGTGGCGCTCCAGCCAGACCTTGAGCGGCACCAGCAACCGGCCTGCAGGCAACGGCTCATCGCCGTCGCGCAGCAGTTGCCAGGGATCGTCGTCGAGCAAGGTCGGTACAGCGCTACGCAGGGCGATCACATTACGCATATCAGCTCCTCCGGCCGGCTGGCATAGACCCGCTCCTTGAACGGCTCCAGGCCGACCCGGCGCACGGTGTCGATAAAGGGTTCGTCCAGCTCGCGGTAGGCACAGTAGGTGGCGATGATCTGCTCGATCACGCTCGGGATCTGCGCGGCGCTGAAGGACGGGCCGATCACCTTGCCCAGGGTGCTGTCCTTGCCCTGGGCGCCGCCGAGGGTCACCTGGTACCACTCGCTGCCGTTCTTGTCGACGCCGAGGATGCCGATGTTGCCGATATGGTGGTGCCCGCAGGCGTTGATGCAGCCGGAGATGTTCAGGCTCAGGTCGCCCAGGTCGTGCAGGTAATCCAGATCGTCGAAGCAGCGCTGGATCGACTGGGCGATCGGAATCGACTTGGCATTGGCCAGGGCGCAGAAGTCGCCGCCGGGACAGGCGATGATGTCGGTCAGCAGGCCGATGTTGGCGGTGCCCAGGCCACGCTCGCAGGCCAGGCGCCAGAGCGCGTGCAGGTCCTGCTTGCGCACGTCCGGCAGGATCAGGTTCTGCTCGTGGGCGATACGGATCTCGCCGAAGCCGAACTGCTCGGACCAGTCGGCCACCGCCTCCATTTGCGCGGCGGTCAGGTCGCCAGGGGGCGACGCCGCGCCGGGCTTGGTCGACAGCACCACGCTGGCATAGCCCGGGACCTTGTGCGGCTTGACGCAGCAAGCCACCCAGCGGGCGAAGTCGTGGTCCTGGACCAGGTGGGTCTCAAAGTCCACGCCGCTGTCGACCACGCTGTCATAGGCCGGCGGTTCGAAGGCGGCGGCCACGCGCTGGAACTCAGCCTCGGTCAGTTGCGCCGGGCCGTCCTTGATGTGCTGCCACTCCTGCTCCACTTCCCGGGCGAAGGCGTCGATGCCCAGGGCCTTGACCAGGATCTTGATCCGCGCCTTGTACTTGTTGTCGCGCCGACCATGGCGGTTGTACACCCGCAGGATCGCCTCGACATAGGACAGCAGGTGCTGCCATGGCAGGCCCTCGCGAATCTGCAGGCCGAGGATCGGCGTACGCCCCAGCCCGCCGCCCACCATCACCCGCAGGCACATCTGGCCCAGGTCGTCGCGGTACAGGTACAGGCCGATGTCATGCATCATGATCGCCGCGCGGTCCTCGACGGCCGAGCAGATGGCGATCTTGAACTTGCGCGGCAGGAACAGGAACTCCGGGTTGATGGTCGACCACTGGCGCAGGATCTCGGCCAGGGGACGCGGGTCGAGCAGCTCGTCGGCCGCGACCCCGGCGAAGGCTTCGGTGGTGATGTTGCGCACGCAGTTGCCGGAAGTCTGGATGGCATGCATCTCGACTTCGGCCAGGCGCTGGAGGATATCCGGCACCTGGGCCAGTTCGATCCAGTTGAACTGGATGTTCTGGCGGGTGGTGAAATGGCCGTAGCCGCGGTCGTACTCGCGGGCGATCAGCGCCAGGGTGCGCAGCTGGCGGGCACCGAGGGTGCCGTAGGGAATCGCCACGCGCAGCATGTAGGCGTGCTTTTGCAGGTACAGGCCATTTTGCAGGCGCAAAGGCAGGAACTCTTCCTCACTGAGTTCGCCGGCCATGAAACGCTGCACTTGATCGCGAAACTGCGCCACGCGCTCGAACACCAGCGCACGGTCATACTCGTCATATTGATACATGGTTCGGACCTCATCACGGAGGCCCTTACTATGGCGTCGGGGTGTACTGGGTTACAGATTCAGGTTGGCGGGATTAATACGGATCAGTGGCGATCAGGGCTCCAGCCCGATCCCGCGCAGGATCACGCTGGTCACCGTCTGTACCGCCCGCTCGAACTGCAGGTCGCTCAGCGGCTGATGGTCGTTGAGCAGGCCGACCTGGTGGCTGAAGTCGGCATAGTGCTGGGTCGAGGCCCAGATCATGTACAAGAGCCCCGACGGCTCCACCGCCAGGATGCGGCCGTCTTCGATCCACTGGCGGATCTTGGCCTCTTTCATCTTCGCCCAGTCATACAGCGGATCGTCCAGGGCAGGCCCCAGGTTGGGCGCGCCGTGGATGATCTCGTTGGCCCAGACCTTGGACCCGTAGGGACGGGTGCGCGAGTGGTTCATCTTGGCGCGGATGTAGGTGGACAGCACGATGCGCGGGTCGTCGTAGAGTTCGAAGCACAAGGCGTCCTGCTTCCACACGTCCAGCAGGCCGAACAACACCGCCTGGTACAGTTCGGCCTTGGTGCTGAAGTAGTAATGCACATTGCTGCGCGGCAGTTGCGCCGCCTCGGCGATATCGGCCATGGCCGTGCCGGCGAAGCCCTTTTCGGCAAAGACCTGCTCGGCCGCCAGGAGGATGTTGTCAACATTGCGTTGACGAATGCTGAGCTTGTGCCGGGTCATGACCAGATCCATTGCGACTGACACTGCAAGGCTATCACCTGGCTTGGAAGATTCGTGCGGCACAGGCAAAAAAGTTGTGCTGAGGCAGGGATGTTTCCCACGCAGCACTGTCGCAATACTGCAGCCCTCACCTTCAACAGCCCTTCACGAGGAGCCTCCCCATGTCCATTCCCCTGCTCGGTCTCGGTACTTTCCGTCTCAAGGACCAGGTGGTGATCGATTCGGTCACCCAGGCGCTGGAAGTCGGCTACCGGGCCATCGATACCGCACAGATCTACGGTAACGAGGCCGAGGTCGGCCAGGCCATCGCCGCCAGTGGCGTGGCCCGCGATCAACTGTTCCTGACCAGCAAGATCTGGACCGAGAACCTGGGCGCCGACAAGCTGATCCCAAGCCTCAAGGAGAGCCTGCGCAAACTGCGCACCGACCACCTGGACCTGACCCTGATCCACTGGCCATCGCCCCAGGGCGCCGTGTCGGTCGCCGAGTTCATGGGCGCCCTGGCCGAAGCCCACAAGCAGGGCCTGACCCGCCAGATCGGCGTGTCCAACTTCACCATCGACCTGCTGAACCAAGCCATCGAGGTAGTTGGCAAGGCAGTCATCGCCACCAACCAGATCGAACTGCACCCCTACCTGCAAAACCGCAAGCTGGTAGGTTTCATGCAGGAGAAAGGCATTGCCGTGACCTCCTACATGACCCTGGGCTATGGCAAGGTCCTGCAGGATCCGGTCATCCAGGCAATCGCCGCGCAGCACGGCGCCACCCCGGCACAGGTAACCCTGGCCTGGGCCATGCAACTGGGCTATGCGGTGATCCCGTCCTCGACCCGCCGCGAGAACCTGGCCGGCAACCTCAAGGCCCGCGACCTCAGGCTGAGCGAGCAGGACATGGCGCGCATCCAGGCCCTCGACAGCGGCCTGCGCCTGACCAACCCGCAAGGCCTGGCACCGGCCTGGGACTAACCCTGGTCGCTGCAGACCTCAGCCAGCTTCAGGTACTGCAAGGTGTGCTGCTGGCCAGCCGAGTCGATATAGACCATGCTGGCCTGCACCACATCGCAGAGCTCGGTGGCCGGTTCGCTCATCTGCACGACTCGGGCGATATCCAGCGGCATGCCGTAGTGGTACACGGCGACGGATTCGGAGGCCTGGGCAGAGGCAGTCAACACCAGCCCAAGGGCCAACAGAGTTCGCAGGTACATGGCGACGCTCCTGTGTGCGCAAGAGGTTCGCCGACGTGCCGGAGAACCCCGACTTCTAAAGTGTGGCGCGCCTGGGCCGGGGCGTCGGCCGAGGGGATCAACGGTTATCGGGAAATCGGGTACTCTCGACGTCAGACACTGGCGCCTGGACCCCCATGGAACTTCACATCAGCCTGCACGGCAGCAAAGGCCTGGCCGAACAGCTCTACCGGCAACTGCGCGACGGCATCGACAGCGGTCGCCTGGCCGCCGGCACCCAGCTGCCGCCGACCCGGCTGTTGGCCGAACAGCTGGGCGTTTCCCGCAAGACCGTGGCCGAGGCCTACTCGCGCCTGACCTACGACAACCTGCTCAGCGGCCAGGTCGGCAAGGGCACTTTCATCACCCCGGCCCCTACCCGCGCCAGCGCACCGACCCCGGACATTCCCCTGGCCAGCGCCGCGACCCTGGCCAGGTGGCGTTCGCGTGCCAGCCTGATGAAGGACCTTGCGGCCAATACCCTGCGCTACGACTTCATCGGCGGCGCCTCGAGCAAGGCGCAGTTTCCCTTCGATGACTGGCGCCGCTGCAACCAGTACGCGCTGCGCCAGATTCGCCAGGGCAGCGCCCGCTACGCCGCCCACCAGGGCCTGCCGGAGCTGCGCGAAGCCATTGCCCGGCATATCGCCTTCGCTCGCGGCGTGCGCTGCAGCAGCCAGGATGTGCTGGTGTGCAACGGCGCCCAGCAGGCCCTGGACCTGCTCGCCCGGGTGCTGATCGAGCCGGGCTGCCGGGTGGCCATGGAAGACCCCGGCTACACCCCGGCGCGCCAGCTGTTCCTGGCCCAGGGCGCTGACCTTCAGTATGTGCCGGTGGATGATGAAGGCATGTGCGTGGAGCAGATCGCCGACGGCACCCGGCTGATCTACGTCACCCCCTCGCACCAGTTCCCCCTGGGTATGCCCATGAGCCCGGCGCGGCGCGAGGCCCTGCTGGCGCGGGCGGCGGCGCTGGGGGCGATCATCATCGAAGACGACTACGACAGCGAGTTCCGTTACCAGGGGCGGCCCACCGACTCGCTGCAGAGCCTGGACCGCCATGGCCTGGTGGCCTATGTCGGGACCTTCTCCAAGACCCTGCTGCCGGAGTTGCGCCTGGGCTATGCGATCGTGCCGCCCGCCGTGCTGGAGGCGCTGTGCATCGCCAAACAACTGAGCGACTGGCACACCCCGACCCTCAACCAGTGGGCCCTGGCCCGTTTCATCAGCGAGGGCTCGCTGCTCAAGCATATCCGCCGCGTGCACGAGGTCTATGCCGCCCGCCGCGAACGTATCCTGCAGCGCCTGCAAGGCGACCTGGCGCCCTGGTTCGAGGTGATTCCGGCCACTGCCGGCTATCACCTGAGCGCCCTGGCCAAGGGTGACCTGGACATACAATTCGTCATCGACATGGCGCGCAAGGTCGAGGTCGGCCTGTATGCCCTGGCGCCCTTCTATGCCCAGGCCCCGGTGCGCCAGGGCCTGCTGCTGGGCTTTGGCGCCATCGACCTGCTGGACATCGACCCGGCCCTGGACCGGCTGCGCGACACCTTGCAGACCCTGGGCTGATTGGCCTCCACGGAAACGACGCAATTGGCTATTCGGCCTGCGCAGGCGCAGCGCTAAGGTAGCGCCATCACCGCCTGATGCGGAACTGACAGGAGAGCAAGATGAGCAATCGTATCGAATGGGCCAAACACGCACCCGAAGCCTACAAGGCCATGGTCGGCCTGGAAATGGCCCTGGCCAAGTCGGGGCTCGAGAACTCGCTGCTGGAGCTGGTGCGCCTGCGTGCCTCGCAGATCAACGGCTGCGCCTACTGCGTCAATATGCATGCCAATGATGCGCGCAAGGCCGGGGAAACCGAGGCACGCCTGCAGACCCTGTGCGTCTGGGAAGAAACCAGCTACTTCACCCCCCGCGAGCGCGCCGCCCTGGCCTGGGTCGAGAGCCTGACCCGCCTGCCCGACCTGCATGCACCGGAGCACCAGTACCGCGCCCTGCTCGAACACTTCAGCGAAGCCGAAGTGGCCAACCTGACCCTGGCCATCGCCACCATCAACGCCTGGAACCGCTTCGGCGTCGGCTTCGCCATGATCCCGGGCTGATCGGACGGCACCTGGAATACGACCGCTTCGCGGTCGATCGCAGGCGCCCACAAAGACCGGGACATGCCGAGAATCATTGTGGGAGCCGGCAGCGCCGGCGATGAGGCCGGCGCTGCCAGGCACAGTCAGCCAGCCGGCGTCGGCATCACCGGTGGCACGTACTGCAGCGTGGTACCCAAGGCCCAGAGCAGGACCAGCACCAGCGGAATGTGCACCAGCAACTGCACGAACGAGAAACCGATCAGGTCGCGCGCCTTCAGGCCCAGCACGCCCAGCAGCGGCAGCATGTAGAACGGGTTGATCAGGTTCGGCAGCGCCTCGGCGGCGTTGTAGATCTGCACCGCCCAGCCCAGGTGGTACTGCAGGTCATTGGCCACCAGCATCACGTACGGCGCTTCGATGATCCACTTGCCGCCACCCGACGGGATGAAGAAGCCCAGCACCGCCGAGTACACACCCATCAGCAACGCATAGGTGTCGTGGGAGGCGATCTGCACGAAGAAGGTGGAAATGTGGTGGGCCAGGGTCTGCGCATCCACGCCCTTGACCTGGGTGAGGATCGCGGCGATCGAGCCATACAGCGGGAACTGGATCAGCACCCCGGTGGTGGTCGGCACGGCGCGACCCACCGCATCGAGGAAGCTGCGCGGGCGCCAGTGCAGCAAGGCACCGAGCATGATGAACAACAGGTTGTAGGTGTTGAGCCCGGAAATCGCCAGGATCGCGGGCTTGGTGGCGAACTCGTTGTACAACCAGCCGCCGGCCAGCACCACCAGCAGCAAGGTCAGGATCGGGCTGTACTCCAGCCACTCGCCCGGCCGCGTGCGCTGCGGCGGCGGTGGCGCCGAGAAGCTCGGGTCGACCCCGCAGGCTTCGGCGCTGCGGGCACTGCCCGGCCCCGGCGCAGTGGCATAGGCCACCACCAGCGACACCACCACCAGCGCAGCGAGCATCACCCCGGACTGCCAGAGGAAGATGGTTTCGGTGAACGGGATCACCCCGGTGATCGCCAGGATCGACGGCGGCAGGCTGGCCGGGTTGGCCTGCAGCTGCGCGGCCGAGGACGACAGGCCCAGGGCCCAGACCGCACCAAGGCCCAGGTAAGCAGCGGCGCCGGCGGCGCGGTAGTCCATTTTCAGGTCGCTGCGACGGGCCAGGGCACGCACCAGCAGGCCGCCGAACACCAGCGACAGGCCCCAGTTGAGCAAGGACGCCAGCATCGAGATCAGCGCCACCCAGCACACCGCCGAGCGACCGTTCTTCGGCAGGCGCGCCAGGCGGTCGATCAGTTTGACCGCCGGTGGCGAGCTGGCCACCACATAACCGCCGATGACCACGAAGGCCATCTGCATGGTGAAGGGAATCAGGCTCCAGAAACCGTCGCCAAAGGCCTTGGCGGTGTCCAGGGGTTTGGCGCCCATGGCCAGGGCGGCGACGGACACCAGCACCACCGCCAGGGCGGCGAACACCCAGGAGTCGGGGAACCAGCGTTCGGCCCAGTTCGAGCAACGCAGGGCAAAGCGGGCGGAGCGGCTGTCTTGGATATCAGCGGCCACGAGGAACTTCCTTTTATTGGTTTTTTGAAACGACAAAGGCCTCATCGCGGGGCAAGCCCGCTCCTACAAGGAATGCGTGGTTCCCTGTAGGAGCGGGCTTGCCCCGCGATGAGGCCCGAAAGGCTTGTTTAAAACGTCATTTCTTTAACATCGTCCGCCACGATCAGCTTGCCAGCGGTCTTCTCGATGATTTCTTCAACCGTTACACCAGGCGCGGTCTCGCGCAGGATGAAGGCGCCGTTCTCGATCTCCAGGTAGGCCAGGTCGGTCAGCACCTTGCGGATGCAGCCGGCGCCGGTCAGCGGCAGGCTGCAACGAGACAGCAGCTTGGACTCGCCGTCCTTGGAGGCGTGGGTCATGGTGACGATGATGTTGTCGGCACCAGCTACCAGGTCCATGGCGCCGCCCATGCCCTTGACCAGCTTGCCGGGAATCATCCACGAGGCGATGTTGCCTTCCACGTCCACTTCGAAAGCACCGAGTACGGTGAGGTCGACGTGACCGCCACGGATCATGGCGAAGGATTCGGCCGAGCTGAAGATCGACGCGCCACGACGGGCGGTCACGGTCTGCTTGCCGGCGTTGATCATGTCGGCGTCCAGCTGCCCTTCGGTCGGGAATTCACCCATGCCCAGCAGGCCGTTTTCCGATTGCAGCATCACATCCATATCGGCCGGGACGTAGTTGGCCACCAGGGTCGGAATGCCGATGCCGAGGTTGACGTAGTAGCCGTCCTTGAGTTCGCGGGCGACGCGCTGGGCCATTTGTTCGCGGGTAAGTGCCATGGTCAGGATCTCTTTGTTGTTCTGTTGGGGATGGCTCAGGCCTTGACGGTGCGCTTTTCGATGCGCTTCTCGAAGGTGCCGACGATCACCCGGTCGACATAGATACCCGGGGTGTGGATCTCGGTAGGCAGCAGCACACCCGGCTCGACGATCTCTTCGACCTCGACCACGGTGATCTTGCCGGCGGTGGCGGCCAGCGGGTTGAAGTTTTGCGCGGTGTTGCGGTACACCACGTTGCCGTAGTGGTCGGCCTTCCAGCCCTTGACGATGGCGAAGTCACCGGTGATGGCTTCTTCGAGGATGTACTTGCGGCCATTGAACTCGCGCACTTCCTTGCCTTCGGCGACCGGGGTGCCGTAGCCGGTGGCGGTGAAGAAGGCCGGGATGCCGGCACCGCCTGCGCGCATTTTCTCGGCCAGGGTGCCTTGCGGGGTGAGTTCCACTTCCAGCTCGCCGCTGAGCAGCTGGCGTTCGAACTCGGCGTTCTCGCCCACGTAGGAGGCGACCATCTTGCGGATCTGGTGATCTTCGAGCAGCACGCCCAGGCCGAAGCCGTCGACGCCGCAGTTGTTGGAGACCACGGTCAGGCCCTTGACGCCACGACGCTTGATTTCGTTGATGAGGTTTTCCGGGATGCCGCACAGGCCGAAACCACCAGCCAGTACCGTCATGTTGTCGGTCAGGCCTTCAAGAGCCTGTTCATAGGTTGCTACGCGCTTGTCCAGTCCGGCCATGCTGATCCGCCTTTTGTAGTTGTTGAACCGACAGGGGTGTCGGCGAGCGTGTGCGCCATCTTCACCCCGTTAGACTTATTTGTTAATTTTGTTTTTATGATCATTTGATTTGTTTTCCAAAAGAATAGAGCCAAGCCGATGAACGTCAAACAGTTGCGCGCCTTCGTCGCCGTCGCCAAGTTCCAGAGTTTCGCCCAGGCCGGTGAGTACCTGCACCTGTCGCAGCCGGCCCTGAGCCTGACCATCAAGGGCCTGGAAGACAACCTCGGCGGCGCCCTGCTCAGCCGCACCACCCGCAGCGTCAGCCTGACCCCCGAGGGCGAGGTGCTGCTGCCGCTGGCCCGGCAGTTGCTGGCCGACTGGGACAACACCGAAGAACTGTTGCGCCAGCGCTTTACCCTGCAGCTGGGGCGGGTATCGATTGCCGCCATGCCGGCCTTTGCCGGTAACCTGCTGCCGGCGGTGTTGAAGGTTTTTCGCCAGCGCTACCCGCGGGTCAATGTCACGGTGCATGACGTGATCAACGAGCAGGTGCTGGAGCTGGTACGTCATCGCCGTGTCGAGCTGGGGATCGGGATTGAACCCGAGGCCAGCGCACCGATGCTGTTCCAGCCGTTGTACCTGGATCGTTTTGTCGCGGTGGTGCCGACGGACTCTCCCTTGGCCCGGCAAGCCCAGGTCAGCTGGCGCGAATTGCTGGCGGAAGACTTCATCGCCCTGCAGCGACCGTCGGCCGTGCGCCTGCTGCTGGAGCAGGCCCTGGCGGCCGAGCATGGCAAGCTGGCGGTGGCCTTCGAGAGTCATCAGCTGTCGACCATCGGCCGCATGGTTGCCAACGGCCTGGGCGTCAGCGCCGTACCGGCCTTGTGCATTGGCCAGATGCAGGAGCTGGGCGCCTTCTGCGTGCCGCTGGTCGAGCCGATCATCGAACGGCGCATTGGCGTCTCGCTGCTGGCTGACCATAAACTCTCGGCAGCGGCGCAAGCGCTGCTCGATGTACTACAAGAACAAGCCCGCCCCCAGGAGTTGACATGCGTACAGTGAAGTTTGCCGACAAAACGGTTCCGGCCATCGGCCAGGGCACCTGGTACATGGGCGAAGACCCGGGCCAGCGCAGCCGCGAGGTGGCCGCCCTGCAGCAGGGCATCGAGCTGGGCCTGAACCTGATCGACACCGCCGAGATGTATGCCGAGGGCGGCGCCGAGCAGGTGGTGGGCCAGGCCATTGCCGGGCGTCGCGACCAGGTGTTCGTGGTCAGCAAGGTCTACCCGCACAATGCCAGCCGCACGGGCGTGCCTGCTGCTTGCGAGCGCAGCCTCAAACGCCTGGGCACCGACTACATCGACCTGTACCTGCTGCACTGGCGTGGCCAGTATCCGCTGGAAGAAACCGTCGACGCCTTCGAGCGCCTGCGCGAGGCGGGCAAGATCGGTCGCTGGGGCGTTTCGAACTTCGATGTCGACGACCTGCGTGAGCTGCACAATCCCGACTGCGCCACCAACCAGGTGCTGTACAACCCGGCCCAGCGCGGCATCGAATTCGACCTGCTGCCCTGGAGCCGGCAACGCCAGTTGCCGACCATGGCCTACTGCCCGCTGGCCCAGGCCGGCCGTTTGCTCAAGCACCCGACCCTGATGGAAATCGCCGAGCGCCACGGCGCCACCCCGGCCCAGGTGAGCCTGGCCTGGGTCACCCGCCAGGCCGACGTCATCGCCATTCCCAAGGCGGTGGACCCGGAGCATGTACGCCGCAACGCCGCGGCGGCCAGCCTGACGCTCAGCAGCGAAGATTTGCGTGCCATCGACCGGGCCTTCCCGGCGCCGACGCGCAAGCAGGCGTTGGCGATGGTCTGATTTTGGTCCCATCGCAGGCTTCGCCAGCTCCCACAAAAGCTGCATTGTGGGAGCCGGCGAAGCCTGCGATGGGCTGCACAGCAGCCCGCTCTTCAGTGAAAATCCCGGCTGCGCACATCCAGCCCCTGAAGCAATTCGCTGAGGTCCTCCAGGCGCTGGGCGATCAGGTGACGCACCCCGCTCTCACTCTCAAGCCGCCCGCTCACCCGCAGCAACCTCGCCCCCACCAGGGCCCGCCGCTGACGCTCGGCCAGGTCGCGCCAGACCACCACGTTGACATTGCCGAACTCATCCTCAAGGGTCACGAAGGTCACTCCGCTGGCCGTCCCCGGGCGCTGGCGCCCCGTCACCAGGCCCGCCACGCTGACCTTGTCGCCATGCTCTGCCGCTTCCAGCGCCCGGGAACTGCGGCAGCCCAGGACATCGAGACGACGGCGCAGCAGGGTCAGCGGATGGGGGCCCAGGGTGGTGCCGACACTGGCGTAATCGGCGAACAGATCTTCGGCGACCGTCGGTTGCGGCAAGTCGACCGGCGCCTCTTGCGGTGCATCGATGCCGGCGAACAACGGCAACTGCGCCTGCACCGCCGCCACGCTCCAGCGCGCCCGGTAACGGTCGCTGGCCAGCCCGCGCAGGGCGCCGGCATCGGCGAGCAGTTCGCGGGCGCGGGCATCGAGTTGCGCGCGCAGGCACAGGTCGCCGACATCGCGCCAGCCGTGCTCGCCACGGGCCTGCTCGATGCGCCGGGCATCGGCCTCGCGAAAGCCGCGGATCTGCCGCAAGCCCAGGCGCAGGGCCAGGGCCTGCCCTGCCCCCGGCTCCAGGCTGCAGTCCCAGTCGCTGTGGCAGGCATCCACCGGACGAATCTCGATGCGATGACGGCGGGCATCCTGAAGGATCTGGTCGGGGCTGTAGAAACCCATGGGCCAGCTGTTGATCAGTGCACAGGCGAAGATCGCCGGCTCATGGCACTTGAGCCAGCAACTGGCGTAGGTCAGCAAGGCGAAGCTGGCGGCATGGGACTCGGGAAAGCCATAGCTGCCAAAGCCCTTGATCTGCTCGAAGATGCGCTCGGCGAATTCAAGGCTGTAGCCGTTGTCGAGCATGCCGCGAATCAGTCGTTCGCGGTGCGGCTCCAGGCCGCCATGGCGCTTCCAGGCGGCCATGGCCCGGCGCAACTGGTCGGCCTCGCCCGCCGAATAACCGCCGGCGACCATGGCCAGCTCCATCACCTGCTCCTGGAACAGCGGCACGCCCAGGGTGCGCTCGAACACCTTTTTCAGCGCCGGTGACGGGTAGCTCACCGGCTCCAGCTGCTGCCGCCGACGCAGGTAGGGGTGGACCATGTCGCCCTGGATCGGCCCGGGGCGGACGATGGCCACCTCGATCACCAGGTCGTAGAAGTTCTTCGGTTTGAGCCGCGGCAGCATGGCCATCTGCGCCCGCGACTCGATCTGGAACACGCCGACGGTGTCGGCGCGGCCGATCATTTCATAGGTGGCGGCGCAGTCGGCCGGGATCTTCGCCAGGGTCAGCTCCCGACCACGATGGCGGTACAGCAGGTCGAAACAGCGGCGCAAGGCACTGAGCATGCCCAGGGCGAGGATATCGACCTTGAGCAGGCCGACCAGGTCGAGGTCGTCCTTGTCCCACTGGATCACCGTGCGTCCGTCCATGGCGGCGTTCTCCACCGGCACCAGGCTGTCCAGCGGCTGCTCGGAAATCACGAAGCCGCCCGGGTGCTGGGACAGGTGCCGGGGAAAGCCGATCAGCTCGCCGGTCAGCGCCAGCACCCGGCGCAGCAAGGGGCTGTCGGGGTCGAAGCCGGCTTCTCGCAATTGCTCGGCCGGCGGCAGGCGATCGCTCCAGCGCCCGCAGCAGTCGGCCAGGGCATTGATCTGCGCCACCGGCAGGCCCAGCACCCGGGCGATGTCGCGCACCGCGCCAGCGGCATGATAGGTGCTGGCCACGGCGGTCAGGGCCGCACGGTGGCGGCCGTAGCGGCTGAACACATACTGCAGGACTTCTTCGCGACGCTCGTGCTCGAAGTCGACGTCGATGTCCGGCGGTTCATCCCGCTCGCGGGACAGGAAGCGCTCGAACAGCAGGTGACTGCGCATCGGGTCCAGCTCGGTGATGCCCAGCACGTAGCACACCACCGAGTTGGCCGCCGAACCGCGCCCCTGGCAAAGGATGCCCTGGCCGCGGGCAAAGTTGACGATGTCGTGGACCGTGAGGAAGTAGCTCTCGTAGTTCAGCTCGGCAATCAGCTCCAGCTCATGTTCCAGGGTATCGCGCGCCTTCTGCTCGATCCCCCCGGGCCAGCGCCAGCCTTGCCCCTGCTCGCACAGGTGGCGCAACCAGGCCGTGGCGGTCTGGCCTGCGGGCACCAGTTCGCGGGGGTACTGGTAGCGCAACTGGCCCAGGTCGAAATTGCAGCGTGCAGCGATGCGCAGGGTTTCTTCGAGCAAGGCCGGCGGGTACAGCTCGGCCAGCTGCGCCAGGGGGCGCAGGTGACGTTCGCCATTGGCGAACAGACGCTGCCCGGCCTCGGCCACGGTGCAGTGATGGCGGATGGCGGTCATGCTGTCCTGCAGGGCGCGCCGGCCCCGGGCATGCATGTGCACGTCACCGGCGGCCACCGCCGGGAGGCCGAGGTCGGCGGCCAGGCTCAGCCGTTGCTGCAACTGCAGCCCGTCGTCGGCGCCGCGGTGCAGCTCCACGGCCAGCCACAGGCGTTCGGCGAAGCGCTCGCGCAGCCAGCCACCAGTGGCCAGGTCCTGCTCGTCACCCTCGGGCAGCCACAAGGCCAGCAGGCCGTCCAGCGGTGCCTCGAAGTCCTCGCGCAGCAACCGGTAGGCGCCCTTCTGCGCCCGTCGCCGGCCCAGGGTGATGAGCCGGCACAGCTGCTGGTAGCCAGCCAGGTCCTGGGCCAGCAGCACCAGCTTGGGTCCGTCGTGCAGGCGCACTTCGCTGCCGACGATCAGTGGCAGCGCCACCGCCCTGGCCGCCTGCCAGGCGCGGACGATGCCGGCCAGGGTGCACTCGTCGGTGATCGCCAGGGCCCGGTAGCCCTGCTGGCGGGCACGCTCGAACAGCTCCCGGGCGCTGGAGGCGCCGCGCTGGAAGCTGAAGTTCGACAGGCAGTGCAGCTCGGCGTAGCCCTGGGGCGTGCTCATGCGAACCAGCCCTGCAGCCACAACGGGCCGTCTTCACCGAGGTTGCGGTAGGCCCAGGCGTACAGCCCGGCCGGGGTTTGCACCCGGTAGTAATCGCGGCGCACATCGCCGCCGTCCCACCAGCCGGATTCGATCCGCTCGGCGCCAGTCAGCAGCGTCACGCCCACCCCGGACAAGGCCTGGGGCTCGGCCAGCAGCCAGCCCGGACGCGGCGCCGCCAGGGTCGGCGCGGGCCTCGACGCGCTGTCCAGGCGCCAGGCGCACTCGGGACGGTGATCGGCCTCGGTCGCCAGGCTGCGTACCGCGCCATCGCCCAGGCGTGCACGCAAGCGTTCGCGCAGTTGCTCCCAGGGCTGGTTCTGCTGCGGGCGCGGATCGAACAGTTCGCTGTGCTGCGGCACGAAGGCCGGCAGGTCGTCGGCCAGAAGACGCAGGTTGCGCACCGCTGCGCCCAGTTGCAGTTGTTCAAGGCGTCCGCGGGCCAGCTCGAAGAGCATCAGCGGGTCGCGCTCGGCCGCCAGCAGGCCGACCGCCACGCAGGTATCCGGCCCCTCGGCGTGCTCCAGGTGCAGGGTAAAACGCTGCACGCCGCAGTCGCGGCCAGCCAGGAAGGCGGCCAGGTCGTTGATCAGCCGGCGCAGCGGAAACAGCAGGGCCTGGTGCGATTCGACATCGAAGTTCAGCTCCAGGCGGGCATCGAAACGATCGGGCGGCAGGTAGAACGCCAGGGCCATCGGCCGCACGCCCAAGAGGCGATCCAGGTGCAACTGCACCGCGGCGGCAAAGCGCCGGGCCAGGGCCTCGCGGGGCAACGCCATGACCTGGCCGAGCCGGCGCAGGCCCATGCGCGCAAAGGCGCTGGCCGCTTCCGCCGGCAGGCCGACCCGTTCGATGGGCAACTGTTCGAGGGCGGCGCGGGTCTGCTCCGGGCTATCGAGCGCCAGACCATCGTGGCAGTTGGCGAGCATGCGCGCCGCCACCGGGTTGCTGGCCAGGACAATACGGTGACGAAAGCCCAAGGCCCGGAGCTCGGCGCGCAAGCGTGCCTCGAACGCAGGCCAGGGCCCGAACAGGCCCAGGCTGGACTCGACCTCCAGAAGCAGCACCCGCGGGTAATGCAGGCTGACCTGGGAACTGAAGCGGTAGGCCCAGGCGGCGAGCAGTTGCTGCAACGGCTCGATGGCCGCCGGGTCATGCTCGACGCAGGTGAAGTGCCCGGCCAGCGCCTGGGCCGTGGTCAGTGGCTGGCCGGCGCGCAGGCCAAGGGCCGCCGCAGCCGGGTTGACCGCCTGCAGTACCCGGCGCTGGGCCGGGCCGCTGAGCAGCACCAGCGGCGCGTCGGGGTCGTCGCGGCCACGCAGCACGGCGTCGAGCGCCAGCTGCGGCAGCAGGATACAGGCCCAGAGCATGGCCCATCAGCCTCGCCCGGGGCAGGCAATCGGCGCGGCCGGGGCAAGGCCGCCACGGCACTTGAGCACCCGCCACTGGGCCGGGCGCGCATCCACGGCAATGCGCAACGCCGCTGGCGAAGGGTTGAGCGCCGCTTGCTGCGGGCGGCAGGCGAAGGCCAGGGTCTGGCCGCTTTCGGCGGCCACCTGCAGACGGCGCAAGGCGCGGTCGTCAGCCTTGTGCGGCCAGCACAGCACCGCGCCACAGCTGCCCGAGCGCAGGCACTGCTCGGCAGCCCAGAGCACCTCGGCCGGCGCCGCCTGCACCAGGCTCAGCTGGCGCAGGTCGACGCCGGCGGCCTGCCAGGCCGGTGCGTAGGGAATGAACGGCGGCGCGACCAGCACCACCCGCTCGCCGCTGGCGGTCAGCCGCGCCAGGCTCGGCCAGAGCAACTGCAACTCGCCACAGCCTTCGGCGGCCAGCAACAACTCAGTCAGCGCGCCGGCTGGCCAGCCCCCGCCCGGCAGCGCCGCATCCAGCGCCGCATGGCCGGTGGGCTGCAGGCCCAGGGGCCGCGCCTGGGGACGGCCCTTCCAGACCCGTTGCTGGTCCAGCAGGCCGTCGAGGCTGAGCACCGCGCCCATCAGCCGCGCCTCACCAGGCCGCAGAACACGCCTTCGATGACGAAGTCCTGGCCGGGGCCGACCTCGATCGGCGCATAGGCCGGGTTGCGCGGCAGCAGACGGTACTGCCCGGTGCCGAGTCGCTCGAAGCGCTTGATGGTCACCTCGCCGTCGAGACGAGCGACGATGATCTGCCCGTCACGGGCCTCGGCCTGCTGGCGGATGCCGACCAGGTCGCCGTCAAGGATGCCGTCATCGATCATCGAGTCGCCGCGCACCTTGAGCAGGTAGTCGGGCGAGCGGCTGAACAAGTGCGCATCGAGCATCAGTTGCTCATGGATATCGACGTCCGGGCCGATCGGCCGGCCAGCCGCCACCTGGCCCAGCACCGGAATCTCCAGCACCTCGGGCCGACGCAGCGCCCCGGCCAGGCGAATGCCTCGCGCCTGGTTGGGCGTGACCTCGATGAAGCCGGCCTCGCACAGGGCCTGGATATGCTTGCGCGCCACGCTGCGCGAGGCAAAACCGAAGGCCGTGGCGATATCAGCCAGGCTCGGTGGCTGGCCATGGTCGGCGATGCGCTCGCGGATGAAGGCGAGGATGGCGTTGCGTTTGGGCGATAATCTGTTCATGGAGTACATTTGTACTCTTTTCTGTGCGCACTGACCAGCCCCCTCGATCGGGTTATGATCAGCGGCCCTTGCCTGGATGCCCGCAATGCTTGAAGCCCTGCTGTTCGACCTCGACGGAACCCTGACCGATACCGACAGGCTCCACCTGCTGGCCATGCAACAGCTGTTGCGCGAGGACGGCCGGGAGCTGACCGAAGCACAGTTCGACGCCCACATCAGCGGCCGGGCCAACGCCGAGCTGTGCCGCTACCTGTTCCCCGACCGCCCGGTGGCCGAGCACCAGCTGTTCGCCGATCGCAAGGAAGCGCGCTTTCGCGCCCTGTCGCCCACCCTCGAACCCACCGCCGGACTGCTGCGCCTGCTCGCCCATGCCGAGCAGCGCGGCATCGGCATGGCCGTGGTCACCAACGCCCCGCGGGCCAATGCCGTGCACATGCTGGGGGCCATGGGCCTGGATGGACGTTTCGAACACGTGCTGGTGGCCGAGGAATTGCCCCGGGCCAAGCCCGACCCCTTGCCCTATCTCACCGGTCTTGAACGCCTGCAGGCCCCGGCGGACCACGCCCTGGCCTTCGAGGATTCGGTACCGGGGGTGACCGCCGCCAGCCGCGCCGGGATCTTCACCGTCGGCCTGTCCACCAGCCAGGCGCCCGAAGCCCTGCTTGAGGCCGGGGCGCAGCTGGTGGTGGCGGATTTCGAGGATGCGCGCTTGTGGGCGCTGATTGAACGGATGTCACAGTAGGAGCGACACTGCACGAGGCCAGCAATGCCGGCTCCCACCACGATAGAGGTTCGCGCCGGTTGCGCCTGTGTTACTTGCCGGTCCCCTGCCCGATCAGAACGCCGTCGAGCTTCTGCCCGTAGAGATTGACCCCGTCGTTGGCGTGGTACTTGAGGCGGGTTTTCTCGACCGAGCCGTCCACCAGGCGCGGGTCCTGGGGCCGCTCATGGCGGTTGATGAACGCAGCGACATCCCAGGCCTGCTGGTCGCTCAGGCTGCCGGGCTTGCCCAGGGGCATGTTGTACTTGATAAAGGAGGCGGCGGTGTTGATCCGGTGCATCCCGGCCCCCCAGTTGTACGAATCCTTGCCCCAGAGCGGCGGCATCACATAGTCCTGGGCCACTTTCTGACCCTGGCCTTCGGCGCCATGACAGATCGCGCATTGCTGCTGGTAGACCTGCTCGCCCCGCTTGAAGTCATAGCCTTGCGCGGGTTGCGGCACCTCGGGATAGCCCCGCCCCGGCGCTTCCACGCCAATGGGCGCCTTGCTCGCCAGCCAGTAGGCATAGACCGACAGCGCCGTCATCTGCGGGCTGTCGGCGGCCGGTGGCGTGCCGTTCATGCTGAACTGGAAGCAGCCCTGGATACGCTCGGCAAAGGTGTTGACCTTGTCGTTTTTCTTGCGATACGCCGGGTACATAGGGTACGCCCCCCAGAGCGGTGCCGAATTGCCCAGGCGGCCCTGGTCCAGGTGGCAGTTGCTGCAGTTCAGGCCGTTGCCGACCTTGTCCGGCATCAGCCGACGGGTGTCGACGAACAGCGCATGGCCCTCGCGAACCATCTTGCCGAACGCATTGTCCGGCAGTTCGCTTTCAGCCGGCGGAGCGAAGGTCGGCGCGCTGCCCACAGCCGGCACCTGCAGTTGCGACTGGTCGTCCATGGCAATGGGGGCGGCCTGGGCGCTGCCCAGGGCCAGGGACAAGGCCCCGAAGATCATCAGGTTCATGGCTTACCTCCCTGGCTGGCGGGGCTGGCGAAGTAGTTGGCCAGCGCTTTGATTTCCTCGTCGCTCATGGCCTTGGCCACACCCGCCATCAGTTGGTTCGGGTCATTGTGGCGACTGCCGTCGCGCCAGGCATTGAGCTGCGCTACCAGGTAGGCGGCAGGCTGATGGGCCAGCGGCGGGAAGTGGTCACCCACCCCGGCACCACCCGGGCCGTGGCATTGCACACACCCTGGCAGCTGGCGGCTCCAGTCGCCGTACAGGGCCAGTTTTTCGGTGGCATCGGTTGCCATCTGTTGCCGGCGGGTATCGGCCACAGGCTCGGCGGGCATGGCTGCCAGGGTGGCAGTGACCGCCTGGATTTCCTCATCGCTGAGGGCCTTGGCCAGGGGCTCCATGATCGGGTTCTTGCGACTGCCGTCACGGAAATCGTGCAATTGCTTGCTCAGGTAGGCGGCCGGCAACCCGGCCAGGCGCGGAAAACCGGCGGCGGCCATGCCCTTGCCGTCGGCACCATGGCACCCCAGGCACGCCATGGCGGCGGGATTCTGCCCACCCTGGCTGAAGATTTTCTGGCCGTCTGCGGCGTGAACTGCACCTGCTGAACATAACAGCAGGCTACTGATCAGGATGCGATCCAGTGGGATCATCACGGACTCCATTCTCTTGTTATAAGCTTAGACTTATTGTTTATAAGCCTATGGATAGTAGGCTTACCAGCCCTCAGCTACAACAACGAAAATGGCAACTTGCCAGCTGAAACGATTAGCTCGGCTGGCGGATCAATAACCTCAACCGGAAATGCAGTTCGTCGCCGCTTCCTTCACGTCACCCAGGCGCAGCGGGAAGTTGTTCAACCGCTCATACAGCTTGATGCTGCTGCCACTGCCCCGCTCACTGATGTCCACCACCGCAGCCGGTCCGTCACCGACCTTTTGTGGCACCACCAGGCGCACGCCGCCGTCATTATAGGGTTCGATCGTCAGCGGGCCACGGGATTCAGTCAGTTGCTGCTGTACGCATTCGGCATACGCCTTGGGCTTCTTGCCGGAAATGACGCTCATGGTTTCCGGCGTATTCTCCAGCTCCGACACACTGGCGCACCCACCCAGTGCGACTGCCAACGCTGCTACAACCCACTTCATCAAGCTACACCTCCACCACGGAAAAAGACTCTGACAGCGTCCGGGCCATTTTGCTCCCTGGATTGGCAGATTTATCTGCGGATCGGCCACGAAGGGCGACAGAGCAGCCATCGATCATGGTATCGTTTTGATTTGCCCGAAAGATCCATTGCGGAGAGCAACATGAAATTCGTACACCAGCGCGAACACCTCAACGAAGACGACATCGTCGTCATCGAGTGTTCCCAGCGCTGCAACATCCGCCTGATGAACGACGCCAACTTCC
>Ga0247821_10000438_pt1 | contig 23164 bp, 21 predicted proteins | sample 13C_Glycerol_Day_FD_192481 | JGI IMG/M metagenome (GOLD analysis project Ga0247821, IMG submission 192481) | Soil microbial communities from agricultural site in Penn Yan, New York, United States - 13C_Glycerol_Day14 | ecosystem: Environmental > Terrestrial > Soil > Agricultural land | place... | reverse complement strand
GTCCCGGACGCGCCGACGAAGCCGGGGTGGTTCGCGTAGTGCCGGAGCTTGTCGATCCGCGGCGCGTCCGGGACCTCGCGGGCGGCGTCCTCGAGGTTCTCCCGGTACTGCCGGCAGCCGGAGTACGACGGGTAGGCCGACGTGACGATCACCACGGCGCGCCGGATGCCGTCGGCGGCCATCTCGCGCATCGTGTCGGTCAGGTACGGCGCCCAGTTGCGGTTGCCCCAGTAGATCGGAAGCTCCAGCCCGATCTCGTCGAACGACGCCCGCAACGCCTTCAGCAGCGCCCGGTTCTGGTCGTTGATCGGGCTCCGCCCGCCGAACGAGTAGTAGTGCTCACCGACCTCTTTCAGGCGCTCGTCGGGGATCCCGCGGCCGCGGGTCACGTTCTGCAGGAAGGGCAGCACGTCCTCGGGCTTCTCGGGCCCGCCGAAGGAGAGCAACAGCACAGCGTCGTAGGGAGGTGCGGCTGGCGACATATTCCAAGCTTCTCAGACGGCCGGAAGCCAGGGCATGCCGCCCGATTCCACGCCGTCGCGAGCAGGTGCTCGGTGCGGTGCCTCGGCGTGCTGGAGTGAAGGCCTCGATGTGGTTTCATCGTGGCCTTTGCTCCAGTGCGGCGAGGTGCCGTGCCGAGTGCCGCGCAGTAGGCGTGGGGTCGGGTGGCATGTCCTACACTGCTCCCGGTCTCCTATGCTCAAGCCTTACGTTCATCTCATGCGCCGTCCCGGTGCCGGCGCCTTCTTCGCCGCCGGGATCCTCGGGCGCATGCCGATCTCGATGATCGGCCTCGGCATCGTCATCCTGATCGCCCAGGAGAGCGGTTCGTACGGTCTCGCCGGGGCGGTCTCCGGCGTGGCCGTGATCGCCGGTGCGCTGACCGGTCCGGTCCAGGGACGCCTCGTCGACCGCTTCGGTCAGCGCGGGCTGATCCTGATCGGCTCAGTGACCTGCACGGTCGCTCTGGCCGCATTGCTGGTCGCGGTCCGCGCCGACGCTGCTATCTGGGTGCTCTACGTGCTGTCGTTCATCGCCGGTGGCATGAGGCCGCAGGTCGGCTCGTTCGTCCGGGCCCGCTGGACGCACTTGCTGGGCCGTGGTCGCGCGCTGCAGACGGCCTTCGCACTGGAGGCTGTCGGCGACGAGGTGGTGTTCATCGTCGGCCCTGTCCTCGTCACCGCGCTGGCGACGCAGGTGAGCCCGTACGCCGCTCTGTCGGCGGCCGGCGTCTTGGGACTGGCTGGTGGTATCTGGCTGGCGTTGCTGCGCGCATCCGATCCGCCCGGCCGCGGCAAGGCGAACGGCCACGAGCAGGCGCCCCTCCCCTGGCTGTCGATCATGCTGCTCAGCTTGATCGGTCTGGGTCTCGGCGCGACTCTCGGCGGCGCCGAGGTGATCACCGTGGCGTTCACCACCGAGAAGGGACAGGCCGGGCTGTCCGGCGTCGTACTCGCGGTCTGGGCGTTCGGCAGTCTCCTGGCCGGGCTCTGGTACGGCTCGGTGCACTGGCGCGCGCCGGTCGAGCGCCGGCTGCTGCTCGGCACGATCGCGCTCGCGATCACGCTGGCGCCGCTCCCCTGGGTCGACAGCATCTGGATGCTCGGTGCGGTGCTCTTCTGCTGCGGCATGACGATCGCTCCGACGATGGTCGCGGTCACTGCGTGTGTCGAGGAGTGGGTGCCGCCGGAGCGACTGACCGAAGCGATCACGTGGACCGTCACCGGCATCCTGCTCGGCGTCGCCCCGGGCAACGCGGCCGCCGGCCACGCGGTCGACGTGTGGGGCCCGTCGGACGCGTACTGGGTCCCGTTCGGCGTCGGCATCGCCTGCGCGCTCGTCGCCGCGGTCTCCATCACCTTCGCCCGCCCGAAGGAACGCTTCGCCCACAATTAGGCTTGCATCTCCAGTTACGGGAGGTGTTTGGGTGGTGGGCATGGACCACTCGATCGGGGTTGCGGCGCGGCTCGCCGGGGTGTCGGTGAAGGCCGTGCGGCACTACTCCGACCTCGGGTTGCTGACGTCCCGGCGGACTGCGGCCGGCCACCGGCGGTACGACGACACAGCCGTCGCCCGGCTGCGGCTGATCCGGACGTTGCGGGCCCTGGACCTGGATCTGCCGACGATCGGTGCCGTGCTGCGGGACGAGCGCTCGCTCGCCGACGTCGCCGCCACCCATGCGGAGGCCTTGGCGATCCAGATCCAGACGCTGCGCCGGCAGCACGCCCTGCTCACGGTCCTCGCCCGACATCCCGAACCGAAGGACCTTGACCTCATGACCGAACAGTCCGAGCAGGACCGCCGCGCGCTGATCGCAGACTTCCTCACCGCGACGCTCCGAGGCGTCGACCAAGCGATCCACCAGAACCTCACCCCGGTGCTGCCCGAGGACGCCGACGCCACCCAGCTCGCCGCCTGGTCGGAGATCACCAGACTGGTGTCCGACGACGAGTTCCGTACGTCGGTGCGCCGCCTGGCGACCGGCTACCAGGCGCTCGCGAGCCAGCGCACCGACGACCCGCTGCGCGCCGACCCGGCGTACCGCGGGCGGCTGATCGCACTACGCCGCGCCGTGGATCCACGCTGGGAGCGCTATCTCGAGCTCGTTGCCGTGGTCAACGGCTGGGCCGCGCCGTCACGGATTGCGGGGTAGCGGGGCGTTCCAGCCGCGGCGGATCGCGACCAGCCGGATCGCGAAGCAGGTGACGGCGGCGGCGATCGGGATCCACAGGGCGTGGTAGTCCAGCGCGGACGCGATGACCACGATGGCGGCGCCCAGGAGCGCCGCGGTGGCGTAGATCTCGGAGCGCAGGACGACCGGGACGCGGCCGCTGAGCACGTCGCGCAGGACTCCGCCGCCGATGCCCGAGAGCACTCCGAGGAGTGCCGCGGAGATCGGCGACAGGCCGAACTCGATCGCCTTCAGTGCCCCGGTCACGCAGAACAGGGCTAGACCGGCCGCGTCGAAGATGTTCACCAGCCGCTCGACACGGCCGATACCCGGGTGCAGGAAGAACGTCAGCAGGCCGGCCGCGATCGGGACCACCAGGTACCGCCAGTCCCGGAGCGCGGCCGGCGGTGCCTGGCCGATCAGCACGTCCCGGATGAAGCCGCCGCCGAGCCCGGTGACCAGTGCCAGCACCTCGATCCCGAACACGTCCAGCTTCTTGCGTACGCCGACCAGCGCGCCGGTGATCCCGAACACGAAAATCCCGATCAGGTCGAGCACCTGCAGCACCACGGATCCACTCACAGCCCGCACGCTAAACCACGCGCGCCGCCGCTCCCGCGCTTCTAAGGTTTGTGGACATGAGCCGCGCCCCCGACGTCGACTACTCCGCCACCTCGCTACGCCCGGGCTGGGACTCGCTGCCGCCCGCCCTGCACGAAGCTCTCGCGGTTGCCCTCGGCACGGAGATCACTTCCGTGGCCAAGCCGGTGTCATCGGGTTTCACCGGCGGCTTCGCGGCCCGCGCCGCACTGGCGGACGGCCGCCACGTCTTCATCAAGGCGGCCCCAGAGGGAATGCACGCCTACGAGGCGTACCAGCGCGAGGCCGAGGTCGTCCCACAGCTTCCGCCTTCCGTGAGAGCGCCCGCGATCGTCACCACGGCCCACACACCCAACCCGGCCGGCTTCGCCGACGGCAAGCAAGCACAGGCTCGACCGCATGGCGAGCGAGCAGGTGCTCACCCGCACGGCGACTCCGCCTCGTCACCGTCGTCCCCGGCCTCGGAGCCGACCTCGGCCTCAGGCCCGGCTGCAGCTCTTCCCGGGGGCGACGGGACGCGGTGGTTTGCTGTGGTGTCGGAGTGGATTGAGGGGCGGATGCCGGGGACGCCTTGGACCGTCGAGGACTTCGGGCGGGTTACTGCTGCTTGTGAGCAGATGGCCGAGGTCTTGCGGCCGAGCCCGCTCAGCGGGCTGAGCGTGTTCGCGGAGCTGGTCGGGGACGACGTGGGTGTCCCGGCGCAGATTCTGGCGGGCGAGCGGGAGATGCCGACCGGGCTGCAGAGGTGGCTGCCGCGCGTGCTGCCTGAGCTCGCGGAGCTGGTAACCCTCGCACCGGAGGCGCTCTCCGGCGACTCGGCCACGCACTCCGACCTGCGCCCGGACAATCTGCTGATCGACGACGCCGGCACCTGCTGGACCGTCGACTGGAACTGGCTGACCCTCGGCCCGCGCTGGGTGGACTGGGTCGGCCTGCTGCCGATCGCCCAGCACCACGGCATCGACACGTTCACCGCCGTCACCCGCAGCCCGCTCACCGCCGACGTACCGAAGGATCATCTCGATTGCCTGGTGGCCGTGATCGCGGCGTACATGATGAAGAACACCGACGCCCCACCGCCACCCGGCTGTACGCCGGCCCTGCGCGACCACCAGCGTCTGTCCGCATGGACATTCCTGGACTGGCTGGCGGTACGACGCGGCTGGCCTACCGTGGAGGTATGACGAAGGCTCCCACCAGCAGGTTCAAGGTCGAGGTGCTCGACGGTGACCGCACGTCGCGGCGCGAGGACGTCGTCAGCACCGAGGAGCCGCTGGAGCTGCGCCTGGAGTGGCCGGGCCGGCCGCCGGAGCCGCTGGTCGTGACGATGCGCACCCCCGGCTCCGACTTCGAGCTCGCCGCCGGGTTCTGTCTCGGCGAGGGCTTCGCGGTCCGCCCGGACGCGATCCGGACCGTTGCCTACTGCACCGATGTCACGCTGACCCGCGAGCAGCAGTTCAACACCGTCACGGTCACCTTCGACGGTCCCCCGGACCGCGAACCGCCCCAGCGGTACGGCGTGACGTCGGCGGCGTGCGGCGTGTGCGGCCAGCAGAGCCTCGACGAGCTCGCCGAGCGCCACTACGACCCGGTGGACCCGGTCGAGGTCCCGGTCGACGTCGTACGCCGGCTGCCCGATCTGCTCCGCGAAGCGCAGCCGATGTTCAGCCGCACCGGCGGTCTGCACGCCGCGGGCCTGTTCACCGCCGACGGCCGCAAGGTCGTGGTGAAGGAGGACATCGGCCGGCACAACGCGGTCGACAAGGTCGTCGGCTGGACCGTCCTCAACCAGCACAGCCGCAAGGGCCTCGTCCTCACCGTGAGCGGCCGGGCCGGCTACGAGATCGTCCAGAAGGCCGTCGCCGCCGGCCTCGGCATGGTCGTCGCCGTCGGCGCCCCGTCGAGCCTCGCCGTCGATCTTGCCCGCGAGTTCAACATCACGCTGGCCGGCTTCACCCGCGGCGACCGCTGCGTCGTCTACTCCGCCCCGGAGCGGATCATCCGTCCAGCGTGATGAACGTGGCCTTCGGGACGTATTCGTAGCGGTCCGGCATGCAGGTCAGGACGATGATCTGGCCGTGGTCGCCGGCGCGGCCGAGGAGGGCGCCCATGTCGCGGAGGCGGGCCTTGTCGGACCAGCCGAGGGCGTCGTCGAAGATCACCGGCACGCTGCCCTCGCCGGTGCTGACCAGGTGGCTGATCGCCAGCCGGGTGATGATCGCCAGCTGCTCCTGAGCGCCCGTCGACAACGCCTCGACCGGCAACCGGACACCGTCGAGCTCGCGCTCGGCGACTGCGAGGTCGTCGTCCAGCCAGACCCGGAACGACGGGCCGTACACGCTGCGCCCGAGCGACTCGATCCGGCTCTGCAGCGGCTCGGAGTACTTCGTCTGCGCCTCGGCCCGATGCCGGCTCAAGGTCTCGTGGACGCGCTGCGCCGCTTCCGCGCGCCGCAGCAGGCTGTCGTGCTCCGTCCGTACGGCGGCCAGCTCCAGCTCGGCCAGGTCGCGCCGCGTCGCGAGTCCGTCCCGGCCGGACTGCTCGAGCCGGCCTTCCGTCGTGCGGAGCGCGTCGCGCAGCCGGTCGCGCTCGTCCTGCAGCCGTTTCGCGACGGCCAGGGCGTGCGTCAACTCGTCGGCGACCCGGTCGGCCCCGGCTTCGTCGGCCTGGGCCTGGACGGCGGTCAGCTCGTCGAGCACCGCCTCGACCTCGGCCGTCGCCTCCGTCTCGGCCACCGTCACGGCCTCGTCGTCGAGCATCGACCGCGCCGACTCCAGCGCCTCGGTCGCGGCGGCCAGCCGCTCTCCCGCCAGCTCGGACCGGGCGCGCGCGTTCTGCGCCTCGGACCGGTCTTCGTCCGCGGCCTTCCGCGCCTGCTCCACGGCGAACTCGGCGTCCTTCAGCAGCCGCTCCGCCTCTGCCAGCCCGTCCCTGGCAGCGTCGAGCGCGCGCTGTGCGCCCGGCAGATCGGCCGGCGCCGGCCCGGTCTCGGTGACATCGTCGAACAACGTGTCATGCGGCGACGCGAACTCCGTGAACTCCGCGAACAGCGACATCTGCCCCGGCACGCCCTCGACGGCGGGTTGTTTGCCGCCGGCGTCCTCGGCCTCGTCGACGCTGCCGAGGCGCGCCGTCAGTACGGCGATCCGTTCTCCCGGGTCACCGCCGGCGGTCAGCGACTTCTCGGTCCGGCGTGCCTCGTTCAGCTCGGCGGTCGCGGTGTCGGCCTTGCGCAGCAGCTCTCGCGCCGCGGCGACGTCCTTGACGCCGGCCTTCTTCAGCAGGTCCTTCTCCCGCCGTACGGCGTCATCGACCCGGGCGCGCAGCGTCGCCGCCTCGCCACCGGCCCGGACGATGACCTCGACCTGGCCCGGTACGCCGACGACGAGCTCGCCGGACACCAGCACCTCGGTCGACTCGTCGAAGCCCAGCTCGGGCGGCGCGTTACCTTCCAGACCCGTCCCCGACAGCTCCACGGGCTCCGCGCCGAGTCGGCGTACCGTCACCTCCGGTACGCCGGCCGCGAGCGCCGCGCGCGCCTCGACCACCGCCGCCCGGGCGTCCTCCAGCGCGGCCACGATCGCGTCGTCGACCTTGATCCGGTCCAGGATCGTGCCCGCGGCCGCGATCCGCGCGCGGACGTCGACGAGCTCGGTCTGCTGCCCGACGAGCCGATCCAGCTCGGCGCGATCCATCAGGTCGGAGACGCGCCGCTCGGCCGCCTGAACGTCGGTACGCCGCAGATCCTTGAGCTCCACGACCTCCGCGAGCGCGGCCTCCGCCGCCTGCACGGTCTCGGCCGCGGTCTTCGCGACCAGCTCTGCGTCGGCCCGGCGCCCGGCCAGCTCGGCCTCGAACTTCGTGAAGCGCTCGACCTCGTCGAGCAGCCGCTCACGCTCCAGCCGGGTGCGGGTGTGGTTCTCCAGCCGGGCGCGGGCGGTCTCCGCCCGCGACCGCACCGAGTCGCGCCGGAGCAGGATCTCGTCGGTCGCCTGCTTGCGCTCGCGCAGTGCCTCGAGGACGGTGAGATGTTCGGTCAGGCGGCCCGTCACGTCGTCGAGGTCCAGGTTCAGTCGCTCGGCACGGCGGATGTCGGACTGGACCTCCTCCATCGCCTGGAACGCCTGCTTGCAGGACAGCTCGGCCGCGGCAACGGCCTTCGCGGACCGGGCGAAGTCGCCGGTCGGCTTGCCACGGGGCGTCCAGTACCGCAAGTACTCGTGCTCGACGGCCGTCACCAGCGGCATCGACGCACCGTCGACCGGCGTCCCGGACTCCGCGGTCACCGCGGTGATCAACGGCTCGGCATCGGCCGGCGTTGGCAGCACCAACGACTGCCCCTGGCTGACCATCAAGGTCTGCCAGAGCACCGGGTCGACGTGTTCGTGGAACAGCCGCTCGGCCTCGTTGTGCGCCTCGCGCCCCGTCCACGACTGCCGGCGGCCGTCGGGCTCGACGATCGTCAGCTCGGTCGAGCGGTTCTTCAGCCAGCGCTTCGAGTACGTCAGCTCCCGGCCGCCGAGACTCAGCTCGGCGGTCACCTGCGGACCGACGTCCTGGCCGACCGGCTGGATGTCGCGGATCCGGGTCGACTTCGAGTCGTCGGGCAGGTCGAAGATCAGCCCGAACGCCTCGACCAGGCTGGACTTGCCGACCTCGTTGTCGCCGACCACCACGGTGGTGCCCAGCGCGCGGAACCGGACCATGCGGTCCTTGACGCCACGGAAGTCCCGTAGCGCCAAGCTGTGCAGTCTCATCCCGCGTCCCGCGCCAATCGGTGCATCAGGGACAGCGCGGCGCCGGCGCTCTCGTCCCCACCGGCCAGAGCCTGGCGCAGCTCCTCCATCGCGGCCCGGGCCGGGCCGCTGAGTTGCAGCGACTCCAGGTCCGCCGCGTCCGGCGCCGGGCGCACGGTCCAGAACTTCACCCAGCGCTCGACACTCGCGAAGACCTCGCCCTGGGCGTCGATGATCGTGTCCAGCCGGGCCAGCAGCGGAAGCGACAGCGAGCCGTCACCGGCGAGCCGCACGTACGTCCGCTCCTTGTCCGGCAAGTCGGCGAACCAGTCCTCGAGGGCCGTGATCGACTCCTCGTCGAACAGTTCGACCCGGTGGTCGACCATGTGCCAGGCGCCGACCCGCACCGGCTCGACGTCGATCGCGCCGTCGGCGATCGTCACCTTCAAGACGTTGCCCGGGTCGTCCTCCTCCGGCGACGTCACCTCCTGCGTCCCGGAGAACCAGATCCGGTCGGTGACCCGGGTCGTCGAGTGCCGGTCGCCGAGGCCGACGTACTGCAGCCGGCCGTCCGCGACCGCGGCCTCGAGTGCGGCCTGGTCGATCGGCGGTACGTCGGACATGCCGCCGGACAGGCTCGTCAACTGGCCGTGCGCGAGCAGGATCCGCGTGGTCTCGGCAGCCGGCGGGAGGTCGGCGTACCCGGGCGCGGCCGGATCCGACAGCGGGCGGCGCGAACGCCACGGCGCGCCGACGATCTCGACCCCCGGCATGATCTGAAAAGGCGTCGTTTCGGTCAGCACCGTCACGTGTTCCGGCGCGTGCGCGAGCCACTGGCTCGACGTCCACAGCGACCCCGGCTCCAGCGCGTCGTGGTTGCCCGGGAGCAGCACCACCGGGACAGGGATCCGTTTGAGCGCCTCACAGGCCCGCAGGATCGTCTGCCGCTCGACCTGGTTGTGCTCGAACACGTCCCCGGTGACGACCACGAACGCCGCGCCCGTGTCCTTCGCGACCTCGCCGATCCGCGCGACAGCATCCAGCCGCGCCTGACCCCACCGGGCCTGGCCGTCCGGCCCCAGGAACCGGCGCATCATCCCCAGCTGCCAGTCCGAGCTGTGCAGAAACGTGATCGACTCGCCCATAGCGTTGAGAACGCTAACCCGCGGCACCGACAACCGCGCAACCCAACACACACAAACCGCTACACCGCCCACACTCCGGACGCTCCGCCGAACCGACTTCGAGCACGGATCAACCATTTTCGTGCGCCGGAAACGGTTGGTGCGTGCTCAAGGACGAATGAGAGGGTCGGAAGGTGGATGCGTACCTGACGACTGAGCGGCTGGTGCTGCGGCGGTTCACGGCGGACGACGTCGCGCTGCTGGTCGAGCTCGACTCGGATCCTGAGGTGATGCGGTACCTGACCGGGCAGCCGACGCCGCGCTCCGAGATCGAGGGCGTCGTACTGCCGGCGATCCTGAAGGTGTACGACGAGCATCCGGGGCTGGGCACGTTCAAGGCCGAGACACGGGACGGGTTCGTCGGGTGGTTCGGGCTGCAGCCGACCGCGGATCCGGGGACCGTGGACGTCGGGTACCGGCTGCTGCGGACCGCGTGGGGCAAGGGATACGCGACGGAGGGGACGCGGGCGTTGATCGCGCACGCGTTCAACGGGCTCGGGATGCAGCGCGTGGTCGCGGACACGATGGCGGTCAACCACCGGTCGCGGGACGTGATGCGCCGGTCCGGGCTGCGGTTCGAGAAGGTGTACCACGAGCACTTCGACGATCCCCTGCCCGGAACCGAGTTCGGGGAGGTCCTGTACGCGACCGACCGCGCGACCTGGGAAGCTGTGCGGCATGGGTGACGACCGGCCGTACGCCGTACTGGACATCGACGCGACGCTGTCCGACACCAGCCAACGGATCCACTTCCTCGAACAGAAGCCGAAGGACTGGGACTCGTTCTTCGCACACGCCAAGGAGGACGCGGTCCTCGACGAGGGCCTGGCGGTCGCGACGACCCTCGCCACGGACCACGAGATCGTCTACCTGACCGGCCGCCCCGAACGCCTCCGCCGAGACACCGAGAAGTGGCTCAAAGACAACGGCTTCCCCGACGGCAAGCTCTACATGCGCGGCAACACCGACCGCCGCCCGTCCATGCTGATGAAGCTGGGCCGCTTGAAACGCCTCGCCGAACAGCGCCCGGTGGCCGTCCTGGTCGACGACGACGCCAAGGTCGTCGCCGCCGCCCAGAAAGCCGGTTACACCGTGATGAGGGCCGACTGGGGCCTCGATCCCGAGACCCAGCCGACCCTCTTCGAAGCCCAGGAATCCGAAGGCCGGACCTGACCGCTACTTGCTCAGGCCGACGATCAGCTGGTTCGGGTACGGCGGGTAGGCGGACAGGTAGAAGTTCTGGACCTTCGACCCGTGCAGGAACGCGTTGCGGGCGTAGATCAGCGGGACGATGGGTGCGTCCTGCATGATCTGCTTGTCGATGGCGCCCCACATGCCGGCGGCCTTACCCCGGTCGGACTCAGCGGTTGCCGCGGCGATTGCGGAGTCGACGGCTGGGTTGGAGTAGCGGGAGATGTTGTATCCGCCGTTGCCGATCTCCGAGGACGCGAACAGCGGCTGGATGTTGCCGATCGCGCTCGGGAAGTCCGGCAGCCAGCTCGAGACGGTCAGGTCGAAGTCCGGCTTGTTACCGGTGATCAGGTCGCTCAGCGGCTCGCTGTCCAGCGGCTTGATGGTGACGGTGATGCCAGCCCGCTTCAGACCCTGCTGGATCGCCTGTGCCACGCCGAGACCGGTCGTGTTGTCGGCGACGAGCACCAGGTTGAGGTTGCTGACACCGGCCGCGGCCAGCATCTGCTTGGCCTTCTCCGGGTCACCGGCCGGCGGGGCCTGGTACAGGTCGTACTTGTTGTAACCGTCGATGCCCGGCGTGATCAGCGTCGATGCGATCTCACCGCCGTACTCCGGTCCGCCCTCGGCGACCTGGACGGCCTGCTTGTCGACGGCGTACTCGATCGCCTTGCGCACCGCCGGGTTGGCGAGCGCCGGGCGCTTGGTGTTCATCGCCAGGTACTCCAGCGCGCCGGACGGCGAGGTCGCCACCCGAGCCTTGACCGCCGGGTTGCCGGTGATCGTCGGGATCAGCGCGGCCGGGACCGACGTACCGGTGGTTGCGGCGAACTTGTCGTCGCCGGCGTCGGCGATCAGCCGCTGGTTCACGACGTCGGGCTGCAGGCCCATGTCCAGCACGATCGCGTCGGGCAGGCCGGTCCGGGCCTGGTCGGTCGACTTGTCCCAGTTCGGGTTGCGTTCCAGCTCGAGCTTGGAGCCGGGCGCGTAGGACTTGACCTGGTACGGCCCGCTGGCGGCCGGCTTCTCGCCGTAGTGCGCCGGGTCGGTGTCGGCCTTCTTGGGCACCGGCGAGAACGCGGGCATGCTGACGATCCACGGCCAGTCGCCGTACGGCTTGTTCAGCTTGAACACGATCGTGGTGTCGTCGGGCGTCTCGACGGACGCCAGCTCGCCGCCCTTGTACGGGCCGGTGTACTTGTCACCGCCGACGAGCAGCGACTTGTGGTACTGCAGACCGCCCGACAGCTCCGGCGCGAAGGAGCGCTCGATGCCGTACTTGATGTCGCCGGCGACGATCGGCGAGCCGTCGGCGTACTTGAGACCGGACTTCAGCTTGTACGTCCAGGTCTTGCCGCCGTCGCTGACCTGACCGGTGTCGGTGGCCAGGTCCGGCACCAGCTCGGCGGCCTTGCCCTGCTGGGTCTTCCACGACGTCAGGCCGCGGAGCACCAGGTGGATCGAGCTGATCCCCAGGTTCTGGCTCTTGGCCGGGTCGAGGCTGATCTCCTTGCTGGTGGTCAGGATGTGCCAGGTCCCGCCCTGTTCGGCGGTTGCGGTGCTGCCGCCACCACTGCTGGACTTGTCGTTGGCGTTGCACGCGGCTGCGGCCAGCGCCAGCACGGCCGCTGCCGCGACCGCTCGGGTTATGCGTTTCATTCTGTCCTCTCAGAGGTGGGGGGCTCAGGGAAGTAGCAGGCGGCACGGTGCTCCGTATTCCCGTGGACGGGTTCGAGCACGGGTCGTTTCGTCGCGCAGACGTCCTCGGCCTTGTAGCAGCGGGTCCGGAAGGGGCATCCGGACGGCGGGTCGACGGGCGTCGGGACGTCGCCGGTCAGCACGACCCGCTCGCGGACGGCTCCCGGCTCCGGCACCGGCACGGCGGACAGCAGCGCCTTCGTGTACGGGTGAGCCGGCGCGCCGTACACCTGCGCGGCCGGCCCTTCCTCGACGATCGTGCCGAGGTACATCACGGCGATCCGGTCGGCGACCTGGCGGACGACGGCAAGGTCGTGGGCGACCAGGACGTACGACAGGCCGAGCTCGTCGCGCAGGTCGGCGAGCAGGTTGAGCACCTGCGCCTGCACCGACACGTCGAGCGCGGACACCGGCTCGTCACACACCAGCAGGTCAGGCTTCACCGAGAGCGCCCGGGCGATCCCGATCCGTTGCCGCTGCCCGCCGGAGAACTCGTGCGGATACCGCTCCAGGTGCTGCTCGGACAGCCCGACCTGTTCGAGCAGTTCGACGAGTTGGGCCCGGGTCGGCCGGATCCCCTGCGCGCGGAACGGCGTACTCAGGATGGTGCCGACCGACTGCCGCGGGTTCAGCGAGGCCTGGGGGTCCTGGAAGACCATCTGGATCCGGCGGCGGATCGGCCGCAACCGGCGGCCCCTGACCTTGGTGACGTCCTTGCCGCCGATCTCGACCCGGCCCTGGGTCGGGTCGAGCAGCCGGGTCGCGACCCGGGCAAGTGTGGACTTGCCGGACCCGGATTCGCCGACCAGCCCGACGGTCTCGCCCTTGCGGACGACGAGACTGACGCCGTCGACCGCGCGCACGGCCTGGGCCTTCTGCCACGGCACGCCGCGCAGGCCGAAGTACTTCTTGACGTCCTTGAGGTTCAGCAGCTCGTCAGACATCCGACGGCCTCCGTCCCAGGTGGCAGGCCGCCTCGTGATCGCCCTCGCCGGGACGCGGGGTGAGCTCGGGACGCTCGGTGACGCAGCGCTCCCCCACGAGATGCGTGTACGCGCACCGCGGCTGGAACGGGCACCCGGTGGTGATCGACCCCGGCGTCGGCGGGCTGCCCGGGATGGTGGTCAGCCGCGGTTTCGGGGGTACGTCGACGCGCGGCATCGCGCCCAGCAGACCGAGGCTGTAGGGGTGCGCGGCCCGGAAGAACAGGTCGCGGACGGTGCCGCGCTCGGCCGCGCGCCCGGCGTACATCACCAGGACGTCGTCGGCGACCTCCGCGACCACGCCGAGGTCGTGCGAGATCAGGATCAGCGCCGTCCCGAACTCCTCCTGGACATCGTCCAGCAGGCGCATGATCTGTGCCTGCACGGTGACGTCGAGTGCGGTCGTCGGCTCGTCGGCGATCAGCACTCTCGGGTCGTTCACCAGAGCCATAGCAATGACGACCCGCTGCCGCATTCCCCCGGAGAACTCGTGCGGGAAGCTGTCCGCGCGGCGGGCCGCGTCCGGGATGCCGACCTTGTCGAGCATCTCGACGGCCCGGCGGAGCGCCGCCTTCTTCGAGACGTCGTGGTGCAGCCGGTACGCCTCGGCGACCTGCCAGCCGACGGAGTAGTACGGATTGAGCGCGGACAGGGCGTCCTGGAACACCATCGCGATGTCGTTGCCGCGGATCTTGCGCAACTCGTCGGCGGGCAGGCCGTTCAGCTCGCGGCCGTCGAGCAGCACCTCGCCGGCGACCTCGGCGTTCGACGGCAGCAGCCCCATCACCGCGGCCGAACTGACGCTCTTGCCGGATCCGGACTCGCCGACGATCGCCAGCGTCTCGCCGGGCGCGACCGCGAAGTCGATCCCGTCGACGGCCGGCACCAGGCCGCCCTCGGTCGTGAAAGTGACCTTCAGGTCGTGCACCTCGAGCACCGGCTCAGCCATGGCTCACCCTCGGGTCGAGCACACCGTGCACTATGTCCACCACCAGGTTCGCGAGGATGATCAGGAACGCCGAGAACAGCGTGACACCGACGACCACGGCCACGTCGAGCTGACCGACCGCGGTGATCAGCAGATCGCCGAGACCCTGCATGCTGAACACCTTCTCGGTCAGGATCGCGCCGCCGAGCAGGGCGCCGAGATCGAGGCCGAACAGGGTGATGACCGGGACCAGCACACCGCGCAGCCCGTGGGTCAGCACCACCCGCGCCTCGCCGGCGCCCTTCGCGCGGGCCGTGGTGATGTAGTCGAGGTTGAGCTCCTCGAGCATCTGCGACCGGGTCAGCCGGATGTACGAAGCGGCCGACAGGATCGCGAGCACGATCCACGGCGTGATCAGGTGCCAGGCCCAGTCGACCGGGCTCTCGGTGAGCGGTACGTAGCCGCTGACCGGGACCATGTTGAGCCAGAACCCGAACACCAGGATCGCGAGCAGGCCGAGCAGGAACGACGGGGTCGAGACGCCGAGCAGCGCGACCCCGATCGCCAGCCGGTCGGCGAGGCGGCCGCGGTTCAGCGCCGCGATCACGCCGAGCGACACACCGAGCACAAGCCACAGGACGGCGGCGCCGAGCGCGATCGACGCGGTGACCGGCAGCCGGTCGAAGATCAGCGTGGTGACCGGGCGGGCGAGCGGGAACGAGTACCCGAAGCAGGGCGCGTTGCACTGCACCGCCGCCGCGCCGTCACCGAACGTGCGGCCGGCGACGATGCCCTTCAGGAAGTTCAGGTACTGCTGCAGGGTGCTCTGGTCGAGCTGCATGAAGTGCCGCGCCTGCTCGAGGCGGTCCGGCGTACAGGGCTTGCCGCAGGCCAGATGTGCCGGGTCGGCGGGGATCGCGTAGAAGATCAGGTAGACGGCGAGGCTCAGCGCGAGCATCACGATCAGGGCGGCGGCCAGGCGCCGCGTCACGAACCAGACGAGGCCGGGCATCAGCTCGTCCTCCGCAGCCGGACGTCGAACGCGTCCCGGACGCCGTCGCCGAGCAACGTGAACCCGAGTACGGCGAAGAACAGCATCGTGCCCGGGAACAGCAGGAACCACGGGTCCGCGCCGGTGTACACCCAGGCGATCGAGTCCGAGATCGACCGCCCGAGACTCGGTGTCGGCGGCGGGACTCCGACGCCGAGGAAGGACAGCGCCGCCTCGGCGCCGATGTACCCCGGGATCGCGAGGGTGGCGACCACGAGCACCGGGCCGATCAGGTTCGGCAGGAGCTCGCGGGTGATCACCATCCAGCCGCTGGACCCGACGCTGCGCGCCGCCTCGACGAACTCCCGGGCGACCAGTGACCGGGCCTGGTTGCGGATCAGCCGCGCGAGGCCCGCCCAGCCGAACAGGCTGAGCACCAGGATCAGCAGCAGCCAGCGCGGGAACCGGGCCGGCACAACGATGCCGAGGGCAATCATGAAGACCAGTTGCGGGAAGCCGAACAGGAAGTCGAGCAGCCGCGACAGCACCGCGTCGTACCAGCCGCCGAAGTACGCCGCGCTGATCCCCGCGAGGGTGCCGACGACGGTGGTGATCAGCGTGACCACGACCGCGATGAACAACGACGTCCGCAGGCCGAGGACCGTGATCGCGAACAGGTCGCGGCCGGTCAGCGGCTCCACCCCGAACCAGTGGGTGCCGCTCGCACCTCCGACCGGGCCGCGGGGCGCGTTGCCGCGCGCCGGGTCGAGCAGGTCGATGTGGTACGTCGTGGCGTCCTGACCGGCGAGTCGCACCAGCAACGGCGCGGCCGCGGCGATCACGATCAGCAGGGTGACCAGGACGAGGCCGATCCGCGCACTACGGTCCCGCCGGAACCGGCGCATCGCTTGCCGGGTGGGCGATACGGTCCCGGCGACCGAGGAACTCACAAGCACTCCTGACAGGTTCGAATCACAGTCATGTGATGGCCGACAAAACCTAGGCGGCATCCTCCCACCACGCCGCACGCATCTCGAATCCCGAGAATGTCTGGCTGTTAACTGTGCATTCGGTTAGGTGCTCCCGGACGGTTACGCTCCGCAGGTGGATCAGATGGTGCGAATCGGCGACCGGATGCTCATGTACGCGGTCTACGGCACGGCCGAGGGCGTCCCCGCCCTGTCGTTCGGCGGCACGCCGAGCACCCGGTGGAAGCGGCCGGAGGTGGTCGCGACCATCGAGGCGTCCGGACTGTGGATGGTGATGCCGGACCGGCCCGGGTACGGCGGATCGACACGGCAACCGGGCCGATCGGTGGCCTCCGTGGCGTCCGACGCGGCCGCGCTCGCCGACTCGCTCGGATGGGATCGCTTCGCGGTCACCGGAGGCTCCGGCGGCGGGCCGCACGCGCTGGCGTGCGCGGCGCTCCTGCCCGGCCGGGTGACGCGCTGCGCGGTGACTGCGAGCAACGCACCGCCGATCGTCGACGGCCCCGAGCCGACCGAGGCGGAGGAGCAGGCCGATCCGCGCCGCAACCGCACGTCCTGGCTGGCGGTGCACGGCGACCTGCGACCGGGGCTCGAGGAGACGGCGCGGTCGATCATGGCCGCGGTCGAGGCGGGCGGGCCGGAGTTCCCGCCCGATCCCGGCGCGCCGCCGGGGCCTGCGGCGCGCGAGGATCCGGAGGCCGTGGCCCGGCTGACGGCCACCTTCGTCACCAGCCACGACGGCTGGATCGACGACCACATCGCGTTCGCGAACCCGTGGGGATTCGACCTCGGCGCCGTCGAGGTCCCGGTCAGCCTCTGGCACGGATCGGCCGACCAGCGCGCCGGCAAGTACGCCGACCTGCTCGCCGCCGCGATCCCGCATGCCGAGCGCAGGTACTACGTGGGCGGCCATATCCCGCCGGCAAATGCGTACCGCGAACTGCTGCAGTGGCTGACACTGTCCTGATGGACCTCGCACGCCAACTCGTTCTCGACCTGTATCCGGATGCCCGGGCCGCGTGGCTCGGCGGGAGTGTGGTGCGCGGTGACGCGGGTCCGACGTCCGATCTGGACATCACGGTGCTGCTGGACGGTCCTCCGGCGCCACGGCGGAAGTCGCTGGAGTACGCCGGGTGGCCGGTCGAGCTGTTCGTCCACACCGAGAAGTCACTGCGTTACTTCGCCGACAAGGACCAGCTGCGACGCCAGCCCACGATGATGCGGCTCGTCGGCGAGTCCGTCGTACTGCTGGACACGGACGGGTCCGGGGCGCGGCTGAAGCAGGAGTACCTGGCCGAGGTGGCAGCCGGGCCGAAGCCGCTGTCCACCGACGAGCTGGATCTCCTGCGTTACATGATCACGAACCTGCTGGACGACCTGTCCGACGCCGAAGGCGATGTGCGGCTGGCCATCACGTCGGTGCTGTGGCAGGACGCGGCTCGCCTGCTACTGACCGGAGCGGGCCACTGGTCCGGCACCGGCAAGGGCCTGCTGCGCGAGCTCACGACGTACGACGTTGCTCACGGCACCGACTACGCGACAGTGCTGCTGGACGGAGTACGGGCGTCGGACGACCGCCTGGTGGTCGCAGTGGACCGCATCCTGGCCGCGTACGGCGGACGGCTGTTCAACGGCTTCGAGCTGGCTGCTGAGATCTAGTCGATCAGGTCCCACTGACGCTTCGGGAACAGGCGTACAGCGACGACGGCGACCGCTGCGCCCAGCAGTACGCCGGGGATGATCCAGCGCCAGCCGGTGAAGAAGCTCGGCGACGCGGTGACGTTGGTCTGCACCGGCGCCGGCGTCGGTGTGGTCGTCTGCTCCTGCGACGGGACCTCATAGCCGTCACTAAGGGTAGGCCCGCCCTCGAACTCGCCTTCGAGAAGCTTGAGCGAGGTCAGCAGTTGCAGCAGCTTGACCGGAGCCGTTGAGCGGTGCCAGGTGGGTTGCGCCTGCTTGAGCTCCCCGTTGAACTCCTCGGTGGCGATCCACGGACCGCCGGGCGCGTCGGGGTAGATGACGTCGATCCGCCAGACGCTCATGTCGTGGATGAGCCAGGTCGCGCGGACGAAGCTGCCGACGGCGTGGCTCTCTCCCGTCGCCTCGTCGTGCTGGGTCGTGGTCTGGACCAGCTGCTGCAGGTCGGAGTACTGCTGGTCGTTGTAGCCGAAGGCGATGACCGACGGTGGTGCGCTGAGCAGGACGCTGGTCGGGCCGCCGGCCTGTGCGGGGGTGGCACCGAGCGCGAAGAGCAGGACGACGAGCACGAGGATGCGGCGGACCATGGCAGCCCTCTCTTTCGGTTCCTTTGCTGCTGGTACACCGCTCGCGGTCAGGAGGTTCCGGTCGCCAGCTCCACCGCGCGTGCCTTGTCGACTCCTTCGAGGCGGAACGTGATGCCGTCGCGCTCCCAGACCAGGGTCGGGCCGGCGATCCGTACGACGCGGTTGTCGACCAGCACCAGCTGGTGCGGCGTACGGAACCAGAAGCCGGAAATCTCCGGGACGTAGTCGAGCCCGTCGTAGTACTGCTTGATGTACCTCGGCTCGATACCGGACTGGAACTGTTCCAGGCGCATGCTGCCCCAGCTGGTCGCCAGGAAGCCTTTTGAGGCCTCGACACCCGTCGGAGCACCCAGTGCACCTGGGAGCTTCGGCGTGAAGCCGGCGACGCGTTCAGCGGCCTCCAGGGACAGGTTTCCGGCCGCTGTCGGCGGAGGCGGTGCAGTGCTCGGCCGGGTGCCCACCGGCTCCGCCTGAACGCCTCCGATCTGCAGCCACTCCGCGACCGTCGCGCGGACCGGAGGTGTCAGGGCAGCGCCCGCAAGCAGCACGAGGAAGCCGGCCAGGAACATCCGCCATCTGTCCCGCAGACGCTTCCGCACGGGCACGCCGGCGACTCGCGACAGCACGGCTGCGGTGAGGCCGTCGTCCACGGGAGGCACGACGACCGAGCGTCCGACGGACCGCAGTTCGTCTTCCAGGCTCATCGCTGCACCTCCTTGTCGGGTAGTGCGTCACGCAGGCGGCCCAGCGCCCGGTGCAGACGAGACTTGACGGTCCCGCGCGGCCAGCCGAGTACTACTGCGGTCTCTTGCTCATCCAGCTCCAGCAGGTATCTACAGGTCACGACCAGCCGCATCTGCTCGGGCAACGCACGGACAGCGGCCAGCAACGCAGTACGGCGTTCCAGCGACACAGCTGCGTCAGCCGGGTCCAGTACGACGTCCAGCGGCGCCGCCAGCTCTTCCCGCCGCGCCCGGCGCCCGCGGGCACGCAGCGCGTTCCGGGTCTCGTTGGCCACGATCCGCAACAGCCACGGCCGGAACGCCGCGCCCTCCCGGAAGCTGCCGAGACTCCGGTACGCCTTGACGAAGGCTTCCTGCACTACGTCGTCCGCGTCCGCCCCGGCGCCGAGGAAGACGGCCGTCCGCTGGGCCACGAGGGCATGCAGCGCCACCAGCTCGCCGTACGCGGCGGTCTCCCCGCCCCGCACCCGAGCCACGATGTCGGCTTCCACATCCAGGCTGATCCGTGCCTCCTGTCTACTTCCGGACACTGGCACTACACCGCCGATCATCTCCAGGTTCCCGTGTATAAGGTCGGGTTCGTGCCTGATATCGACGCAAGCTTTCTCGCTCTCCCCCGGCAGGAGTTGGCGGCGGCCGCCCTGCAGCGCGCCCGTGACCTCGGGGCCACGTTCGCCGAGTTCCGGCTGGAGCGGATCCGGTCCGAGTCCATCGCGCTGCGCGACAGCGTGCTGGAGAGCGCGACGGACGACGAGGACCTCGGTCTCGCCGTGCGCGTCATCCACGACGGCACCTGGGGTTTCGCCGCCGGTGTCGCGCTCACCACCGACGAGGCGGTCAGCCTGGCCGAGCAGGCCGTGAACATCGCCCAGGTGTCGCGGCCGATCAACGCCGAGACGATCGAGCTCGCCGACGAGCCGGTGTACGACGACGTCACCTGGCTCTCGTCGTACGAGATCGACCCGTTCAGCGTGCCGCGGGCCGAGAAGGTCGCGCTGCTCACCGATTACAGCGATCGCCTGCTCGGGGCCGACGGCGTGGCGCACGTGAGCGTGCACGTCGCCACCATCCACGAGTGCAAGTACTACGCGAACACCGCCGGCACGTCGTACACGCAGCAACGGGTCCGTATCGGTCCCGACATCACTGCGCACGCCGTCGCCGAGGACCGCTTCGACTCGATGTCGTCCACGGCTCCGCCGGCCGGGCGCGGCTGGGAGTACATGACCGGCACGGGCTGGAACTGGGACGAGGAGCTCGCGCAGATCCCCGGCTGGCTGGCCGAGAAGATGGCCGCGCCGAGCGTCGAGGCCGGCACGTACGACGTCGTCATCGACCCGTCGAACCTCTGGCTCACGATCCACGAGTCGATCGGCCACGCGACCGAGCTCGACCGCGCCCTCGGCTACGAGGCGAACTACGCGGGCACCAGCTTCGCCACGCTCGACCAGCTCGGCGCGCTGAAGTACGGCTCGCCGGTCATGCACGTCACCGGCGACCGGACGGCGGAGCACGGCCTGTCCACCGTCGGGTACGACGATGAGGGCGTCGCCGGCCAGCAGTGGGACCTGGTCAAGGACGGCGTCCTGGTGGGCTACCAGGTCGACCGCCGGATGGCGAAGAAGAACGAGGACGTGCTCGGCACGCCCCGCTCCAACGGATGCGCGTATGCCGACTCGTCCGGCCACATCCCGATCCAGCGGATGGCGAACGTCTCGCTGCAGCCCGCGGCGGACGGCCCGTCGACCGAGGAACTGATCGGCCGGGTCCGGAACGGGATCTACATCGTCGGCGACAAGTCCTGGTCGATCGACATGCAGCGGTACAACTTCCAGTTCACTGGGCAGCGGTTCTACAAGATCACCGACGGCAAGCTCGACGGTCAGCTCCGCGACGTCGCCTACCAGGCCACCACGACCGACTTCTGGGGCTCGATGGAGGCCGTCGGCGGCCCGCAGACGTACGTCCTCGGCGGCGCGCTGAACTGCGGCAAGGCCGAGCCCTCGCAGTCCGGCGCCGTCAGCCACGGTTGCCCGTCCGCGCTCTTCCGCGGCGTCCGCATTCTCAACACCACTCAGGAGGCCGGCCGGTGACGGGCATCCAACTCACCCCGCAGGACACGATCGAGCGGGGGCTGGCCCTGGCCGCGGACGGGGGTGCCGACGGCTGCGTCGTACTCGTCGCGGAGACCTCCAGCACCAACCTGCGATGGGCCAACAACACCCTGACCACGAACGGCGCGATGCGCGGCTCGAGCGTGACTGTGATCGCCACGGTCGGCGCCGGCGAAGGTACGGCGGCGGGCGTCGTCGGCCGTTCGTCGGTCACCGACGACTCGCTGCAGGAGATCGTGTCCGCCGCGATCGCCACGGCCCGCGCGGCGGCACCCGCCGAGGACGCCCGTCCGCTCGTCGACGGTACGGCGTCGGCGGACTGGGATCTCGAGCCGGAAGAGACCTCCGTCGGCGTGTACGAGAAGTTCGCGCCGTCACTCGGTGAATCGCTGAAGCGCGCCGGCCTCGAGCGGCGCCGGCTGTACGGCTTCGCGAACCACGAGGTCGCCACGCTGTACGTCGGTTCCTCGACCGGTCTGCGACTGCGGCAGGCGCTGCCCCGCGGGTACGTGTCGTCGACCGGCAAGAACGCCGATCTCAGCCACTCGGCCTGGGTCGGTACGGCGACGCGCGACTTCACCGACGTCGACGCGCTCGCGCTCGACGCCGAGCTCACGCGCCGGCTCGGCTGGGCGACCCGGACCGTCTCGGTCGACGCCGGGCGGCACCCGACCATCCTGCCGCCGGCCGCGGTCGCGGACCTGATGACGTACCTGTTCTGGCAGCTCGACGGCCGGGACGCCTTCGAGGGCAGGACCGTCTTCTCCAGGCCCGGCGGCGGCACCCGGATCGGTGACACGCTGTCGTCGCAGCCGGTCACGCTGCACTCCGACCCGGCGCTCGCCGGGCTCGAGGCATTCGCGTTCGCCGTGGCCCGCTCGTCCGGCGGCTCGTCGAGCGTCTTCGACAACGGCCTCACGCTCGCCGCGACCGACTGGATCCGCGGCGGCAAGCTGGAAAACCTGATGACGAGCCGGTACACGGCCGACCTGATCGGCGCACCGGCGGCCACACCGGACATCGAGAACTACGTAATCTCGGTCGACGGAGCGACCGGCTCGACCGACGACCTGGTCGCCGGGCTCGGCAACGGGCTGCTGCTGACCTGCCTCTGGTACATCCGGATGGTCGACCCGCAGACACTGCTGCTCACCGGCCTGACCCGGGACGGCGTCTACCTGGTCGAGAACGGCGAAGTCACCGGGGCGGTCAACAACTTCCGCTTCAACGAGAGCCCGGTGGACCTGCTGGCCCGGTTCACCACAGCCGGCGCCACGGTCCCGTCGTTCTCCAGGGAGTGGGGCGACTACTTCTCCCGCACCGCGACACCGCCGCTGCTGATCCCGGACTTCAACATGTCGAGCGTCAGCCAGGCGAGTTAGCTATTTGGACAGAGCGACGCGCCACATCACGCGTTGCCCTTCCTGGTACGGCGTGAGCTCGTCGAGGGTCCAGTTCTCGGCGAGTTCACGGACCAGGGCTTCGTCGAAGAAGCGGCCGACGAACCCGTCGTGCACGCGCAGTCCGTCGTCGAGCTGCTGCCAGTGCCGCGAGCAAGCATCGTCCGACGACCACACGGCGTACACGAAAACGCCGCCCGGGCACAGCACCCGGTGGATCTCGGCGACGAGTGACCGCAGCTCGGACGCCGAGAACGCCATGTTCAGCAGGAGATTGGCGAACACCGCGTTCACTCCGCCGTCGGCCGGCGGCAGCGGGTCGCGGACATCATGCAGCGCAGCCGTCACCCGGTCGTCGAGGCCCTCGCGCTGCGCCTCGTGCCGCAGCTGGTCGAGCGCGGTCTCGCTGAAGTCGGTCGCGTGCACGCTGAATCCCTGTCTGGCCAGGAAAAGCGCGTCCCGGCCGTGGCCCGCGCCGAGCTCCAGGACGTCGTCGATGCCCACGGCACCGAACCTCTCCGCGGCCCGGTGCGCCGCAGCCGATGGCTCCGGCCCGTGCAGCTGCGGGCGTTTCGCGTACGCCGAGTCCCACCGTTCTTGCTGAGCCCTTGCGAGCTCGACATGCCCTGTATTCATAGTGCTCCCCGTGGT
>Ga0247821_10000435_pt1 | contig 23284 bp, 25 predicted proteins | sample 13C_Glycerol_Day_FD_192481 | JGI IMG/M metagenome (GOLD analysis project Ga0247821, IMG submission 192481) | Soil microbial communities from agricultural site in Penn Yan, New York, United States - 13C_Glycerol_Day14 | ecosystem: Environmental > Terrestrial > Soil > Agricultural land | place... | reverse complement strand
CCAACCCAACCCAACCCAAGGATCCTAGTCCCCAGGATTCCATGGTGAACCTAATAAAAGGCGCTATCAGGCGCAGTCCCGCCCCTCGGTCACCAGCGTGAGAAACGAAGAAATGACCTGACTGTTACGCCGCTCGGCCAGGCAATACAGATAGGTTTCGGTATACACCGGATCACCGCACAAGCGGATCGCCTTGATCCGTCCATCGGCGATGAACTCCGCCTCCGACACCACACCCACCCCGATGCCGCGAATCACCGCTTCACGCAGGGCCTCGCGGCTGCCGATCTCCATGACGACCCGTGGCGTTACCTCGTGCGCAGCCAGGGCTTTTTCCAGGGCCAGGCGAGTGGTCGAACCACTTTCGCGGTGCAACAGAGGCTGCCCTTGCAGCGCCTGCAGCGGGATCTCATCGAAGCGCGCCAAGGGGTGCCCGATGTTGGCGAACAACACCACCGGATGTCTTGCGTACAGCTGCGCGCTAAAGGCCGGGTCGTCATGCAGGCCGGCGAGCACGCCGACATCGGTCACATAATTTTCCAGCTCTGCCAGCACCGTGGCGGAGTTGCCGACCTTGATCGACAGGTCGATCTGCGGGTACTGGTGGCGATAGGTATCGACCATTTCGATGACATGAAAGGGCCCCACCGCACCGATCTTCAACTGGCCGCGATTAAGCTTGCCGGAATCGCGCAGCAGGTTGAACGCTTCGAGTTCGAGCATGCCCAGTTGCTGGGCAATCGGCAGCAATTGACGGCCAACCACGGTCAGCTCGATGCGTCGCCCGCGGCGATGAAACAGCTCGACGTTGTAGTCACGCTCCAGCGCCTGGATCTGCGTGGTTACGGTCGGCTGGCTCAGGCCTAGGGCCCGGGCGCCGGCACTGAAACTGCCCTGGCGGGCGACGGCGAGGAAGGTGCGCAGCTTGGTGGTGGACATCCATAGCTTCCATCAATGGTTTTGCGGGAAAACGCATAGTGATTTGAAGCTGTGACTGTCACGTGACAGCCCTAGTGTGGAGCGACCTTAACAACACCCGCAGGACGTCCTCCATGAACCCGTTTGCCAAACTGCTTCGTTTGACCGGCTTTGGCCTGTTGCCCTTGCTGGCTTGCACCCAGGTGTCAGCGCAATCGTCGTTGAGCATCGGCCTGATTCCTTCCGAAGACTCCCAGGCCATGATCGAAAGCAGCAAGCAGGTGCTGGCGGATCTCGAGCGCCAACTCGGCATGCCGGTCAAACCCTTCGTGGCCACCGACTACAACGGCGTGATCGAAGCGCTGCGCGCCGGCAAGCTCGACGTGGCGTACCTGGGGCCGTTTTCCTATGTGCTGGCGCATCAGGTGGCTGGCGTCGATGCCTTCGCCGTGGCAGTGACCCGCAAAGCCGGCAAGAGCGCCTACCGCAGCCAGATCCTGGCGCGCAAGGACAGCGGTATCACCCAACTGAGTGACCTCAAAGGCCGTACCTTTGCCTTTGTCGACCCCAGCTCGGCCTCTGGCCACCTGTTCCCCAAGGCCGGCCTGGAAGCCGCGGGGTTCAGCCCTGATACGTTGTTCTCCCGGGTGATTTTCTCCGGCTCCCACGACGCCAGCATCCTCGCCGTGGCCAACCGCAAGGTCGATGCCGCGGCCGTGGCAGACCGCATCTACACCTCTGCGGTGGCCCAGGGGCATGTCAAAGCTGACGATTTGCAGATTGTCTGGTCGTCGAGCGATATCCCCGAGTCGCCGATGGTCTGGCGCCAGGACCTGGACCCGGCACTCAAGCAAAAGCTTGCTGCGGCGATGGCCAACATCAAGGACGTGCCCTGGGGTGACCAGGGGCAACTCAACGGCTTTCAGCCGACCACAGACGCCGCCTATGACGTGGTGCGCGAAACCGCCAAGGTGCTCGACCTCGATTTGCGGAGCATGAAATGATCCGCGTGCGCAGGCTGGTCAAGGACTACGCCGACAACCCGGTGCTCAAGGGTATCGACCTGGAGATCGGTGCCGGCGAATTTGTCGTGGTACTGGGCCAGTCCGGGGCGGGCAAATCCACCTTGCTGCGTTGCATGAATCGCCTGGTCCAGGCCGACAGCGGTGAGCTGCAGCTGGCCGGCCTCGATGCCATGGGCAGCCAGCAGCAGCGGGAATTGCGCCGCGAAGTGGCGATGATCTTCCAGCACCATAACGTGGTGCCACGCCTGTCGGTGCTCAAGAACGTACTGACAGGGCGTCTTGGTTCGGTGTCGACCCTGGCTTCGCTGCTGCAACTGTTCAGCCGCAGCGATGTGGCCCTGGCGATGCACTGCCTGGAGCAGGTCGACCTGCAACACAAGGCCACCGCACGCACCGATGCCTTGTCGGGTGGGCAGATGCAACGGGTCGGCATCGCCCGCGCCCTGGCCCAGCGCCCCAAGGTGATTCTTGCCGATGAACCGGTGGCCAGCCTTGATCCGAAGACGGCCCGGCGGGTGATGCAGTACCTGCGTGATGCCACCCGGGAGCTGGGCATTACCGTGGTGTGCAACCTGCACCAGGTGGATCTTGCGCGTGAGTTCGGTGACCGCATTGTCGGTCTGGCCCATGGTCGCCTGGTGTTCGACAGCCAGTGCGAAGCGCTGGACGAAGCCAGTCTGCAGCGCATCTATCCGCAGGCCGAACGCCAGCACGACGGCAGCCACACGGCGCTTGCCTTGTCGTCTCTGCAGGTCGAAGGAGGGCTGGTCTGATGAGCAATCTGTCGACGAATTACCAGTGGCTGGTCAACACACCCGACACCACGCGTGGCTGGATCGCCACGGGCGCCTGGGTGCTGCTGGCGGTGCTATTGCTGCACTGGAGCGCCCAAGGCACGCAACTGAGCTGGAGTGAGCTGAGCAACGGCTTGCCGCAGATTGGCGACTTTCTCGCCCGCTCGATGCCGCCAGACCTGAGTATTTTGCCGAGGCTGTGGCAGCCTGCGGTCGAGACCCTGCAGATCGCCCTGTGGGGTACGCTGCTGGGGATTGTCTTTGCCATCCCGCTGGCCTTTCTCGCCGCGCGCAACCTGCAGGGCAATCGCTGGGTGTATGCCGGTACCCGGCAGGTGTTGAACGTCATCCGCAGCATCAACGAACTGATCCTCGCCTTGGTGTTCGTCTCGGCGGTAGGCCTGGGGCCATTCCCCGGGGTGTTGGCCCTGGCGCTGCACGGCGTGGGCATGCTCGGCAAGTTTTTTGCCGACAGTATCGAGGAGATCGATCAGGGCCCGATCGAAGCCTTGCAGGCCACCGGCGCACGGCCGCTGCAGGTGATTGCCTTTGGGGTGATACCGCAGGTGATCACTGCCTGGATCGCCGTGGTGCTGTACCGCTTCGAGGTCAACCTGCGCTCGGCAACGGTGCTGGGCATGGTCGGGGCAGGGGGCCTGGGTTTTGAACTGGTCAGCAGCCTGAAGCTGTTCAAGTACCCGGAAACCGCCACCTGCATCATCGTCATCACGCTGATGGTGGTGGCTGCCGATCTGGTCTCCAGCCGGCTGCGCCGTCGTATCCAGGGCGCCAATCGCCACTGAGGCGAGCGTTCACTTCTTCTTTTTCCACACGTCTGGCGAGCCAGGGCCCGACAGGGCCCGGCTTCGCCTGCGCTTTACCCAGGAGTGTTGCGCCGTGCAAAGGGTTTCTCCCGCTGTTGAGCTGCGTTGTGTTATCGGTTCAGCCAATGCAAGCCTTGAATCAATCGATTTGAGCAATCCTGTAGTGGCCATGAGTATGTCCCCAAGCAAAACAACAACAAAGGGAACCGCCATGCCTGCCTACTTCCATAACCCGGTGGCCACCTGCTTCGGCAGTGGCAGCCTCAACCGCCTCAGCGCCCTTACCGAAGGTCAGCGCGTCGCCCTGGTGACGTTCCCTGAAGCCCGCAGCCTGGGCTTGATCGATAAGGTTCAGGCGCTGCTCGGTGAGCGTCTGTGCCATGTGATCGAGGATGTTCAGCCCAACCCGGACGTGGCGCACTTGCGCAGGACCTACGAACGTTTCTGGGCCGAGGCTGGCGATTGCCAGACGGTCATCGCCCTGGGCGGCGGCAGCGCCATCGACACCGCCAAGGCCCTGATTGTCGGGACCGAATCGGGTCAGTTCGATGAGCTGTTGCAGCTGTTGGCGCTCGGCCAACCCTTTACCCCGGCACGCTGCAAGGCATTGATCGCGGCGCCGACCACTGCCGGTACCGGCAGTGAAGTCACACCCTGGGCGACGATCTGGGACAGTGCCGCCCAGAAGAAGTACTCGCTACACCTGGACTGCACTTGGCCGAAAGCGGCGATCGTCGATCCCGACCTGATGCTCACGGTACCCGCCGGGGTGACGGTTTCCACCGGCCTGGATGCGTTGTCCCATGCCCTTGAGGCGATCTGGAACGTCAACGCCAATCCGCTCTCCGACACCTTCGCAGTATCCGCCATCGAGGAGATCCTCGACTGCCTGCCCAGGTTGCAACACGACCTGGGCAACCGCGAATTGCGTGGGCGCATGGCGTTGGCCGCGTTGAAGGCCGGCATGGCGTTCTCCAACACCAAGACTGCATTGGCTCACTCCATCTCCTATGAAATGACCCTGCGTCATGGCCTGCCTCACGGCATTGCCTGTTCCTTCTCTCTGCCGCTGGTACTGGGCCTGGCCTGGGGCCGCGATGCCGGTCGAGACCGCACCTTGCAGCGGATCTTCGGTACTGACCTTGAGGGGGCGAGCGCGCGCCTGCGCGACTTCCTTCACAGCCTCGGGGTCAAGACCGAGTTCGCTGACTATGGCGTCGCTGCAGAGGAGGCCCAGGCCATGATCGCTTACGCCTTGCAAGGCGCCCGCGGCAAGAACTTCATCGGCGCCCACGCCGCCTGAAGTTCGCGGCTGTTTCCTGTTGCACCAACCAAGAGTGCCGTATCGCGGGCCGATGGCTTGCGCTAGCGTACAAGAAAGGAAAACATCATGAATCGTGCCGAAAGTCTCTCCGGTCTGGCTGTGCCTGCGTCACCGTTTCGCACCGCGCAATGGCGCATGTTGCTGGCGGCGATGTTCTGCTACCTGTTTTTCTACACCGGCAGGCAAACCTTCGGGTTTGCCATTCCGGGCATCCAGGCCGAGTTCGGCCTGAGCAAGGAAACCCTCGGCTGGGCCTCTACCGCCATGCTCTGGGCCTACGCCATTGGCCAGGCCATCAACGGCAACCTGGCGGACAAGTTCGGTGGCCGCAAGATCATGAGCCTGGGCGCGGTGCTGTCGTGCGCGGCGAACTGGGTGACCAGTTTTGCCGGCGGCTTTGTCAGCCTGATCCTGCCCTGGGGCGTCAACGGTTACTTCCAGGCACTGGGTTGGGCGCCCGGCAGTCGTTTGCTGTCGAACTGGTGGAGTGCCGGCGAACGCGGTCGGGTCTACGGCTTTTATGTGTTCGCCGCCGGCTGCGCTTCGGTGCTGTCGTACGTCACCTCGGTGGTGGTGCTGGAGGTGCTGCACCTGGAGTGGCGCTGGATCTTCCGTCTGCCGGTGCTGTTGATGCTGGCCGGCGGCATCACCTTTTATCTGGTGGCCCGCGAGCGGCCACAGGACATGGGTTTCAAGGCGCTCGACGATACCGGTGTGGCCAACGCTGAAGACAAGGGCCATGAAGTCAGCCACGAAGACGAAGAGACCTCGGCCCAGCGCTACAAAGCCGTGCTCAAGAACGTGCGTTTGTTGATCGCGGCGGTGTCGCTGGGCTTTCAGAACGCTGCGCGCTACGGCCTGATCGTCTGGGTGCCGGTGCACTTTCTCGGCGCCGACTGGAAGTCCGGGCAGAGCTTCATCGATCCCAAGTGGATTACCGTGGCCTTGCCGGTGGGCATGGCGGTCGGTGCCCTGAGCAACGGCTGGGTGTCAGACAAACTGTTTGGCTCCAAACGCTACCTGGCGATCATGCTCTACATGTTCCTCGGCGCCCTGACCAGCCTGTGGATGTGGAGCCTGCCCGCACATAGCACGGTGGGCCTGGTCGCTCTGTTTCTCTGTGGCTTCTTCGTCTACGGCCCGGCGTCGAGCTTCTGGGCGCTGTGTCCGGACCTGGTCGGTGCCAAGCGTGCCGGTACGGCCACCGGCGTGATGAACTTCTCGTCGTACCTGTTTGCCGGCTTGGCGGAACCCTTGATTGGCCGCATGCTCGACACCACGGGCAATACGTCGCTGATCTTTATCGTCGTGACGGTCAGCTGCCTGTGCAGTGCTTTCGTTGCGCTGTTCGTACGGCGCTGACCCCCGAACTCAAGGACCCGGAATCGCTCATGTACCAGTACCACAAATGGTTGCGCTCGTTCCACGCAGTGGCCAAGACCGGCAGCTTCACCCTGGCGGCCGAGTACCTGAGTGTCGGCCAGCCCACTGTCAGCGAGCAGGTCAGCACCCTGGAAAAGAAGTTCTCCGTCGAGCTGTTCCACCGCCGCGGCCGCTACATCGAATTGAGCGCGGCGGGGCACAAGCTCTACGAAATCACCCAGGGGGTGTTTGGCCAGGAGGATGAAGCGGTGCAGCTGCTGCAGCGCTTCAGCCAGCGCAAGCAGGGCATGCTGCGCATCGGCGCGGTATCGCCGCCGATTGCCATGAGCCTGACCTACAGCCTGATGCAGCAGTACCCGGACATCGACCTGGAAACCTCGTTCACCACCGAAGCGGAAACCCTGGAGCGCCTCTACAGCTTTGATATCGATGTGGCGATTCTGGCGTTGTCGGCGTTTGACCAGCGGCTGAGCACTCACCTGTATCGCACCGTGCCGATCCTCGCGGTGGTTCGCGATGACCATCCCTGGGCCCGGCAGGAGCAGGTCAGCGTGCAGGAGATCAGCGGCCAACGCCTGGTGCTGCGGGAGAAGGCCTCGCGGACCCGACAACTGGTGGAAGAGGGCTGTCAGCGTTACGGCGTGAGTCTGGACTGTGCCATGCAGCTGAACAGCCGCGAGGCGATTGTCCACGCGGTGGTGCAGGGCATCGGCATCGGTTTTGTCGCCGCTGTGGAGTATGTCGATCGCCCCGGCACCAAGGCGGTGTCGTTTATCGAGCAGCCGTTCCACATCAGCTACTACCTGTGTTGCCTGGCGATACGCCGCAACCGGCCGATCCTGGCCGAACTGTTCGACAGCTGCGCGCCGCCCGACAGCTGATTCGCCAGCCCCTTGTGTATTACCCGCCAACGCCTTGATTGCAAGGCGCGGGCTCACTCATCCCGAAACTGGAGAAACACCATGCACTATCACACCCCTGAACGCCTGCAAGCCGTGGTTCTGGACTGGGCCGGTACCGTCGTCGACTTCGGCTCGTTCGCGCCGACGCAGATTTTTGTCGAGGCCTTTGCCGAGTTCGGTGTCGCCGTGTCCCTGGAGGAAGCGCGTGGCCCGATGGGCATGGGCAAGTGGGATCATATCCGCACCCTGTGCGACCTGCCGCAGATTGCCGAGCGTTATCGGCAACACTTTGGCCGCGCGCCGAGCGACGAGGACGTCACCGCGATCTACAACCGTTTCATGCCGCTGCAGATCGAGAAAATCGCCGAGCACTCGGCGTTGATTCCCGGCGCGTTGCAGGCCATTACCCAGTTGCGCGAGCAGGGCCTGAAGATCGGCTCGTGCTCGGGCTATCCGAAAGTGGTGATGGACAAAGTGGTCGAGCTGGCGGCGCGCAACGGCTATGTCGCCGACCATGTGGTGGCCACCGATGAAACACCCAATGGCCGCCCATGGCCGGCGCAAGCCCTGGCCAACGTCATTGCCCTGGGTATCGACGACGTAGCGGCATGTGTGAAGGTGGACGACACCTGGCCGGGCATTCTTGAAGGTCGCCGGGCAGGCATGTGGACCGTGGCGCTGACCTGCTCGGGCAATGCCCTGGGCCTGACCTACGCCGACTACAAGGCGCTGCCGCTGGAGACCCTGGCCGCAGAGCGCGCGCGTATCGGGCGGATGTTCGAAGGCTCGCGGCCGCATTATCTGATCGACACCATTGCCGAGCTGCCGGCGGTGATCGATGACATCAACGCTCGTCTGGCGCGGGGTGAGATGCCGCAAGCCATGTAAGTGCAGCCATTCTGGCCCGCTATGTGCTTTGACCCCTGTATCGATTGCTGATCGATTGGTCAAACCGTCGAGTCGTTGTTTCGACGGCTTGGGTAAGACCAATCGATCAGGCGAGTCGGACTCCGTATTTACAGGGATCAGATGCATGACGCTTGCCCAACCACTCGACCTCGCTGCCCGTGCTACCGGCTGGAGTGCCGAGTTGATGCTGCGCTTTGTTCGCCGTGGGGCGAAGACCTGTATTGGTGCGCGGCGGCATTTTGGTCCTCTTTTGGTGCAGCGGCCGTTCTACCCGGAAGGGGCGCCGTGCCACGTTTATGTGCTGCACCCGCCCGGTGGTGTGGTCGGTGGCGACAAATTGGTGCTCGACGTGCACCTGGAGGCGGGCAGTCATGCACTGCTGACCATGCCCGGCGCCACCAAGTTCTATCGCAGTGCCGGCGACACCTCGACCCTGACCCAGCACTTTCACCTGGCGCCTGACAGCGTGCTGGAGTGGCTGCCCCAGGGCAGCATCTGTTTTCCCGGTGCCCGTGTGCGCCTGCAGAACCGCTTCAGCCTGGCGCCGGGGGCGCGTCTGCTGGCCTGGGAAACGCTGTGCCTGGGCCGTCCGGTCATGCACGAGACGTTCAGCCATGGAGCGCTGGACAGTTGCCTGCAGATCGATGTGCCTGACGATCCCGGCCTGCATGAACGCCTGCGCATCGAAGGTGGCCAGCTGCAAAAGCTCGGCGGCTATCCCTTGCAGGCCACCTTTTGCGCCTATCCAGCCGACGAGACCCTGCTCGAACAGGCCCGCAGCCTGATCGAAGACTTGAGCGTACCTGCCGCAGCGACCTTGCTCGGCCAGTTGCTGGTAGTGCGCCTGCTGGATCACGACAACCAACGCCTGCAACTCACCCTGCAACGGCTATGGCATGCCCTGCGACCGGCCGTGATTGGCCTGGCGCCATGCCCGCCGCGTATCTGGGCCACTTGAGAGAACGCCATGGAGCTGACCCCGCGAGAGAAAGACAAATTGCTGCTGTTCACCGCTGCGCTGCTGGCCGAGCGCCGCCTGGCCCGTGGCCTGAAGCTCAACTACCCGGAAGCTGTGGCCTTGATCAGTGCCACGGTGATGGAAGGCGCCCGTGACGGCCGCACCGTCGCCGAGTTGATGAACCTGGGGCGTGACGTGCTCAACCGTGAGCAGGTGATGGAGGGCGTGAGTGAAATGATCACCGATGTACAGGTGGAAGCGACGTTCCCCGACGGCACCAAACTGGTGACCGTACATGACCCGATTGTCTAGGAGCGCAGGATGATTCCCGGAGAAGTACAGGTCGCCGAGGGCGACATCGAACTCAATGTCGGCTGCGCGCGTCTTGCGGTCACCGTAGCCAACCATGGCGACCGGCCTGTGCAGGTCGGTTCGCATTATCACTTTTACGAGGTCAATAACGCCCTGGTGTTCGAACGTGAAGCCACCCGTGGCTTTCGCCTGGACATCGCCGCTGGCACCGCCGTGCGTTTCGAGCCGGGGCAGGCGCGCACGGTGACCTTGGTGCCGTATGCCGGCAAGCGCGAGGTCTACGGTTTTCAAGGGCGGGTGATGGGCAAGCTGGAGGCGCGCGGATGAGCCGGATTTCCCGTCGGGCCTACGCCGACATGTTCGGCCCCACCGTCGGTGATCGTGTGCGCCTGGCCGATACCGAGCTGTGGGTCGAGGTTGAGAAAGACTTCACGATCTACGGCGAAGAGGTCAAGTTCGGCGGCGGCAAGGTGATCCGCGACGGCATGGGCCAGGGCCAGATGCTCGCCGCCGAGGCCATGGACCTGGTACTGACCAATGCCCTGATCATTGACCACTGGGGGATCGTCAAGGCCGACATCGGTATCAAGAACGGGCGCATCGTTGGCGTTGGCAAGGCCGGTAACCCGGATGTGCAGCCCGGCGTGACCTTGCCGATCGGTGCGGGCACTGAAGTCATCGCCGCCGAAGGCAAGATTGTCACTGCCGGCGGCATCGACTCGCACATCCACTTCATCTGCCCGCAGCAGGTCGAAGAGGCGCTGACCTCGGGCGTCACCACCTTTATCGGCGGCGGCACCGGGCCGGCCACCGGCACCAACGCCACCACCTGCACCTCCGGGCCCTGGTACCTGGCGCGCATGCTCCAGGCGGCTGACGAGTTGCCGATCAACATCGGCTTGCTGGGCAAGGGTAACGCCTCACAGCCTGAAGCCCTGCGCGAGCAGATTCACGCTGGTGCCGTGGGCTTGAAACTGCATGAGGACTGGGGCTCGACCCCGGCGGCGATTGACTGCTGCCTGACGGTAGCCGACGAGCTGGATGTGCAGGTGGCCATTCACACCGACACCCTCAACGAGTCCGGCTGTGTCGAAGACACCCTGGCGGCCATCGGTGATCGCACCATCCATACCTTCCACACCGAAGGGGCGGGTGGTGGCCACGCGCCGGACATCATCCGCGCGGCGGCCTTTGCCAATGTGCTGCCGTCGTCGACCAACCCGACCCTGCCTTACACCATCAACACCGTGGATGAGCACCTGGACATGCTCATGGTCTGCCATCACCTGGACCCGAGCATTGCCGAAGACGTGGCCTTCGCCGAATCGCGCATCCGCCGCGAAACCATTGCCGCCGAAGACATCCTGCAAGACCTCGGCGCGTTCTCGATGACCTCGTCCGACTCCCAGGCCATGGGCCGCGTCGGTGAGGTGGTGCTGCGCACCTGGCAGGTCGCCGACCAGATGAAGCGCCGTCGCGGGCCGCTGGCCCCGGACAGCAGCTACAGCGACAACTTCCGGATCAAGCGCTACATCGCCAAGTACACCATCAACCCCGCGCTGACCCATGGCATCGCCCATGAAGTGGGCTCGGTGGAGGCCGGCAAGCTGGCTGACCTGGTGCTCTGGGCGCCGGCCTTTTTCGGTGTCAAACCAGCCTTGGTGATCAAGGGCGGGATGATTGCCATGGCGCCGATGGGCGATATCAACGGCTCGATCCCGACCCCGCAACCGGTGCACTACCGGCCGATGTTCGGCGCCTTGGGCGCGGCGCGCAATGCCACGCGCATGACTTTCCTGTCGCAGTCCGCGGTTGAGCGCGGCGTCCACCAGCAGTTGGGTTTGCGCAGCTTGATCGGCGTGGCCCATGGCTGTCGCACGGTGCGCAAGGGCGACATGGTCCACAACGGCCTGTTGCCGTTGATTGAAGTGGATTCCCAGACCTACGAGGTACGCGCCAACGGTGAGCTGCTGGTGTGTGAACCGGCCACGGTACTGCCGATGGCGCAACGTTATTTTCTGTTTTGAAGGAGCGAGCATGATTGTTCTCACGCGCCGGCTGAGTGAAGCCGAGCAGGTAAGCGCGACGCTGACCCTGACCCTGGACACGCGGATCAAGAGCCGGGTACGGGTCACCCTCGACGACGGTCGCGAGGCCGGCCTGATGCTTGAGCGCGGCCAGTTGCTGCGCGGCGGCGAGTTGTTGGGAGACGAGCAGGGCGTGGAGGTCATTCGCGTGCTGGCGGCGGCCGAGCAGGTATCGACGGTGCGTTGCGACGATCCGTTGCTACTGGCGCGGGCCAGCTATCACCTGGGCAATCGCCATGTGCCGTTGCAGATCGAGGCCGAGTTTTTGCGTTATCAGCACGACCATGTCCTCGACGAAATGGTCCGTGGCCTGGGCTTGCAGGTCACGCTGGAACAGGCGCCCTTCGAGCCCGAGGCCGGCGCCTACCAGAGTGCGCCGCACAGCCATGCCCACAACGATCATCCCTTTGTTCGCGTTGCCCACCACTGACATTGATAAGGACATTAGCCATGAACAAGACCCTTGCCCTCGCATTGCTGCTGGTTGCCGTACCGGCTTTCGCTCATCCGGGCCACGATGCCAACCCGCTGCAGGATGGCCTGCTGCACCCGCTGACCGGCCTTGACCATCTGCTGATGCTGCTCGGTACCGGCGTGCTCGCGGCCTTGACCGGGCGTACCTTGTTGCTGCCGTTGCTGACGCTCTGCGCCATGTTCGGCGGGGCGTTGCTGGGGCATTTGTTCGGCGGCGTGATCGGCATGGAGCAAATGATCATCGCTTCGCTGCTGGTGGCCGCGGCGGCGTTGTTGCTGCCCGCGCGTCAACTGCTGCTGGCCCTGGCCATGCCGCTGTTCGCCCTGTTCCATGGCTGGGCCCATGGCGTTGAAGCCAGCCCGGGCGCGTTCTGGGTGTTCAGCGCAGGCTTTGTCGCGGTCAGCGGCATTCTGCTGTTGGCGGGCTTTGCCGCTGGCTGCCTGCTGCGTCGTCACCGTGGCCTGCAAAAAGCTTTCGGTGGCGGCTTGCTCGCCGGTGCTGCGTTGGTACTGGCGGGCTGATGAGCACTGACCTGAAGTTACTGCGCCTGCTGCAACTGGCCAGCCCGAGCCTGCCGGTGGGGGGATTCACCTACTCGCAGGGGCTGGAATGGGCAGTGGAAGCCGGCTGGGTGCAAGGTGCCGAAGGCTTTCGCAGCTGGCAACTTCAGCAACTTGAAGACACCCTCGGTTACCTCGACTGGCCGTTGTTGGCGCGCCTGTACCAGGCCTGTCGCGACCAGGACAGCGAAGCGTTCGCGCGCTGGAGCCAGTTCCTGCTGGCCAACCGCGAAACCGCCGAGCTGCGCCTGGAAGAACGCCAGCGCGGCATGGCCCTGGCGCGGATGCTTGATGGCTGGCAGTTGTGCCAGGCCGACGCGTGGCGGCCAAGCCTGGCCTTGAGCCAGCTGGGCGGCATGGCCTGGCTGGGCGCGCACTGGGACATCCCGCTGCGTGACCTGGCCCTGGGCCATGGCTACGCCTGGCTCGAAGGCGCGGTGATGGCCGGCGTCAAGCTGGTGCCCTTTGGCCAACAGGCGGCCCAGAGTCTGCTGCGCGACCTGTGTGAAGCATTGCCCACGGTGCTCGAACGCGCCTTGACGCTGGCCGACGATGAGCTGGGCGGTGGCTTGCCGCTGCTGGCGATTGCCTCGTCCCGTCACGAAACCCAATACACCCGATTGTTCCGATCCTGAGGAAACCCCTATGCAAAGCTACCAGCAACCCCTGCGTGTCGGTGTCGGCGGCCCGGTCGGCTCCGGCAAGACCGCGCTGCTTGAAGCCCTGTGCAAGGCCATGCGCGATCATTATGAAATCGCCGTGGTCACCAACGACATCTACACCAAGGAAGACCAGCGCATTCTCACCGAAGCGGGGGCACTGGCCCCGGAGCGTATCGTCGGCGTAGAAACCGGTGGCTGCCCGCACACCGCCATTCGTGAAGACGCTTCGATGAATCTGGCGGCGGTGGAAGATCTAGCGCGCAAATTCGGCAACCTGGAAGTGATCTTCGTCGAGAGTGGCGGCGACAACCTCAGCGCCACCTTCAGTCCGGAACTCGCCGATCTGACGGTTTATGTGATCGACGTGGCCGAAGGCGAGAAAATCCCGCGCAAAGGCGGACCGGGGATCACCAAGTCGGACTTTCTGGTGATCAACAAGATTGACCTGGCGCCTTATGTCGGTGCCTCGCTTGAAGTGATGGAAAAGGACACCCAGCGCATGCGCCCCGAGCGGCCCTGGACCTTTACCAACCTCAAGACCGGGCAGGGCTTGCAGCGGGTTATCGATTTCATTGTCGAGCGCGGGATGTTGGGCACGGGGCAAAAATAGCCTCACTACTCTGATACCTGTGGGAGCTGGCGAAGCCGGCGAGGGGCCGGTACCGACCACAACAAGCAGCAGCCTGGTTTTGCGACCGCTGCGCGGTCGATCGCCGGCTTCGCCAGCTCCCACACGGTTCAGCTGTCACCGAAATGTACTGCCAGCCATACGGTCAGCAGTACACTGTCAGTCCACTCGACCCGGTGCCGACAATGGGCCGGGATCTCGACAAAATCCCCGGGCCGCAGCACCCGTTCACTGCTTTCATGCTCAAAGCGCAGTCCGGCCGAGCCGCTTAATAACACCACCCATTCCCCCTGCGGCTGGTCATACCAGAAGCCCGCCGGGCTGGCCTGGCCCTGGGAGACAATACGTTCGATACGCATGCCCGGACGCGCCAGCAGTTCGTCGAAGTGTTCCTGTGTCTTATCAATGGGAAGGGCGCTGAACAGATTGTTGAGCATCGCTGTAAGACCCTCGTCTGGCACCAGATTGTGGTTTAAGGTGGCGGTTGCCACTCATGATAGGGAATCATCATGAAACACCCGCTTTTGCAGCCACTTTGTGTCGCCATGCTGTTGAGCACCGGTCTGCCTGCGCTGGCTGCGTTGCCCAGCGCGCCGTCCTACATCGATGATAGCGGTTACCCGGAGGCGGCCAAGCAACGCATCCTGCCGCCGATGTTCGAGCAGACCCTGGCCAGCACCCGTTATATCGCCAAGGCCGACAACCCGCTGATCACCGAGGCTGAAGCCAGCGGCTTCAATCAGACCAGCAATTACGAGCAGACCCGCGCGTACCTGAACAAGCTGGTCACTGCGGCCGGGGGCAGTATCGTCCTTCACGATTTGCCGGAAAAAAGCGCCGAAGGCCACCCGATGGTCATGGTCATCGCTTCGCTTGAGGTCGACAAGTCGCCCGCCGGGCTCAACGAATCGGGCAAGCCGACGATCTTTGTCGAGGCCGAGATCCACCCCGGTGAGGCCAATGGCAAGGACGCCATGTTCATGCTGCTGCGCGACATGACTACCGGTGAAAAGGCGCTGGCGAGCCTGCTGGAGAAGGTCAACATTCTGTTCATCCCCACCGTCAACATCGATGGCGATTTGCGCCGCAGCGCCTATGGCCGCATCAATCAGAACGGCCCGCAAGAAACCGGTTGGCGCGTCAACGGCCTGAACTACAACCTCAACCGTGACTTCACCAAGCTCGACAGCGCCGAGATCCGCAACGTCGCCTGGGTGTTCAACACCTACGACCTGAGCTTCTTTGCCGACACCCATTCCACCGATGGCGCCATGTATCCCTACGACAGTTCCTACTGTCACAACGGCAACGGTTGGTCACCGGCCAGCAGCGCGTGGATGGATAACGTCATGCGTGCACCGGTGTACAAGGCCCTGGAGGCGGACGGGCACGTGGTCCACGAGTGCATCAGCCTCAACGACAACCAGGACCCGGCCCAGGGCTATTACCCGTACCGCACCGACTACGCGCGGTTCTCCAACCAGTACGGTGACATTCGCAACGTGCCCTCGATCCTCATCGAACAACATGCCTTGCATCCGTACCAGACCCAGGTGCTGGGCAACTATGTGATGCTCAAGAGCATGTTCGAGGTGATTGGCGAGCAGTCGGTGTCGCTCAAGGAGGCGATTCGCCAGGACCGCGAGCGACTCGAAAACCAGCAGGACGTGGTCCTCACCTGGAAGCCGGGCAAGGCCCAGACCACACCGTTCACGGTCGGCGACTATCGCTACGAGCAGTCACCGATCACTGGCGCCAAGACTATCGTCTGGAGTAACAAACCCAAGCAGTTGACGGTGCCGGTGACCGGCAATACCGAGCCGGATCTGGTCACCAAGCGCCCCCAACAGTACGTGGTTCCTGGCCAGTGGCGCGAGGTCATTGCCCGGCTCAAGGCCCACGGCATCCAGATGACCACCCTGGACAAGCCCACGGCGATGGCGGTCACCCTTTACCGCATGGATGAGGTCAAGGTGGCGGGCGGTTTCGAACCCGATCGTGCGCAACCCAACCAGATCCCCGGCTACGAAGGGCGTCTGCCGGTCAGTGGTGTGGCCAAACCTTTCGAACGGCTGCAGACCTTCCCGGCAGGTTCGGTGGTGATCGACCTCGATCAACCGCTGGGGGTGCTGGCGGTGAACCTGTTGTACCCGCAAAGTCCTGATTCGTTCTGGGCCTGGGGCTTCTTCAACTCGACTCTGGTAGTGGCTGAAGAACCCGAGGAGTACGTGATGGAGCCGATGGCGCGCAAGATGCTGGCCGAGAGCCCTGAACTGAAGGCCGAGTTCGACAAGAAGCTCAAGGCTGACAAGGCCTTTGCCGCCAGCCCCAGTGCGCGGCTGCAGTGGTTCTACCAGCGCACACCATTTTATGACGTGAATGCCTTTGTCTACCCGGTGGGGGCGGTGTTCTGATGCAACCCACCACGCTGCAGGCGTTCAATCAATGTGTGCTGCAGCTGGCCCGTCTTGCCCGCGAAGAGGGTGGCTCGCATTTTATCGCCGACGGTTTGCAGGCTTTTCGCCAACTGGTGCCGTTCGCCTCGGCCTGGTGGGGGGAGATGTCTGCAGACGCCGCCAGTGCGCCCCTGCAGAGCTGGATGCATGGACGCATCGATCTACCGGCTGCCTTTGCCGGCGAATGGCACCATGTCGCCGGGCTGGATAGCTTTGCCCTGGATACCTTGGCCAAACCGGGCAGGGTGGTACGCGACAGTGAGTTCACCGACCCCGCCGAGGCCGTCAACGACTTTGCCCGTCGTTACGACCTCTACCACCTGATGAACATCACCTTCGAGCTGCCCGAAAGCGGCCTGAATTTCTTTGTCTGTTTGTACCGGGGCATAGATGAGGAGGCGTTCAATGCCAGCGAGGACGGCTTGTTTGCCGCCTTCTGCGAACACCTGCTGCAACTCTGGCGCTTTCAGGTCCAGGACATGATTCGCATCGACACCGGCAACGGCGCCAGCGACTTCGGCGTTGCCCGCCTGGACGGCAGTTTGCTCTACGTCGGCGCACGCTTGTGCGCGGCGATACAGCGTGAAGTCCCGGGCTGGAACGGCTCGGTGTTGCCACCCGAGGTCACCGCACAACTGCGCCAGGTGCCGTGTGTGATGCGCCTGGGGCGCTGTGCGCTGACCCTGAGCCCGAATGCCGAGCACGTGATCCTGTCCCTTGAAGCGCCTGCCCCGGGTGTGGTGCTGGCGCCCCGTGAACGCACCGCCGCGATGCTGTTTGCCGCCGGCCATTCCTACAAGGAAATCGCCCGGATCCTGTCGTTGAGCCCGGCCACGGTGCGCACCTACCTGCGCAATTGCTATGCGCAACTGGGGGTCAAGAGCAAGGTGGAACTGGGCTCTGCCTTGCGCTCAGCAGCACCGCTTGCAGAAAAAATCGCCTGACCCTCCTCATTTGCAGAGGTCCGTTGTTTTGTCGCGCGCGATAGGGTGTGTGCAGAGCCGACAAAAACAAGAGAGCGTTCCAATGCAACGACAGATTCCCAAGCTGATGGCTGCGACCCTGGCCTTTACTTCGCTGCAGACAATGGCTGCCGCAGACCTGGTGCTGGTCAACGGCAAGGTGTTCACCGCCGAGCCCGGCCAGGCATTGATGCAGGCGGTGGCGGTCAAGGACGGCAAGATCCTGCAAGTGGGTAGCGATGCCCAGATCAACGCCCTGGCCGATGCCCACACCCAACGTATCGACCTCGGCGGCAAGGTGCTGATGCCGGGCATGATCGACACCCACAGCCATCCGGTCATGGGCGCCTTCGCCAGCCTCGGCGCCAACCTTGAGGATGAGGTCAAGCCGCTGGCGGAACTCGAGCAATGGATACTTGCCGAGATCAACGACGGTCGTGGGCGTGCCGGTGTCGTCATCAGCATTGCCGGGGTGAGTTCGGCGTACTGGGAGAAAAGCCGCGAGCTGGGCCAGGTGTTCAACCAGGGACGTTGGGCCGACCAGCCACTGGTGCTCAGCGGTATCGACGGCCATACCGGCTGGGCCAACAACGCCATGCTCAAACGGCTGAAGATCGACGCGGCGCTGGTCAAGGGGATGTCAGAGCAAGACCGCAGCTATGTCGGTCACGACGCCGACTTCACCCCTAACGGCTATTTCTCCGAGTCGCGCTGGGACCAGGTACGCAGCCAGATTCCGGCGGCCAGCGAGGAGATGATGCTCAAGGCCACCCGTGAAGCGGTGCGGATCAACAACCAGTTCGGGGTGACCGCGTGGATGGACGCCGCCGCCAACGCAGGCAATGACGATTCGCTGTTTGACTTCAAACCCACCGCACAGAGCTACGGTGTGTTGCCGCTGTACCGTGCGCTGGCCGAGAAGGGTGAGCTCAATGCCCATGTCGCCGCGTTGATGATCGCCAACCCCAAGAGTCGGCCAGCGGACCTGGAGGTTCTGGCGACGGTGATGAAAAAGTACCAAGGCGTACCCAACCTGAGCTTCCCGGGCATCAAGGTTTTCGTCGACGGGGTGCTCGAATATCCTGGCCAGACCGCCGCCGTGCTGGTGCCCTACAAGAACAGCCAGAAAGACGGCCAGTTGCTGATCGAGCCCGAGCACTTCGGGGCGCTGGTGGCCGCGGCGGAGCAACGCGACTGGATCGTTCACATGCATGCGGTCGGCGACCGTGCAGTACGTGAGTCGCTCAACGGGGTCGAATACGCCCGCACGCTCAACCGTACGCCCAAGCCGCACAGCATCAGCCACCTGCAACTGGTCGATCCCAAGGACTTCCCACGCTTCAAGCAACTGGGTGTGATCGCGTCGATGCAATTGCTCTGGGCCACCGGAGAGAACTACACCGTGGAGCTGGTCAAGCCTTACATCAGTGCTTCGGCCTACAGCTATCAGTACCCGGCACATTCCCTGCAGCAGGCCGGTGCGTTGATTGCCGGTGCCAGTGACTGGCCGGTGTCGAGCCCCAACCCCTGGAACGCGATTGCCCAGGCCATCACCCGCAAAGGCCCGCTGGGTGTGCTCAACGCCAAGGAAAGCGTCGACCGCGAGGTCATGTTTCAGGCTTATACCCTCAACGCCGCCAAGACCCTGCGCCTGGAACAGCAGATCGGCTCGCTGGCGCCCGGCAAGCAGGCCGACCTGATCGTGCTGGATCGTGATGTGTTCAAGGTCAGTAACGATGAACTGTTCGACACCCAGGTGCTGAAGACCTTCTTCGCCGGCAAACAGGTCTACGCCCCGGCGTCCTGACCGCTCCCCCCTGACGACGCCTGGCGCCTTGCTCTGCGAGGGGCCCGGCTTCGCCTGCACAACGCTACCCGCACACCAATAACAACAAGGGTTTTGTATGAACGCACGCGCCGTTTTTTCGCTCGCCAGCTTGCTACTGGTGCCTTTGACCAGCCAGGCCCTGACCCTGAGCGATGATTTCAGCCTGGAGACGGAAGTCACCGTTGCCAGCGATTACCGCAGCCGGGGTATCTCGCAAACCCTCGGCGATCCCGCTCTGCAGGCCGGCACCACGTTGATCCACAGTAGTGGCCTGTACCTCGGGGCCTGGACCTCGAACGTCGATTTCGGCTTCGACTTCAAGACCCGCCAGGAACTGGAGTACTACGCCGGCTGGTACTGGCAAGCGAGTGATGCCATCAGCCTCGACCTGGGCTACATCAAATATGCCTACCCCAAGGAAGGCCAGTTCAACCTGAGTGAGGTGTACGCGATCCTGGATGTGTATGGCGTGAAGCTCGCGGCCTATTACTCCGACGACACGCCGAATGTATTCGGTGAGGATCAGGACACGCTCTATACCTACCTCGGCTACACCCTTGCCTTGCCGGGAGAAGTGGGTCTGGAATTGCGCGCCGGGCGCAATGATGTAAAAGATCCGGCGTTCTGGTCCGCCAGTGGTGATGACCGCAAGGCGTACTACGAGTGGGAAGCGAAACTGAGCCGTGAGTTTGTCGGGGTTACCTGGGGGCTGAGCTATATCGATACCGACCTGTCGAAAAGCGAGTGCGTCAGTTGGTATGGCTATGATGACCTGTGCACGGCTACCGTGGTGGTCAGTGCCAGCAAGACGTTCTGATCGCTTCGGGGATTGTGTTGTGCCTGTGGGAGCGGGCCGCAAACGCGGCGCCTATCCTGTATTGTTCAGAACCGCCGCTTTCAGAAGAACAGTGCATGCGCCCCAGTCACGACCGCAGCCCCTGGCAGGTTTTTCTCATCTTCCTGCGCCTGGGGTTGACCTCATTCGGCGGCCCCGTCGCCCACCTGGGCTATTTTCGTGACGAATTCGTCTGCCGCCGAGGCTGGTTGAGCGAGCGCAGTTATGCCGATCTGGTGACGCTCTGTCAGTTTCTGCCCGGTCCCGCCAGCAGTCAGGTCGGTATCGCCTTGGGGCTGTCACGGGCGGGTTACCGTGGCGCGCTGGCGGCCTGGCTCGGCTTTACCTTGCCTTCGGCGTTGGCGCTGATGCTCTTTGCCCTGGGCCTGACAAGCATCGGTGAGGCCATGCCCGTGGGTATTCTGCACGGGCTGAAAGTGGTGGCCGTGGCGATTGTCGCCCAGGCGGTGTGGGGCATGGCACGTAATCTCTGTCCGGATGCGCCGCGGCTAGCGCTGATGACTGTTGCGGCTTGCCTGGTACTGCTGGTGCCCTCGGCCTGGGCGCAGGTGGGAGTGATTGTGGCGGCCGGCTTCGCCGGTCTGCTGATGTTCAAACTGGCGCCGACCCAGGCACACGACCCGCTGCCCATCAACGTCAGTCAGAGTGCAGGCGTCTTCTGGCTGACGCTGTTTTTTGTCCTGCTGCTGGGGCTGCCGTTGCTGGCGGAATTCTGGCCCAGCCAGACCTTGAACATCTTCGATGCCTTTTACCGTACAGGGTCGCTGGTGTTTGGCGGCGGCCATGTGATGTTGCCATTGCTCCAGACTGAGGTGGTGCCCACCGGCTGGGTCAGCAACGAGACATTCCTCGCCGGCTACGGCGCTACCCAGGCCGTACCGGGCCCCTTGTTCACGTTTGCGGCATTTCTTGGTGCCTCGCTGCAGGGCCCGCAATCTGGCTGGCTCGGTGGTGTGCTGTGCCTGATCGCGATCTTCGTGCCGTCGTTCCTGTTGATCTTCGGCGCGCTGCCGTTCTGGGAACAGCTGCGGCGCAACCTGCGCATGCAGGCGGCGCTGCTGGGTATCAATGCTGCGGTGGTTGGCCTGCTGCTGGCAGCGTTGTATCAGCCGGTGTGGACCAGCGCTATTGTGCGGCCAGTGGATTTTGCGCTGGCGCTGGTCGCGCTGCTGGCGTTGATGGTCTGGAAGCTGCCGCCGTGGCTGGTGGTGGCGGGGTGCGGCGCCGCCGGCTGGCTGTTATAGGGCTTGCCCTGGCAGGAGAGCTACAGCTCAAGTTCCATGTGAACGATGTCGATGGGTTGCCCACCTACGCCATGGCTGAACACCCCGCGTCGGCGCGTCACAAACCCGTGCTTTTGGTAGAACCCTTGCGCATTCAGGGTCGACTCCACTTTGATCACGTCTATGCCCGGGCCACGGGCCTTTTCAATGCCGATCTGAAGCAGGTGCTCACCCAGTCCGATACCCGAAACCTCACGCAGTAAAAACAGGCGTGTCACTTCGCCAGGCTCAGCATCAACAAAGCCGACAATCCTGTCCTGTTGCAGGGCCACTACCATTTGCCCGTGCTCAATAAGCCGCTCATAGAACGCCGATGTGCGTTCGCCCATCCAGCCGCTGAGTTGCTCAGGGCTATACAGACCATTGGCTAGCGCGTTGATGGAATGCCGGGTGACATCGAAGACCGCCTGGCCGTCGCCAGGTTGTGCGGGACGCAGGGTGTAGGTTTGCATAAACATATCCTTGTTGTATGAATCCGGCGTTCAGAATCCATAGTAATCCAAGGATGAATAGCGATTCACGTTGAAACCTCAGCGCTGGCCGAGTAATCGCTCGATCTGCGCCATTTCCCAGGTGCTGAGCAAACTGACCGGATCGGTGCCGTAGCGCTGCCAGGTGTCCAGCGAGCCCTGGCGGCCATCGGGGTGCTTGCAGTGCTCGCAGTGGTGCAGGCGGTTGCCTTCGAAGTCCAGCACCAGTTGCCAGCCTTCGATATCGACCTGGACCTGGCCGCCTGGCAGCGCAGATGCCAGGCGACTGATCGGGCGAATACCCAGGGCCGCGTCGCGCAATTGCTGGTAGACCTCACGAGGGGATAGGGCAAGCATCAGTCATGTGTTCCTACGAGGGGATTGTATATTCACGGTGCCATCACGATAATGAGAGTAATTACTATTAGCGTGTGATAACTGTTGTGACCAGCTCTGTCGACTCCAAGGCAATCGTGGCCCATCTGTACAGCGACCATCATCGCTGGTTGCGCGCCTGGCTGTATCGCCGTCTCAACTGCCCGCATGATGCCGCCGACCTGGCTCAGGATACCTTTGTCCGGGCCATGGGCAGTAGTGCCTTGCCCTCACTGGAGGAACCCCGTGCCTTCCTTGCCACGGTTGCCCGGCGCTTGCTGAGCAATCTGTTTCGCCGTCGCGCACTGGAGCAGGCCTACCTGGAAGAGCTGGGCCGACTGCCTGAGTACTGCATGCCCTCGGCCGAGGATGTACTGCTGGTGCGCGAGGCACTGGCGCAGATCGACCGATTGCTCGACGGCCTGCCTGAGCGGGTGCGTCACGCGTTTATCCTGTACCGCCTGGAAGGCCTGAGTCAGCCAGTGATCGCTGAGCAATTGGGGGTGTCGCTGGCGACGGTGGAGCGAGATTTGCGTCGGGCGTTTGTGCATTGTTTGAGTGTGGAGAGCGAAGCATGAGTCATGCAGCGGTTGATCGCGCTACCCACGAGGCCGTGGGCTGGTTGCTCAAACTTGAACATGTGCCGGCGCAAAGCATGGAGCTGCGTGCCTTTGAACGCTGGCTGCAACAATGTCCGAGCCATCAGGCGGCGTGGCAACGGGTCAATGCCTTGCTCGAAGGGCCCCTGGCCGATCTGCAGCAGGCCGAGCAACGCAATCCCGGGCAGTTGGCGCTGGCCAGCCGCAGCCTGCGCGCGCAGCCTTCGCCATCACGGCGCAAGGTCCTGGGCGGTGGCCTGGCAATGCTGTTGCTGGGCTTGGGCAGTGCTGGCCTGGTCCATCGGCGCACGCCGTTGGGCGATCTGCTGGCCGACCTGCACACCGGCACCGGTGAGCGTCGCGCCGTCACCCTCAGCGACGGCTCGCGGTTGCGCTTGAACGCCCGTACCGCTGTTGACCTGCGGTTCACGGCCCATCAGCGCCTGCTGGTGCTGCGCGACGGGGAGTTGCAGGTCGATGTCGCAGCCGAAACCGGTCGACCGTTCATTGTCGCTACCCAGCAAGGCCAGGTGCAGGCCCTGGGCACGCGATTCAGCGTGCGCCAGGACGCACAACAAAGCCTGGTGGCAGTGCAGCAGCACGCGGTACTGGTCACCACCGGCAACACAAGCCCGCAACGGGTCGAGGAGGGCCAGGCGTTTGCTTTCGATGGCCAGCGCAGCATAGCCGTGGC
>Ga0247821_10000433_pt1 | contig 23307 bp, 22 predicted proteins | sample 13C_Glycerol_Day_FD_192481 | JGI IMG/M metagenome (GOLD analysis project Ga0247821, IMG submission 192481) | Soil microbial communities from agricultural site in Penn Yan, New York, United States - 13C_Glycerol_Day14 | ecosystem: Environmental > Terrestrial > Soil > Agricultural land | place... | reverse complement strand
TCCGCCCGCCGCCCGAACAGGCGCGGTCGTGGCCGCGTGCAGCACCGTCCAGTCGAGGTCGGCGCGGGCGCCGCGGGTCGAATCAGACACTGCCGGGCGCAGCCCGTCCACGAAATGGGGGCGGGAGGCGGGTGGGCAGGTGGTCGAACCCATGGGGCGGACTTCCTCTCCTACGACGGCCATGCCGTTCACCGGCACATACGTCCGTCCCAACAGCGGGAGCCGCCCGGGCATTCCCGGGCCTCAGCCGAGCGTGCCGGTCCACCGCACGACGGCGGCGGTGACGACGGAAACGGCCTCCTCCTGTGTGATGTCCGCCCGTTTGGGGACGGCGAAGCCGTGATCGCCGTGCGGCACCTCGACCAGTTCGTAGTCGCCCTCCGGGAACTCCCCGGGCCTGCCGAACGGGTCGTTGCCGCCCTGCACGACGAGCGTGGGCACCCCGGCGCCGAGCAGTTCGTCCGCGCGGGACTTCTCCGGCCGGCCCGGCGGATGCAGCGGGAAGCTCAGGGCGAGCACCGCGCGGGCGCCGAGTTCCGTTGCGGTGCGGCAGGCGACGCGGGCTCCGGCGCTGCGCCCTCCCGAGACCACCGGCAGGCCCGGCTCCGCCAGGGCGGGCCAGATGCCGCGCCAGCCGGTGTCCAGGGTCTTCGGGGCGGGGGCCACCTTCTTGCCCGCCACCCGCCAGGGCTGTTCGACGAGGGCGACGGTCACGCCGTGCGCGGGCAGCCCGGCGGCGAGCGCCCTGAGGTCCCGGGCCTCGATGCCGCCGCCCGCGCCGTGGCTCACCGCGAGGACGAGGCGGGCCCGCCCTCGCGCGCGGTGCCAGGTGATGCGGGCGGGGCCGGCCTCCGTGGCGACGGTCTCGGTCGTGTCCGGGGCGTGAGTGGTGTGGGGGGTCACGTCAGAAGAGTGTGCCCTCTTCCGGCGCGGCCAGCTCCTTCAGCAGCTCCGGACCGTTGTTGCGGACGTTGCTGACCGCCGTGCCGACCGGGTAGGCGCGCATCAGCCCGGAGGGCGGCGGGGCGAGCAGTTCGCGCAGTTCGCCGACGTCGGTGCGGGCGGGGTCCAGCCAGGCGTCCCAGCGGTCCGGGGTGAGCATCAGCGGCATCCGCGGGTGGATCTCGGCGAGCGCGTGCGGTCCGTCCGCCGGGGAGACGGCGAGCGGGTCGCTCTCCGCCTCGGTGGTGATGACGGAGCACGTCACCCACCACGCCTGGGGGTGGTCGTCCGGCAGCGTCCTGTCCCGCCAGAACTCGTAGAGCCCGGCCATGGCGAACACCGAGCCGTCGGCGGGCGTCACGAAGTACGGCTGCTTGCGGGGCCGCTTCTTCCTGCCCTCGACCTCCAGGTCCCGCTCCTCCTTGCCGGTGACCCACTCGTAGTAGCCGTCGGCGGGCAGGATGCAGCGCCGGGAGGAGAAGGCCCGGCGGTAGGACGGCTTCTCGTGGACGGTCTCCGCGCGGGCGTTGATCATCCGGGCGCCGCCCTCGGGCGTCTTGGACCAGGAGGGCACCAGACCCCACTTCAGCTTGCGCAGCTGCCGAACCGGGCGCGGGTCCGCCACGTCCTTGAGGACACGGTCGAGTACGGCGAGGACCTCCTTGGTCGGCGCCACGTTGTAGTCGGGCTCCAGGGTCTCTTCCGGCTCCCACTTCTCGATCCCGAAGATTCCCGCGAGATCCTCGGGCCTGCGACTCGCTGCATACCGTCCGCACATACGTGCAACACTGCCAGACTCCGCACGCGCAGAGGGAGCAATCGGAAGCACATGGAAAGCATGGTCAGCACCGTCGCCGCCGCCTCACTCGCCTCCCTCTGGGACGAGGTCTCCGGCACCCAGCCCGACCCCGACACCTGGGTGGTGTTCGCCACTCTGGCCGCCGCGGCCGCCGTCGTGGTGCCGCAGGGGCTGTGGCGGCTCTCCCGCAACGCCGTCACCATCGCCCACGAGGGCGGGCACGGTCTGGTGGCGCTGCTCACCGGCCGCACGCTGACGGGGATACGCCTGCACTCGGACACCAGCGGCCTGACCGTCAGCCGCGGCAAACCGCACGGCATCGGCATGATCCTCACCGCCGCCGCCGGCTACACCGCGCCCCCGCTGCTGGGCCTGGGCGGCGCCGCGCTGCTCGGCGCGGGCCGCATCACGCTGCTGCTGTGGCTGGCCACGGCGCTCCTCGTGGCGATGCTGGTGATGATCCGCAACGCCTACGGGGCGATGTCGGTGCTCGTCACCGGCGGCACGTTCGTGCTGGTGTCGTGGCTGGCCGGACCCCAGGTGCAGGCGGCGTTCGCGTACGCCGTGGTGTGGTTCCTGCTCCTCGGCGGGGTGCGTCCGGCCTTCGAGCTGCAGGCCAAGCGCTCCCGCGGCGGGGCGGGCGACTCCGACGCGGACCAGCTGTCGAGGCTGACGCACGTACCGGCGGGCCTGTGGCTGTTCCTGTTCCACGCGGTGTCCCTGTGCGCGCTGCTGGGCGGCGGCAGGTGGCTGCTGGGCCTGTGAGCACCCCCGGCCGGGGCACTCCGCAAGGCGCGGGGCCGTGCCGGTGCCCGGCTGCGCCGCGCGGGCACGACCAGCCGGAACGGACCCGCGGCCGACAGCCGGTCCGCACAGCCCCCTCCTTATAGAGTGGGCCCCATGGCCCGAAACCCCGCAGACACCGCCCTCTGGCCCGCCCCGCACGCGAGCGGAGCCGTCGACGCGACGGTCCACGTGCCCGGGTCCAAGTCGGTCACCAACCGCGCTCTCGTCCTCGCCGCCCTCGCCTCCGAGCCGGGCTGGCTGCGCCGCCCGCTGCGCTCCCGCGACACCCTGCTGATGGCGGGCGCGCTGCGCGCGATGGGCGTCGAGATCGAGGAGGGCGTGGGCCCCGACGGCACCGGCGAGGCCTGGCGGGTGCTCCCCACGGGCCTGCACGGCCCGGCCACCGTCGACGTCGGAAACGCCGGCACGGTGATGCGGTTCCTGCCCCCGGTCGCCACGCTGGCCGACGGCCCCGTCCGCTTCGACGGCGACCCGCGTTCCTACGAGCGTCCGCTGAACGGCGTCATCGACGCGCTGCGCCGGCTGGGCGCCCGCATCGACGACGAGGAGCGGGGCGCGCTGCCGATGACCGTGCACGGCGGGGGCGCCCTCGACGGCGGCACCGTGGAGGTCGACGCGTCCTCGTCCTCGCAGTTCGTCAGCGCGCTGCTGCTGTCCGCGCCGCGCTTCAACCAGGGCGTCGAGGTCCGCCACACCGGCGCGACGCTGCCGTCCATGCCGCACATCCGGATGACCGTCGACATGCTCCGCGCGGTGGGCGCCCAGGTCGACACCCCCGAGTCGGGCGGCGAGCCGAACGTCTGGCGGGTCACCCCGGGCGCCCTGCTGGGCCGGGACCTGACCGTCGAGCCCGACCTGTCCAACGCCCAGCCGTTCCTGGCGGCCGCGCTGGTGACCGGCGGCAGGGTCGTCGTCCCGGACTGGCCGGCCCACACCACCCAGCCCGGCGACCGGCTGCGGGAGATCTTCACCGAGATGGGCGGTTCCTGCGAGCTGACCGAGTCGGGACTCGTGTTCACCGGCTCCGGCTCGATCCACGGCGTCGACGTGGACCTCGGCGAGGTCGGCGAGCTCACGCCGGGCATCGCGGCCGTGGCGGCGCTCGCGGACTCCCCGTCCACCCTGCGGGGCGTGGCCCATCTGCGGCTGCACGAGACGGACCGGCTCGCCGCGCTGACCAAGGAGATCAACGAACTGGGCGGCGACGTCACCGAGACCGCGGACGGTCTGCACATCCGCCCGCGCCGGCTGCACGGCGGGATCTTCCACACCTACGAGGACCACCGCATGGCCACCGCGGGCGCGATCATCGGCCTCGCGGTCGAGGGCGTGCAGATCGAGAACGTGGCGACCACGGCGAAGACCCTGCCGGACTTCCCCGATCTGTGGACCGGGATGCTCGGGGCGTAGGGGTTCACGATGCGCCGCTACGGCAAGCACACCGACGAGGACGACATCCGCTCCCGCCCCAACCGCAGGGGCAACCGGCCGCGCACCCACATCCGGCCCAAGCACGAGGACGCCGCCCAGGGCCTGGTCCTCACCGTGGACCGGGGCCGGCTGACCTGCCTCGTCGAGGACCGGGTGGTGCTGGCGATGAAGGCCCGTGAGCTGGGCCGCAAGGCGGCGGTGGTCGGTGACCGGGTGGCGCTGGTGGGCGACCTGTCCGGCAGGAAGGACACGCTCGCGCGGATCGTGCGGATCGAGGAGCGCGCGTCGGTGCTGCGCCGGACCGCGGACGACGACGACCCCTACGAGCGGGTCGTCGTCGCCAACGCCGACCAGCTCGCCGTCGTCACCGCCCTCGCCGATCCCGAACCCCGGCCCCGGCTGATCGACCGCTGTCTGGTCGCGGCGTACGACGGCGGTCTGGAGCCGCTGCTGGTGCTGACCAAGTCGGACCTCGCGCCGCCCGACAAGCTGCTGGAGCTCTACGGCGACCTCGACATCCCCTACGTGGTGACCAGCCGCGCGGAACTGGAGAGCGGCGAGGCTGCGGACCGGGTGCGGGAGCAGCTGGACGGCCGCATCACCGCGTTCGTGGGGCACTCCGGGGTCGGCAAGACGACGCTGGTGAACGCGCTGGTGCCGGAGGAACGGCGGCGTTCGACCGGGCACGTCAACGCGGTGACCGGGCGGGGGCGGCACACGACGACGTCCGCGCTGGCGCTGCCGCTGTCGGGTGCGGAGGGCTGGGTGATCGACACGCCGGGCGTGCGGTCCTTCGGGCTCGCCCACGTCGACCCGTCCCGGGTCATCCACGCCTTCCCCGATCTGGAGCCGGGCACCGAGGGCTGTCCCCGCGCGTGCAGCCACGACGAGCCGGACTGCGCGCTGGACGCGTGGGTGGCCGAGGGGCACGCGGATCCGGCGCGGCTCTACTCGCTGCGGCGGCTGCTGGCGACGCGGGAGCGCACCGAGGGCGACTGACCTCCGCGTTGTTTGTCGTGGTGTCCGGACGGTAAGTGCATAATCGCACCGAGCCGGACCCGAACCCGTCGAACCTGACGAAGCGGTCACTGTACGTGGCGAATGCGGGAGGACGACACATGGCGTGGCTGCTGGTCGTAGTGGCCGGGGTGCTCGAGACCGGTTTCGCCGTGTGCCTGAAGCTGTCGCACGGCTTCACGCGGCTGTGGCCGACCGTCGCCTTCTGCGCGTTCGCGCTGGGCAGCTTCGGACTGCTGACCCTGTCGCTGAAGAAGCTCGACGTGGGGCCCGCGTACGCGGTGTGGACGGGCATCGGCGCGGCGGGGACGGCCATCTACGGGATGGTGTTCCTCGGGGACCTGGTGTCCACGCTGAAGATCGTCTCCATCACGTTCGTGATCGTCGGTGTGATCGGGCTGCAGCTGTCGGGGTCCGCGCACTGAGCGGCCCGCTACGGCACGGCGGGGTACCGGTGCAGCGCGCCGCGCACCAGTTCGGCGACGGCGTCGCCGGCCGGTGGCGCGGCGACGCAGGACAGGGCGAGACGCACCACGAGCTCGCAGGAGCGGGCCAGGTCGGTGGTGTCGGACCGGGGGAGGACGGGGCCGGCAAGCGCCGCGACGGCCCGGTCGCGGACCAGGGCGACGAAGTCGGCGGGCGAGGGCAGCGGCCCGTCGGCGCGGCGCTGCGCGGGCACGGCGGAGCCGGACCGGGCGGCCGCGAGGGCCGGGGCGGGCAGGCGTTCGCTCCAGAATCCGGTGAGCAGGGCGCGGACCAGGACGTTCTCCCGGGCGCTGACGGTGGTCCACTCGGCGGTCGCGGTCAGCCGGTCGCGCGGGTCGCCGGGGCCGGTGAGGGCGCGGTCGACGCCGGCGAGATAGCCGTCGGCCTCCCGGCGGACGAGGGCCCGGGCGAGTCCGTCCTTGCTGCCGAACTCGTTGTACAGCGTCTGCCGGGAGACCCCGGCCGCGGCGGCCACGTCCACCATCCGTACCGCGGACCACGGGCGGCGCACCAGTGCCGTGTACGCGGCGTCCAGCAGAGATTCCCGCGCTGCAGGCATCTTCGCCTCCCTCGGGGCGAGCGGCCGACCCTGCCGTCAGATTTGACGCGCCGTCGGGCGCTGTCAAGGGGACGCGCGCCCCGCCCCTGGTGGCCCCGCACCGACCTCGGCAGATACCGTTCACCGCATGCCCGACTACCTTGACGACCTGCGTCTCGCCCATGTCCTCGCCGACGCCGCCGACGCCGCGACGATGGAACGGTTCAAGGCCCTCGACCTCAAGGTGGAGACCAAACCCGACATGACGCCGGTGAGCGAGGCGGACAAGAACGCCGAGGAGCTCATCCGGGGCCACCTGAAGCGCGCCCGGCCGAGGGACGCGGTCCTCGGCGAGGAGTACGGGGTGGAGGGCACGGGGCCCCGGCGCTGGGTGATCGACCCGATCGACGGCACCAAGAACTACGTGCGCGGAGTGCCCGTGTGGGCCACGCTGATCTCCCTGATGGAGGCCGGCGAGGGCGGCTTCCAGCCGGTCGTCGGCCTCGTCTCCGCTCCCGCCCTGGGCCGCCGCTGGTGGGCCGCGCAGGGGCACGGCGCCTTCGCCGGCCGCAGCCTGTCGTCGGCCTCCAGGCTCCACGTCTCCCGCGTCTCCAAGCTCTCCGACGCCTCCTTCGCCTACTCCTCGCTCAGCGGCTGGGAGTCGCAGGGGCGGCTGGACGGCTTCCTCGACCTCACCCGCGAGGTGTGGCGCACCCGCGCGTACGGCGACTTCTGGCCGTACATGATGGTCGCCGAGGGGTCGGTCGACATGTGCGCGGAGCCCGAGCTGTCGCTCTGGGACATGGCGGCCACCGCGATCGTGGTCACGGAGGCCGGCGGCTCCTTCACCGGCCTCGACGGCCGCCCCGGACCGCACAGCGGCAACGCGGCCGCGTCGAACGGACTGCTGCACGACGAGCTGCTCGGGTATCTCAACCAGCGCTACTGAGCGGCATGGCGTGAGCGTGCGCGCCCCCGGCCGGCCGCACGCGCCCCCTTGTTGACCCCCTCTTCGCCTGCCACTCTGGGAGCTCCCCCACTTGTGAATTTGTGAAACCGTGAACGAGCGGGCCACCGGGCCCGTGACCACGCGGTTTCCGGTAGGAGGTGGCTCCATCCATGCTCGTCCGTGACGCCATGAGCACCTTGGTCCTCACCATCGGCCCCGCCCACACCCTCCGGCAGGCCGCCGCCCTGATGTCCGCCCGCCGGGTGGGCGCGGCCGTGGTCCTCGACCCCGACGGCACCGGCATCGGCATCCTCACCGAGCGGGACGTCCTCAACTCCGTCGGGCTCGGCCAGGACCCCGACACCGAGCGCGCCCACGCCCACACCACCACCGACGTCGTCTTCGCCGCACCGTCCTGGACCCTGGAGGAGGCCGCCGTCGCCATGACCCACGGCGGCTTCCGCCATCTGATCGTGCTGGACCGGGGCGAGCCCGCCGGCATCGTCTCGGTCCGCGACATCATCCGCTGCTGGGCACCGCAGCGGCGGCCGGCCGAGCAGGTACCGGCCTGACGGCACGGGAAACGGGCCGGACCCCCCGAGGGGAGTCCGGCCCGTCGATCGACAAGCCGTCCAGCGCCGGTGTCAGCCGCGCAGAGCCTGCACGGCGGCCTCCAGCCGCTTGCCGAAGTCCTCGTCCGCCTGGCGGAAGTTGTTGATCGCGCGCTCGGCGATGTCGTCGCGCGTGACCCCGGAGATGGCGTTCGCCAGGTTGTTCACCAGGCGTTCCTTCTCGTCCTCCGCCATCAGCCGGTAGAGGTTGCCCGCCTGGACGAAGTCGTCGTCCTCGGCGTGCCGGGGCGTCGCCGTCTCACCGGTGACACCGGCCACCGGGAGGGGCTCCCACAGCGGGCGGCTCGTCTGGACCGGGCCGCCGAAGCTGTTCGGCTCGTAGTTCTTCGCGCCCTTGTGGCGGCCGTCGTAGAGGTAGCCGTCACGGGAGTAGGTGCGCGCCTCGGTGGCGTGCGGGCGGTTCACCGGCAGGTGGTCGGCGTTGATGCCGACGCGGTACCGGTGGGCGTCGCTGTAGGAGAAGATCCGCCCCTGGAGCATCTTGTCCGGCGAGGGACCGATGCCGGGCACGAAGTGGCCCGGGCTGAAGATGGACTGCTCGACCTCGGCGAAGACGTTCTCCGGGTTGCGGTTGAGCTCCAGCTTGCCGAACTCGATCAGCGGGTAGTCCGCGTGCGGCCAGACCTTGGTCAGGTCGAACGGGTTGAAGCGGTACGTGGCCGCCTCGGCCGCCGGCATCACCTGGACGGAGACGGTCCAGGTCGGGAACTCGCCGCGCTCGATGGACTCGCGCAGATCCCGCTGGTGGGAGTCGGGGTCCTTGCCCGCGAGGATCTCGGCCTCTTCCGCGGTCAGGTTCTTGATGCCCTGGTCCGTCTTGAAGTGGTACTTGACCCAGAAGGCCTCGCCGGCCTCGTTGTTCCACTGGTAGGTGTGCGAGCCGAAGCCGTCCATGTGGCGGTAGGACGCCGGGATGCCGCGGTCACCGAACAGCCAGGTCACCTGGTGCGTGGACTCGGGCGACAGACCCCAGAAGTCGAAGACGTTGTCCGCCTCCTGCGAACCGGTGTACGGGTCGCGCTTCTGGGTGTGGATGAAGTCGGGGAACTTGATGGCGTCCCGGATGAAGAAGACCGGGGTGTTGTTGCCGACGAGGTCGTAGTTGCCCTCCTCGGTGTAGAACTTCAGCGCGAAACCGCGCGGGTCGCGCACGGCGTCCGGGGCGCCCAGGTTGCCGGCCACGGTCGAGAAGCGCAGGAAGGTCTCCGTCTGCTTGCCGACCTCGGAGAGGAACTTGGCCCTCGTGTACTTCGTGACGTCGGCGGTCACCGTGAAGGTGCCGTAGGCGCCGGCGCCGCGGGCGTGGACCACGCGCTCCGGGATGCGCTCACGGTTGAAGTGGGCCAGCTTCTCCAGGAGGACCTGGTCCTGGACGAGGACCGGGCCGCCGACGCCCGCGGTCTCGCTGTTCTGGTTGTCGGCTACCGGAGCACCGGCCTCCGTAGTGAGCGGTCCCTGCGTCACGTGCGCCTCCTGCGTCATTGCTGACCAATCTGTGCCTTGGCCAAAACCAGTCTCGATCCTACAATGGACAATGTCTAAGTCAAGTAAGGCTCCAAAGTCACACCCGTTCGGGATTCCTGTCCCCCTGCTGTTAGGCTGGTGCTATGAGTGACCTTCTGGAACGGCTCCGTGGACGGGGATGGCGGATGACCGCGCAGCGCCGCGTCGTGGCCGAGGTCCTCGACGGCGAACACGTCCACCTGACGGCCGACGAGGTGCACGCCAGGGCTGTGACCAGGCTGCCCGAGATCTCCCGGGCGACCGTCTACAACACCCTGGGCGAGCTGGTCTCGCTCGGTGAGGTGCTGGAGGTCGCCACGGACAAGCGGGCCAAGCGGTACGACCCCAACGCCCACCGCCCGCACCACCACCTGGTGTGCGCGCAGTGCGGCGCGATCCGCGACGTCCACCCGACCGGCAACCCGCTGGCCGACCTGCCCGACACGGAGCGCTTCGGCTTCACGGTCTCCGATGTCGAAGTGACCTACCGCGGCGTCTGCCCGAACTGCGCGGCCGCGTAGCGATCGAACACTTCACACCGAAGCCCCGGCACCGATGGGTGGCCGGGGCTTCCTCGTGTGCGACGCCGGACATCGTGCGACGCCGGAAACACCGAGGGCCGGAACCCTTTCGGATTCCGGCCCTCGGCCTTCAGTAGCGGGGACAGGATTTGAACCTGCGACCTCTGGGTTATGAGCCCAGCGAGCTACCGAGCTGCTCCACCCCGCGTCGATGAATGGAACACTACGTCAAGACGGCGGACAGAAGCAAATCCATTCCCTCCGGGCCGCGGACGGGTGAATCCCGCCCTCCTCCCGCCCGGCCTCAGGCGGACAGTTCCTCCCGCAGCGCGTCCCGCAGCCGCGTCGCCCGCTCCGCGACCGCCTGCGGTCCCAGCGCCGCGGCACGCTCGGCCCACCGCTGCCCCTCCGCCAGCTCTCCCCGCCGCGCGTACACCAGCGCGAGCCGCAACGCCGCGCGGCCGTGCCCCGCGTCCGCCGCCCGGGTCCACCACACCGCCGCCTCCGGCTCGCTCCCCTCGCGCGCCAGCAGCAGCCCGAGGTTGAAGGCGCCGTTGCGGGACCCGGCCTCCGCCGCCTCCCGGTACCACCGGGCCGCCTCCACCACGTCACCGCGCGCCGCCGCGAGCATCCCGACCCGCACCTGCGCCCGCCGGTGCCCCTGCGACGCCGCCCGCTCGTACCACTCCTCGCACTCACTGCGCCGGTTCACCGGCTCCCCCAGTTCATGCGCCGGCTCCGGAGGTCTGCGCGCGTCCAGCACCGCCGCCAGGCGGTAGGCGGCCTCCGCGCTGCCGCCACCGGCGGCGCACCGCAGGAACCGCTCCGCCTCGCTCTCCTCGCCCTCCCGCAGCCGCGCCATGCCGACCTGGAGCGCCGCCTCCGTGTGCCCGGCGGCGGCCGCCCGCTCGTACCAGCGCAGCGCGGCCGCCTCCTCGCCCCGGCCCGCGTGCAGGATGCCGAGGTTGAAGGCGGCGTCCACGCTGCCGGCCTCCGCGGCCTTGGAGAACCACGGCTCCGCGCCGGTCCGGTCGCCGGCCCGCAGCAGCAGGATCGCCAGCGCGTTCGCCGCCTCGCGGTGCCCGGCGTAGGCGGCCCGCCGGTACCACTGCTCGGCCGGGACGGTCCGGCCCTGGTCGGCGCAGAGCAGCCCCAGGTTGTACGCGCCGTTGATGTCACCGGCGTCCATCGCGGCCCGGTACCAGCGCTCGGCGGTCTGGGTCTCGCCCCGCTCGGCGTGCAGCGCGCCCAGCGCGTTGGCCGCGTTGCCGTCGCCCTCCTGGGCGGCGCGCAGCCACCACACGGCCGCGTTCTCGGTGTCCCCGGCGTCGCGCAGCAGGAAGCCCAGCGCGCACGCGGCGCGGGCCTCGCCGTCCTTGGCGGAGGTCAGGTACCAGCGGCCGGCCTCCTTGAGCTCGCCGCGCTTCTCCAGGATCGCCCCGAGGTGCAGCGCGGCCCGGCGATGACCGCGCGCGGCGGCCTGCCGGTACCACTGCTCGGCCTCCTCCAGCAGCTCCGCGCCGCCGTCGCCCTCCGCGGCGGCCCTGCGGTCCAGGGCGCGGGCCAGCCGGTAGGCCCCCTCCCGGTGACCCCGGTCGGCGGCGGCACGCATCCAGCGCTCGGTGCCGGCCGTGTCACCGCGGTGCTCCAGCAGGTCGGCGAGGGCGTACGCGCCGAGGGTGTGGCCCTGCTCGGCGGACTGGCGCAGCCAGTACTCGGCGGCGGGTTCGTCACCGCGCTCGCGGTGGTGGCGGCCGAGCGCGTGCGCGGCGGCGGTGGAGCCGGCGACGGCGGCGATCCGCCACCAGCCGGCCGCCTCGTCGGGGTAGCCCCGCTGGTGCAGCAGGACGCCCAGGTTGTTGGCGGCGGCGCGGTCGCCGGCGCCGGTGGCGGCACGCAGATGGGGTTCGGCTCCGTCGAGATCACCGCGGCGCAGCAGCATGGCGCCGAGAACGCTCATCGCCTCGACGTCGCCGGCCTCGGCCGCGAGCCGCCGGCGCAACTCCTCCGCCGCCTCGTCGGCGGCCTCACCCGCCTCGTCGCGGGGTTCCTCCCGAGGGGAGGACTGCACAAAACGCCCTGTCCCGTACAGAGTTGCCTTGTCCCCCATAACATCCATCGTCGCACCACCTGCAACCTGGGTACACCTGGTATACCGCAGTCAGTGAGGTCACTACAGCGTTTTGTCGACATGCCCACAGAGAGACAAGTCAAACACAAAACCGCCAACTCCCGTCGGCGGCACGGCCGTCGACTGCCCCGGCACATGCGTTCGCACACCACGAAGGCCCGGACTCCTATAGGAATCCGGGCCTTCGGTGTCGCCGACTGCGCGACCTGAGTAGCGGGGACAGGATTTGAACCTGCGACCTCTGGGTTATGAGCCCAGCGAGCTACCGAGCTGCTCCACCCCGCGCCGTTGTGTTGTAACCGTAGCACGGCGCGGGAGGAGCCTCTGACCAGCCTGCTCGCTAACTGCTCGGGCTCGCGTCGGCAGCGGGTTCGCCGTCCCCGCCACCCCCTGCGGCCGACTGCGCGTCCTCAGCCTTGCGCAGCGCGTCCTCGAGGTCCTTCTGCGCCTTGCCGTAGGCCTCCCAGTCGTTCTTCTTCAGGGCTTCCTGGCCGGCGTCGAACGCCTTCTGGGCGTCGTTCAGCGCTTCCTGGACCGTGGGGTTCTCGGACGACGGCGGAGGCGTCGTGCCCTCGTCCTCGCCGCTTCCCTCGTCCTCGCCCGGTGGCGGCTCCGTTGGGGTGCCCTCGCCTCCGAAGACCTTGTTGAGGGCCTCGTCGAGGGTGTCCTCGAAGGCGGTCTGGCCTCCGTAGGTCACCAGCACCTTCCGCAGCAGCGGGTACTTCAGTCCGCCACCGCGCACGTAGACCGGCTCCACGTAGAGCAGTCCTCCGTCGAGCGGGACCGCCAGGAGGTTGCCGTACTCCACCTCGGAGTCGCCGCCTCTCAGCAGCCTGATCGACTCGGCGATGTCCTGTTCGGAGTTGAACTGGCTCTGGATCTGCTTGGGTCCGGCGGCCGTGGTGCTGGTCGGCAGTTTCAGCACTCTGATCTTGCCGTAGTCCTTGGTGCCCGGATCGGCGTTGACCGCCATGAAGGCACTGAGGTTGTCACGGCCGTTCGGTGTGAGCGTCGTGGTGAGCGAGAAGGTCTGCTCCTGCTGATCGGGCATCTTCATGCTCAGGTAGTACGGAGGGACCGCGTCGCCCGTCTTGTTGGTCGGGTCGTCCGGCACCTGCCACACCTCGCTGCCGGAGAGGAACGTGGTGGCGTCCTTCACGTGGTAGCGGGTCAGCAGCTCGCGCTGCACCTTGAACAGGTCCTGCGGATACCGCAGGTGGGCCATCAGGTCGCCGGAGATCTCGGACTTCGGCTCCACCGTGTCCGGGAAGGCCTTCATCCAGGTCTTCAGGACGGGGTCCTGGGTGTCCCACTGGTAGAGCTTGACCTCGCCGCTGTACGCGTCGACGGTCGCCTTCACCGAGTTGCGGATGTAGTTGACCTGGTTCTGCTGGGCCACCACCGCGCGCTGGTCGTTGGTGGCGGTCAGCGAGTCCGCCGTGGTGTCGCCCAGGGTCGTGCGCGACGCGTACGGATAGCCGTTGGTGGTCGTGTAGGCGTCGACGATCCACTGGATCCGGCCGTCCACGACCGCCGGATAGGCGTCGCCGTCGATGGTCAGCCACGGGGCGATCGCCTCGACGCGCTCCTTGGGCGTGCGGTTGTACAGGATCCGCGAACCCTCGCCGATGGCTCCCGAGTACAGGATCTGCGGCTCGCCGAACGCGACCGCGTAGGCGGCCCGGTTGACCGGGTTGGCGAGGTTGACCCCGCTGTCGCCCTTGTAGCTGTACGTCTTCTCGCCGCTGTCGTCGGAGTAGTCGATCTCCTTCTGGGGACCGCCGACGATCGAGTACGTCGTCGTCCGCTCGCCGTAGTAGACCCGCTGCTCGTACGAGCCCAGGTCGCCCTTGGACGGGAGGTCGGACTCGGTGAACGCCGGACGGCCGCCGGCGTCGGCGCTGGTGCCCTCGGCGGCGACGACTCCGTAGCCGTGCGTGTAGCGGAAGTGGTCGTTGATCCAGTTCCGCTTCGGGATGCCGTTGAGATTCAGCTCACGCAGACCGATGACGGTGTCCTGGTCCTTGCCGTCCTTGGCGTAGCGGTCCACGTCCAGGTTGGTCGGGAACGCGTAGTAGTTCCTGATCTGCTGGAGCTGCTGGAACGTCGGCGAGACGATGTTCGGGTCCATGATCCGGATGCTCGCCGTGTCGCCGACGTCGTCCCGCAGCTTGGACTTGTCCTCGGTCTGGCCGATGCCCGGGTACTCGGTGACCTGCGAGTCGTCGATGCCGTAGGCCTCACGCGTGGCCTTGAGGTTCTTCTCGACGTACGGCGCTTCCTTCGCCTGCTCGTTCGGCTGGACCTGGAACTTCTGCACGATGGCCGGGTACAGGCCGCCGATGAGGATCGCCGACAGCACCATCAGGCCGAAGCCGATCACGGGCAGCTGCCAGGTGCGCCGCCACAGGGTGGCGAAGAACAGCAGCGCGCAGATCACGGCGATGCAGAACAGGATCGTCTTGGCCGGCAGATAGGCGTTCGCGTCGACGTACCTCAGGCCCGTCCAGCTGTCGGTGGCCTTGAAGTCACTGGACTTCACCGCCAGTCCGTACCGGTCGAGCCAGTAGGCGACCGCCTTGAGGGCGACGAAGATGCCGAGGAGCACCGACAGGTGACCGGTGGCGGCGGCCGTGGCACGGGCGCCCGGGCTGGTGATGCGCAGCCCGCCGTACAGGTAGTGGGTGAGCGCGGCTGCGATCAGCGCCAGGATCGTGGCGGCGAAGCCGAAGCCCAGCATGAACCGGTACCAGGGCAGGTCGAAGGCGTAGAAGGAGACGTCGAGCTTGAACTGCGGGTCCTTCTGGCCGAAGGGCACGCCGTTGACCCACATCAGCCAGGTCCGCCACTGGCTCGACGCCGAGGCGCCGGCGATCAGGCCCACCAGCGCGGTGATCCCGAGCAGCAGCCACTTCTTGTACGGGGCGATGCCCATCCGGTAGCGGTCGAGGTTCTGCTGCTCCATCGACATGGCGCTCAGCGGCGGCCGCATCCGGTGTGCCAGCCAGATGTTGAAGCCGACCGCCAGGGCCATCAGCAGACCGAAGACGAAGAACAGCCCGATCTTGGTCCACAGGGTCGTCGTGAACACCGACGAGTAGTTGACCGAGCGATACCACAGCCAGTCGGTCCAGAACCCCGCGAACATGGTGAACACCATGCCGAGGACGGCCAGGACGCCCAGTGTCATGAGCAGGGTCCGGACCCGCCGGGACGGGCGGCCCACTCTGATCCGTGGCCCCGTCGGGCCTCCGCCGCGGTCCGGCATCTGGAAAGCCAAGGTTGGCACCTCAAGGTTCGCTGTTGATTCGTCGGGCCCGCGTCTTCACGGACCGTGCGTGGGCTCCCGCGATCGTGAGCCCACACCTATGCAACTTACTCACGCTTTACTCGGTTCCCGATTCCGGCCAGGAACGAGAGAGGATTGTGACCATGTCCAACACACCCATGGCTGCCACCCCGCTCACCCGGGCCGTGCTCGAGATCGACGAATACGTCTCCGGCCTCGGCTGGGACCAGCCCGCCCGCCTGTTCGCCCTCGTCGACACCGCCCGGCTGCGCACCGAACAGCCCTCGCTCGCCGACCGGCTCGGTCTGGGCGACGCGCAGGAGACGACCGCCCTCACCCCGATCGAGCAGGACGAGATTCCCACGGGCAAGCCGCTCGACGAGTTCCTGGGCACCATCGCGTGGCCCGACGCGGTCACCGGCTGCGCCCTGACCGTGGAGCGGCTGATGCTGCCGCCGTCCGCCGAGGCCCAGGTCCCGAAGGACCTGGACGAGGCGGGTCTGACGAAGTGGGTGGCGGAGCACCCGGAGCGTCAGGAGGTCCGGATGACGGTCGCGGTGCTGCGCGACGGCACCCGCGAGTCGGCTCTCCGGCTGCGCGAGAAGGACTCCGCGACGGAGGTCCTCACCGGCTCCGAGCTGGTGCCGGGTCTGGCGGAGGCCCTGACGGCGACGTTCGAGGAGTAGCCGGGCCGGTCAGGACGTGGTGCACCGCGGCAGGTCCGCGGTGTCGCCGGAGCGGATGTCCTCGAGGGCGCCCAGGGCGTCGTGGATGGTGCCCACCTTCACCAGGGTGAGGCCCTCGGGGGTGTCCTTGGCGGCGGACGCGCAGTTGTCGGCGGGCGTGAGGAAGTACCGGGCGCCCTTGCTGCGCGCGCCGACCGTCTTCATCTCGATCCCGCCGATCGGCCCGACCTTGCCGTCGTCGTCGATCGTGCCGGTGCCGGCGACGAACTTGCCGCCGGTCAGGCTCCCCGGGGTGAGCTTGTCGTAGATGCCGAGGGCGAACATCAGACCCGCGCTCGGCCCGCCGACGTCGGCCAGCTTGATGTCGATGGTGAACGGGAAGGTGTGGTCGGTTCCGGCGGAGATCCCGACGATGGCACGCTCCTCGCCGCCGTCGTCGGAGGCCGTCGTGGTGATCGTGATCTTCTCGGTCTTCGTCGCCGTCCGGTTCTCCTTCTCGGCGGCGGCCTGCTCCTTGGCGGGCACGATCGTGAAGACGACGTCCTCGCCCGGCTTGTGCTGGGTCACCAGCTCGGCGACGTCGGCCGGCTCCTTCACCGCCTTGCCGTCGACCGCCTTGATCACGTCGCCCGCGTGCAGCCTGCCCTCGGCCGGGGACCCCTTGACGACCGTGGAGACGATCACCCAGGACTTCACCGGGACGTCGAGCTCCTTGAGGGCCGCGACCTTGGCGCTCTCCTGGGACTGGCTGAACTCCTCGGCGTTCTCCTGGGTGGACTGCTCCTCGGTCTTGCCGTCCGGGTAGAGGGTCTCGTGCGGCACGACCTTGTTGTCGTGGGCGAGCCAGCCGTAGACGGCCTCGACCAGGTTCATCCGGTAGTCCGCGCTGGTGACCCGCACCGTGGTCATGTTGAGGTGACCGTCCGTCGGGTAGGTCTTGCGCCCGGCGATCTGCAGCACCGGCTCGCCGTCGTGATCGCCCAGCGTGTTCACCGTCGGCCCCGGGGACATCTCCGAGTACGGCACGGGGATGAAGACGCCCGCGCACAGGAGCGCGATCAGCATCAGGGTCGAGGCGAGCATCGTCGCGGTGCGGCGTGGCATGCCTCGACAGTACGGGACTGACCTGTCGGCGCACCGTCAGGGCCGCCCGGACGGGCGGCCCTGCTCACGCTGCACGCCGTGACCGGCTGTTTCCCGGTCCTCAGCTACCCGTGCGCGGCTTTTCCATGGCCTCGCGGAAACGGGCGTAACCGATGAGTTCGGGGCCGTCGCTCCGCACCTTGCGCGTGCGGTTGGCCCAACTGCCCCACAGTCCCGCTCCGATCGCGGCCACAAGCGGTATCAGCAACCAGGCAAGCGCCGCCATGCCGACCTCCCAACCCCATGATGGTCCGCAACTGACTGATCAGCAGATTAACCATCCGCAGTGACAACGCTCACGCCCGGGGTGCGGTTACGCAACCGGAGCCCGGCACGCTCCCGTCGCCCGACCACCGCCCCCCAACGACGGCGCTACGCGCCGACCCACTCCTCGGTCCCGTCCGAGAACCGCTGGTGCTTCCAGATGGGCACCTCGTGCTTGAGGTCGTCGATCAGTTTCCGGCAGGCCTCGAAGGCTTCCCCCCGGTGCGGGCACGACACGCCGACGACCACGGCGAGGTCCCCCACCCGGAGGTCCCCCACACGGTGCACGGCGGCCAGCGCACGCACCGGGTGCTCGGCGGCGACCTTCTCGGCGATCCGCCGCATCACGTCCTCGGCGCTGGGGTGGCACGAATAGCCGAGCTCGTCGACGTCGGCGCCCCCGTCGTGGTTGCGCACGGTCCCCACGAACAGCGCCGTCCCTCCGGCCGCGTCGTCGCCGACCGCACTGAGGACCTCGTCCACGGACAGCGGCGTGTCGCGGATCGAGATCAGCTTGATCGGGTCCTGTGCCGCCTGCTCACCCGGGTGATCGTGCGTCGATGCCATGCCACCATCGTGCCCCACCCCGCCGGCGACGCGGAACAGCGGCGCCGGCCGCGGGGAACGCGTCAGATCCGGCGCCGGGCCTTGCGGGCCCGCCGTACCACCGCCGCCGCGCCCAGCAGGGCGACCGTGGCGCCCGCCGCGCCCGCCGCCGTCGCGTCCTTGCGGCCCAGCCGCCGCCCGGCGACCGTGTGCCTGCCGGAGACCTCCTCGAGCAGCTCCGCGAGCACCTCCTCGTTGGTGTGCGCGGGCCGCCACCCCGCGTCGTGCAGCCGGCTCCCGCTCACCACCCACGGGTACATCGTGTAGGCCAGGTCCCCGGCCGGGGAGGGCGTGAGCCCGATCCGGTGCAGGCGGGCCGCCGCTCCGAGCGCGACCGCCGACGGCAGCTCCATCCGCCGGATCCCGCTCAGCTCCTCGACCTCCTCCTGCTCCAGCCACCCGTCGCAGCCGACGGCCAGCTCGCCGTCGACCTTCTCCAGGACGGCGTACTCCAGGGCGCTGCACAGGTCGTCGACATGGCAGAACTGCCACGCGGGCCGCGATCCGGCCACCACGAGCAGCCGGGGCGACTCGAAGTACCTGGTCAGCGCGGTGTCGGTGCCTCCGACCAGCACGGCGGGGCGCACGACGGTGACGTTGAGGCCGGGGTGCGCCCGGGGCGCCCGGCGCGCGAGCCGCTCGATCTCCAGGAGGTCGCCCACACCGGTGGCCTCCGCCGTGGCCCGCAGTTCCGCGTCCTCGGACAGCGGCAGCTCGTTGTCCGGCAGCGCCCCGTAGACCATCGTCGACGTGCAGAGCACCGCGCGGGGCACGCCCGCGGCCGCGGCGGCCGTGAGCACGGTCTGCGTCCCGCGCACGTTGTACGCCGTCCGGGCGGCGGCGTCGGTCTCCAGGTCGAGGTCGAGCGCGAGGTGCACCACCACGTCGGCCCCGCGCAGCTTGTCCGCGATGGCCGGATCCCGCACGTCCAGGATGTGCCAGCGCGCCTCGGCGCACTCTCCGCGCCGCTCGTCGATGGCGACGACCTGCTTGATCTCCTCCGACGCGGCGAGCCGGGCCGTGAGCAGCGCTCCGACGCCGGACGCGGCGCCGGTGACCGCGACGACGGGCCCGCGCGCCGCGGGACTGGTTGAGTTGTTTCGCGCTGCGCGAACCTGTGGATCTGGGGAACTCACCGGGCGTCTCCAGAGGTTGTCTTCAGTACGAGCGCAAGCGACGCGTACGTACCAGGTGGCATCCATCCTGCCGCAGGCGTTCTGTCGGCGAAGCACCGAGGCCCGAACCGCTTCAGGTGTCTACGCTGGGTGGTGTTGTCGGGCAGCCGTGCCGCCGGAAAGAACCGGTGGCCCTATCAGCCGAGGAATCCCGTGAGTGACACCCCATTCGGATTCGGCCTTCCGCCGGAGGAGCCGGACGACGGCGACGAGGGCAAGAAGAAGGACCCGCAGAGCGGTGGTGGTCAGGGACCGGCCAACCCGTTCGGCTTCGGCATGCCCGGAGCCGGAGGCTTTGGCGGCCCTGGCGGGGACAATCCGTTCGCCGCGATGTTCGGGTCGCTGAACCCCACCGACCTGGGCGCCGCGTTCCAGCAGCTCGGCCAGATGCTCTCCTACGAGGGCGGGCCGGTGAACTGGGACATGGCCAAACAGATCGCCCGGCAGACCGTGTCGCAGGGCACGGCGGACGGCACGAAGGACGCGAGCGTCGGCCCGGCCGACCGCAGAGCCGTGGAGGAAGCCGTCCGCCTGGCCGACCTGTGGCTGGACGACGCGACCTCGCTGCCCTCGGGCGCCCACTCCGCCGTGGCCTGGAGCCGCGCGGAGTGGGTCGAGGCCACCCTGCCCGCGTGGCGGGAGCTGGTCGACCCGGTCGCCGAGCGTGTCGGCAACGCGATGGGCGACGTCCTGCCGGAGGAGATGCAGGCCATGGCCGGCCCGCTGATCGGCATGATGCGCTCCATGGGCGGCGCCATGTTCGGCACGCAGATCGGGCAGGCCGTGGGCGTGCTCGCCGGTGAGGTCGTCGGCTCGTCCGACATCGGACTGCCGCTGGGCCCGGCCGGCCGCGCCGCGCTGCTGCCGCTGAACATCGAGACGTTCGGCAAGGACCTGGGCGTCCCCCAGGAGGAGGTGCGGCTGTACCTCGCCCTGCGGGAGGCCGCCCACCAGCGCCTGTTCGCGCACGTCCCGTGGCTGCGCTCGCACCTGTTCGGCGCCGTCGACGGGTACGCGCGGGGCATCAAGGTCGACACCGGCAAGCTGGAGGACGTGGTCGGCCAGTTCGACCCGCAGAATCCCGAGCAGCTGCAGGAGGCCCTCCAGCAGGGCATGTTCCAGCCGGAGGACACGCCGGAGCAGAAGGCCGCCCTGGCCCGTCTGGAGACGGCGCTGGCGCTCGTCGAGGGCTGGGTGGACGCCGTGGTGCACGCGGCGGCCAAGCCCAGGCTGTCGTCGGCCGACGCGCTGCGCGAGACGCTGCGCCGCCGCCGCGCCTCCGGCGGCCCGGCCGAGCAGACGTTCGCCACGCTGATCGGTCTGGAGCTGCGGCCGCGCCGGCTGCGCGACGCCTCCCGTCTGTGGGCCTCGCTCACGGACGCGCGCGGGGTCGACGGCCGGGACGCCCTCTGGGCGCACCCGGACATGCTGCCGACGGCGACCGACCTGGACGATCCGGACGGTTTCGTGCACCGCGAGCAGATCGACTTCTCCGAACTGGACAAGATGCTCGGCGAGGCCGCCGGCAAGCCGGACCTCAGGAAGAGGGACGCCAAGGACGACGAGGGCGACGAGGGCGACAAGGACGCCGGCGAGGACGGGGCCGGGGGCGACGGCACCGCATGAGCCTGCACGACGACGCGGTCCTCGTACTCAAGGGCTACGAGGACCAGCCCGAGCTGCGCCAGGTCTACCTGGACCATCTCGCGGCCCATCCGGACGGCATGTGGAAGGCCTGTGCGGACGGGCACATCACCGCGAGCGGTCTGGTGATCGACCCCGAGCGGGGCCGGGTGCTGCTGACCCTGCACCGCAAGCTGGAGATGTGGCTCCAGATGGGCGGCCACTGCGAGCCCGGTGACGTCTCGCTCGCGGCTGCGGCCCTGCGGGAGGCGACGGAGGAGTCCGGCATCGCGGGACTGGCGCTGGTCCCGGGCGGCCCCGTCCGCCTGGACCGGCACCACACCCCCTGCGCCTGGCACCTGGACGTGCAGTACGCGGCGCTGGCTCCCGCCGGGGCAGTGGAGGCGATCAGCGACGAGTCGCTCGACCTGCGCTGGCTCCCGTACGACGGGGTGGCGGACGTGGCGGACGCGTCGGTCACCCGACTGGTGGAAGCGACCCGGAGAAGACTGGGCGTCTGAGCACAGGGGTGAGGGGCGGCCGCCGCGGCGGTCGCCCCTCACCCCTGTGCGCGTTCTCGTCAGCTCCAGACGTTGCCCTGGTTCTGACCGCGGGCGCCCTGCTGGCCCATGCCGTACTGGGCGGCGAGACCCGAGCCGATCTGGGCGTTCTGCGGCGGCAACAGCTCGCTGGGCTGGACGAGCGCGAAGCCGCTGCCCATGAAGCTGAGCTCCCAGCCCTCACCGGTGCTGCCGCGCCGCCGCCACACCCCGGAGGAGTGGGTCTGGGCCTGCATCTGCACGCGCAGCGAGGTGGACCAGGCGACGATCGCGTCGGCGTCGCAGTTGACGTACTTGTCCGGCGTCACCTGCATCAGCAGCGGCATGCCCGAGGTCATCAGGGCGACCTTGCCGCTGCCGGTGATGTTGAGCTGGTACTTCCCGGAGCCGGAGATGCCGTACAGGCTGTCGACGGCGATCACCTCGTGGTGCAGCGAGGAGTCCATCGCGAGCACATAGCTGCTGTCGACGGTCAGCCCGTCGTGATCCACCTCCATGATGTGGATGCGCTGGGCGAGGTTGGCGAGGTAGACGGTGCCCTGCCCGTGGCAGCGCATCAGGTCGAGTCCCTCGCCGGTGTGGGCACGCGCGCGTGACGCGCTGTTGCTCTGGAACTCGGCGTCGAACTCCATGAGCCCCTGGTAGGCGACCATGCTGCCCTTGCGGGCGAGGATGTCGTCGTGGCCCTCCAGGGCGACGCGGAGCATCTGCTGGTTCTGCAGGCTCCAGCGCTCCTGGGTCTGCTGGTCGTTGAAGGCGAAAAGCGGGCTCTGCATGATGTGGTTGCTCCCCCTCAGCCCCGGACCCGGAGACGGTCGGTGCTGTCCTCACTGGGCTGGACGACGACGATGCCCTGACCGGAGAAGGCCATCTGGTAGGCCTCGCCGCTGCCGCGGCCGATCAGCGACTGGGCGCGGAAGCTGCGCTTGCCCTTCACCTTGAGGTTCGGGGACCAGGCGACCAGGGCGTCCGGGTCGACGTATGTCTCGTCGTCACCGCCGCCGCAGTCGACGACGATCGGCTTGCCGCGCGAGGTCAGCGCGACCCAGCCCTGCCCGGAGATCTTGGTGTTCCACAGCCCCTGTCCGGCGAACTTGGCCAGGCCCTTGACCCGCTCCACGCCCCAGGTGAGATGGGCGTCGAAGGCGAGCAGGTTGGTGGCGTTGACGGAGATGCCGTCGCCGTTGAGGTTGATCACGACCACGTTGGCGCCGTAGTCGGCGAGGTAGAGCAGGCCGTCGCCGGAGCACTTCATCAGCGGCGCGCCCTCACCGGTGAGCCAGTCCTTGGCGATCTGGCGCACGGCCGGCGGGTTGGGCTCGTACTGGACGAACCCCTCGTAGGCGACCATCGAGCCGACACGGGCGAGAAGGTCGTGCCCGGTCTGCATGGCGACCTTCAGCATGTGGTTGCCGTGGTTCTCCATGCGGGCGGTGACGGGGGCGGGGGCGAAGCCCGCGAGTGGCTGGTTCATGACGGGCTCCCTCAGATCTCGTACGGCTGGACGACGATGAAGTTGCCGGGTGCGCCCCGGAACTGCAGGTTGACGCTCTCCCCCGTGTCGCCGGGGTAGGAGTTGCGGCGCATCCGCACCTGGCTGGAGACGACCACCTGGGAGGCGGCCGACCAGGCGACCACGGCGTTGCAGTCGGCGAAGGTGGTGGGCGTGACCGGCAGCACCACGGGCGTGCCGTGGGTCTTCACGACGATCGTGCCGGTGCCCTGGAACTGCATCGTGAACAGCGCGCCGCCCGGGATGCCGTGGCCCTCGATGCGGCGGACCTCGTACTGGAGGCCCTCGTCGAAGGCGAGGACGTTCTCCGCGGAGACGCACACGGCGTCGCCCTGGAGCTCGATCGGGTGCAGCATCGTGGAGTCCTCGGCGAAGAACACCTGGCCCTGGCCGGTGCAGCGCATCAGCTGCATCTCCTGGCCGGTGGCGTTGCCCACGATGCGGCCGGAGAAGCCGGCGCCCTTGTAGCTGAATTCGACCTTGCCCTGGTAGAGCACCATGCTGCCCTGCCGGGCCAGCACGGGCTGCCCGCCGATGCCGAGGTCCGCGCGGACGAGCTTCTTGTTCTGCTGGGTCCAGCGCTGGCCGGTGGGCGTCTCCTTGAACTGCTGGAGCGCGCCGAGCACGCCGGGAGCCTGCGGTGCGGCCTGGGGAGCGCCGTACGGGGCCTGCTGGTGGGGCACCTGTGCGGG
>Ga0247821_10000432_pt1 | contig 23326 bp, 12 predicted proteins | sample 13C_Glycerol_Day_FD_192481 | JGI IMG/M metagenome (GOLD analysis project Ga0247821, IMG submission 192481) | Soil microbial communities from agricultural site in Penn Yan, New York, United States - 13C_Glycerol_Day14 | ecosystem: Environmental > Terrestrial > Soil > Agricultural land | place... | reverse complement strand
CCCTGGTGGAAGCGGACCCGACGGCCAATGGCGGCCTGGGCATGCGGGTGCCCACGAACGCGGTCCGCACCGACCACGCCTTCCTCAACGACATCGCCCACGACGCCACGCCCGGCGTGTTCGACGCCGACGGCAACCCCTTCACCACCGCCGACCAGGTGATCCAGACGGCCGACAACGACAACGCCATCGGCGACGACGGCAACCCGCTCACCTACGACGACGACCTGCTGGGCCGGCACTTCGTGACCGGCGACGGCCGCGGCAACGAGAACATCGGCCTGACCGCGATCCACACGATCTTCCATGAGGAACACGACCGGCTGGTGGAGCAGTACAAGTCGACGCTGCTGGCCGACGCCATCGCCAAGAAGGACGTCACCTTCCTGAACGAGTGGCTGGCGACCGACCTGTCCACCGGCCCGCGCACCGATGCGCAATGGGCCGCGCTGGCCTCGGAAGTGGGCGCCACGCAGTGGGACGGCGAACGCCTGTTCCAGGCCGGCCGCTTCGTCACGGAGATGGAATACCAGCACATGGTCTTCGAGGAGTTCGCCCGCGCGGTGTCTCCCACCATCGATCCGTTCATCTTCCAGAACTCGGCCGACCTCAACCCGGCCATCGTCGAGGAGTTCGCCAACGTGGTCTACCGCTTCGGCCACTCCATGCTGACGGAGACGGTCGCGCGCACGGACGGCGCCACCATGGCCAACTACGACATCGGGCTGATCGAGGCTTTCCTGAACCCGCCGCAGTTCAACACCGGGGTCGACGCGAACGGCAATCCCATCCAGATCGACGTGCGCGCCGCGGTCGCGGGAATCATGCTGGGCAACTCGATGCAGGTCGGCAACGAGATCGACGAGTTCGTGACCGAGGCGCTGCGCAACAACCTGCTGGGCCTGCCCCTGGACCTCGCGACGATCAACATGACGCGCGCGCGGGACACCGCCATGCCCACCTTCAACGAGGCGCGCGAGCAGTTCTATGAAATGACGGGCGACAGCCAGTACGTGCCGTACACCAGCTGGATCGACCTGGCGCCGCACCTGAAGAACCCGCTGTCGGTCGTGAACTTCATGGCGGCGTACGGCACGCACGACCTCATCACGGCCGAAGACACCCTCGCCGGCAAGCGCGCCGCGGCCATGGCCCTCACGTTCGGCACCGCGCAGACGTGGCAGGAGGAGCTGCCCGACGGCAGTTTCGTCTCGCACACCATCGCGGCGCCGGTGGCAGCAGACCGCCAGGCCTTCCTCTCCGGCACCGGCGATTACGCCCGCAGCGACCCCGAGGGAGCAGGCGGCGGCGTCGACAACATCGACTTCTGGATCGGCGGCCTGGCCGAGGCGAAGCTGGAGTTCGGCGGCATGCTGGGCCCGACCTTCAACTTCGTCTTCGAATCGCAGCTGGAGAACCTGCAGAACGGCGACCGCTTCTACTACCTGAGCCGCACGCAGGGCCTGAACCTGTTGAACGAGCTGGAAGCCAACACGTTCTCCAAGATGATCATGCGCAACAGCGACCTGGGCGACGACGGCACCACGTCCCACCTGCCCAGCCTGGTGTTCGGCACGCCCAGCTACGTCCTGGAGATGGACCAGGACAACCAGCGCACCGGCATCGTCGGGCCCGACAACGTCACGCTGAACGGCGACCCGACGCGCGGCGACCTCCTGCTGGACATGCTCAGCCCGCTGGTGCAGCGCGCCCACGCGGCGGACGGCTACGACGCCCGCCTCGACAAGGACGGCGACGGCACGATGGAGTACGACGGCCTGCTCATGTACAACTATGACGGCGGCGACCACGTGGTCCTCGGCGGCTCGATGGGCAACGACATCCTCCTCGGCGGCCGCGGCATGGACACCCTCTGGGGCGACGCCGGCAACGACTACATCGACGGCGGCGACGAGTCCGACCAGGTCCACGGCGGCGACGGCGACGACATCATCGTGGACCACGGCACGGTGGTCGGCGGCGCCGACTTCCTGCGAGGCGACGGCGGCAACGACGTGATCGGCGGCGGCCCGGGCAACGACCTCCTGTTCGGCGGCGAGGGCAAGGACTTCATCTTCACCGGCCAGGACTTCAGCGAGGTGTTCGCCGGCCGCGGCGACGACTTCGTGATGGGCGGCAACGGTCCCGACGTGCTGATGGGCAACGAGGGCAACGACTGGGTCGAGGGCGGCGAAGGCTTCGACAGCCTGTCCGGCGAGAACTCGCAGCTGTTCTTCAACAGCACGATCATCGGCCACGACGTGCTGAACGGCCAGGGCAACGACACCGACTACGACGGCGAGTCGGGCGACGACATCATGGTCCAGGGCCCGGGCATCCAGCGCAGCAACGGCATGTTCGGCTTCGACTGGGGGATCCACCAGGGCGACACCGTCGGGGCCAATTCCGACCTGGGCATCCCGATCTTCGTGACCCAGCCCGACTTCATCCTGCGCGACCGCTTCGATTCCGTCGAAGGCCTCTCGGGCTGGGTGCATGACGACGTCCTGACGGGCGCGGCGGTCCTGAGAGGCGCCGCGGGCGGCGCCGGGGCCGGCGTCAATGCCCCGCTCGACGAGAGCAACCTCAAGGCCGGCAACGTCAGCCTGATCGACGGACTGGCCGGCCTGCTCGGCACCACCGAAGCCGACCTCGCCCTGCTCGATCCGGAGACGACGGTGCTCGACATCACGCAGGGCGCCGAGATCATCATCGGCGGCGGCGGCAGCGACACCATCACCGGCAACCTGGGCGACGACATCATCGACGGCGACGCCTGGCTGGGCGCGTACATCGCGGTCGACATGCCGGAGGGCCAGGAGGACTTCCGCGTGAGCAGCATGGCGGAAATCCGCGACCGCATGCTCACCCGCGAAATCAATCCGGCCCAGCTGAGCATCGTGCGGGAGATCCAGTTCGACAGCGCCGCCGGCGACATCGACACCGCCGTCTACAACGGCAGCTTCGAGGAGTACACCGTCACCAGGGACATCGGCGTCGTGACCGTGGCGCACACCAACCAGGCCGCGACCACGCTGATCAACGACGGCACCGACACGCTGCGCAACATCGAGCAGCTGCAGTTCATCGACCGCATGGTGCAGCTGGGCCTGTCGATCAGCTCGCCCGCCGCCGTCTCCATCGCGGAGAACACGCAGGCCGTCACCACCGTGACCCTGAACAGCTTCGACCCGACGCAGCTGTACCTGTTCTCGCTCGATGGCACCGACGCGGCCCTGTTCGACATCGACGCGCTGGTCGGCACGATCTCCTTCATCACCGCGCCGAACTTCGAGGCGGCGGCCGACGCCGGCGCCAACAACGTGTACGACGTGACGGTCCACGTCACCGACGGCGTGCTGAGTGCCAGCCAGAACCTGGCGGTCAGCGTGACGAACGCCGACGACGCCGCCACCGGCACGGTCTCGATCGCGAGCTGGACCACCACCGACTCCGCGGCGACGCTGACCGCCGTGAGCACGGTGGTCGACGAGGACCTGCTCAACCTGCCGGCGGCGCAGCAGCCCCAGATCCAGTGGCAGCAGCAACTGGCCGACGGCAGCTGGCAGGACATCGCCGGCGCGACCGCCACCACCATCACGGGCCAGTCGGGCCGGATCGAACGCGCGGTGGTGCGCTACGACGACGGCTTCGGTCCCGCGGACCTGATCGCGTCGGCCGAGACGGCGGTGATCGGCACCTCGATCGGCGAAACGCTCAACGGCACGACGGGCATCGACATCATGCTCGGCCTGGGCGGCAACGACACGCTGATGGGCAGCGCCGGCAACGACAACATGATCGGCGGCTCCGGCACCGACACCCTCAACCTGTCGGCCACGTCGGCGGCGGCGACGGTGAACCTGACCGCCAACACCTCGACCAGCGCCGCGACCGGCAGCGACGTGCTGTCCGGCATCGAGAACGTCATCGGCAGCCAGGGCGGCGACACCATCACCGACGGCGCTGGCGCGAACGTGCTGACCGGCGGCGCGGGTGCCGACACCTTCATCATGACCAACGATGGCGCGCGCGACACGGTGAACGGCGCGGGAGGCAGCAACACGATCAACTACAGCGCCAACACGGCCGGCATCAACGTGACCCTGAACGAGGCCACGGCGGTGCAGGTCCTGGGAACGGGCACGGCGGGCGCCACGACCGACCTGATCAGCAACATCGACAACGTCATCGGCGGTTCGGGCAACGACACCATCGTCGGCGACGGCTCGGCCAACACCCTGGTCGGCAACGGCGGCGCCGACTCGCTGAGCGGCGGCGCGGGCGCCGACTCGCTGAGCGGCGCAGGGGGTGCCGACACGCTGACCGGCGGAGCGGGCAACGACGTGGTGGACGGCGGCGCCGGCAACGACACCCTGCTGGCCAGCACCAACGACGGCAACGACACGCTGATCGGCGGCGGCGGCACCGACCTGTACAACCTGTCGGGGACCACGGCCGGAGCGACGGTCAACCTGACCGCGAACACCTCGACCAGCGCGCAGACGGGCAGCGACGCGCTGCAGGGGATCGAGAACGTCACCGGCACCTCGGGCGGCGACACCATCACCGACAGCGCGGGCTCGAACGTCCTGACCGGGGGTGCCGGCGCCGACACCTTCATCATGACGAACGACAACGCCCAGGACACGATCAACGGCCTCGGCGGCACCAACACGGTGGACTACTCGTCGGCCACGGCCAACCTGAACGTGACGCTGAGCAACGGCGCCGTCGTCGCAGGCAGCGGCACCACCGCGGCCACCAGCGACATCATCAACAACATCAACAACTTCACCGGCGGCAGCGGCAGCGACACGATCACCGGGAACAACAACGGCAACGTGATCGTCGGCGGCGGCGGCAACGACTCCATCACGGGCGGCGGCGGCGCCGACAGCCTCTCGGGCGGCCTCGGCAACGACACGCTGAACGGGCTGGGCGGCAACGACACGCTCGATGGCGGTGCCGGCACCGACACGCTGCTGGGCGGCGCGGGGGACGACACGCTGAGCGGCGGCGCCGATGCGGACGTGCTGCAGGGGCAGGACGGCAACGACACGCTGACCGGCGGCGCCGGCAACGACACGCTGACGGGTGGCCTCGGGCAGGACATCCTGACCGGCGGCACGGGCTCGGACGTGTTCGACTTCAACGCGATCGCCGAGATCCCCAACGAGGCGCCCCTGCTGCGCGAGCGGGTCATGGACTTCACGACCGGCACGGACGACCTGGACTTCAGCACGATCGACGCCAATGCCAACAACGGCACGGCGACCAACGAGGCGTTCACGTTCAGCACGACCTCCGGCGACGGTTTCACCGCGCCTGCGCAGCTTCGCTATCACAACGAGGCCACGCCGGGGGTGGGAACGACCGGTTCGGTCATGCAGGCCAACGTCGGCGGCGCCAACGGCAACGTGACCGACGCGCAGGTCGCGCTGATCGGCGTCACCACGCTGGCGGCGGGTGACGTGATCCTGTAGCGCGGTCCGTCCGCTGTCCCGCCGATGCCGCGGTCCCGGGCCTTCAAGGCCCGGGAACCCGGCCCCTTCCCCGGCCCAAGAGCCCTTTTGTCGTCCCGAGGAGAGACTCATGCAGAAATCCGCACCCGGCCCGCGCAAGAGCGAGATCGCCCTGGCGCTGTCGGAGTTCAAGAGCGCGTTCTGGACGGTGGCCTTCTTCAGCGCCGTGATCAACCTGGTCGTGCTGACCCCCTCCATCTACATGCTGCAGGTGTACGACCGCGTGCTGGCCAGCCGCAACCAGACCACCCTGCTGATGCTGACGCTCATGATGGTCGGCGCCCTGCTCTTCATGGGCGCGCTGGAGTTCGTGCGCAGCTTCGTGCTGGTGCGCGTGGGCGCCCAGCTGGACATGCGCCTGAACAAGCGCATCTTCACCGCCGCCTTCGAGCAGAACCTGAAGAAGGCGGGCGGCAACGCCGGCCAGGCCCTGCAGGACCTGACGACGGTGCGCCAGTTCGTCACCGGCAACGGCCTGTTCGCGTTCTTCGACGCCCCCTGGTTCCCGGTCTACCTGGCCATCATCTTCTTCTTCAACATCTACCTGGGCATGTTCGCGCTGTGCGGCGCCGTCGTGCTGATCGCGCTGGCCTGGTTCAACGAATCGGCCACCCGCAAGCCGATGGGCGACGCGTCCGAGGTGGCCGTGGCCGCGAACACCATGGCGACCAACAACCTGCGCAACGCCGAGGTCATCGACGCGATGGGGATGCTGCCCCACATGATGGGCCGCTGGTTCGCCCTGCACAGCCAGTTCCTGAACCTGCAGGCCCACGCCAGCGAACGCGCGGGCGCCATCTCCTCGCTGGCCAAGTCCGTTCGCATCGCGATGCAGTCCCTGGTGCTGGGCTTCGGCGCGCTGCTGGTGCTGGACGGGAAGATGACCGGCGGGATGATGATCGTGGCCTCCATCCTCATGGGCCGCACGCTCAACCCGGTCGAACAGCTGATCGGCGCCTGGCGCAACTGGGACGGCACGCGCAACGCCTGGGCCCGCCTCAACCAGCTGCTGGCCGCCAATCCTGCGCGCCGCACCGGCATGTCGCTGCCCAAGCCGGAAGGCCGGCTGTCGGTCGAAGGCATCACCGCCGGCCCGCCCGGCGCCACCGTTCCCACGCTGCGCCAGCTGAGCTTCGCCATCGCCCCGGGTGACGTGCTGGGGGTGATCGGGCCGAGCGGCGCGGGCAAGTCCACGCTGGCGCGGTTGCTGGTGGGCGTGTGGCAGTCGGCGGTGGGAACCGTGCGGCTGGACGGCGCCGACGTCTACCTGTGGAACAAGGACGAACTCGGGCCTTCGGTCGGCTACCTGCCGCAGGACGTGGAGCTGTTCGCCGGCACCATGGCCGAGAACATCGCCCGCTTCGGCGAGATCGACTCCGCCAAGGTGGTCGAGGCCGCCAGGCGGGCCGGGGTGCACGAGATGATCCTGCAGTTCCCCCTGGGCTACGAGACGGTGCTGGGCGACGGCGGCTCGGGCCTCTCCGGCGGGCAGAAGCAGCGGATCGCCCTGGCGCGCGCCATGTACGGCGACCCGTCCCTGCTGGTGCTGGACGAGCCCAACTCCAATCTCGACGACGTCGGCGAGCGCGCCCTGGTGGATGCCATCGTCGACCTGCGCAACCGCGGCAAGACGCTGGTGCTGATCACGCAGCGCACCAGCGCGATCGGCGTGACCAACAAGCTGCTCGTGCTGCGCAACGGTGTCGGCGAGATGTTCGGCGCGACGGCCAAGGTCCTCACCGACCTGGCCACGGCCAAGGAGAAGAGCCAGGCGGCGCGCGCCGCCAATCCGATTTCCAACGACCCGGGCGCGGCACAGGCGCGCTCCATCCGGACCGAATAGCGAAGAGGAGACGACCATGAACGAATCGCGCAACGAAATCGCGCAGGCCGCGCGCAAGGACCTCGCCCAGGCGCGCGGTGAAGTCGCGCAGGCGCCGCGCACCGAGATCACGCCCGTGCAGACCGCGGTCGGCCTGCCCCTGGGCACGCTGGTCAACATCGATTCCCGCAAGCACGTGCGGCTGGGCTGGGCCGTCATCCTGGCCGGCGTCGGCGGCTTCGGGCTGTGGGCCTCGCTGGCGCCGCTGGACAAGGGCGTGCCCCTGACCGGCACGGTGACCGTGGCGACCAACAAGAAGGCGGTTCAGCACCAGGTGGGCGGCACGGTCGACGCCATCCTGGTCCGCGAGGGCGACGTGGTGAAGGCCGGCGACCCGCTGGTGCGCATGAACGCGGTGCAGGCGCGCGCCACCGCGGAAGCGGTGCGGGTCCAGTACTTCAACGCCCGTGCCACCGAGGCGCGGCTGCTGGCGGAGCGGGACAACCGGGCCTCGATCGCGTTTCCGGCCGACCTGCTGGACAAGGAGCAGGACACGCGCGTGTCGGCCATGCTGAGCCTGCAGCGGCAGCTGCTGTCCTCGCGCCAGTCGGCCATCCGCACCGAGCTCGCCGCCCTGGACGAGAACGTGATCGGCCTCACCCTGCAGAACAGGGGCCTGGAGGAAGCGCGCCAGGGCAAGCGCGAGCAGCTCACGTACCTGAAGGAGCAGCTGGACGGGATGCGCGACCTGGCGGCGGAGGGCTACGTGGCGCGCAACAAGCTGCTGGAACTGGAGCGGCTGTACGCGCAGATCAACACCGGGATCGCCGAGGACAACGGCAGCATCGGCCGCGGCGCGCGGCAGATCTCCGAGCTCCGGCTGCGCCGCATCCAGAAGCAGCAGGAATACCAGAAGGAGGTGCGCACCCAGCTGTCCGAGGCGCAGAAGGACGCCGAGGCGATGCTGAACAAGCTGGCCAGCCTGGACCACGAGGTCACCAACACCATCGTGCGCGCCCCGGTCGACGGCACGGTGGTCGCGATGAGCGTGTTCACCCACGGCGGTGTGGTGCCCGCGGGCTTCCGCATGATGGACATCGTGCCCAGCGACGACCCGCTGATCGTCGACGGCCAGCTGCCGGTGCACCTGATCGACAAGGTCAACCCGGACCTGAAGGTGGACCTGATCTTCTCCGCCTTCAACCAGACCCTGACTCCGCACATCCCGGGCGTCGTGACCCACGTGTCGGCCGACCGCATCGTCGACGAGAAGACCGGCCAGCCCTACTACCAGCTGAAGGCCAGGGTCGCGCCCGAGGGGATGAAGATGGTCTCGCAGCTGCAGGTGCGTCCCGGCATGCCGGTCGACATGTTCGTCAAGACCGGCGAGCGGACCATGATGAATTACCTGCTCAAGCCCATGATCGACAACGCCAAGATGGCGCTGAAGGAGGACTGACGTGGGCACGAACGGAAGAACGAGCCTGAAGCTCACCGCGGTCGCGACGCTGCTGGCCGCGGCCGCCGTCCCGGCCTCGGCACTGGGCCTGATCGAAGCCTACGAGCTCGCCGTCAAGAACGACGCGTCCTACCGCGCCGCGCAGTTCGAGAACGAGGCGGCCCAGCAGTTCGCCGTCCTGGGCCGCTCCAACCTGCTGCCCAACATCGCGGCGACCTACTCGCCTTCGCGCAACCGCGCGGACGTCACCAACACCGTGACCGGCGGGACCGACGACCGGCGCTACGGCGCGTTGTCCGCCGCCCTGCAGCTGCGGCAGCCCCTCTTCCACCCCGAGGGGATGGCGCGCTACCGCCAGGGTGTCGCGCAGACCAGGGGCAGCGACGCGCAGTTCGCGTCCAGGAGCCAGGAGCTGATCGTGCGCGTGGCCTCGGCCTACACCTTCGCCAAGTACGCGGAGGACCAGCTGGCGCTGGCGGTCGCGCAGCGCGAGGCGCTGGCCGAGCAGCGGCTGACCAACCAGCGCCTGTTCCTGCGCGGCGAAGGCACCCGCACCGACGTGGTCGAGACGCAGGCGCGTTTCGACCTCGCGGTGGCTCAGGTGCTGGAGGCGAACGACAACGTGACCAACGCGCGCAACGCGCTGGCGGCGATGATCGGCCGCGACGTGACGCGCCTGGACGAGTTGAACGACGACTTCAACGTCGGCCAACTGGTACCGGGCGCATTCGAGGACTGGCGGAACATCGCGCTGTCCACCAACCCGGAACTGCAGGCACGACGGCACGCGGTCGACGTCGCCCGGGAAGAAGCCAACCGGCACCGCGCCGGCCACCTGCCCCGCGTGGACCTGGTGGCCAGCGTCGGGCGGACCGACTCGGACACGATCAACACCTTCAACCAGAAGGCGACGGTGCGAAGCGTCGGGGCCCAGCTGACGGTGCCCATCTATTCCGGCGGCGCGGTCACGGCGGCGGTGTCGCAGGCCGAGGCGAACGCCGAGCGCATCCAGGCCGAGCTGGACGCCGCCACGGCCGAGACGACGGTCGAGCTGCGCAAGCAGTTCGACCTGACCGCGAGCAGCGCCGCCCGCCACGACGCGGCGCGCGCGGCGCGCGACTCCGCCCAGCTGCTGCTCGAGGCCACTCGCCGCAGCGTCGCGGGGGGCCAGCGCATCAACCTGGACGTGCTCCAGGCCCAGCAGCAACTGTTCGACTCCCGGCGTGCCCTCGCGCAGGCCCGCTACAACCACCTGCTCAGCCAGCTGCGCCTGCGCCTGGCGGCCGGCGTGCTGCAGCTGTCCGACCTGGTGGACATGTCCCGCTACTTCAAGACCACGGCCCCGGGCGGGTGAGGCGTTTGCGAGACCATCGGGCGAGCCGCCGTGCGACATGGACACACCGACCATCACCTCCGCCCGCAACACCCTCATCGGCCTGCTGCCGCGCGAGGATGGACGGGATCTGGAGTCGATGTGCCGGCCGGTGCTGCTGCAGGCGGGCGAGATCCTGCAGGAGGCCGACGCGCCCACGCGCCACGTCTACTTCCCGACCGACGCCCTGATCTGCCAGTTCGCCACCCTGGAGCACCAGCCCACCGTGGAAGTGGCGATGGTGGGCCACGAGGGCCTGGTGGGCATCCAGCTCGCGCTGGGCGCGCGCTCGGCGCCGCTGATGGCGATGGTGCAGGAAGGCGGCACCGCGCTGCGGGTGGACGCGGAGGACTTCTGCGACCGCTTCGACGCCAGCCCGGCGCTGCAGGCGGCCGTGCACCGGATGGCCGAGATCACGCTTCGCCAGATGGCGGCTTCCACCGCCTGCCTGCAGATGCACCAGCTCGCTTCGCGGCTGGCGCGCTGCCTGCTCAAGACGCAGGACCGCATGGGTCCGCGCGAGATCCACGTCACGCAGCAGTTCCTGGCCGACATGCTCGGCGTGCGCCGCGTGGGCATCACGGCGGCCGCCAAGGAGATGCAGCGCAGCGGCCTGATCGACTACAGCCGCGGCACGCTCACCGTGCTGGACCGGCAGGGCCTGCGCGCCGTCTCGTGCAGCTGCTACAAGATCGACCGCCTGCTGTTCTCCGCGCTGCTCAAGCCGGCGCTCCTGCGGCCGCCGGCGTCGCCGCTGACGCCGCGTCAACCGCGCTGACGCCGGCGCCGCCGCTCGTTCACGGCACCACGTCGAACCGGCCCATCATCTGGTGGTCCTCGTGCTCCATGTTGTGGCAGTGGAAGACGAACGGGCCCAGGTAGTCCTCGAACTTCACGAACACGTCCACCTCGCTGTTCGGGCCGAGCAGGATGGTGTCCTTGCGGGCGACGCCATCTCGCTCGACGCTCTGGCCCGAGTCGTTGCCGGTGCCGTCGAACGGCAGCCGCCCGTTGCGCCGCAGCACCCGCATGAACTCGTGGTGCACGTGGATCGGGTGCCACCAGCCGCCGCCCTTGTTGACCAGGCGCCAGATCTCGCCGATGCCGCGCCGCGGCGTGGCATCGATGCGCGCGAGGTTCCCGGCCAGCCGGCCGTTGATCGCCCACTGGCCGTTGGTGCGCTCGAACTCGAAGGTGCGGGTGCGCGCCGCGGCGAGGTCGGCGGCAGGGACGACGGGGAACGGCCGCAGCTCGGCCGGCACCCGGCTCGGGTCGGGCACCGCTTCCTCGAGCACGAACTTCAGGAGGCGCGTGCCGCGCGAGACCAGCTCGGGCCGCTCGAAGGTGCCGCGCGGGCCGCGGCCGTCGTCCTGCCGCAACCGGTTCTCCAGGTACAGCTCGCTGAACTGCCGGAAGGGCGTTGCGCCGAAATCGACCACCACTTCGATGCGCTCGGCCATGCCCAGCAGGACACCGTTGCTGCGCGGCACCGGCCGTGACAGCAGCCCGCCTTCGGTGGCGATCTGCGTCATCGGCCAGGAGCGGCCCTGGCCGTCGGCGAGGAACAGCTGGTAGATGCGCGCGTTCGATCCGTTCAGGAAGCGCAGCCGGTACTTGCGCCGCTTCACCGGCACGAAGGGCTGCACCATGCCGTTGACCAGGTAGTCCCGGCCGAGGAAGCCGTCGGTGTTGAACACGTCGTACACCAGCTGGCCGTTGGCGTCGAAGGTCTTCTCCTGGAACACCAGCGGCAGGTCGAACGCGCCGCTGGGCAGCTGCAGCGCGAAAGGCAGGCCCGCCGCGTTGGTCTCGTCGCCGGTGTCGCGCGTCGCGTCGAGGATGCCGGCGCGGTTGGGATCGTCGGGATCGACGCTCGGGTTGTCGTAGACCAGGAAGAACCCCGCCAGTCCGCGGTAAACGTTGGGCGCGGTGAAGTCGAGCAGGTGGTCGTGGTACCAGAGCGTGGAGCCGCGCTCGACGTGGCGCCCGTGGTTGCCGGCGTCGCTGAAGAAACCGGGCTCGGTGAGCGGGTAGGCGTAGTCCATGTGCCCGCCGCGCCGATATGTCACCTTGAACGGCGTGCCGTCCGCCAGCGTGAAGTCGTGCGGATAGCCGTCGAAGCGGGCCGGCTGGTGTCCGCCGTGCAGGTGCACCGTGCTGACCGGCTCGCCGAAGCCGCGGTGTTCTTCCACCGAAGGCAGCTGGCTCTCGTGGCGGACGATGGTCCCGATGAAGCCGTTGTGGTTGGAGAGGAACCGCTTGAAGGTCGGGCCCAGCGCGAAGTTCCACGGCCCGCTCGAGTTGCCGTCGCGGTAGCCCCAGATCCGCGTGGCCGGCAGCTCGGAATGGAACTTGACCGAACGCACCTCGGCCACCACCCGGTAGAACGCCGCCTTGCCCCTGGCCTGGGTGGGATCGACGTAGGTCGCCGCTTCCGCATCGAGGTCGCCGAAGGGCAGCTGGTTCGGCGCCCAGTCGATGGCCTGCGGTTCGGGAGGCACGGGCAGCCGGTCCATGAAGGGCGTCAGCGGGCGCGCCTGCGCCTGCGGCGACGGCGACCAGGACACCAGGGCTCCCGCGGAGCCCAGCAAGCCGAGTTGGACGAGGTCGCGCCGGTTCATGCGGGTCTCCTTCAGATCCAGCGGGTGAGGCCGTCGAAGATGCGCTGCGGATCGGCCAGCGCGGACACGCGGCTCCAGCGGCCGCGCGCCTCGTTGCCGTACACCAGCATCCCGGTGTGCTGCGTCTTGTCCCGGTCCTTCACCGGGTCGCGGTCGAACACGCCGAGCCGGCGGCGGATCAGTTCGGTGTCCCTGCGGCGCCCGGTCAGGAATCGCCAGCCGGGACGCACGCCGAACCGGGCGGAATAGGCCTTCAGGATGGCCGGCGTGTCGTTCGCCGGATCGATGCTGATCGAGGCGAACCGCACTTCACGTCCCAGGCGATCGCCCAGCAGCGGCTGCACCTTCGCGAGGTTGGCGATGGTGGACGGGCAGATGTCGGCGCATTGCGCGAAGACGAAGCTGATGGCCACGACGTGGTCGCCCCGCACCAGGTCGTCGTAGAAGCGCACGGGCCGGCCGTCCTGGTCGAGCAGCAGCGCGTTGTGGAAGTCGGCGCGGCCGGGTGGTGACGCACTGGGCGCCGCCTTGACCCCGGCCTGCAGCACGCAGGCGGCCGCGAGGCCGGTGAGCAGGCTGCGCCGCCGCAGGAATCGAGTCTCCTCGGCGATGTTCGACATCACGACCTCCCGGGCGCAGTCAGTGTGTGGTCAGTTTTGGATCGCCGCGGCAAAGGGGCAAGCGTTGGCGTTCGAGCCACGGCTCCTGTGTTCGAGGGATGGGCCTGCACCAACGGATGTGCGGCCCCCCACGCAAGCGCCCTTGCTGCGCTCGCCGCGGCCATGTCTCATCCGGTTGGACTCGCGCCGCTTCGCCGTGCCGCGGTCGCTTGTCGGAAAGCACTCACGTCGAGCGCGCGTGTCACGCTTGCTCTCACCTGTTTGCGGTCGTCACCCGCTGGGCAAGGAGAGCGAGTCGAGGCGTCGTCCTGCGCGCGTGGAACTTCCTCCCACCTATCCTCCCAAGCCACCAGAACACGAACAACAAATTCGTGGAGGGAGACCTTCAAAGGAGTTCTCCGTGGCCTTCATCTCCCATCGCTCCCTCGCGGCACCGGTCCTGCACGGCCGTCGCCGCTTCCTTGCCGGCAGCGCGGCGGCGGCGGCAGCCGCATTCACCACCTCGCGGGCCTCGGCCCAGCTGACCACCGGCAATCCGCTGCAGAACGCGCCCGCCGGCTGCACGACCGTGCCGGATATGCCCACGCCGGCCCGGCCCGATCCGCAGGACGCCTCACGCGTGTTCAGCGCGGCCGAGACCGTGCTGGCCTTCCGCAACCACGGCATGCAGGCGGAGTTCCTGCGCGAGCCGCTCACTCCGCTCGGCGGCCATTACCTGCTGATCCACTTCGACGTGCCCCAACTGCAGGCCGACGGCTATTCCGTCGCCATCGGCGGCCGGGTCAACAACCCGACGACGATCAGCCTGGCGGCGCTGAAGGCGCGGCAGGTGATCCAGCAGGTGGTGACGCTGGAATGCGCGGGCACCGGCCGGTCCACCCTGCATCCGCGCGCGGTCTACGTGCCCTGGTTCAAGGAAGCCATGGGCACCTATCGATGGACCGGCACGCCGCTGCGATCCATCCTCGAGCAGGCCGGGCTGATGAACGACGCGGTCGAGGTGCTGTTCACCGGCTGGGACGCGGGCATCGACCTGGGCGTGGAGCACGCCTTCGAGCGCTCGCTGCCGATCAAGGAAGCGCTGCGCGACGAGGTGATGCTGGCCTGGGAGCACAACGGCCAGCCCTTGCTGCCCCAGCACGGCTTCCCGCTGCGCCTGGTGGTGCCCAGCTGGTACGGCATGGCCAGCGTGAAGTGGCTGCGCGCGATCACGGTGCTCAACGAGCCGTTCCGTGGCGTGGAGCAGTCCAAGGTCTACCGCTTCCAGCAGGTCGCGGGCGAACCCGGAGAACCCGTCACCTTCAAGCGGGTGCACTCGCTGATCATGCCGCCGGGCCTGCCGGACCTGATCACCCGCCAGCGCTTCCTGGCGCCCGGCCCGGTGGTCCTGCAGGGCACGGCCTGGTCGGGCGCGGGACGCATCGTCAAGGTCGAGGTCAGCACCGACGACGCCTCCACCTGGGCCGACGCCACGCTGGTGCCGGTGTCGCCGGACCGCTTCGCCTGGACCCAGTGGCGCTTCGACTGGAACGCGACCGAAGGCGAACACATCCTGGCCTGCCGCGCCACCGATGAAGCCGGCGACGTGCAGCCGATCAATCCCCAGGAACGCTGGAACCGCCAGGGCATGGGCGTGAACGGCGTGCAGCGCATGCACGTGACCGTGATGCCCGGCATCGGCAGCTCGCGTCCGCAGGTGCCTTCGCAGTCGCGGGTGGTGGTGCGCGGCGCCGAGGCGGTGCCCGTGCCCAACGTCGTCAATACGCAGGCGACGCCGAGGTCCTAGCGAGACGCGCGGCGACGGCCGCCAGCCGCCGCTCCAGCGCGAGGCCCGCGCTGCGCGCGGCGCGCTCCTCTTCGCGATCACCGCGCAGCGCGGCCGCGGCGGCCAGGCGCGGCCAGGGCGCGGTCCAGGCCGGCGCCGCGCGACGCGCCGACTGCGCGTGGCCGGCGGCCGTGTCCGCATCGCCCGACTGCAGCGCGGCATCGGCCAGCAGCAGCCAGGCCTGCACCCGCGTCTCGTCGTCGCGGGAGGCGCGATCCAGCCAGGGCCGGGCCTGGGCCGCCTCGCCGCGCACGAGCAGCAGGCGGCCGATGTCCAGCGCGAGCTCCGGATGCCCCTCGCCACCGTCGGCGGAACGGGCATGGCACATGACCGCGTCGGCGAGCCGGCCGAAGCGCGCGTGCAGCAGGCCGAGCGCGACCCAGGCCGCGGCGAGTTTTTCCGGCGCGGCCGGCCATGGATCCAGCCGTCGCTGCAGTTGCATCAGCTGCGCGAGCGACAGGGGCTGGGCGCGCGCACGCACGGCGCCCAGCGTGGCGAGCAGGTCGTCTTCGACGGGCGCGGGCTCCGGTTCCTCCTCGCGCCCTTCCCAGCAGGCGGCGATCCGCTCCGCGATGCCGGCCAGCGCGGGCGGCATGAAGCCCGTGCCGGCCGAGCGGGCGATCGTGAGCTCGTGCGAGCCGCGCAGCCAGTCGCGCAGCGCCTCGCAGGTTTCGACCGGCGAACACCACAGGCGGTCCTGCGGCACTTCGACGAAGTAGTCGGCGTCGATGTCCACGAGCAGCGGTGCTTCGAGCTTCATGGCCCGAAGCTGCGGCAGCGTCCCGATCACCATCGAGCAGCCCGAGCAGCTCGCCTTCCAGCCAGCCGCCCCGCGTGGCGCGGAACGACTCCAGCTGCTCGATGGTGACGCCTTCCATCTGCTGCAACCCGGCCAGCGCGGTGGCGAAGCCGAACGCCAGCACCTGCGGCGGCGCCACCCACACCAGCCGCCGAACGATGCCCAGGCGCGAAGCCGCGTACAGGAAGTCCTCGATGCCGAAGCAGGCATCGCGAAACGGATGCAGCGGATGCGGGCTCTCCAGAGCGCGCATCGCGTCGCCGTCCCCGCAACGCGCCAGCCGCTCGATGCGCGCCGCGTCGATGAACTGCAGGTCCAGGTGCGCGTCCAGGCACACCAGCGTCGCGCCGCGCACGCCGCGGTTTCGCCAGTGGGCGAGCACGGTGGAGTGCTCCTCGAAGACGATCGCCGCCGCCATGTCCGCTAACCGGGCTTGCGCGCCACGAAGCGCCCCACGGTGAAGGCGCCGATCTGCGCCGCCTTGCCCAGCACGACGAGCGCTTCCATGATCTGGCGCCGCATCGGCTCGGCGGTCTGGCGCGCCTCTTCGGCGACCGCCGCGCGAGCCTCGCGGTCGGACAGGAAGCCGCGCAGGAGCGGCATCTCCTCGCGCATGTCGAGCGCCAGCTCCACCTCGAAGCCGGCGGCGCGCATCAGCGCCGCGTACTGGCCCACGGTGCCCAGCGCCGGGATGGCCCACGCTTCCTCGACGCGGGCGCACCAGGTCCAGCGCAGCACAGGTTCGGCGCCCTCGCCCGCCAGCCAGTCCTCGCCCGCCAGGCAGCCGCCAGGGCGCAGCACGCGGAAGGCCTCGGCGAAGAAGGCCGCGCGGTCGGTGAAATGGCAGGCCGACTCGAAGAACAGCACGGCGTCGAACGAGCCGGCTTCGTACGGCAGCGCGTGGCTCCAGCCGGTGTCGAACCGCACCCGCTCCTGCAGCCCGAGCTCGCGCGACCGCGCCAGCGCCAGTCCGCGCTGCTCCGTGTTGGGCGTGAGGCCATGCACCTGCGCGCCGAGGGCGCGAGCCAGGTGGCAGGCGGTTCCGCCGACGCCGCAGCCCACGTCCAGCACCCGACTGCCGGCGGCGATGCCGGCGCTGCGCGCCACCAGCAGTTCCATGCGCAGCTGGTCCGCGGGACCGATGGGCCCCTGTTCGGGATAGAAGCCGGTGTGCCAGTGGTCGCCCAGGAACTCCCGGTAGAACGGGATGCAGAGCGTGTAGTAGCGGTCGACGAGCTCGGCGGAGGCCGGCTCCCCACTGGCCATCGCGGCAAGGGCCGCGAGCGTGTTCACTTGTACGTGTTCCCTCGCATGAGAGCGGCGCCCGACATCCCCTTCAGCGCCGGGAAGTCGACCTTGCAGCGGATGCCCGCCGGCAGCTTGCCGGCGGAGTTGGGCAGTTCGAGCCGCACGCCGAAGGTGCCGCTGGCGGTGTCGAACACCGAGTCGACCACCTTGAGCCTGGCGGTGTAGGCGCCGCCCAGGCCTTCGGGCATCACGTCCGCCGTGCCGTGCGCCTGCAGCTTGCCGTAGGCCGCGAGCGGCAGCACGGCTTCGACGCGCAGCGGCTCGACCTGCACCAGCTTCAGGATGGGCTTGCGGCCGGTGCCCGATTCGGCCAGGTCGCCGGGATTGAGCATGCGGTCCACCACCACGCCGTCGAACGGGCTGCGCAGCACGCGCCGCTGCAGCAGGTCCTGCGCGTGGCGCAGCTCCAGCGCGGCCTGCTGCTTGTTCTCGCGGGCGTCGCGCAGCTCGGCTTCGATGATGCGTTTCTCGGCCTCGGCCTCGTCGCGCGCCTGCGCGGTCACGAAGTTCTTCGCCTGCAGGTCGGTCGAGCGATCCAGCTTCCTGGTGGCGTAGTCGAGGCGGCTCTCGGCGGAAGCGAGCCGGCCCTGCGCCTCCGCGCGATGCCGCGCCAGCTGCACGGCCGACGTCTCGGCGGCCGACTCCAGCTGCACCAGCACCTGGCCCGCGCGCACGCGGTCGCCGCGCTGCACCAGCACCTTCTCGATCAGCCCTTCGACCGGGCTGCGCAGCTCCACGGTCTGGTTGGGCAGGATCAGGCAATCGAAGGGATTGGCCGCGGCGGTGTGCGCAACGGCGAGGCCGATCAGGGCGATGGCCGCCGCACGGCCGGGACGCTTGTTCATTCGCTCTTCCCCGTGAAGGCCAGCATGCGATCGAGCTGGCGGTCCTGCTTGAGATTGTCCATTCGCACCGCGCGATGGCGGCGCTCGGCCGAGCGCTGCGCGAGCTTGCGCAGCGCGCGGAAGGCCGCCGGCGGCGGCGTTCCGGCGTCGAGCGCGCGCGCCAGCGTGGCCGCCAGCGTCGGCGCATGCACCTGGAACAGCTCGTCCTCCAGCGACACGATGTCCTCGCAGCTGCCCGGATCGCCCTGTCGCGCGCAGCGGCCCACCAGCTGGCGGTCGACGCGGCGCGAGTCGTGGTACTCGGTCAGGATGACGTGCAGGCCGCCGCGCTCCTCCACGCCCGGCCCGAGTTCGATGTCGGTGCCGCGGCCGGCCATGTTGGTGGCCACCGTGATGCGGCCGCCCTCGCCCGCCCGCGCGACCACGTCGGCCTCGCCGGCATCCTGCTTGGCGTTGAGCAGCGAGTGCGCCAGGCCACGCGCGGTGAGCAGCGCGCTGATCTCCTCCGACGCCTGCACAGAGCGCGTGCCGATCAGCACCGGGCGGCCCTCGGCGGAAAGACGCTGCGCGACATCGGCGATGCGCTCCCACTTCTCAGCCGCCGTCGCGAACACCGTCGCCGGCAGCACCTCGCGCCGCGAAGGCCGATGCAGCGGCACCGGCGCCGTCTCCAGCCCGTACACGCCGCGGATCTCGCGCGCGACCTCGGTGCCGGTGCCCGTCATGCCCGACAGGTGCAGGTAGCGGCGGAAGAGCCGCTGGTAGGTCAGGCGCGCCAGCGTCTCGCGCCGGGCCGTGGTCTCCACGCCTTCCTTCAGCTCGATCATCTGGTGCAGGCCGCGCTCCCACGAGCGGTCCGGCATCACGCGGCCGGTGGACTCGTCGACGATCTGCACCTTGCCCTCGACCACCACGTAATGCTGGTCGCGCCGGTACAGGTGCAGCGCCGACAGCGCCTGGCGCGCCAGCTCCTCGCGGCCGCGCACCGAGGTCCAGGGCCCGCCACGTCTCGCCGCCTCGACGTCCAGCCGCATGCGGCCCTCGTCGGTGAGCGTCACCGAATGATCGGCCGGGGTCACGCGGAAGTGGCGACCCTCCTCCATCTCGCCGGCCACGTCGAGCGCGGCGGCGCCGTGGGCCGCCTCCTCGGCGTCGCCGCGGCCCGCCGAGAGGATGAGCGGCGTGCGCGCCTCGTCCACGAACACGCTGTCGGCCTCGTCCACGATGGCGAAGTACAGGCCGCGCAGCACGGTGTCCTCGCCCGCCGACTCGTCCCCGGCCAGCCGCCGCAGCGACTGGTGCAGGCGGCTGCTGCGTCCCTGCAGCGCGACGCGGTCGCGCAGGTAGTCGAACGCGACCTCCTTGTTGGTGGCGTAGGTGATGGCCTGCGCGTAGGCGCGGCGGCGCAGCGGCTTCTCCTGGCCCTGCATCACGACGCCCACGCCCAGGCCGAAGAACTCGTACAGCGGCGCCATCTTCTCCGCGTCGCGCTGCGCGAGGTAGTCGTTGACGGTGATCACGTGGACCGGGTAGCCGGCCAGCGCGGCGGTGCAGGCGGGCAGCGTCGCCGAGAAGGTCTTGCCCTCGCCGGTCGCCATCTCGACCAGGCGGCCGCGCAGCAGCGCGTAGCCGGCCATCAGCTGCGTGTCGTAGTGGCGGCGGCCCAGCGTGCGCTCGGCCGCGCAGCGGATCAGGGCGAAGCTCTGGGCGGCGGTGTCCAGCGTGAAGCCTTCGCGGCGCAGGCGACCTCGCATCGCGCCCGCGCGGGCGCGCAGGCCCTCGTCGGTCAGCAGGCGCAGCGGCGCTTCCGCGCGTTCGGTGGCGGCGGCGATCTGGCGCATCTCGCCCGACAGGCCGGCCAGCGCCGCGCGCAGCGGAAGCACGGTGGCGCCGTACAGAGCCTCGGCCAGCCGGTCGTGCCAGCCGGGCTCGTCGTCCGCGCGCTCGGCGTAAGGCCGCCCGCCGGCCAGCGCGACGTCTGCGAAGAGCGCCTGGTGGCTAGACATGGAAATGCGAGAGGAAGAGCCTGCGCGCGGAGCGCAGCCATTGCACGCCCAGCGGCTCGCCGGGATGCTCGAAGCGGGCATGGACCCGCTCGCCGAAGAAGAACGGCACCTGCGCGCCACCCGCGCCCTGCACCGCCACGTCGAACTGGAAGGTCCGCTCCAGCGTGCGCGGGCCGCGGCTGTCACGAACGTCCACCGCCATGCGGCCGCCGCCCTCGACGGAGAGCACGCGGCTGGGCAGGTATTCCTCGCCGGACGGCACCTCGCGCTCCAGCCGGCCCTGCAGCACCGCGTCGGGCCGATGCGCGAGGCGCACCTCCACCCGCTGCGAGGCGAGCCGCACCGCGTCGGCCTCGTCCTGCGAGGCGACCACGCGCGCGACGAGCCGCGGCTTCTCGACCACGTGGCCCAGCACGTCGCCCTGGCGGAAGTGCCGGCCCGGCAGGTCGCGCGGGCGATCGACCATGAAGGTGCCCGCGCCGGCCGCGCGCACCGTGAGCTGGTCCACGCGTTGCTGCACGATGGCCAGGGCCGAGCGCTCGGCCTGCAGCTGTTCCATCGCCATCGCGGCCTGGGCGCGGTCGACGTCGAGGTGCGCCAGGTAGATCGCTTCCAGTTCCTCGACCTTGGCCTGCCCCACGCGGTGCATCGCCTCCAGGCCGGGGTTGCGCACCTGCACCAGCACGTCGCCCGCTTGCACGCGGCTGCCGGGCTCGGCCACCAGGCGTTCGACGAAGCCGTCCTGCCCCGCGCGCACGATCGCCTCCTGCGGCATCCAGGCCACGCCTTCGGCGACGGTGCGGTGGGGCGCGGGCACGACGAACAGCAGCACCAGCGCGAAGACCGCCACGCCGGCGCACACGCCGACCGCGCGGCGGCGGTGCTTTCGCAACTGCGGACTCGCGACCACGTGGCGCAGCGCCTTGGCCACCGGCACCACCGCCATCGCGGCGACCGCCCAGATCGCCAGCAGCACGCCGACGAAGAAGAACTGGCCCGCGATGAAGAGCGCGATGGCGACCGTCACGAACAGGCGGTAGATCGTGGACAGCAGGCCGTAGGCGACCAGCCAGCCCTTCTCCCGCGGCGTCGTTTCCGTCGTCATCGCGTCCTCGCGGCCGAACGCGTGGCGCTCGAACAGGTAGCCCCAGTAGCGCGTGGCCCGCTGCGCGAGGTTGGGGATCTCGATCAGGTCGGCCAGGACGTAGTACGCGTCGTAGCGCAGCAGCGGGTTGCCGTTGAACAGCAGCGTGGACACGCCGGCCACCAGCATGATGTTGAACAGGATGGCCCGCACCAGCGAGGGCTCGACCAGCAGCCACAGGTAGAACGCGAGGGCGGCGATGAACAGCTCCACCGCCATGCCCGACGCCGCGACCACCGCGCGCTCCAGCTTCGACCGGAACACCGTCGCCGCCGAAGCCTCCACGTAGGGCACGGGGATCATCACCAGCAGCACGACGCCCACGTCGTGCACCTCGCCGCCGCCGCGCTTGACCGCGGCCGCGTGGCCGAACTCGTGCAGCGCCTTGATCAGCGGGAACACCAGCCAGAGCAGCAGCAGGTTGTCGGCGGCCAGCACGCGGTCGGAGAAGTTGCCGGTGAGCTGGTCCCAGTTCGGCGCCAGCAGCAGCAAGGCGGGCAGCACCGCCGCCAGCCAGAGCAGGCCGCCCCAGCGGCTCCACAGGAGGTCGATCAGGGGCCGCAGCTTGTTGAGGACCGCGTCCGGGTCCCACAGGTGCAGCCGGATCGCCATCGGGTTCAGGTACGAGCGCATGCGCGTGGAGCGCTCGTGCTTGCGGCCGCGCTCGAACAGCTCGGCGACGTCGGGCGTGGCCTCGCTTTGCAGCAAGTCGGCCTGATGCAGCTGGCCGAGCAGGCGGATCACCTCGTCCTGGGTGGGCGCGTCCTCGCCCAGTCGCAGGTTCGTCATCTCCCACAGCTGCTGCACCGTGCGCTTGCCGTCCATGGCGGCGATCAGCCAGCGCGCCGCCGGCGTGAAGCGGTGCACGCGGTGCGTGATCGGGTCCTGCAGCAGGTACCAGAGCGCGCCGCGGTAGCGCATGCGATGCAGCCGCGCGTGGCTGCGCAGCCGCGGCTGCAGGCCGGCGACGCGGTACCAGGAACTGGAGAGCAGCGGCTCGGTCATGGCGCTTCGTCATCCCCGCGGAGGCGGGGATCCAGTGCTTCCGTCGGAGTCCGCAGAAGGCGGACGCTCTGGATTCCCGCCTTCGCGGGAATGACGACGGGCTGGTTCATCACCCGAACCACCGCCAGGCCGCCAGCTGCAGCCACTCGACCATCGAGTGCGTCCAGATCCACACCAGCCGGCGCTCGCCGACCTCCACCTTGCCCACGCCTTCCATGCCCGGACGCAAGCGCGCGTCGGCCTGGTCGAGCTGGGCCTCGACGCGGAAGTGGTTGCGGCCCTCCTGCGGCGTGGACACCGGCGTGATCTGCCGCACCGTGAACGGCAGCCGCTCGAACGGCAGGCCGGCCAGCGCGAGTTCGCCGCGCTGCTTCTGCGAAAGCTCGCCGATGTCGCGCTCGTCCACCTGCAGCACGACGCGGTAGCTGTCCAGCGGCGCGACCTCGAACAGCACCTTGCCCTGCTCCACCGGCGAGCCCAGCTGCTGGCTCAGGTCGCCCACGACCACGATGCCGTCGAACGGCGCGGTGAGCGAGGCGCGCGCGATGCGCTCCTCCACCAGCGCCAGCTGCGCCTGGGCCTGGGCTTCCTGCGCGGCGGTGACCGTCATGGCGGCGCGGTCGGACGCGGCGGCGGCCTGGCGGTAGCGGCGCGCCATCTGCTCGGCCTCGGACGCCCAGCGGGTGCGCTCCAGCCGCAGGTCGCGGTCGTCGAGTTTCGCGATGACCTGGCCCGCGCGCACGCGGTCGCCGGCACGCGCGAAGCTCTCGCCCACGAAGCCCTGGAACGGCGCGGCGAGCGCGCGCTGCACCGAGCCTTCGATGATCACCTTGGACGTGACGCGGTAATCGCCATCGACCAGCGCGAGGAAGGCGATGGCCGCGATTCCGACCGCGGCGATGAGCTTCACGCCCGGATGCCGCGGGCCGAACAGCACCGTCGCGCCGCCCTGCGCGCTCTCCTGCCAGCGGCGCC